>ERZ773075.814-NODE-814-length-20391-cov-150.296_pt1 | contig 20391 bp, 19 predicted proteins | sample MGYA00580614_ERZ773075 | MGnify/ENA primary metagenome ERZ773075 (study PRJEB29015, sample SAMEA2738021) | human oral metagenome | biome: human oral; feature: human-associated habitat; material: dental | place: China | collected 2043 ... | reverse complement strand
GGTGATCGTTCACCGGCTGGTAGGGGTCGTAATTTACAACGCCTGAATAAGCTTCCAATGGAGTTTTTGGCATACGCCGCAATTTCTCCTTGAGGGAAATTATAGTTTTCGGCCTCCCACTGACCATATAGGCACCACTACCAGGAACAATATTTTTCTCCATCGTTCCCCCACCAAGTAGAACCGCTGAATTTGACTCGGCGAAATCACCCAACTGCTTCACTAATTCACCAACAATTTCCGTTTGATGCAGCAAATAGGTTTCCCAGTCATCAGGAGTAGCAACAACGCCGTCTTCCCGTAAAGCTGATCCCATTTTATGTATTCTGTTCTTCGGCATGGGCGGTTTTTTACGTAAGACGCTCATAAAACAGACTATAAACCTCGTTCTTTTACTTCGTTGCTCCAAAATCATGAAGCTTATTCAGTGTCCTCAAACATGATTAGTGTTTGTAAGTAAGGAAAGACAAGCTAGATAGCATGTTCTTTCTGATCTTCTACCTGTTGATGTAGATGGATTTTCCCAACGGCTAAATAAGCTTCCATAACAGAATATGGAGGTATAAACGAATCTACCTATTGATAATTTGGTTCTTCTTCATGGGTACCACAATCGTCGAAAGCAACCGATTAGATGCCTCATATAATGTGGTGTTTTACCGCCCTGGCCAAACGGTTTACGTTCGAGCTGGACTCAATCCCGTCACGCAAACGTGTGCGATAACCCACGAACTCGGACACACCCATTACGCCCATGACTGTTCCACGCAACAGGCAGAACATAAAGCAGACAAATGGGCAGCTGACCACCTTCTTCACGAAGCAGCAGTGCAACACACAGCCTACGAAACCGAGTTCGAACCAGCAGCAATAGCCACCGAACTAGGAGTGACCCGCACACACATTAAAAACCTAGCAGCGCTACCAAGCTGGTCACACCACATGCCGATACTCACTACTAAACCTCGACCCCGTGACCGAATCTTTATCTAAAACCTATATGCGGATAACGGCCTGACGGGTAGCCTTTCTCAAAGGACGCTCATAAAAACATGAGGAGACAATCATGCCCAGCATCTATGATGCCCGATCTACCAGAGAATGGTGCGATCAGGAAACCGTAGGTGAATCCTTTTATCGAACAGCGCTTAACGACATTAGAAAACATGTTCCAATAAATGAGCATAATGTTCGCCGATTTAATGCAACGCTCGTACTGGAAATGGATAATCCCCATTCCAAATCTGGTCATGCGATATCTGTCAGATGGCAGGATCGAATTATCGCACACATACCAGATTCGGAAACGAATGATTACTTTCCCGAACTGGCACGCCTGGCTGCCAGTGGATTTGATGCCGGGGTGAGAGCCACACTATGGACAAACGAAACCCAACCCAACTTTAATCCCCGCGACGTTCATATGTCAGTACATATTGGGTCACAACCACCCGGCATGATCGCGCCTATCAACAATCCTCCTTCACAAAAATGGGCGGTTATCCCCAGGGGACGAACTAGCCAGGTCGCTAAGGAGAAAGACCACCTTGATGTGCTGCAACCATATACGGGGCTGGGGAATGCAAAAACCTACATTCTCGTGACGCTGCACAAGGTACTTCTCGGTACCCGCACCCACTGGGCCGGGGTCGAGGTTCGACTAGACGGCAAGCGAATCGGAGAGTTGAGTAAGGCGACGGGGGCAAAATTCCTCCCCATCATTGAGCACTACGATTCCTTGGAGCTTATTACTGTATGCCATGCCTATCTTAGGGAGACACCCACCTCTGCTGAGGTCACCCTCAAGGCTGCAACCTTTGAAGAGATAACAGATAAGGACCTATACACCCCTGATATATGCCCGATCCCACAGCTAGTGCCTTATGCTTCTGACCCCTACACTTATAATGTCCCCGGACGATACCGCCCTAATCTTGAAGACGGTCACGCATATGGTGTTCGGAAATACAGTGAACCTCATTACTCCAATCCGTCACGACTGGAGTACTACAATAATACAAAGCTAGTAGGACCCAACAATACCATGGGTAAGACATCATTACGGGGATACCGGCAAGCTAATACAGGTTTAAGGGCTAACAAGAACTGCACAATCTATCTTCTCTGCCTCTTCTTCGGCGGCTACCTAGGACTTCACTACTACTATCTAGGGAAAATCGGCAAAGGTATTCTATACACCTGTACAGCAGGATTCTTCATGATTGGATGGATCGCAGATATTCTTAACCCCCGGCGCGGTTTTCATAGCTAGACTTTTTATAGTCAAGCATCCCTTACCCCACATCAACACGAGTAAGGGTGATTCTTATAGTAATACCACTTGATGAGTAACGTCCTAGAACTGCATAATAGGTAGCTGTTCCGCCAAGGAACAAAGAGGGAACTCAATGGTGGAGAGAGGTGATTATAGTCACCCTGATGTTCTCCAGTCCGTGGGAAACGACCGGTATCATTCTGGGACTCCTTGCATGGTTTTCCCAAGAGGCGGTAAGCCTGGGAAGCACCAGAAAGATATGAAACGATACCGACGTGGAAAGCGGAAGAAGTAACCCCGCCCCATGGCGTATATAGGGCGGGGGTTACCCCTCCACATTACCTTTTCGTAAAGGAGATAATGGTGAAAACATCAATCCGGTGGGGTGGTTCGGTTGCCGTTGCGGTGTTCCTCTACACCCGGCCGAACCCACTATGGCTGCTGATCTACACGATTGGCATCATCACCCTGCTAGCAAGGGAGTTCGACCGATGACGGTAATCCCTATCATCACCGACCAAGCCACCGGCCGGGTGCTATGGCGAGTCATCGACTGCGCTACCTACTGCGGTATCGGCCCACGCACCTGGGCGAACTATCATGCAGGCGGTCGCACACCCCAACCCGTAGCGCACCTCGATGGCCGCACACCACTATGGGACGCAGAGGAGGTGAAAGCCTGGCACGCTAACCGCCCCGGCTCGCCAATCAAAGCAACATAATAGGGCAATAACCCCAGGGTTTCCGGGAGTTTATTTTTGAAGGTCTGAAAATATGACCAAACCTCAAAATGAGAAGCCAGGCTTCATCCATGTGGGTGACAGTAAAATCGTTGGCAATACTGGCTAAATTATTACCAATAGTTTTACATTTATGAACCCATGAGCGGGTCATTGTCCTTTATTGCCGCTTATCATTTCACACGGGTCACAGGACAAAAAAGAAGAACCCCCACGTCATGGTGTACGTGGGGATCCTGTTAACCGTGGAGCCGCCGGGAATTGAACCCGGGTCCTACGCCATGTTGCCAGGGCTTCTCCGTGCGCAGTTCGTGCACGATCTTTTACTCTGACCCTCCAGCTCGGACGAACCCTCCTGGATGATGGGCCACAGTTAACGATGAAAGTCCCGCTGTACCTCGTTAACCAAATAAAGCGGCAAGTCCCTTAGTCGATGCCAGGGTCCGGACCAGGGACGATTCCGGTCTGACAGACACGCGTATCGCTGTATTAGGCAGCGAGAGCGTAGTCGCGCTGAGTATTCTCGGCGCTTATGAGTTGCTGCGACGCTTGCGGTGGTCTCTAGCCTGCACCGGCACGCTTCCCCTGGCGTAATGTTCGTAGTCGAAACCTGAATCGACCCCATGTACTAGTCGGCGGGATGTGCATTTCCAACCAGTTCAGTCATTATAACACGCCAAGTTAACCGGTTATTCCCTTCACCCGACGCCCGAGGTCACGCACGATTTCTCGTTCTTCGGTGCGGCGTTTAATGTCTTGGCGTTTGTCGTAAGCCTGCTTACCTTGGGCGAGCCCAAGTTCGCATTTCAGGTGACCGTTTTTAAAATAAAGGCTCAGGGGCACCAGGGTTTTATTTCCGTCCCGAACTTTACCGGTGAGGGTGTCGATTTCGCGTCGATGGAGCAATAGTTTCCGAACCCGGCGCGGGCTGTGATTGGTCCAATGTCCGCGGGAGTATTCGGGGATGTGGAGGTTGCGGAGCCAGACTTCGCCGTCGTCGATCGTCGCAAAGGCGTCGACAAGCGATGCTTTGCCTTCGCGGAGGGATTTCACTTCGGTACCAACAAGCACCATGCCGCATTCGTAGGTTTCTAAAATATTATAATCGTGCCTGGCCTTGCGGTTTGTTGCAATGGTGGGGTTGAGGTTTGTGGTTTTTTTCTTCTTTTTAGCCATAGTTGTTTCATTGTAGCTTTTCGACGCCCACCGCTTGCGGTTGCACTATTTGCGGACATACCAGCGGAGAGTGCCTTGGGCGGTGATGGCTGCGAAGGCGATGCCGATGAGTGCCACGATGGGGGTGATGAGCCAAATGTCTGCGGTGGTGACTCGGGCGACGAGTTGGGAGTCGTAAAGGACTTTGAGGATTTTGTCGACGACCCAGATTTTTCCGGCGAAGAGGGCGAGGGCGGAGAGGATGGAGCCGGCGAGGACTGCGATGATGGCTTCGAGCACGAAGGGGGCTTGGGTGTACCAGCGGGAGGCGCCGACCATGCGCATGATTTCGGTTTCTTGGCGGCGGTTGAATGCGGTGATTTGCACCATGTTGACGATGAGGAAGATAGCTGCGAGTGCTTGGACTGCGGCGAAGAGGAAGGTGGCGTTGCGGATGGCGTCAAGGTTGCTGGTGGCGTCGCTGAGGTCGTCGACTTGGTCGATGATGGTTGCTACCTGGGGTAGTTGCCGGATGGGGTTGAGGGGTGTGGTGTCGAGGGGGTTGGTGAGTCGGACGTGGAGCGCTGCGGGGAGCGCATCGGGGGAGGTTTCCTTGACGAGGAGTGGGTCGGATTCTTGGAAGAGTTCGACGTACCTTTGGTAGGACTGTTCGCGGGACCGGAAGGTGACGGATGCTACCCCTTCGGATTTGCTGAGGAGGTCGCGGACTTCGGTGCATTCTTTGCTGGTGCAGTCTTTGTCTTTGGCGGAAACGTCGTCGTTGAATTGGACCATGACTTCTACGCGGTCGAGGTAGATGTCTTTGGTGCGTTCGGTCATGGTGGTGACGAGGAAGCCGGTGGCGAGTAGGGCGAGGGAGATGGCGGTGGTGATAATGAGCGCCATGGTCATGGTGAGGTTGCGTCCGAGTCCTCGGAGTGCTTCGCGGATAACGAAGTTGAAGCTCATGGTTGTCCTCTCTTGGGTGCTGCTTGTGTGGGTGGCTGGTGGGTTTTATGCTTCGCCGTAGACACCGTGGGCGTCATCGCGGACGAGGTTGCCGAGTTTGAGTTCGATGACTCGGCGGCGCATGTCGTTGACGGCGCGGGCGTTGTGGGTGGACATGACGATGGTGGTGCCGGTGCGGTTGATTTGGTTGAGGAGGACCATGATGCCATCAGCGGTTTCGGGGTCGAGGTTACCGGTGGGTTCGTCGGCGAGCAGCACGAGGGGGCGGTTGACGAAGGCGCGGGCGATGGCGACGCGTTGTTGTTCGCCACCGGAGAGTTCGTGGGGGTAGCGGTTTTCTTTGCCAGCAAGGTCGACGAGTTCGAGGGTGTTGGGGACGATGCGGGCGATTTTGTCTTTTCTGGTTCCTATGACTTCCAGGGCGAAGGCTACGTTATCGTAGACGGTTTTTTGTTGGAGGAGTCGAAAGTCTTGGAAGACGTAGCCGATTTTTTGCCGCAGTTTGTTGATCTGGCGGCCTTTGAGTTTATTGACGTGAAAGTCGTCGATGTGGATGTCGCCGTAGGTGACGTTGGTTTCGCGGATCATGAGTTCGAGGAAGGTGGATTTGCCGGAGCCGGAGGGGCCGATGAGGAAGACAAAATCGCCTTTGTCGATGGTGAGCGAAATTTCATTGAGTGCTGGGCGGGTTGAGGTTTTATAGAGTTTGGTGACGTTGTCAAAGGTGATCACTTAGACCACTGTAGCCAAGCCCCTGTGATTGTTGGGGCTCATGATGCTCGTGTTGCAGGGGTTTTATTTGGTTTCGGTGTGTTGTCCCTTGCGCCACCGGATCCCTGCTTCGAGGAATTTATCAAGGTCACCGTCTAACACTTTTTGGGGATCCCCCACTTCGAAGCCGGTGCGGAGATCTTTCACCATTTGGAAAGGATGGAGCACATAGTTGCGCATTTGATTGCCCCATGATGCGTTTCCGCCGGCGCCGAGGGCGTCTAGCTCCGCGCGTTCTTCTTGGCGTTTGCGTTCCAGGAGTTTTGCCTGAAGCACACGCAGCGCCGAGGCTTTGTTTTGGATTTGGGATTTTTCGTTTTGGCAGGTGACAACAATACCGGTGGGGATGTGGGTGAGTCGCACGGCGGAGTCGGTGGTGTTGACGGATTGGCCGCCAGGCCCGGAAGAGCGGTATACGTCGACTCGTAGTTCGGAGTCGGGGATGTCGATGTGGTCGGTGATTTCCACCACTGGGAGCACTTCCACTTCGGCGAAGGAGGTTTGCCGGCGGGCTTGGTTGTCGAAGGGGGAAATACGCACGAGCCGATGCACGCCCTGTTCCACCGATAAGGTACCGTACATGTATTCGCCGTGGACGATAAAGGTGGCTGATTTTATTCCGGCTTCTTCGGCGTAGGAGATGTCGTACACTTCTACTTTGCGTCCCTGTTTTTCGGCCCATCGAATATACATGCGCATGAGCATTTCGGCCCAGTCTGCGGCGTCGACGCCGCCCGCGCCGGAGCGGATGTTGATGAGTGCTTCCCGGGAATCGTATTCCCCGGACAGCATGGTGGTGACTTCGAGGGCATCAATGTCGGCCCGCAGATCGGCGAGTTCTTCGTCGGCAATGTCGGTGCCTTCGCCTTCTTCTTCGGCGAGTTCATACATGATGGGCAGGTCGGTGAGCCGGGAGCGTAGTGATTGCAATCTCTTCAGCTGGACTTGTACTTGCGATAATTCGCTGGTGACCTGTTGCGCATGTTCGGGGTCATCCCACAGGCTGGGGTCGGCGGCTTTTGCTGCTAGTTCCCGGGCACGATCACTCAAATCGGCAGGGTTCATCACCTTTTCAATCGAGGTCAGGGTGGTATCAAGCGCAGTAAGTTCGGCTGAAGTCTCGGGTCGCATAACCACTTAGTTTATCGCACGCTGCCGGGGGAAAATGGTAATCGCACTGCTAGGCGCATAGATTTTCTTCACTGTGACAGGGCACAATAGACATCATGAGTTCTCCAACACCATTACATGAGATGATTCCGGCGTTGATCAAGACCTTTGCGGTGGGGCATGAGGCCGATAGTGATGAGCATTTGGCTCAGGCCTTGGTGTATAACGCGGGCCGGTTGGCGTGGCGGTTACGTGAGGCGGGGCTGCAAGCCCCGGAGCAGAAGACGTCGGTGTCCGATATTGTGACTGAGGCGGATAAGGCCGCGGAGACGTTTGTGGCTGGGGTGTTGGAGTTGGTGCGTCCGGCGGATGGGGTGTTGGGTGAGGAGGGCACCCAGCGGGCCTCGGAGAGCGGTAAGACGTGGGTGATCGACCCAGTGGATGGTACCTATAATTTTGCGTCCGGCAGTGACTATTTTTGTTCGGCGGTGGCGTTGGTGTCGGGTTCGCCGGCGGATCCCACCGAGGTGCATTTCGGTGCGGTGCACCGGCCGGCCATGGGATACACGTGGTTTGGCGGGCCGAACGTTCCTTCGACTAAAGACGGCAAACCCTTAACGCCATTGGTGGATAAGCCATTAAATATGGTGTCGTTGGGCACATATATTCACCCGTCATCGCTCGCTGATCCGAAAATATTTTCGGCATGGAATAAGGTGGCAACCCGGGTCGCAACGCTGCGGATGTTGGGGGCGGGGTCGATTGATTTAGCAACGGTTGCCGATGGTGGGTTAGGCGTGTGGCTGCAGCATAGCGTTGCGGATTGGGATTGGCTTCCCGGGCAGGCTTTGGTGGCCGGCGTGGGCGGATTATGCCAATGCGTGGCGGCAGGCGGGGTAACATGGTCGGTTGCCGGTAATCACCAGGCTGCCACTGAACTCATCGAACTGCTCCAAGGTTAACGAATGCCCTACCGCTCTGATATTGATTTTGCGCTCACCCTTGCGAATACCGCAGATGCTATCACCATGGATCGTTTTGAGGCGACGGATCTGAATGTCTCATCGAAGCCCGACATGACACCCGTGTCCGACGCCGACGTCGCCTGCGAACAGGAGTTGCGCCGGCTGATTACGCAGCAATACCCCAACGACACAATTGTGGGGGAAGAATTTGGGGGCACCGCGGAATTTGCTGGTAGGCAGTGGATTATCGACCCTATTGATGGCACGAAAAACTTTGTGCGAGGCGTGCCAGTGTGGGCGACGCTCATTGCGTTGCTTGTCGACGGCATCCCCACGGTGGGAGTGATTTCGGCACCAGCTTTGGGCCGTCGTTGGTGGGCCGCTACCGGGCATGGGGCATTCCGGTCGGTAAATAATGTCACCAAGAAAATTCGGGTATCGAATATTAGTTCGCTAGAAAATGCCTCAATCTCCTTCTCATCTTTGGAGGGGTGGCAGCAGCTAGGGATACGTGACCGGTTTCTACAGCTCACCGACGACACTTGGCGACTCCGGGGATTTGGGGATTTCTTCTCCTATTGTCTCGTGGCGGAGGGTGCGGTGGATATTGCGGCGGAACCGGAGGTATCACTGTGGGATTTAGCGCCGTTAGCCGTGTTGGTGACCGAGGCCGGGGGGCGGTTTACGTCGTTAAGCGGCGTGGACGGACCACATGGCGGCTCGGCGATAGCCACAAATGGGTTACTACATGACCAGGTATTACAATATCTTGGTCCCGCGGAATAGCAAGATAGGCAATAGCGCTAGCTTTTTATAGAATTTTGGATACAATAGTACCAAATTCGCTATTTGTTGAAAGAGCGTTATTGTGACCGTCCCTAGATCCCCATCAGACACGCCACCACCGCATGATTTTCGTTCGCCGGGGGTTCGTCTGCTTACCTATATCGTTGCGGGCACTACCGCACTCCTGGTCATCATTTTTCCCCTCATTGACCATGGATTTTCCAGCGGGGAACTCTATTCCCTCTTATGCGTTATCAGCACGGTGATGTTCATTGCCGTGGGACACGTCATGCGGTTAAAAACCGTGATTGCGCTCGGCGTCATTATGGCGTTGTGGGCCGGTATATACCAAAGCGTAATTGCCGCATTAGCGCTGCCAACCTCGCCGTCCCCCGTATCTGCCCCGGAAAATATATCACCTCTGACCGCCACCGCCGTGACGATGTGATAATTAATCACGCAACGCACCGCAGTAAATAACAATATAACCGTGTAATTACGCTACGATGCTGGGTGATTTAGGGAAAATACGACAGATACTACAAAGTAAAATCTATAATTCGATATGTAGATTAAGGACAATCCTATGCCTCGCCTCCGGTTCCACAATCTCAATAATGGCACGAATAACCGCATCGGCTCGGAAGACATCACCTCGACCGCCCTGCTTATCTTTTGTGCCGTCGTAGTATTGATCCCAGTCACGGGAATCGCCACGTTTACCTGGTACATGCCGTTCGCCTTCTTCAGTGGCGTCGCAGTCATGTTTTGCGGCACCGTCGTGCAATCCAGTCGCGTAGTCGTGGCAGGTACCGCTGTCGCAGCCTGGACCGTGATTAGTCCCCTGCTCTATTTGTGGATGAGCAACCTCACCGTTTAACCACCACCATAAGCGTAAACCCGCCCCGTGGTCCCATATGGACCGGTGAGGCGGGTTACATTATTTTCCGAAGATTATCTGCAAGCGGATTTAGTCGTCCGGGAGCCGGAAACCGGCACCAACGCCATCCTTAGCGTCAATGTCGTGACGCACTGCTTCAAAGTTCGTGGAAATCGTCGGCATGTGGGCCGAGCCCTGCCATGGGGTGCGGCAGGACAGGTTATGATCCGGCAATGCGCCACCGGACACCATGCCCACCAGGCGATCGCCTTCCATCACGGGCGCACCGGAATCACCGGCCATGGCACACACTTGCGATACGTTACGACCTTCATCAGCCACCCACACATGACCACAGGTAGTACCGCTGGCGACACCAGTCTTGCACACACGCTTCCACTGGCCAGGGGTTTCCCCACCAACATGGTTGACAGTCACGTTGTTATAGTGGCGGCTCACCCGAGCATTCGAATCCAATTCGATGACCGAGTAATCCAATTCCTTGTTCGAATCCACAACCGTACCGGAACGGCCCACCCGCCAAGAGTCGGCGGATTTCACCGGATCCCCGGGATTACCACAGTGCCCGGCGGTGATGGCAACCTTGCGGCCCTGCTTATCGTAGCCGGTGGCGGCAACAGTGCACAGCTGATTATCGCCGACGTATACCGGGGTGGATGGGCCATACAGGGAATTGCCCTCCCGTTCGGTAAACACCGAGGCCAGCGGGGTATCCGGCTGGTCAAACCAGGAGCCCGGCACCCGATGCAATACCCGGTTTGCGGTGAACCGCTGCGCCATAAACTTGGAGAACGGATCATACTGCCAGTGGTAGTTCGGGCCATCAATGATGGGCCGATAGTCCTTCCCTACTTCCTTATACGGCTCCCCGGCATAGTTCACCCCAGAACTAGCCAATTGGGCCACCTGAGACTCAAACTGGGCAACCTGAGCCTCGAATTCAGCCGCATTGCGGTTAATATTGGGTCGCTGCATCAGCTTATTTGCCGAATACTCGGTCGAGCTGAGCGAACCATCGCGCAGCTTATTGATGTTTTCGAATAATTGGCTCACGCTACTGATTGCTCGTTCCGATGGTGCGGTAGCCTCTTTGATTTGGGCATCAATATACCGGCGCACGAGTGGCGGAGTTTCGGTTCGCCCCAGCTCATACTCATCCGAGTCGGCACCAGCTTCGGTATCCTGAGTTTTATTCTCAGATTTTTCCGTGTTCACGATGTTTGCTGCGCTCTCCAACGCATTTGCAGGCACGCTCGGCACATTTGGCACGGTTGGAGCATTCGGGGTCTCTGGCGTTACGGCGGTCTCGGGCACGCTTGGTGACGGCGCCGGCTGTTGGGAACTACCAGTCACCGAATTAATCGCTGACGAAAGCTCAGAAGAAATCCGTGGCACTACCTCGGGCATTGCCTGCTCCGGGGGAATATCCTGCGTGAAATTCGGAACAGCCGGGGCCTCCGGAACGGTGGGCGCAACCGGTGTGGCAGCCGATAAGGAATTCACCGCGGAATCCACAGCCTGCTGCGCATTTTGGGCTGCCTGCTCGGCATTTTGCGCCGCAGCGACTGCCCCATTGGTCACGGCCGGGTCGACAGGGATACCGGCATTCGCCAGTTCTTGAGCCGTCTGTGAAACAACATCAGACGCAGAAGGCGGCTCAAGCGCCCCAGCGCTAGGGATGGTTGTCATCCCCAACGAGCTCACAAACGCTGCGATAGCAAGGCAGCGAAAGGTGGACTTTTTATGCATGAAGCAAAGCCTCTCTCCCATAGAAAAACGGGGGTCAATTGTTAAGCTGTGGCTATCATGCCATGGAATTTAGTTAGTCGGTACCATCTACCCCCATCAGGGTTATGCCAGGGGGTCATTAGAGTGCTACCAGAATACCACCAGAATACTACCAGGATCCTGACAGGATATTGCCAGAATGCCATCGCAGCGATGTGTGTGAGCTAGGCTTATTCGATTTCGACTAGTGCCTGCCCACCCTGTACGGAATCACCTACGGCGACATGCACCGCAGTCACTACACCAGCATTGGGTGCTGTGATTTCAGTCTCCATTTTCATGGCTTCGAGGATAAGCAATACCTGCCCAGCCTCGATCTCATCACCCTGGTTGACCAGGATCTTAAACACTGAGCCGGCCAGCGGCGCAATGACGGCGTTAGCGGACACGCCCTGCACGGATGCAGTAGCCGGTTCCTGATGGTTGGCGTTGCCGCCACCCCCAAAGACGATCGAGCCTAACTGCCGGCGTTCTTCTTCGACCTCAACTTCGACAGCATAGGCAATACCGTTGACGGTCACGGTGAGTTTCATGTGTTTTCCTCTTCTGATATTTCAGTCGTTAATTCCCCAGCATGCGCTGCTGGACCGATTGGCGACCTTGGGCAGCCCAAGTACGGTGCCGCAGGTAGTGCACCGCCTTCACCTTGCCCTTATTCCCCATAAACGCACTGACCGCTGCCGAAATGGCAATGATGACGTCTTCTGGAATGGAAGCATCGGAGCGTTTGCGTAGCTCAGCGATCTCCGCCTCGGCTTGGTCGAGACGAGCACTGAGCTTGTGGACAAGCTCAACCAGTTCTTGATTGGTTAATTCACTCATGATTTTTCGCCTTGGTGGTGTTTTTATGATGGGGACAGGCCGTGCTTCTTCTTCGGCCGGTGCACCCGCTTATTCGCCAAGATTTCCAGGGCATTTGCAATATGCCGACGGGTGTCCGCCGGGTCGATGATGTCGTCGACCAAGCCCCGGGATGCGGCCATGAATGGCGTGGAGAAGGTTTCCTTGTACAGGGCGATGAGTTCTTCCCGCTTAGCGGCAGGATCCTCGGCGTCGGCGATTTCCTTACGGAACACCACATTGACGGCGCCTTCGGCACCCATGACGGCGATTTCGGCGGTGGGCCAAGCGAAGACCCGATCCGCACCCAGGTCCTTCGAGCACATGGCCAAGTGGGCGCCACCGTAGGACTTGCGCAATTCCACGGTCACCTTCGGCACCGAGGCCGACGAATAGGCGTAGAGCATCTTGGCACCGTGGCGGATAATGCCACCGTGTTCCTGGGCCACACCAGGCATGAAGCCGGGCACGTCCACCAGGGTAACCAGCGGGATATTAAAGGCGTTACAGAAGCGGATGAACTGCGACCCTTTGTCAGAGGAGTCAATATCAAGCACACCGGACATGACGTTGGGCTGGTTAGCGATCACGCCAACGGTGCGACCCACGATACGACCGAAGCCCACCACAATATTGCGGGCAAAACCGGCCTGGACTTCGAGGAAATCCCCACGGTCCACAATGCGGGTGATGATTTCCCGAACATCGTAGCCCTTCTTGCCTTCAACAGGGACGATGTCACGCAATTCAAAATCGGGTTCCACCACCGGATCGGGATCCACCACCGGCGGCTCCTCCGTATTGTTTTGTGGCAGGAAGCTCAGCAGTTTTTGGGCGATCAGGATTGCTTGTTCGTCATCATCGGCAATGAAGTGAATGTTGCCGGACTTGGTCATGTGGGCATCGGCACCACCAAGCTGTTCGGTGGTGACCTCTTCACCGGTGACCGACTTAATCACGCCGGGGCCGGTAATAAACATATTGGCCTGCCGGGTTTGGATAATGAAGTCGGTGAGGGCCGGCGAATAGGCGGCGCCCCCGGCGCAGGGGCCGGCAATGATGGAAATCTGGGGAACCAGGCCGGATAACAGCACATTGTGGTAGAACACCTTGCCATAGCCGGACAGGGAGTCAATGCCTTCCTGCACGCGGGCTCCACCGGAGTCGTTAATGAAGATGAATGGCGTGCCGGTCGTGGCGGACGCATCCATCATGGCCGCAACTTTGTTCGACTGGGTTTCGCCGGCGGAACCACCCATAACGGTGAAGTCTTGGGAGGCAATGTGTAGCGGGCGGCCGAAAACGGCGCCGGAGCCGGTTACCACACCATCGGCGGGCGCATCGGCTTTGTCCATGCCGAAATGGGTGGTGCGGTGCTTGGCAAACATGCCGGTTTCGAAGAACGTATCTTCGTCGACAAGCAGATTGATGCGTTCACGTGCGGTGAGCTTGCCTTTGGCGTGTTGTTTTTCAATTTTGTCTTCGCCGCCGCCTAATTCAACCTTATGGCGGGCTTCGGCCAATTGTTCGAGACGCTGCTCCATGGTTGGGTCATTAGCCATGATCTCTCCTTATTACTTCGACGTTATTCGGCTGGCTCGACGTGAACGGTTTGGGTGCGGCCACCAACGCTGACCTTGTAGGTGATGGGCTCTAGCACGGGTTCGTTCTCCCGCTTCTTTTGCTTGCTGGGATCTACGCCCACATTCTTCGGCCCATCGGGGCGGGTCTTGAAGAAGCCCGGTGCCACGTTGGGGAATAGTGCGTTGGTGAGCACGTCTTCGTCGGTGCCGTCGAAGCCTTCCAGCTTTTCGGCGTCGGAAACCAGGGTGTCCCATTCGGGTTCTAGCAGGTCGGCAGGGCGAACCGTGATCTGCTGCTTCTTGGTTTGCTGTTCCGCTTGCTTGATGAGCTCGGAATCGCGTTCACCGATGCATTCGCCGTAATAGCCCAGCATAAGGTCGGCGAATTCGGCGGTCATGACCTTGTAGGGGCCCATGAGCACATTAAACACCGCCTGGGTGCCCACGATTTGCGAGGAGGGCGTCACGAGCGGTGGGTAGCCGGCGGCGGCGCGAACTCGCGGCACTTCTTCCATCACTTCGTCAATCCGGTCGCCGGCGCCTTGGGCTTGAAGCTGGGATTCCATATTGGACAGCATGCCGCCGGGGATTTGCGACAGGAAGATATTGGTGTCGACCAGAGTTTTCGACTCGAATTCGCGGTACTTCGGGCGAATCGTCTTGAAGTGGTCGCGGATCTTAATCAGGCGATCCATGTCCAGGTCGGCGGTGTAGCCGGTGCCTTCCAGCATTTCCACGAGGGATTCCGTGGGGTTGTGACCTGGGCCAAGCGACAGCGAGGAAATGGCAGTATCGACCACATCGGCGCCGGCTTCGATGGCCTTCATGAGCGTGACTAAGGTAACACCGGTGGTGGAGTGGCAGTGTACGTTGATTTGCACGTCGTCGCCGTAGGTGTCTTTGACGCCGCGAATAATGTCGTAGGCAGGTTGTGGTTTCAGCAGAGCTGCCATGTCTTTGAGGGCGATGGAGTCTGCCCCCATATCGAGGAGTTGTCCGGCCAGTTTAATGTAGCCGTCGACATCGTGTAGGGGGGATACGGTGTAGCAGATGGTGCCTTGGGCATGGCCACCGACTTTCTTCACCGCGGTCATGGCGCGTTCTAGGTTGCGGGGATCGTTGAGCGCATCGAAAACGCGGAACACGTCCATGCCGTTTTCCTTGGATTTTTCAACGAACTTATCGACAACCATGTCTTCATAGTGACGGTAGCCCAGAAGGTTTTGGCCGCGGAGCAGCATTTGCAGCCGAGAATTGGGCATGAGCTCCCGGAAAGTGCGTAGTCGCTTCCACGGGTCTTCGTTAAGGAAGCGAATGCAGGCGTCGAAGGTGGCGCCGCCCCAACATTCCACCGACCAGAAGCCGGCCTTATCGATATCATCGCAGGCAGCAACCATGTCTTCCAAGGCCATTCGGGTGGCAAACAGACTTTGGTGCGCATCTCGAAGAGCTACTTCGGTAACTCCAATTTTTCGTGGACTCATAGCTTTGACACTATTGCAAAATCTTCGGTCACGCTTGGTGTTTTTCAGTTTATGTCGGCCCGAAAGCAAAAATATTTTCGTTAAAAAATGTGGGTTTTTGCCCGACCAAACACTTTGTGCTGTTCAGGGCACTGAACACTATTCTATTGGTAACTATCTTGAAAACAGCCTCCCCCCATTTTAGTGAAAAATATCGCATTTTTATACTGAAACTTGTCGCCATTAAGAGGAAATTGTGGGCATATTTTCCCGCTTTTCGACGCCTAACGCAGGCGTTGACACTCCCCCACCACTGTCACTTGCCGCTCTCTGTGAGTCACCAGGAAATTCAGCATGGGGTGGATACCATTACCCACCCCATGCCAAATCGGTAGGAAACCTTGTGACCGGTTTCCCGAAAACCAATATCATCGAACATACTGTCGATTATCTATAGAGACGCCCCTACCGTTGTGGGATTCCCGGCAGGTTCACGCCAAGGTTTTTGAGTGCTGGACCACCGAACTGCATGATCGCGGCAACGATGGCACCCACGCCCAAGACGCCAAGAATCACACCGATAATGCCTCGCACACCGGAATCTGTACTGGAGCTTTGAATACTTTTATCGGGAGCCCCCTTGATAGCTGCCCCTAAATTATTGCGAAAACCAACAGAGGCAATATCAATGTTATCTTTTAGCTCCTGTAATTCTTCCAATCCCAGTGTGGGGAGCTTTTGTTTCATCAGCTCAGCATTCGCCTTGGACATTCGCGCAAGGTGGACATAGTTTTTTAGGCTATCGGTTTGTTCTTTCTTTTCCGCGATAGCAAGCGTTTCATCAATTTCTTTCAGAAACGCATCGATTGCCTGAGAGGTTTCCTGCCGAACCTTCGCCACATCCGCTTCGGAAGCACCAACGTTGCTAGCTTTCCGCTTTACGTCAACAGCAGCTTCTTTCAACACCCTAGCCCGAAATTCCAATGCCCTAAGGACATCCTTATCACGAGTCGTCGCAGCAGCCTCTTTAAGATCAGCTGCTTGTTGTTTGATCTTTGCTGCATCATAACCTTCATTACCCAGATCTTTCGCCTGGGCAATGGCGATTGCTTCATCTGCAATCTTAATGGTCTCATCCAAGAGAGCAATAATACGTTCTTGCTGCTCGCTCATGACACCATTACCAGAGGCATCTTGTTGGTTCATGTTTTGATTCTCATTAGTGAGATTTTCCTGCTCATCAGCAATAACATCAGCAAGTTGCGTATTAGCATCCAGATCTTCGGCAACTGCCAAACCCGCATGGGCTGCCATCGCACTAGTAACTGCAAGAGAAGTAATAATCATCCTCGCGGAATAACGAGATGGAAACACTATAAATAACCTCCGATAAAAGCAACAGATATGCAGCAAATAACATTTTGCTTAAATGCTACATTGATTCATCTTAGTAAAAGTAAAAGTTTGTTGAGGTAGATATCATAAGATATCACCCCATAGCAATACTTCACCTGCAATTATGCCCGTATTTTAATGTAAAAATTACCCCAATATGTTCTATAGAAAAATTACTATGTTCGAATCTCCGTGCCGGTAAACAATCCAAGTATGGCAAGCAAGGCTGATCCACACCTGATGCAATCAGATTGCATTCCCTCGAAAATCAAAGAAAGTCTTTAGGGCGTCGACAAGCAAGCAAAGGCCCCCGGCGGGATAGACCGGAGGCTCATTGATTATCGGTTTATAGCCCAGGCAGGTTAATGCCAAAGGCCTTCAGCGCTGGACCGGCGAATTGCACGATGGCGGCGGCAATAGCGCCCAAGCCCAAGACGCCGAGGAGCACAGCAATGATGGTCTTCACCTTCGAATTGTCAGAAGACTTGTTTTGAGCATTGGGAACCGTGTCAATGGTTGCACGAACCTTACGGAATTCATCCCGCGCATCATTGAGATACGTTGCGAGTTCATTCAAGGTAGTCATGGAGGTAATCCCCGGAATGGCCTTCTTGGCTTTTTCGGCCTCGGCCTTGGCAGTTTCGGCTTGTGTGACGAGTTCTTTCAGCGTATCGGTTTGCTGCTTCTTCTTGGCAACCTTCAACGCTTCATCAATGTCACGAAGGAACGCATCGGCGGCCTCATCTGCGGCTTTCCGTGTCTTCGCCAGGTCTTCCGGGCTGGTTACTTCACTGATATCCATTTTTGCACGATCAGCCTGGTATTTCGCAGCGTCAGCCCGCTTCATAAGCTCCATCAGGCCCGGCTCATCGTTGGTGGTTGGCAGTGCCTTTTTGATTGCTTCGGCCTCGGCCTTGGCTTTTTCAGCGCTCTTGACAAAGTCTTTTACAAGCTCTGGCTCCTTGCGCTTATCTGCTGCAGTGATAGCCTCATCGGCCGTTTTGATGGCGCTATCGGCAAGAGATGTGATGGTTTCTTTCACATTCTCATAGTTGTTTTTGTCTTCGGTCCCGGGGGAACCGTTATTGTTACCGGTGACCGGATTTCCCTGGTCCTCCTTGGTGACTTCGGCAGCCTGTTCAACAGCCGCGGGAGGGGTTTGGGCTTCTTCAGCGGTGGCGACAGTCATGCCGGAAACGGTCAGAGAGGTGGCAATAGTCAGCGCAGCAAGACGGGACATGCGTTTCATTAGAAAACTCCAAAATATCGCAAAGTTAAATCTTAAGGAAAAGGAAATTTTGGTTAAAATTCCTTGCTAAATAAAACTACCCATATGCTCCGTTAAGTATCCCCATTTAATTAAAGTCACCCCCTAAAACAGGGTCTACCTGGGTCTTTGTCACATAAGAATTATAAGAAAATACCCCCTGGTTTTGAGTAGCATAGTTTCTGTAGGTGGGGTGTTGCCTGTTATCTCCGCTCATCATGTTAGGACGCAGGGATTTAGATTCTCTTTCAAGAATCAGTCATGGGCAGACATGATAAACCCCCGACCAAAATTCGGCCGGGGGTTACGATTCAAAATCGCGGGTTTTAGAACTTAGGCAGTTCAATTCCCAGGTTCTTGAGTGCGGGTCCTGCGAACTGGAAGATGGCTGCCACGAGTGCACCCACGCCCAACACGCCGAGGACTACGGCAAGTGCGGTGCGTACGTTCTTGTTTTCCGAGCTGATGTTGCTCGACCCCTTCTTGTCGGCAACTTTGTCAATTACTTGTTTTTGCTCTGCCACCGTAGCCTTGGCCTTCTCGGCCTTGTCCTTCTGGGCGTTCAGAGCAGCAACAGTCTTGGCCTCGGAAATCTCTTTCTTGAGGGCTCCAAGATTGGTCTTGAGGGTCTCAAGTTCCTTGACTGCAGCCTTCAGCGAATCGGTTTGTTCCTTCTTCTTGGCTGTAGCAAGTGCTTCGTCAACTGCCTTGATGGCCTCATCGACTGCCTTATTGGCAGCCTCTTTAGCTGCGGCGATGTCTTTGTCGCTATCGGTCTTCTTATCAGCAAGCTTAGCGATTGCTTCCTTAGCGGCCTGGGCATCAGTCTTGGCCTGATCTACCACCTTCTGCTGAACTTTGACTTCGTCAACGGTCTTAGCAGCCTCGATCTTCGGCTTTGCCTCCTGCGCAGCTTTCTTAGCGGCATTGGCCTTCTCAACATGATCCTTAGCAGCAGCGGTGTCCTTCTTAGCAGCAGCAGCAACCGCTTCACCAGCAAGAGAGATGGCCTCATCCGCAGTCGTGGTAGCAGCCTGCTTAGCCGCAGTCAGATCCTCGGCAGGCTTGTTTGCGGCTTTCTCAATCACGGTCCTTAGCGGGGTGAGCTCGGTCTTTTTCGCTTCAATCTGAGTCTTGATTTCTGTCACACCAGCAACATCAGTTTTCGCTTCAATCTGCCCCTTTAATTGCTCGACAGCAGATCGGATAGGTTCAATTTTTCCAACTGCGTCCTTTACTTCAGCAGTTTGTTCCTTGGTCTTCGCAAGATCAATCAGTTCTTTAGCCGAGGCAAGAACAGCGTCAGCAGCTTCGGTAGCAGCCTGTTTAGCATCCTTCAGTGCATCATTTGCGGGAGCAGCCGGGGGGTTTTGAGCATTGTTGGCAGGAACAGGATCAGCTTGATTGCCATTGACAGCAAAAGCGTTGGGGGCAGTCAAACCACCAAAGGTCAACGAGGCGATGACAGCGAGCGCGGAGAGGCGAGATGCGCGTTTCATAAGAAAAATCCAATCGAAAATTGGGAAGATATATAGGGAAAAAGTAGCTTTAGTTAAGCTCTTCATGAACTGAATTTACTCAGGAATCCCAACCCGGTCTAGCCCCAGCTTCATTTTACCCCCATAGATCGTCATTTACCTGGCACTTTGAGTTATTAAGAAGTGCTAAGCATTACCCCCGATAGTTTTGAGTAGCATAGTTTCTATCTATTAAAGATTCTCTTAGAATCTGCTACCCACGTGCAAAATCCCGCCTCCTGTATGCACAAGAAAGCGGGATTTTAATGTGTTACTTCATCTAGGCCACAAACTTCACCCATTGTTGTGGGCATACGAACTCATATGCCCACGGGAGAACGTCGAAAAGCTTGGCCGGCTTCAAAACTTTTAAAATTGCTGGCACGTATATGGGCCACTGGCTGCGTCCATTACCGGTCGAACCAGGGTGCATCCCACGTATTCAGAAAGTGCAATGGGAGCAAACGCAGACAAGGCAGCAACGGCAAGCGACCCAAAAAACGCTTGATTCTCCAAATCTTGTGCTGATGCTGCGGAAGCTGGGGATACTGACGTGACGGCTAATGCAGTGCAAACAGCAACAACCGCAACCTTAGTGCGACGCTTCATAATGGAAAACATAATGACTCCTCATAATATCGGATAGCAAATATCCTACCGATATGAGCGATGATACCTATTGCATATATTGCCAATTATGTAATTTGTCATTTACGACCACAATTACCCCCATATGGAAATGACTAATACTTATGCGTTTTACCATAAAACATGGGTTAAAGAGGGAATATTCCTCACCGACTAATCAAATTTTGAAAACCAATCTCGATCGACCGTCGAAAAACAGCACTGGACTTATGAGTCGC
>ERZ773075.813-NODE-813-length-20402-cov-34.6503_pt1 | contig 20402 bp, 18 predicted proteins | sample MGYA00580614_ERZ773075 | MGnify/ENA primary metagenome ERZ773075 (study PRJEB29015, sample SAMEA2738021) | human oral metagenome | biome: human oral; feature: human-associated habitat; material: dental | place: China | collected 2043 ... | reverse complement strand
CCGCCGTAGCCGGCCGGCCGGCCGGGCACGCCGCCGTAGGGCGCCGACGGCGCCGGTACGGGCGCCGGACTGGTCCGCTGCGCGGGTCGGGCGGCCCGCCGCCCATCGGGGCCCCGATGCCCGTTCGCGGCGCTCGGCCGCCCGCCGCGGGCGTGCCCGTATCCCGAGGGTTGCGGGGCGGCCGCCCGCTGGTCCTGCGGGATCTCGCGCCGCATGGCGCGTCGCTGCTCCTCGGCCCGGGCGCGCAGCGCGGCGGTCGGGTCGGGCCGGGCCCCGGAGTCGGACGCCGCCCCGTCATCGGGCGCAAGCCGATCCTCCCGCGTGCGCCGGTCGGATCCCTCCTCCGACCGGCGCTCGGGCGAGGGGTCGTCGAGCTCCGAGTCGTCGAACAGCAGCGACCCCATGAGCGGATCGCCAAGCACGGAGCCGAAAGGGGCCTCATCGAAATCCAGGTCATCGGCCTCCCAACCGATGGGGGCCCAGGAGTCCGAGTCAACGTCTTCGCGAACTGGCGGCGTGGTCATGGGTCCAGGATCTCACGCCGAGCCGATTCCGGGTCCCTTCCGGGCCGGGCCCCCGAGCCGCCCCCCCCTCCACGCCGGGCCCCTTCCGTAGCGGCTCCGCGCCCATTCCGCGCCGACGTGACGCCGAGATTCCTGTCGATCTCACCATGGAGCGGCTCCGCGCCCATCCCGGGCCGACTCCGACCCCCGCGCCCCGCCCGTCATCGATCCAGCCACGGACCCGGAGCGGCCGGGACACCACTTGACACCCCTACCCCCTAGGGGTACTTTCACCATTGCCTCGACGGAGGCTCGCAGGCGCGAAGGGAGTGAGGTCGCATGGCCGGCTACACGGGCACCAAGGACGACTACCTCAAGCGGCTGCGCCGCATCGAGGGGCAAATCCGCGGCATCTCCCGCATGGTCGAGGCGGACACGTACTGCATCGACGTCCTCACTCAAGTCGCGGCGGCCACCAAGGCCCTCCAAGCCGTCAGCCTCGGCCTGCTGGAGGACCACATGAGCCACTGCGTCATCCACGCCGCCCAGTCCTCCGACGCCGAGGGCCAGGCCAAGATCCGCGAGGCGTCCGACGCGATCGCCCGCCTCGTGCGGTCCTGAACGCACAACCCAAGGAGCACACCCATGTCCGAGTTCACAGCCGACGGCACCGACCGCACCACCACCCTCAAGCTTTCGGGCCTGACCTGCGACCACTGCGTCACCCACGTCACCGAGGAGCTCAAGAGCCTCGACGGCGTCAAGAACGTCTCCGTCGTCCTCGACAAGGGCGGCCAGTCGGTGGCCACCGTGGTCTCCGACGTCGTCCTGAACGACGCCGCGCTGGCGGCGGCCATCGATGAGGCCGGCGACTACACCCTCGACGCCGTCGAGCGCGACGTCGTCTGAGGGCCCCGCCCCACCCCGTGCCGACTCGCCGACGGCGGCTCCGCGCGCACGTGGTGCGGGACGCACGTCCCGCACCACGACCGGCTGCCCCCTCCCCGACACGCCCGGGCCCGGTTCCCCGTCCAGGTGGACCGCGGCGCAGTGTCCGCGCCCGCCTGGATCGCAGCCTCCCCGGTTCCCCGTCCAGGTGGACCGCGGGACCGCCGGAGCTCCTCCCCCGGCGCGCCCGGCGGGCCCAGCCACTCACGTCCAGGAGTCTGATCCATCATGACCCGAACCACCGGCATCGCCACCGCTCCCGCGGGCACCGCCGACGCGACCGGCCTGCGCGCCATCGACCTGACCGTGGAGGGCATGACCTGCGCATCATGCGTGGCGCGCGTGGAGAAGAAGCTGTCCAAACTCGACGGCGTGAGCGCCAGCGTCAACCTCGCCACCGAGTCCGCCCGTGTCACCGCACCCGCCGCGATCTCCGACGACGACCTGCTCGCCGCCGTCGCCCGAGCCGGTTACACCGCCACCGTCATCTCGTCGGCCGCGTCATCGACGCCCCCGGCCTCCGGCGACCGGCATCCGGGTGATTCCTCCGCGGCGGGCGCCGCGAGATCCGCGAGCGACGCCCCGAGCGACCGCGCCGAAGAGGAGGCCGGCCCACCGGACGCGACCGGCCCGACGGGCGCCGAGCGAGGACCGAACGGGGCCGTCGGCCGGGGGACGACCCCCCGGGACGTCGCGGCGACCGACGAGCCCCCAGCCTCGCGCATCGGGGCTTCTCAGGTCGCCCGGGCCGCCGATCTGCGCATGCGCCTGACCTACAGCCTCATCCTGTCCGTCCCCGTCATGGCGATCTCCATGATCCCGGCCCTCCAACTACCCGGCTGGCAGTGGACGGTCGCCCTCATGGCGATGCCGGTGGCGACCTGGGGCGCCTGGCCCTTCCACAGGGCCGCCGCCCGCGCGCTGCGCCACGGCTCCTTCACCATGGACACGCTCGTGTCCCTGGGGGTGGTCGCCGCTTCCGCCTGGAGCCTGTGGGCGCTGGTCTGGGGAGGCGCCGGGGAGATCGGCATGCGCATGACCATGGAGCTCATGCCGCGCCACCAGGGCCACGCGGCGCACATGTACTTCGAGTCGGCCGCCTGGGTCACCACCTTCCTCCTGGCGGGCCGCTACGCCGAGGCCCGCGCCCGGTACCGATCCGGCGACGCCTTGCGCGCCCTGCTCGAACTCGGCGCCAAGGAGGCCGTGCGGGTGCGCCTGACCTCGCCGTCGGGCTCCGCCGACGCGATCGATGTCCTGGACGACGACGGCGCCCCCCGCGCCGACGCCGACCGCGCCGAGGAACGAGTGCCGGTCGATGCGCTGCGGGCGGGCGACCTGCTGACGGTGCGGCCCGGGGAGAAGATCGCCACCGACGGCGTCGTCGTCGAGGGCCGCTCCGCGGTGGATGCCTCCATGCTCACCGGCGAGTCGGTGCCCGTCGAGGTCGGGATCGGCGACGCCGTCGCAGGCGGCTGCGTCAACACCTCCGGCTCGCTGCTGGTGCGGGCCACCGCCGTCGGCGAGGGCACGACCCTGGCCCGCATCGGCGCCATGGTCACGGCCGCCCAGGCGGGCAAGGCCCCGGTGCAGCGCCTGGCCGACCGGATCTCGGGGGTGTTCGTGCCCGCCGTGCTCATCCTGTCGGCCGCGACCCTGGCCGGCTGGCTCCTGGCGGGGCAACCGTTGCAGCAGGCCCTCATGGCGGCCGTCGCCGTGCTCGTCATCGCCTGCCCGTGCGCACTGGGCCTGGCCACGCCCACGGCCCTGCTGGTGGGCTCGGGGCGCGCCGCCCGGCTCGGCGTCGTCATCAAGGGGCCCGAGGTGCTGGAGTCCACCCGCGCCCTGGACACGATCGTGCTGGACAAGACCGGCACCGTGACGCGGGGTCGCATGAGCCTGGACGCCTCCGACGACGACGCCATCACGGTCTCCGACGGCACCGATCGCGCCGAGGCGCTGCGCCTGGCGGGCGCGCTCGAGGCGGCCAGCGAGCACCCCGTGGCCGCCGCCATCGCGCAGGCCGCCCGCGCCGCCGGATCGGGCTCCGGGGCCGACCCCGGAGCCGGTGCCGACACCGGTGAAGGCGGTGGGACCGGCGCCGGGATGTCCAGGGGGACGAGCGCCGAGGCGCCATCCGGGTCGGGCGTCCGCCCGACCCCGCCGCCCCGCGTGGAGGACTTCTCCAACCATGAGGGCCAGGGCGTGACCGGACGCGTGGAGGGCCGCGAGGTCGCCGTCGGCCGCCCGACCTGGATCGCCGAGCGCGGCATCGGGATCCCCGAGTCGCTGGAGAAGGCCCTGGGGACCGCTCAGGACTCGGGTGCCACCGCCGTCGTGCTCGCAGCCGCCCCGCGTTCCGGCGGGGACGGAGCGGAGGGCCGGCCCTTGACCGCGATCGCCGTCCTGGTGGTGCGCGACACGGTGCGCCCGAGCTCGCGCGCCGCGATCGCCGACCTGCGCGCGCTGGGAGTGCGGCCGGTTCTGCTCACCGGGGACAACGCCCGCGCCGCCGCGCGCGTGGCCGCCGAGGTCGGGATCGCGGGCGAGGACGTGCGCGCCGACGTGCTGCCGGGCGACAAGCGCGACGTCATCGCCGAGCTGCAGGGCCGGGGACGGGTCGTCGGCATGGTCGGAGACGGTGTCAATGACGCGGCGGCCCTGGCGCAGGCGGGCACGCGCGGCCTCGGCTTCGCCATGGGCACGGGCACCGACGTGGCGATCGAGGCCGCCGACATCACGCTCGTGCGCGCCGACCTGGACGCGGTCGTCGCGGCGATCCGAGTCAGCCGGGCCACGCTGCGCGTCATCAAGCAGAACCTGTTCTGGGCCTTCGCCTACAACGTGGCCGCGATCCCGCTGGCCGCCGCGGGACTGCTCAACCCGATGATCGCCGGCGCCGCCATGGCGGCCTCCAGCATCATCGTGGTGGCCAACTCCCTGCGCCTGCGCCGCGCGGGCTCCGGGGGCGCCGAGGCCGGGACGGGCGCCGAGGCCGGGACGTAGCCCTTCGCCGAGATCGGTTCAGTTCCGCACCGAGATCGGTCCGGGCTCGCGGTTCGCGACGCGAGGCCGCTCGCTCGGCACGACCGACCAGCCATTGGGGAGCACGCCCGGCTATGCTCCCGGACGCGTGGGACCGGTTGGAGCGCAGATGTGTCCAAATCTGCCACAAAGGCGTCGCGAGCCGACACAGGCGACGGAGAAAAGCCCGGAATACCAACGATTTTCTTCGAGCATTCCGACCGGTCCCGGGCCTTTGTGGCAGATTTGGACACGGGACCGCCACAGGCTCGGGCATCAGGGCCGCCCTGGCCGCCGTCTGGGGTCGAGGAGGCGCTCACGATATCTCCGCACCGCCGGGCGCACCGAGCCCGCCGAGCGCGCTTCGACGAGGCTGGCATTTCGGCGCGAGTCCGACGACGGCGCCGCCCGACTCGCGCCGAAATGCCCGACTCGACGCCCCGAGGCTCGACGGCGGAACCCGGCGGCATTGCGCGCCGCCGCCCCGCATCCTCACGCCGTCGGCGCGGGCCCCCGACGGAGACACGAGCCCCGGTGAATGAGGCGGACGGGAAGCACGGTCCGCTTCACCGAACCGCCAGCACCGCCATCCGCGGCACCGCGGGCACGGGCACGGGCACGGGCCAGAATCCGCTCGGCAGCCAGAGCCCCCATCTCCGCGGGATCCTGGTCCACGACGCACACCGGGATCGCGATCGAGGACGCCATGGGGAAGTCCCCGAAGGAGACCAGCGAAAGACCAGCGGCGAGCAGCGGCGGGACGAGCAGCATGGTGCACGCGGCATTGGATGAGAACACGGCGGTAGGGGGCTCCGCGAGTCCGGTGATCCCGCGGATCGCCTCATCCGCCGTCCGCTCATCGACAACGCCGAGGCGCTCGAACTCGGGCCGGCAGTCCAGTCCGTGCTCGCGCAGGACCTCCCGGTGGACGCGCAGCCGCTCACGCGTGGTGGGCAGGTCGGAGCTGTCGCCGGTGAAGGCGATGCGCCTGTGGCCGTGCTCGATGAGGTGCTCGACGGCGAGCCGGACCCCCGCGGCGTCATCGTGGTGGATGACGTCGGAATCGTGGCCGACCGGCTCCCGATCCACGAACACGACCGGGAGCCCGGCGGCGGTGACATCGAGATAGCCCTGGTCGGGCCCGACCGGCGCCATGATGAGACCGCTCGGAGCCCGACGCAGGAGGTTGCGCACAACATCCTCCTCCCGGTCCGGGTCGTGACCCAGGCTCGCGACGAGGGTCGACATGTCCGCCTCGCGCGCGACGGCGTCGACGGCGCTCACGATCACGGCGAAGAACGGATCCCCGACGTCGGGGACGGCGATGCCGAGCACCGGGACCCTCCCCGACCGGAAGACCCCGGCGATCGGGTTCGCGACGTAACCGAGATCCCGCATCACGCCGCGCACCCGCTCGCGGGTCTCGGGACGCACGTGCGGATCGTCATTGAAGACGCGGGAGACGGTCTTCTGGCTCACTCGCGCGCGCGCGGCCACCTCGCGCATGGTGACCATCGGGCCTCCTGGGGCTCGGGACGGGGCGGACGGGGACTCATTGAACCACGCTCAACCGCGGGCGACGGCGCCCGGCCGCGCGCAGGCTTCCAGGGCGACCGCGCCCGGGCGGGGGCCGTCCGTCGGCCGCGCACTCGGGAGGGGCCCTGCGGAACGCGGCCATGAGCCTGGTCGAGGGCGACCGTCGGCCGCGCACTCGGGAGGGGCCCGTCGCGGCGGAGGCTGCGGCTACGGCGATGGCGCAGCGGCCGCGCGCCCGGCCGTCGGCCCGTACCTGCGCACCCGGCCGCGCCCGCCCGTCAGCGGTTGGTGTAGCCGCCGTCGATCGGCAGGCTCACGCCGGTGATCATGGCCGCATCGTCGCTGAGCAGGAAGACGATGGGCCCGGCGATGTCGTCCTCGGTGGCCCAGCGGCCCAGGGGCATCTGCTCCAGGTAGGGGCCCTCGATCTCCGGCTTGCCCCAGTACCAGGCGGACATGGGCGTCATGACGACGGTCGGGTTGACGCCGTTGACGCGAATGCCGTGCTCGCCGAGCTCCAGAGCGGAGACCCGCGTGATGTTGTCCAGCGCGGCCTTGGAGGAGCCGTAGGCGATGTGCCCCTTGAGCCCCACCAGGCTCGCCTGGCTGGACACGTTGACGATGGCTCCGCCCCGCCCCACGCGCACCATCTCCCGCGCGGCGTACTTCGTCACGAGCAGCGCGCCGCGGGCGTTGATGGCCATCACCTTGTCGAAGACCTCGACGTCGGCATCCAGCGGCGTCTCGATGGCCCCGCCCCAGCCCCCGCAGTTGACGACGCCGTACAGGTCGCGGCCCTCGATCGCCCCGCGGACGCTGCCCTCATCGGTCAGCTCGAAGGGCAGGGGCCGCGCACCGGTCTCGTCGGCCAGGGCCGCCAGGGCCTCCTCATCGCGCCCGCCCGCAAGGACGGTCGCACCGCGCGCCCGCAGACGCCGGACGGTCGCACCGCCGATGCCTCCGCTCGCGCCGGTCACCAGAATCGTGCGTCCATTGAAGAAGTCGTCCATGAGTGCCTCCTCGCATCCCTCGCATTCCTCCCGCGGGATACCCGGGAGCGCCAGTGCATCCGGCGTCGGTGACGACAGTCCAACACGGCATGACTCCGGTGTCATTATGGCACTGATCACGATTGATTCCGGTGTCATAGGCGATTAGCGTTCGAATCACCCGGACCGCCGGATCACCCGTCGCCGAAGCGCACCACCGCACCAGCGCGTCGGAGCAGCGGCGCACCGGCGCGCTCAACGAGGAGGAGCCATGCGCGAGACACCGGGCGGCCCTCGCCGCCCCGCCGGCCGGGACGACCGTTCCGCGCCCGACCAGACTCGGATCGAGGACCTGTCCCTGGCCGTCGATCTGGCCAACGCTCTCGCCGCCCGGGCGGCGAGAGCCGGCGGACGGGTCATCCTGGGGATCATCGGGCCGCCGGGGTCCGGCAAGTCGACAGTCGCCCGGAAGATCGTCCAGGCGGTGGGGGACGACGCCGTCCTGGTCCCCATGGACGGCTTCCACCTCGCGCAGGAGGAGCTCGTCCGTCAGGGGAGCCGCGACCGGATGGGAGCCCCCGACACCTTCGACGTCGGCGGCTTCGCATCACTCCTGACCCGTCTGCGCCGCCAGGACGAGGAGGTCGTCTACGCCCCCGATTTCGACCGCTCCATCGAGAAGCCGATCGCCGGATCGATCGCGATCCCGCGCCGCGTGCCGCTCGTCGTCACCGAGGGCAACTACCTGCTGCACGACGACGACGGCTGGCGGGTCATCGCCCCACTGCTCGACACCACGTGGTACGTGGAGGCGCCCCGGGCCCTGCGGACGGAGCGGCTCGTGGCCAGGCGCATCGCGCACGGCGACGACCCCGCCCACTCGGAGCAGTGGGTGCGCACGGTCGACGCACGCAACGCGCGGACCGTCGAGCGCACCCGCGCCCTCGCCGACGTCGTGCTGGAGCGGGGGAAGGGGGCCACGAGCATCGCACTGACGGCCTCGTCCCTGCCCCGCCTGGACGAGTCCGTCGCCGTCCCCGACTACGACCGCCGGACCGGGGACCGCCAGATCGTCCACCTCGGCGTCGGCGGCTTCCACCGCGCCCACCTCGCCCAGTACATCGACCGCCTCCGCCGGGGCGGGGACCTGCGCTGGCGGCTCGTCGGGGTCGGCGTCCTTGAGCACGACCGGGCCCTGCGCGACGCGCTCGCGGCGCAGGACGACCTCTACACCCTGGTCACGGTCGATCCCGACGGGAGCGAGCACGCCCGCGTGATCGGCGCGCTCTCGCAGTACCTGTTCGCCCCCGAGGAGCCGCGGGCCGTCATCGACGCGCTGGCGGACCCGCGGACCCGGATCATCTCCATGACGATCACCGAGGGAGGCTACGAGACCGACGGCGCGGGCGCGTTCTCCCCCCGCTCCGAGGCCGTGCTCGCCGATCTCGCGGCGGACGACGGCGCAGCGCCGGGCAGCGCCCTGGGGCTCATCGTCGCCGCGCTGGAGCGTCGCAGGCTCGCCGGCGCCGGGGGCGTGACGATCATGAGCTGCGACAACCTGCCTCGCAATGGCGAGGCCGCCCGGGAGGCGGTGCGCGGCTTCGCGCTGCGCCGCGCCCCCGACCTCGCGCCCTGGATCGACGAGCACGTCGACTTCCCCGGCTCCATGGTCGACCGCATCACGCCCGCGACCACCGATCGCACCAGGATGGACCTCGCCGAGCACTTCGGCGTCGAGGACGCCTGGCCCGTGCGCGCCGAGTCCTTCATCCAGTGGGTGGTCGAGGACCGCTTCCGCGCGGGGCGCCCCGCCTTCGAGGACGTCGGGGCGCGCGTCGTCGAGGACGTCACCCCCTACGAGCGGATGAAGCTGCGCCTGCTCAACGCCTCCCATCAGGCGCTGGGCCACCTCGGCCTGCTCGCCGGGCGCACCATGGTGCACGAGGCCATGCAGGACGCGGACATCGCGGGGTTCGTCGGCAGCTACATGCGCCACGAGGCGCTGCCGACGCTCGGTTCCGTCCCCGGCATCGACCTGGAGGCCTACTGCCGGTCCCTGGAGGAGCGCCTCGCCGGGGAGGCGGTGCGCGACACCCTGGACCGTCAGGTGGTGGACGCCTCCGACCGGCTGGCGACCTTCCTTGCCCCCGTCATCCGGGATCGCATCGCCGCGGGCGACGGCGTCGGGCACGGGGCCCTCATCCTGGCCGGCTGGCGCCAGCGCCTCGACGACTTCGAGCGCTCCGGCGCCGACGCCCGGGAGCTGCCCGACCCGCTGCGCGACCGGCTCCTGGACGCCGTGCGCGAAGATCGCGACCGGCCCGGCGCATTCCTGGATCTGCCGGAAGTGCTCGGCGACCTCGCCTCCTCGCCCGAGCTGCGGGCCGCCTTCCTGCGCGCCCGCCAGCATCTGGTCGCCGAGGGGCTGCGCTCGGCCCTGAGGGCGGCGACGACCGCGAGGCCCTGAGACGAGCCCGGAGACCGCCATGGCAGCCCGGCTCCTTCGCCGAGATCGGTCCGGTTCCGCGCCGAGATCGGTCGAGTTCCGGCTCGAGATCGGTCCGGTTCCGCGCCGAGATCGGTCGAGTTCCGGCTCGAGATCGGTCCGGCGACCCGCGCTCGGTTGCCGGGGCTGCGGGGCCGGCCCCAGAGCCCGAGCCGACGGCGGACCCCGTCACCCGAAACCGGGGTGGCGCCCGGACGGACCGTCCCGAACCGCTCACGCCGGACGACGCCGCACCCCCAGCCCCCGCCCCGGAGCCAACTCCTCGACAAGAGCCGCAGTACGGGGATCGACCCGGCGCAGGTCATCGGCCCCGGACAGATCGAGAAGGGCGTTCACTCGTGCGGCGAGCCGGTCCTGGCCCGACGCGGCGGCCAGGCGCAGGTCGTCCCGCCACAGGCGCTGGTCGAGATCGACCACCTGGAGTCCCACCGCGATCGCTCCGGCGGCCCCGTCGGGGTCGTCATCGCCCAGGAGGACGGCGACGCGATGGGCGGCGTCGGTGATGAGCCCCTCGGACTCGTGGGTGGTACGCAGGCGGGCGAGCCACCCGTAGCGGCCCTGGTCGGCGCCCTGGCACACGGGGCCGCGCACGAGTCGCAGCGCCTCCTGGAGCAGGCGGAGCTCCTCCTCGTCGCCCCCTCGCGCCTCAGCGCGCCGGGCCGCCGCCAGCAGGCCGCGGAGCACGTCCCAGTCCACGGCCACGTCGGGGGCGAGTGTCAGCCTGCCCTCGGCGTCCTCGCGCAGGTGGTCCGCCCCGGTCTCGTCGCGCCCCAGCCAGGAGCGGAGCCGATCGATCGAGGCCGCCACGACGTCGCCCGTCACGCCCAGCGGCCAGATCATGGATCCGAGCACGCGGGGATGGAGTCCCTCGCGGTGCAGGGCCAGGCACGCGACCGCCTCGGTGAGCAGCGGGAGCCGCTCGGGATCCACCGCGCCGGGAGCCACGACGACGGCGGGGCCGAGCACCTGGACGCGCACCGGCGCGCTGCGCAGCGCCGCGGCCGATGGTGGCGAGGGCGGCTCGGGCACGGGGGGACGCCCTCCCGCGACGGGATCGGCGAAGAGCTCGCCCAGGGCCTTCAGATCGGCCTCCGTGGCGCGCGTGACCCGCACGCCGACGCCGAGCGGCTCGACGCGCGCTCCGCCCGAGGAGTCCACCTCGATGCGCCAACGGGCATTGCCACCGCCGGTGCGCACGAGCGCGACCCCACGGCCGCCCACGGGCGCGGGAGGGACGTCCTCCTGGCTGACGGCCAGCACGATGTGATTGTTGTATCCGTTGTCGCTGTTGCCGGCGCCGACACCCCCGCGCCGACCGGTGAGGACCTCGGCGGGCGAGGGCGCGCCACCATCGCTAGCCGCGCCCGCCGCACCCGCTGCGCCGCTGCCGCCGACTGCGCCGGCGATGTCCGGGGCGGCTTCCAGGCGGGCCCCGCACAGGGAGTGCAGGGCGGGGGGGCAGGCCGACGCCGGTGACCCGGACGCGAGCCGACCACGGGTTGGTGCACAGCTCCAGGGCGAGGGCCGAGACGATCTCGGCGGCGAGCGAGGGCGCGCCGCCCACGGCCACGTCGCCGTCGACCATGCTCAGGTCGATGAGCACATCGGTCCCCCGCTCGTCCCGGCCCAGGGTCACCAGTCCGGTCCCCACCCGGGCGGGCTCGGCGGGGGCCCGGACGTCCGCCTCCCGCGGCAGCTCCCAGATCCTGCCCTCCTTGCGCGTCCGCCACGGCGCGGGGGCCTCCGGGACGCCCCGCGTCAGGAACAGGATCACCGCGGAGTCGTCGACCCCGGCCGCGTAGGGCTCGGGCGGGGCGGCGAGGTCGGACAGGGACCGCAGGGCGGTGTCGAGCCGCCCCGCGCGCTCGGGGTCGGCGCCGACCCGCAGGAGCCTCTCGAGCTCGCCCGCGTCGGAGTCGGGGAACCTCCAGGAGCCGTAGCGCCGTCTCCGGGTCAGCAGGGCGAGTACGGAGGCGGCCGTGATCGCCCCGAACGCGGGGAGGTCCGCCGGGAGGACGTCGTCGATGCGCTGAGCCGGGGGCGCCTGCTGCTGCTCCCCGCCCGTGGGCTCCGGCTCGGGGGCCGGCGCGGGCGGGGCGAGGGTCGTGACCGCCTCGACACGGGGGACGTCGGTCGCCGACTCCGGCATGATGAGGTACCAGTTCGGCTGGATGAGGCGCGCCAGCTCCAAGGAGCGGCCATCGGGCTGTGTCCGGCCGGCATTGAGGTCGTAGATCTGCTGATAGGCGCGGCCGTCGCCGAGCGTGCGCTCGGCGATGTCCCAGAGGTTGTCGTGGTAGTGGCCCTGCGGCGGCTGGACCACGTAGACGCGCTGGCCCACGAGTTGGGCGCCGATCTCCGGGTCCAGCACCGTGTCGCCGAGCTTGTAGGTCACGTTGCCGACCACCGTACCGGTGTCACCGGAGCCCTGGGAGGACTGAGTGTCCTGGGAGACCTGGGACCCCTGGGGGAGTCGGGAATCCTGATCCTCCAGCCGGCTGGTCACCGGTCCGGCAGCTGAATCGGCCGACGAGCCGGTCCCCGGGACGGGAGCCGCGTCCCCCCGGGGCGCCTCCACGGCTGCCGCCGTCGCCGTCGGCGCGGGGGTCGGGGGCGCTGCGGCGGGTGCCGCGACGGCCGGGGTGGAGGCCGAGGTGATCAGCAGCGCGGTGATGACCAGCCTGCGCACCAGCGACTGCATGCCGCCCGACAGCGGCAGGTGCCCGGGCACGTCGTCACCGCGCAAAGCTGAGACCAGCTCGACCGCGGTGCACGCGGTGAACTGGAGCCATGCCAGCCACACGACCCAGACGAGCACGCCCAGCAGCGCATCGACGGACACGGCGCGGGTCAGGACGCTCAGCGACAGGTCGGTCGGGATGGGCGGCAGCCCCAGGGTGGTGAGCAGGAGGATCGGCAGGCCGACGACGACGAGGAGCAGCGCGAGACCGGCGAGCAGTGAGCGCCCCGTCGCTCCGGGGCTGCTCGCGGGCGCTCGGAAGCGCTCGGGTCCGATGGCGGCAGCGGACTGGCGGGAGGCCACGAGTCTCTAAACCTTTCCTAGTTGGATCCGGTCTCCGCCTCCGCGGAGCCTGAGACGGTGATGTGGACGGTGGACAGGCCGACCAGGGAGAGCATGAAGGTGGGGACGTCCTTCTCCATCGTGACGGTCACCGTGTTCCCGGTGGTCGTCACGTCCGACCCGGCCGCGCCGGTGCCGCCGGCCGAGGACAGGTAGGTGTTCGCCGCCGCCCTCGCCTCCCGGGCATCGAAGACGACGGCGCCGCTCCGGCGGAGCTCGCCGACCTGGACCCTCTGGGCGCCGGCCCGTGCGGCCTGCTCCGCCGTGTCCGCCAGAGTCGCCCTGGTGTTGAGGACGCGGCCGCCGTCGATGCACAGACCGGCCAGGAGCATGAGGACCGCGGCCACGCAGATCGCGAAGACCGAGGTGGAACCGGCCTCGTCGTGCCGGTGTCGTGGAACGGGGCTCATCACGAGGTTCCTCTCAGCGTGTCGACCGGCGCCGTCGCCTGCGCCGAGATGGAGGTCGCCCCTGGCAGGAAGACCAGTCCGAGGTCGGAGAGCTCGACTCGGCAGGTCACCCGCGCCGTCACGCTCCCGCCTCGGGCGAAGTCGGCCGTGGACGTCGACGCGGAGCAGTCGCCGGACGCCGTCTGGGCCGAGGCGAGCGTCTCGTTGGCGGCCGCCTGCGCGGCCGGGGCGGAGCGCTCCATCGAGGCGGCGCGGGCCGCGTCGCGGGCGGCGGCCTGGGTCATCCCCTCGGCCGAGACGTACCTGCCGCCGGCGACGGCGACCAGGACGACCATGAGCAGGATGGGGGCGAGCACCACCATCTCGACGGACATCGACCCGTCCTCGCGACGCCGCGGTGCTCCGAGGAGTGCTCCGACAAGGCCGGCGGGGGAGGCGGGACGCCCGGGGCTCGCAGGGCCGGCGGAGCCCGTGGGGTCGGCGGGTCTTATGCGGCTGGGGCTCATGCGCGTCACACGTCCTCCCGGAACTCCTCGACGGGCGAGGTCACCGTCGCATTGACCCGGGGCGCGAGGCCCCCGACGATGTCCATCGCCTCGCCCGAGACGGTCACCGTGACCTCGGTGTCGGTGGCACGGGCGTCGACGACGACGTCGGTCAGGCCGGAGCCCCCCGTCGACGCCGCGTACGCGACTCCCGAGGCCTCCGCCGCCGCGAGCGCCGCGGAGTCGTGGGAGCCGGTGCGCAGACTCCGGGCCGTCTCCCGGGCGGCGGTCATCGCGACCTCGTTGCCGTACCACGACAGCGCGACCTGGACGGTGACCAGGATGATCAGCAGGAGGAGCGGGAAGAAGACCAGGAGCTCGAGGGACGACGCCCCGGCCTCGGGGGTCTCGAAGCGCTCCGAGATCTTTGCGACCCCCGAGGCCTCAGCGGCGTCCGGCCTTCCCGGAGACCCCGGGGTCCCTGAAACCCCCAGGGCCTCCGGGGCTCCCGAGCGGGTCCCCTTCCGCAGGCGTCGCGGTGGCATCGGGCGACTCCGCGCAGCCCGGGTCTCACGGCACCGAGGGCACATCGAGCTTGCCGGTCGCGTCCTGCACCAGTCCGTAGATGGCCTTGCCGACGACGGCGGCCAGCACGATGAGGAACCCGGTGATGATGACCCACTCGACGGTCGAGGCCCCCTCCTCGTCGTGGAGGCGGTCGGCGACCCGGTCGCGGAGTCGACCTGTGGCGATCTGAAGCGTGCACAGCAAGGACAGCATTGCGGACATGGTGTCTCCTTCTGATTCAGGGTTGTTGGATTGAGACAGGATCGGTCGAGATCAACTCAGGGCCGGTTCAGGGCCGGTTCAGGGCTGGTTCAGAGCTGGTTCATGGCTGTTCCGCGATCGGTCGGTGACTGATGGCTGACTAGTGGCCGGTTGATGGTCGCGACGGATGAGCGGCGCTCACATGCCGCCCATGATCCCGGTGAGCGCCGGATAGACGAGGAAGACGATGAATCCCATGGCGATGACGAGCTGGGCGACGAGCATGGACTCGGAGTTCTCCCCCGCCTTCCCCTCGGCGTCGGCGAGCTCCCGTCGGCGCATCGAGGACGCCCTGGCGCCGAGGGACTCGCGGATCTTGGCGCCGTCCTCGGCCACGAGGGCCAGCGCCGCGGACAGGTCGCGCAGCTCGTCGATGCGCAGCGTGTCGCCCAGGCGGCCCATGGCCGCCCAGGGGGTCTCACCGCGCAGGCGGGCCGTGGCCAGCGCGTCCCGGATGCGGGTCATGGCCGGGTCGTCGGACAGCGCCGAGGCGGCGTCGAGCGCCTCGGGCACACCGCGCCCGGCGGACAGCGACATCGACACGAGGTCCAGGTAGGACCCGACGACGTGGCGGAAGTCCCGGCGCGCCTCCGCGGCCCGCGACCGCAGGCGCGCCGTGGGCAGGGCCGCCATGGCCGCCCCCAGGATGAGGCACACGAGTAGCGGCAGCGACGAGCCCATGGGCTGGCCGATCAGGGAGGACAGGCCGACGAGCAGCAGGGGAGCCCCGAAACCCAGGACGCCGAGCAGCAGCGAGGTGGCGAGATGCCTTTCGAGGGACCGGCCGAGGACGGCGAGGTCGCTGGAGAGCGCGCCCAGGTCGAGGCCCGTGCGGCGCAGGAGGGCCGCCGCGCGGTAGCCCAGGGTGTCGAGCCAGTCCGGCAGCTCCCGCTCCTGGGGGTTCAGCCGCTGCGCGTCGCGGCGCAGGCGCCGCTCGTCGTGCTGCGAGTCGAGCTCGGCGAGCGCCGCGGCCGGCTGGACGGCGGGCGGGGCGAAGACGAGGACCAGGAGGAGGACCCCGGCCCCGCTGAGAGCGCCGCCCAGCAGGATCCACGTGATCATGGACGACCTCCTCGGCCGGTGGCGATGGTGGCGGTGGCGCGGCGAGCCGTGAGGAACCGGCGCGGCAGGCTGACGCCGGCCAGGCGCCGCATCCACATCAGGCCCACGGTGAACAGGGCGATCACGACCAGGAGCACCAGCTGGCCCTGGACCGAGCTGTACGGCGCCACGAAGGTGCGGTTGAAGACCGCCAGCCCCAGGATCACCAGGATCGAGAAGATGACGACGATCTGGGCCGAGCGCCGGGTGCCGGCGCGGGAGGCCGACACCCGCTGTCGCATGTCGAGCTCCGCGCGGGCGGTGGCCGCCAGGTTGCTCAGGAGCTGTCGCAGCCCCGGCCCGCGCAGGCGGGAGTTCATGATCAGGGCGGAGATGATGAGGTCGGCCGTGGGGTCGTCGAGCTCGTCCGCGAACTGGCGCAGCGCCTGGGGCAACGGCACGCGCACGCGCATCCGGTCCGCGAGCAGGGCCAGGTCGCCGCGGATGGCCGGGGAGGCGGCGTAGACCGTCGCGGGGATGGCCTGCTCCAGGCCGACGGCGCCCGCGATCGTGTCGCGCAGGGACTCGGCCCACGTGGCGAGCGCCTCGATGCGCGCTGCGGCCGCCTTCTCCTGGCGCGCGCCTCCGAACATCATGGGCCACACGAGGACCAGGACGGCGGCGGCGACGGTCATGACGATCCACCGGGTGAGCAGCAGGACGACGAGCCCGGCCGCCGCGGCGGCCATCAGGCGCCGGGAGGCCGTGCGCACCAGTCGCCCGCCCTCCGCCGCTCTGGTCGAGGGCAGGACGTCCACGCCCACGAGGAAGGCGATGAGGAGGAACACCCCGCCGCCGACGAGCGCGCCCGCCAGGACGGCGACCGATCCGATCGTCTGGCTGCTGATCATGAGGCGCTCCGTTCGGCGCCGTAGGCGGCGACGGGGTCGTACCCCGCCTGCACGAGGTCGTCGATGCAGGAGATCGGCGCGGCGGGCCGGGCGTGCCCGGTGCCGTCGTCGGAGAAGATCTCGGAGGACAGGACCCGGTTATCGACGCCGTTGACCTCCCTGACCGAGGCGATGTAGCGCCGCATCGTCCCGCCCTGGTGGAAGCGGTTCTCCCGGGTGAGGAAGATGACGAAGTCGATGGCCCCGGCGATCAGGAGGTTGGTCGCCTCCTGGGGCAGCCGCTCGTGGGACTGGATGGCGTAGGTCGCGATGCGGTTGAAGACCTCCGAGGAGGAGTTCGCGTGGATCGTGGACAGGGAGCCGTCGTTGCCCTGGCTCATGGCGTTGAGCATGGTGACGATCTCGTCGCCGAGCACCTCGCCGACGATGACGCGAGAGGGGTTCATGCGCAGGGACCTGCGCACGAGGTCCGCCATGGTGATGGCGCCGGCGCCCTCGGCGTTGGGCAGGCGCTCCTCGAACGCAACGACGTTGGGGTGCAGGTCGCTGAACTCGCCCAGTCCGAGCTCGAGGGCCCGCTCGACGGTGATGAGCCGCTCGGCCGGCGCGATCTCGTTGGCCAGCGCCCGCAGGAAGGTGGTCTTCCCGGCATTGGTGGCGCCGGCGATCATGATGTTCTTGCGGGCGTGGACCGCCGCGGAGCAGAAGGCGGCCAGCCGGGGGCTGAGGGAGTCGAGCGCGACCAGCTCGTCCAGGCCGACCCTGTCCAGCCGCGCCCGGCGCAGCGAGAGCGCGGGCCGGGCGCACACGTCCATGATCGCCGACAGCCGCGAGCCGTCGGGCAGCCGCAGGTCCAGCTGGGGGTTGGCGGAGTCGAAGGGGCGCGACACGAGCCCGGAGTAGGAGCCCAGGACCTGGACGAGCTCGACCAGCTCGTCGTCGGAGTCGGCCACGGGCGCCCCGCGCTCCTCCCGCCCGTCGGCGTACTGGATGAAGACGTTGTCGTACCCGTTGATGTCGATGTTCTCGACCTCGGGATCCTCCAGCAGGGGCTGGAGCCGCCCGACGCCGAACAGCGCGGCGTGGATCCCCTGGGCGACCTCCTCCTCGTCCTGGGAGGACATCGGGCTGCGCCCGGCGGCTATCTCGGCCCGGGCGTGCTGGTCGAGCACCCGGCTGATGAGCGCGCGGGCGAACTGGCGTTCGTCCTCGGGGCTCATGGGCGGGATGCCCGACGTCGCGTCGTCGTGGCGCTGCTGCGCGAGCAGGTCCGCGACCTCCTCGCGCAGCTGCCTGATGAGGTTCTGGTCGGCGCTCATCGCATCGCCCCCCGGGGGAGCTGCGAGGCCTGCGGGGGCTGAACGGTCTGCGGAGCCGGGGCCGGGGCGGGCTGAGCGGCCTGCGAGGCCGGGGCGGCCTGCGGGGCCGGGGCGGGCTGAGCGGCCTGCGGAGCCTGGGCGACCTGAGCGGCCCGGGCGGCCAGACGGCCCGGCTGGTCGGGGCGGTGGATGGAGGCGGCCACGGCGCGCGCCGAGCGGACCAGGAGGGTGCGGCGCAGCGGTCGCGGCCGGCGTCCGGCGAGCGAGTCCGCGGCGCCGGGGTCGTCGGCGAGCGTCCCGACGACGGGGACGTCGACGCCGCTGGAGCCCAGCAGGCGGTGGAGATCGCCGGCCTCGTGCCGGTTCTTCCACGGCGCGATGAGGAGGATCCCGAGGTCCGGGCGCTCGGCGCGGTGCGCGGTCTCCTCCAGGATCCAGCGCAACCGGTCCCGCAGGTGGGCGTAGGCGTCGACCCCCGGCCTGGTCACGAGCAGCAGCAGGTCGGACGACATAGCGATGGGCAGGCTGGGGGAGCCGGGGATGAGTCGGCCCACGTCGCACAGCACGTCCCGCGCCGTGCGCAGGCGCGCCGCGACGGCGCCCCAGTTGGAGGCGATGGCCGTGGCCTGCTCGGGGCGGGGCATGCCCAGGAGGACGTCCAGTCCGCCATCGACCTCGGTGATGTGCTCCTCGACGGCGGCGTCGGAGTCGTTGCGCACCGCCGCGGCCAGGGAGAGCAGGCCCCGCTCGGCGTCCAGGGGCAGGCCGTCGGCGGTCCGCAGCCGGTAGAGGAGGTCCGAGCCCGCGGGATCGGCGTCGGCCAGCAGGACCGGCGCCGGCCACACCGCGGCCAGGACGTGGGCGCTCGTCGTCGTGCCGGGGGCGCCCTTGACGGATGCGAGGGAGATCAGCATCGGCGCTCAGTGCTCCCCGATCGGCTGCCCGGTGGCGGTGACGACCACCGCCGCGTTGTTGGAGGCGCCCAGTGCGGCCGTGCCGGCCGCCTGAGACGTGGGGACGATGACGGACACCGTGGCGCCCGAGGTCCAGTCGCCGTCCTTGCCCGAGGACGGGACGGCGTCCAGCACCTGCGCGTTGGTGACCGAGCCCGAGGCCGTTCCCGAGTCGGCCCCGGAGCCCGAGTCGGACCTCTCCAGAGGGGCGGTGCCGGATCCCGAGGAGGACCCCGAGCCGCCTCCGGAGCCGGGACCCGGATTGGCCGCGCTCGCCCCCGAGGAGCCGGAGCCGTTGACGACGCTGACGATGTCGACGACGTCGCCGGGCGACAGGCCCCCGGCGGGGAAGCGACCGGCCTCCAGGGAGAGCCCGACGATGGTGTGCCCGTCGGCGGTGGGCGAGGAGTCGGTGATCTGGGTGGTCTGGACGAACTCGCCCTTGGTGAGCTCGACCCGTGCGATCTGCCCGACGATCTCGTCGGCGCGGCTGGCGGGGATGAGCGTGCTGCTGCTGGCCGCCACGGGCGTGGAGGCGAGGTCCTCGAGCTTGATGGCCCGGCCCGCCTCGATCGTGGTGGTCACCACCAGCATCTCCTCGCGCTGATCCACGCGCGCCGCCAGGAGACCCGCCAGCAGGGCGCCGCCGACGATGAGGATGACGGCGAGGGCGGCGAGCAGCGGTCTGCGCTCGCGCGGGGCGGACGGCAGGCGCCCCCGGGCCCTGCTTCCCTCCTGGGCGCGGGCGGAGCTCGTGGCGCGCGCATCGCGGTCGCGGCGTCTGGATGTGCGGGGGTCGGCGGAGGGTGTCATCTCGGATGTCATCGCGATCCGGTAGGGGTGGACGGCAGGAACCCCTCCTAAGATACCGAATGGGTCTCGGAATGCCACCCTCCCCTGTTTTACCGAAGGGTTAGTTTTATACTGAGAAGATTTATGCTTGCGAGGAGAGCGGCGACGTGCAAGGGTTATGAGCGCTCGGTCGCGCTGCCGTGCGGCCATCCCATCGGCGTCCGCCCGGCGCCGCCCCTGCGAACGAGGAGCCTCTATGGCACTGTCATCCGATCTGCCCACCCTGGAAACGCTGCACACGACACTGAAGGACGACGTCGAGAGCGCCCACTCCATCATCTCCAACACCGGCACGTCCCTGGACTCGGCCGTGTGGGAGAGCCCGAACGCCGAGTCGTTCCGGACGGCCTGGGACGAGTTCCGCCCCAAGCTCATCGCCTTCGAGCAGGTCCTGGCCGACGCCGCCTGCGACGTCGCGAACAACCACAACAACATCGCCGCCGCCAACGGCGTGACCGACGCGCCCGAGCTGGAGCAGGTCGAGTCCTACGACGCCTGAGCCCGTAGCGGGTCCGGTGCTGGTGGCCGGGGTTGGCAACGCCGTTGCCGGCCCCGGCCACCAGCACGTGGAGCGAGTGCGGGCCGGCCGCCGCGTGGCGCGATCGCCGAGATCGGTTCAGTTCCGGCTCGAGATCGGTCCGGTTCCGCGCCGAGATCGGTCCGACGACGTCGCGTCCGGCCGCCGGAACCACGAGTCGGGCGTTTCGGCGCGAGTTCGACGGCGCCGTCGTTCGACTCGTGTGGAGAAGCGGTCGTGCCTGTGCGTCGTGTGGTCGTGCCTCGCGCCGCGACGTCGTGCCTGATGTCGTGTGGTCTATGGTGGAGGCGCTGCGAGGGCGGGGTGTGGGGGCGGTCGGGTCCGGTGTGGGGGCGGTGTTGCGGGCGAAGGTCTTTGTTCGCGTGGGGTCGTGGTCGTTGCTGCTGGTTGGTCCTGGGTCTTGGGTTCGGGTGCCTCGTGCCGCTGGGCCGGCGCCCGTGGTGGGCGGTGGGGCGCGGGAGGGCGAACAGGGCGGCC
>ERZ773075.803-NODE-803-length-20570-cov-105.817_pt1 | contig 20570 bp, 13 predicted proteins | sample MGYA00580614_ERZ773075 | MGnify/ENA primary metagenome ERZ773075 (study PRJEB29015, sample SAMEA2738021) | human oral metagenome | biome: human oral; feature: human-associated habitat; material: dental | place: China | collected 2043 ... | reverse complement strand
CCGAGCTGGCCGGGATCCGCGCCGAGCTCGACGCCTACCGCCGCGGCCTGTACGAGCCGGCACCGGGCGGCCCGTCCTACAGCAGGGCCCGAGAGGTACTCGCCCAGCTCCGAGAGGCCGGAGACTCGGCCGACTCTGCGGGCTCTGCCGCCGTCCAGGCCCGGACCGTCCTGGAGGAGCGGGCCCGCGCCACCGGCCTGGACGGCTTCGACGCCGCCGCCCACAACCGGCTCATCGAGCGCTACCGCAGCGCCCTGGACGAGCTGCGGGCGGCCCTGACACCCGAGCTGCTCGACGTCGTCCTGGCCCACCGAGACCGAGTCCTGCAGGGAGCCGCCGCCCGTGCCGAGGCGCTGCGCAACGAGCTCAACCGCCGTCGCAGCGTCATGAGCGTGCGCGAGCTGATGGACACCTACGGCGACCTCATCACCGCTCTGACACCCTGCCTGCTCGTCTCGCCCGACTCGGTGGCGCGGTTCTTCCCGGCAGACCGCCACTACGTGGACATCGTCGTCTTCGACGAGGCCTCCCAGATCCGGGTTCCCGACGCCGTGGGCGCCATGGGGCGCGGCCGCAGCGTGATCGTGGTCGGTGACCCCAAGCAGATGCCGCCCACCCCCGGAGCCGGCGAGACACGAGGGGAGCAGGCGTCCGAGGTCGACTCCATCCTCACCCGTTGCCTGGACAGCGGCCTGCTCCAGCGCCGCCTCACCTGGCACTACCGCAGTCGGGACGAGTCCCTTGTCGCCTTCTCCAATCGCCACTACTACGGCGGCCGGCTGCACACCTTCCCCAGTCCGCTCACGATTGCCACCGGGGCCGACGACGGGCCCGGCGGTCACGGCATCTCGCTGCGACGGGTCCGCGGCCGCTACTTCCGGCCCGAGGACCGCGCCCGGCACTCCAGTGCTTCTCCGAACACCAATCCGCTCGAGGCCCAACGCGTGGTGGAGGAGGTGCTCCGGCACGTCGAGGCCTGCCCCGACCGCCTGCCCTCGCTGGGCGTCATCACGTTCAACGATCGCCAGCGCGACCTCATCGAGGACAGCCTGCGCGAGGCCGCCTCGCCCCGGGTCATCGAGGCCCTCGACGCCCGCGACGGCCTGTTCGTCAGAAACCTGGAGAACGTTCAGGGCGAGGAACGCGACACGATCCTGTTCTCGGTGACCTTCTCGGCCAATGCGAGGGGCGACCTGCCGCTGAACTTCGGGGTGCTCAACCACGCCGGCGGCGAGCGCCGCCTCAACGTGGCCATCACCCGGGCCCGCAGGCAGATCATCGTCTTCACCAGCTTCGACCCCCAGGACCTGCACGCCGAGCGCACGGCCCACCGAGGAGTCAAGGACCTGCGCGCCTACCTCCACCAGGCCGCCGAGGGACGGGCCCCGCGGACCCTGCCGGCCTCGCAGAGCATGCTCAGTTGGCACCGCCGTGAGATCGCCGGAGCGCTGGAGGCGGCCGGGCTCACGGTCCGCACCGGCGTCGGCCACTCCGCCTTCGAGATCGACCTCGTCCTGGCGCGCGCCGACCAGCCGGACCGCCCCGCCGTGGCCGTCCTGCTCGACGGGCCGCAGTGGAACAAGCGGGAGGGCGTCGTCGACCGCGACCTGCTGCCGGTCGACGTCCTGCGCACCATGGGCTGGCGACGGGTCGAGCGGGTCTGGACGCCCGAGTGGCTGGCGGACCCGCAGGCCGTCGTCGCCCGGCTCGTCAAGGCTGCCGGTGGCCACTGGGTGCCGCCGACGCCGTCGACCACAGTGCTCGAATCGGAGCGCCCCGGTCAGGCCGAGGAGTCCGAGCCGCTCGCCGACGACGTTGCTCGGACCGCAGTCCAGGACTCCGCCGATGCGGATGGCGGCGATGCGTTGTCGCTTGCCCCCGGCCCGCGGGCCCTGGGGGAGGAGTACACCGCCTGGAGCCCGGCGGGCGTGCGCCCCCTGGAGATCCTTGACCGGGCCGGTACTGATCCAGAGGCCAAGAAGGTGCTCGTCGAGGTCGCCACCGCCATCTGCCAGGTCGAGGCCCCGATCTCGCGGCGCCGGCTCTACGTCAAGATCTCCCGTGCCTTCGGACTGTCGCGAACCGTCAAGTCGCGCGAGGAGTCGATCAGGGCGGCCCTGGGGGAGGCCTTCGCCTACTTCGACGAGGACGGCTTCGTGTGGGCCTGTCGGGACGACGCGCTCGCGGCCCCGACCTACCGTCGCAACGCGCTGGACCACGTGGACTCCATCGAGGAGATCCATCCCCGAGAACTGGTGGGGCTCATGGCTCAGGCGCGTGCCAGGAACCCGGAGTGGGTCTCCCGGGAGGACCTGTTCACATGGGCGCTCAAGCGTCTGAGCGCGAGGAAGCGCAGCCTCGGCGCGCGCGGGGTTTCGGTTGCCCTCACCAGGGCGCTCAAGGAGGCTGAGCGGGAGCAGCCGTAGCCCCGGCGTCTCCCTCGACGCCGTCGGTCCCGGTTTCCGGCGTCGCGTTCGCACTTTACGGCTTCAGTTAGGGGTAGAGGGTACGAACGCGCGACCTACCCTACGAACGCGTGGAACTGCCTCAGGCGGGCTCGGCGAACACCCGCCGCACCTCGTCGTTGAAGAGCTCATTCTCCGTCTGCCAGGGGTTGTGGGCCGAGTGCTCGAAGTAGACCAGCGACTTGCTCGGCGCGCTGAGCCGCGCGTAGTAGTCCTCGGCCAGGCCGGCGGGCGCGTTGTAGTCGTAGCGGCCGTGGAAGATGTGGATCGGGATCTGCTGCTCGGCCGCGCTCTGGCGGAGGTCGATCGGGTAGAGGTCGGCGTAGAACGTGTCGAGCACCCTGAGCAGCCCCCAGAAGAAGCGCACCTTGTCGAGCAGGCCGTACTCGACGCCGTAGACGCCGTCCATCGTGGAGAAGACCGCGCTGTGGAGCTGGCCAGAGCGCGCCGACAGGCCGTTCAAGGGGGAGAGGAAGGCGGCCGTTTTCAACGCGGTGCCCGACTCGTAGGGGGGCGGCCCCTGTTTCTCGAGTTGGCCGACGAGCTTCTGGTTCCCACTCGCCCGGGCGTCGTCGAGTGCAGTCTGGTAGTCGATCCGGTCGGTCTCCAGGAAGTCGACCATCTGCCCGGTGCCGATGAAGGCCCGGTAGTGCTCCGGGTGGTCGCGCGCCATCATGAGCCCCAGTGCCGAACCCCAGGACTCGCCCATGAGGTAGATGCGGTCCTGGCCGAACTCGCTCCTCAGCAGGTCGGTGACGGCCGCGCCGTCGGAGAGGTAGGTGTCCAGGGTGATGTCCTCCGGGCTGATCGCGCTGTAGGACTTCGCCGCCCCCGGCTGCTCCCAGGTGACGACGACGTAGTCGCGCTCCAGGTCGGCGAAACAATGGCGGGCGGTCACCAGCTGCGAGCCTCCGGGCCCGCCGGAGAGGAACAGCAGGACGGGTTTGCTACGGTCCTGGCCGCGCAGGGACAGCCACTCAGTGCGGCCGTTGACGGTGACGGAGCGCAGCTCCGAGATCGGGTCGGGCCCCTCGACGGCGGGCGTGAAAGCCGTGACTTGCGACAGCGCCACCATGAGGATGAGGAGGGCGCCGGTCAGCAGCGAGATCTGTAGCGAGATGGCGGCCGCTGCGGCTGGGCGGTGCAGAAACGCTGTGACGATGCGGATGACCAGGGCCGCGAGGAGGCCCCCGAGCGTCACTACCGTGAGTGCGGCGGCTCCGTAGAACTCGCCCTGTGGGTCCTGGATGCGAAGCACGTGCTGGCGCAGGCAGACGTAGTAGATGATGAGGCCGAGGGCCAGGACTGACCAGATGATCATCGCCGTCTTGACATGAGACATAGCAACTGCGCCTTGGGTGCTTGACGACAGTGTCGGATAGAGGTCGAGGGGTGGTACCCGCGGATGGACCGCTTCAGCCTATCGGTCTGGGTGGGGAGGCGCACCTGCTCTCGGCCACCATCCGTCCCGCCTGCTCCTCACGGCGCTCCCGCCAGGCCCGCTGTGGCTAGCGACTGCCTTCGAGTACCTGTCCCGTCAGCCCTGGCCGAGTCACGGCCAGATCACAACGGACGCCATGATCGGGCTATTGACACCAGCACCGACACTGTGATCCTTGTCACTTGTCGGCGCTTCTTGTGTTTCTCCACTTCGAGGACGGCCCCGACTTTTCTCCGGCTCGGCGCCGCCGTTGTAGACAGTCGAGAAGCCATATCGTCGGAGGAATGGCAAGGGGGAGTCCTGCCCAGATTTCGGGCTCCGCGATTTCAAAAGATCACGATCAGGTCGCAGTTGAAGTCTCCAGTTGAGTAGCATCCACAGTGCTGGCAGCCGTGGGTGCCTTCTGCGCCAAGCTCGCGAGTCGGCGTCGTCGCCGGCACCGAGCCGCGCCCGGACAACCCCGGCAACCGGTGCCTTCCTCAGTAATACTCCCGATCCTCCACCGCAAGGAGCCTGACATGTCCGCCTACGTCCGCTACTACCGGCGGCTTCAGGCACTCACTCAGCGCCTGAGCACCTACCTGGACCGGTTGGAGGCTCGCGCCCGGGAGTTCGGCGTCAGCTCGGCCCGCACCGCGATGGAGATGCAGATCACCGACCCGGCCTCCGTCTCCGCCTTCCGCTCGGAGGTCGAGGCCCAGATCATGTTCCTGCACACCAAGGCCCAGCGGGTCTTCGCCAAGCACTTCGCCCCCTTCCTGGACATCGACGCCGACCTGTCCATTGACGAGGACCGTCAGCTCTCCGCCCGCCTCCAGGACGCCGCCAACCTCGTGGGCAACTTCGAGGTGCGCCTGCGCAACATCATCGAGGAGGTCTTCGCCCCCGGCCGCGCCGAGCAGGCCCGCGAGGAGTGGAACCGGGCCATGACCGACTGGCGCCAGGCCCAGTTCTCCTTCACCTGCGACAAGTGCGGCGACCCGGTGCCGCTGCCCGAGCTCTACCACATGCCGGTGTTCATCACCTGCCCGCGCTGCAAGTCGCGCGTGGCCTTTCAACCCACCGAGGCCATGGCGGCCGCACCCACCTGGGCCAAGGAGGTCGCCAAGACCACCTGCTACGCCGAGTGGCAGAAGTCGGAGTCGGAGCAGTCCGCTGAGGAGGGCGTGGGCCTGGCCTTCTTCTACTACGTCGACTACGCCATCGCCCACCACCTCATGATGAACCGCCTGCTGCCCTTCTACGTGCGCTCCGAGGGCGGGCAGGACGCCCTACGCCGAGACGTGCGCAACGCGCTGGAGACGCGCACTCACCAGCTGCGCCCCGACGAGGTCTCCCCCCAGTACCACGCCATGGAGTACGTCAACTTCATGGGCGGCCTGGGGCGCTCGGCCCAGATCCTCGGCCAGGAGGGCCTGACCGACCGCCGCCAGCTCATCCTCCAGACGGTGCGCGACATCATGCGCCCCGATGAGCCGCTGGCCCGCTCCATCCTGGACAACACCTTCACCGAGGAGCTGTGGAGCCAGCAGGCCCACGCCGCCGATCAACTCTCCTGCGAGGTGCCCCGCTAGCCTTCTCCCCGCCGCCCGCCCGGTTCGCCGGCACTGCGGTTGCGGCCCGAGCCCGACGACGCTTCATTCCTTCACCGAGTCCGTCAACGAGCTCGTCGATTCATCAGTTCTTCGCTCCCCGCGCGGCCCGCGGCCGCCCGACTCCATTCCCGAAAGGACCACCATGGTCGGCTTCCGCAAGAAGTCCCAAGACAGCTCCTCCGTCAGCAGGGCGGCCGGACGAGGGGGCTCCGGGGCCTCGGGCGCATCGCCCCGCTCCCGCGCCTCTCGCACCGAGTCCGCCGGGACGGGGCGGCGCGCCGCATCGGCCAATCGTCGGAGCTACAAGTCGTCTGAGGAGCTGGACTCGCGCTGCCTGACCCTGGCCGAGTCGGCCTCCGGGGTCCTGGGCCGATCGCTGGACCAGGCGCTGGGGCGACTCCAGGACGGACCCGACGGCCAGAACGGGACGGCCGACCCGACCCCGGTGGGCTGGTCCGATGCCGTGGGCACCCCGAGCCCGACTGTGGGCAAAGGGGCCTCTCCGGGCAGCGTGCGCAGCGCGCGGATCGGAGCCGACCAGGTCGACACGGTCGCCGACATCGCGGCCGACATCGAGTTCTGAACTCCGGCGCCGAGTCGGCGAGCAGTACGCGCTGTCAACCCCGTATCAACCCCCGCATCACGTCCCGCACTGGGAAGGAAACGAGATCGCCCATGAGTGCGCAACCGGCGCTGACCCTCACGCGGGTCGAGGCCTGGCTGTCCCAGCGCGGCATCGCTGCCGGGTCCGAGGAGGACGGCACCGTCTTCATGAGCTTCCCTGGCTGCGACATCGGCGTCTACCTGCATGCGAAGGATCCCGCACTCGTGGTGGCCGGCATGTGGCACGGGCGCCCGTCGGTCGAGCGCCTTGATGAGATGCGCACCTTCATCGATACCCAGCACCGCTCCACCTATGGGCCGGATCTGGCGATCACCCCCGCCCGCGACTCGAGCCTGCTGCTGAGCACCCAGATGGTGGCCTACGTCGGCGCGGGCATGAGCGACGCCCAGCTCGACGCCTTCATGGATATGGGCCTGGGAATGACCCGAGCCCTCTTCTCCACCGTCCAGGAGCGCTTCCCCGAGCTCGTCACCTGGGAGGAGGACTGATGGCCTGGTGGAACCATCCGGAGGGGTCGGTGACCCCGACAGTGACCCTCAGGCGGCTCGCCGCCTGGTTGGCCGGGCGTGGCCACGGCTGCGACATCGACCTGTCCGAGGGGGTGGTGCGCTGCTCGGTGGCCGGTTTCGACTACGTGCTCATGGTGGTCTACCGTCGGATCCTCGTTGTGCGCGCCCACCATCGGCTGGACGGTTCGGCCCCGGGGGCCGCGATGCTCTCGCAGGTGCGCGCCGTGGCCCAGGAGGTCTCCAGCGCCCGGCTCATCCCGGCCCTCTACACCGAGGTCGACGATGCCGGTCCGGGACTGTGTGCCGAGGTCCTCATCAACGTCGGGACCGGGCTTGACGACGCCCAGCTGGCCGGCACGATGGAGTTCGTTCTCGACGGCGTCGACGACGCTCTGCGCGAGGTCCTCGGCCGGCTCGACAGCGGTGCGACGGGCGGAGCCGAGGCCGATGCTTCCGCGCGGCGCGGTGTCATCCGGACTCCTGAGGCGATGGAGACGCCGCTGGCCGCCGCTCCTGAGCCCGGGCCGACTGCCACCCCCCTGCCAGACACGATTGCGGCGGTGGAGAAGGCCGTGGGGATGACCGCCTCCCCCGACGGGCCGGGAGGCGAGGTGCTGGAGCGGGCCGGGACCCATGCAGACTCCGCCGTCTGCGTCAAGAATGACGAGGGCATGGTCGCCTCGGGTGATGCTGACGGCGGAACCGGAGTTGAGACAACCAACACCTCCGAGCCCCTGCTCGTGTCCTAGAGCATCGGGCCTCACGACTCCGGTTGCCCAGGACTCGTTGAAAATACTGGCGTGGGAGAGGCGTCGTCAGAGTGTGCGCGCCCGGCGACGGCCGGCCGGGACGCCGCGGCGGGCGCCGACATGCCCCGTGGTCGAGTTGCCCCTCGGTGCAGCGGTGGCGGATTCTATAACCGTTCGGTAACACTAAATATCGGACGACCGCCCCGCTGGACGAAAGGAGCCCGAAACGCCCATGACGCCGTTCATCGTTGAGCGGTACAGGATGCCGGACCCTCTCCCGCGGAGCCCCCTGGGGTACGCGGACCCTCTCCTTGCGCACTCGCAGGACACGGTGGAAGCCCTCGCCTCACGACGGTGCAACGTCAGGCTCCGCCCGGAAGGACAAGACTCCATGACAACACGCCAAGACATCCTTGAGCGCCTGGCCTACGCCGATGCCCTCGCCCACGGGCCCAAGGCCTCGGCCCTCATTGCGGAGGCCGTCGGCTGGGCGGACGCCCTGGGAGACGAGGATCTGCGGGTCTCCACGCGGCTGGCCCTGACCGAGGCCTACCAGCAGGGCAATGAGGAGTGGAAGGCGCTGGCTCCCTTCGTGTGGAACCTCGCCCGCTATCAGCGCCGTCCCGAGCTGTTCGACGACGCCCAAGTGCGTACCCTGCACTGGCACTTCAAGTGGGCGGTGGCCGTGGCGGGTGCCAACCCCAAGGTCTCCAAGGACAAGGTGCGCCAGCTCGAGGCCGGCCTTGAGGAGTTCTACCGAGCGCAGGGCGCCTCCATGCACGTCGTCCACGGCGAGCGTGCCTCGGTGGCCGGCCTGCTGGGCCTGGAGGAGGAGGCCGCCGAGGAGCTGGCCGCCTGGCGGGCCACCCACCGCGATGAGAACGCCGACTGCGAGGGCTGCGACCCCATGCGTCAGGTCGCCTTCGCCTACCGCACCGAGGCCTGGGAGCTGGCAGTGTCCACGGCCGTGCCCGTGCTCACCGGCGCCGTCGGCTGCTCCATGCAGCCCCACTCCATGCAGTCGCTCGTGCTGCTGCCGCTGCTGGCCTCCGGACGGCCCCGGGCCGCCTGGGAGGCGCATCTGCGCTCCTACCGGGAGGTCCGCCGCTCGCCCAAGGCCCTCGTCTCCCTGGCCTACCACCTGGAGTACTTGGCCCTCGTGGGCCGGGTGGACCGCGGCCTGGACGTCCTGCGGCGTCACCTCGCCTGGCTGGCCCAGGCCGAGTCCGCCTACGTGCTGCTGTCGGCCCTGCGCGGTATGAGCCTGGTGCTGCGCGAGGCCGAGCGGGCCGGCCGCGGTGAGGAGGCCCTGGATGTCGAGGTCCCGGCCGCCGACCTGTGGTACCCCCTGCCCGGGTTGGCGGCCTCCACCACCATCTCGCGCGCCTACGCTGAGATGACCGGTTGGGCGCGGCGCCTGGCCCAGCAGTTCGACCTGCGCAACGGCAACAGCACGATCTCCGACCATCTGGAGCGCTCCCTGGTGCGGGCCGCCTTCGACGCCGCTCCCGGTGCGGTCCACGGGCTGGGGGTTGAGGTCGACCTCCTCGAACCCTCCGAAGAGCTGCCCGAGCCGGCTCGGACGAGCCTGATCGCCGACGAGGACGGCGCCGAACCCGACGTCGCCTCCCTCCTGGGGCTGCTGACCGGTGGCGACGACTCGCTCCAGGAGCACGCGCCGCGTGCGGCGTCAGCGGGTTCGGAGACGGGTCCGCGGCGCACTCGCGCCACCAGCCACCAGGGCGGCGACGAACCCTTCCCGCTGGTGGACCTCGTGCGCCCCCGGCCAGTGCGCAGTGGGGAGGAGGCGGTGCGCCGCTACGCCGACCACCGCCGCTCCATCGGCTCATCGACGATGGACTACTGGTACGTCGTCAACCAGGTGGCCACGCGTGACCTGCTGCCCCCGCCCGGCGAGGAGATCCCGGGGCTGGAGTACCACACGGGCCTGCTGCGGGCCGCCGCCATGACCTGCCGCACCGAGATGGACGAGGCCATCGCCGAGCGCCTGCGGATCCGCCCCCTCATCGAGCTGGCCTTCGGGCCGCTGGGCGCCTACTACGTCGACCTGCTCAACCTCGACAACGAGATCACTGCCGACTCCATCGCCGAGCGCTCCCAGGAGGCCGAGCGTGCCCAGCGTCTGCAACGGGCCACCTCACTCATCGGGCAGATCGAGGCCCAGGTCGAGGACCTGGTGTCCACCGACCTGCTCGACCCCGGCGGCACCGACGCCCTCGTGCTGGCCGCCGACGCGCTGCTCGTGGGTGCCTCGGTCCTCACCGACCTGCACGCCCGGGACGAGGCGCTCGGGGCGATCCAGGTCGTCGCCCGGGCCGCCGCGGCCGTCCCTGAGGACCGACACGCCGAGCAGATGGACGACATCCTCGACATGGCGCGCGCCGAGGTGCTGGCCGAGTGCGGCGACGTCTACAACGGCTGCCTCCTGGCCGAGGAGGTCATGCGCCGCCACGAGATGGTCTCCCCGGTGCTGGCGGCCCGCGGACGGCGCCTGCTGGGCATCTCCTCGATGGAGGTGGGCCAGTTCGACGAGGCCATCACCCAGTTCCGCGAGCAGGCCAACATCATGCTGGCCGCCGGCATCACGCTGTACGCCGTGGCCTCGCTGCTGTCTCTGGGCTCGGCGCTGGAGGCCTCCGAACGCTACCTGGAGAGCGCCGAGGTCCTGGAGTCCGCACTGTCCCTGGCTCAGCGCGCCGGGGCCGGGAGCATCGCCCTGTACCTGCACCGGCTCCTGGCCCAGACCGGTATGGCCATGGGGGAGGAGGACAGTGTCGCCGAGCACTCGCTGGCCGCCGCCCGGATCCTGCAGGACCAGGGACGCCGGGCGCTGGCGGGGGAGTACCTCTCGCACGCGGCGATGGCCGCCTCCAACCTCAAGGACAATGTGCGCGCCGCCGCGCTGTTCCGTCGGGCCGCCGACCTGGAGGACACCCGCACCGACCAGGGGCGTCTGGACCGGGGCCGGGCGCTGCGCCGCTCGGCCCGAGCGCTGGTGGATGACCTCACCCTGCCCATGGCCCGCGCCCGGCTTGCCGAGGCCCAGGAGGTCATGGAGGAGGCCCGTCAGGCCTTCGCCGGCGTGGCCGACACCGAGGGATACTCCTCGGCCTGGGAGATCGGCGACTGGCACGACGACATGGCCTGGATCCTGTGGCGCACCGGCCAGAACTGGCAGGCCGTCCAGCACTGCGAGGCCGCCTACGACGGATACATGGACACCGAGGATCGGGATTCGGCCTCGCGCGCCCTGTGCATGCTGGCGCGCCTACACGCCGAGCGCGGCGAGCGCCAGGAGGCGCTGGCCGCTTGCACCCGCGTGCGAGACCTGCTGGGCGAGCCGCAGTGGGACGGGCACGACGCCCTGGAGTTCGTGGTCTCCATCGAGGAGACGCTGCGCTGACTCTCAGCGCTGCGTCTCGTCCGCCGTCGGGGACATTCCTGCGCTGCCGGGGGAGTGTCGCGCGTACGGGGGCAGGAATCCGGCCCCCCGTACGCTTCAAAGGTCCCCATGGGGCACGGGCGGGTGGCGTATCGCGGATGTGATGCGTGGGAGGTTCGCCCCGTGTGAATCGGCTGACGGCCGTGGCCGGGCGAGGAATGATAGGCCTTGGGCATCACGACCCCCTTGACGACCCTCCCGGGAGGCACCCCATGGCCATCGCAGTCTCACACCGATTCATACCCAGCGGCGATCTACCCGTGGAGGCGGGGCGCTATCGACTCGTGGCGGCGGGCTCGTGCCCGTGGTGCCGCCGCGTCCTCATCGCCCGGCGCCTGCTCGGCCTGACCGAGGCGCTTCCCGTGTCCTGGTCCTACGGCAAGGGTGTGGACGGCTACTGGGAGCTGACCGGTCCCGACGGCGAGCCCGGCGTCGACCCGGTGCTCGGTGCCCGTTCGCTGGCCGAGGTCTATGAGAAGACCCCCGGCTATGAGCCCGCCCCCACCGTCCCGACCCTCGTGGACATGACCACCGGCCAGGTCGTCAGCGACGACTCCGGCGACATGCTCTTCGACCTGTCCACCGCCTGGTGGGACCTCCAGCGCGAGGGCGCCCCGGACCTCTATCCGCTCAACCGCCGCAACTCCACCGACGCCTGGGACGAGTGGATCGGCTCCCAGATCAACACCGGTCATGCGGTGGCCACGCACTCCAAGGACCCGGAGAAGGCCGCCGCTGCCGCCAACGGTGTGCTCGTGGGCTTCGACGTCATCGACACCCTCCTGGCCCGGGCCACGCGGATGGAGGCCTCCCGCGAGGACGGCCTGACGATGCTCGACGGGCCGGCCCTGTCCGCCGTCGTCGCCATCGGCCAGTACCTGTGCGGCGACAAGCCCACCGGCAGCGACATCCGCCTGTTCACCACCGTCCAGTCCTACGAGTACGGCGGGCGCCAGCACTACCCCGGCGGCGAGGCGCCGTCGATCTCCTTCTGGCCGGCCCTGGCCCGCTGGTTCCGCGCCCTGGAGAGCCGCTCGGGCTGGGTGGGTCCCGAGGAGCGCAGCGCCCTGGGCTGCTGAAGGCCGCTACGGCCGCCGGCGTCGGTCCGGGCCCGCCGGCTGCTACGGCCGGGCGGTCAGGACCGGGTTGTACAGGAGCCGGTTGGGCGTCATCGGGCACTCCTCGCCCACGGCCATCGGCGCGATGATCCGGTCCGCCCGCAGGTCCTCCAGTCGCGACACCACGCGGTTGCGCAGCGTCCACGGGTCGATCGTGTTGAGGTAGATCTTCGTGCCGCCCTCGAACCCGGCCAGGGTGGAGACCCGCCACTTGAGCGTGATGTGCCAGGGCATGGGCTGGTCCACGTCGAGGGGCTTGTGGTGCCACTCCTCGTTGCTGGGCACGTCCGCGCCCGTGGCCGCGTGCAGGGCGTGGACCAGGTCGGCGACGGCGTCGACCTCCTCGCGGCTCATGAGCCACGGCTCGGGCATGGCCGACGTCGAGTACACCTCCAGCGTCGGGTAGCGGTGCCCGAACCCGGCGAAGGCCACCGCGTGCTCGTTGCTCGCCACGAGCAGCCCCTGGTAGGCGGCGTAGTCCACCGCCATCTCGTTGTACAGGTTGGGGTTGGCGCGCACCTTCTGCAGCTCCAGCTGGCTGGTCACACCGCGCTCGTCGATGCCCACCAGCTGCTTGTGCAGGTGGTCGAAGCTCGCCCCGGCCGGCCGCAGCCAGTTCTGGAAGACGGCCACGTAGCGCACCCACCGGTTGGCCTCGTACAGGCTCTGCATCGCGTGGATCGCCAGGCGCGTGTAGGCGCGGTGCTCGGCCACGCTCAGGGTTCCCGAGGCGGCCAGGGCAGAGGTGTCGACGGCGTCGTCGGTGAAGTGGCGTCGGCCGACGATGACGTCGTGGCCCCCGGCGAAGAAGGCCGCCAGGAAGGTGTGGCGGGTCCGCTCGTCCATCGAGTCCCAGGAGTCCGGGTCCGCGCCCGCGGCCGCCAGCTTGGTGCGCGCCACCCGCTCCACGTGCTCGATGCCGGCCGGCTCGGCCAGGTAGGCCTCCATGCGCTCGCGGGCGGCGTCGGGGATCTCGTAGCCGTGGTTGATGTGCCAGTAGTCGAAGGAGAGGATCTCGAAGAGGTTGGGCACCCGCCGGAACTCGGCCACCGTGTCGAACAGGGCGGAGGCGGTAAGAGCGTCGAGACGCTCGAAGCCGCCGTCGGCCCGGCGCACGACGCGTGCCTTCTCCGGGGGTGTCTCCAGGTAGCGCCCCGAGCAGAAGGCGCAGCTGTGGGTGCGGTCGGCCGCCTCGAGCGGGCGGACCTCGGCGACCGGGTGCGAGATGGGGCGGTTGGCGCGGCCCGGCACGGTCCACACCTCGGTGCCGGTGAAGGGGTTGATCTGCTTGACCGTCTTGTCGGCCAGGCGCGTGAGTGGTTCGGCGGAGGGGGCGTACGGCATGAGCATGCCCTCTATTGTGACGCCCTTTTGACGCGCCCGCGCGCCCTGTAGCTGACCCCGGGTCTCCGTATGACTGGTTGAGTCTCGCCTATACGGGAGCGGGCTCGACATGCCGGCGATCTTGTGACGTGAGTGCCTGCGTCATGCGTCCGTCCATGGTGGTGAGAACAGCGTTGCGGTGTGCAGCGAGGTCCACCAGGTGCAGGTCGGTGACCTGTTTTGGGCCCTTCAGTCTCGAAAAGCTGATGGTCGGCTCAGCAGGAGGAGCGTCGTCGACAAGGAGCACGTGATCGTCAAGTGATGTTGGCTCACCGAGCCCAGAGGACACTTCAGAGGCCGCGATATCGAATCCGGTGACTCGAGGATTCATGAGTAGGCGCAGGTAGGCGGCGTGGGTGATGGAGCAGGTCGCCTACCGATCCACGTCGTCGAACCAGGTGCTGACCACCTCATGGTGAGTGTGGCTGGGCAGCGACAACGCCACCAGGACGTTGACATCAAGCAGTCGCAGGCGATCAGTGGTCGTCATCCCGGTACTGCTCGATGAGCTCCGGCGTCATCACATGAGCCTGCTGACCTGCGGGCGGGAAGAACAAGGGGATCCCGTGCTTACTGGTGCGGCCCCCGTGGGAGATTCCCTACAGCGCGAGATCGGAGACGGTGCGCCCGAGTGACACCCCGTCGCGATGAGCGCGCCCACGAGCCAAGGACAGGACCCGGTCGTCGATCTCAAGTGTCGTCCCCATACGATCATGATCGCATCAGCGCATCACGTCATCAATGAGCCGCTGAGCTGTTGTGGCTCCTGATGCGGGCCCGGCCGTCCGAGGTCGGGGTAGTCTCACTGGCTCGTGCGGGCCTGTGCGCCGGGCCCGGCCCTGCGCTCCGCACTTCCCGCACTCCCGCACCCGACTGGAGACAAGGAGACGATATGGCCGAGGTCTTCACCTCCCTGCTGCTCATCGTGGCGGTGGCCTTCGTGGCGCCGCTGGTCTCCTGGACCGTCCCCAAACGGCTCGTGCCCGAGGTCGTCCTCCTCATCCTGGGCGGAATGGTCATCGGCCCCCACGGCCTGGAGCTGGCCGGTGAGGGGGCCTCCATCGAGCTGCTGCGCGAGCTCGGCGTCGCCTTCCTCTTCCTCATGGCCGGCTACGAGATCGACGTCAACGAGCTGCGCGGGGCGGGCGGGCGTCACGCCGCCATCGCCTGGATGCTCTCGCTGGGTCTGGCCTTCGGGGCCGTGACGGTTATCGGGGTGACTGGTGGCGCGCTATCGGCCAACGGTATCGCCATCGCCATCGCGATGACTTCGACGGCGATCGGTACGATTCTGCCGATTCTGCGCGACCGCGGTCTGCTGCCCACGGCGGTGGGCGCCTCGATCCTCAACCACGGAGCCGTCGGTGAGGTCGGCCCGATCCTCCTCATGGCGCTGCTGCTGGGCTCACGCTCCACCTGGGCGAGCCTGGCGATCCTGGCGGTCTTCCTTGTCATCACCCTGCTCATCGTCCGCTTCACCAGCCGCGTCAAGCGCGTGGGGCGCCGCCTGGTCGAGGCCATCCACTTTGGGGCCTCGACGACGGCGCAGACCACCATCCGCGCCACCGTCCTGCTGCTGGTGGGGCTGTGCGCGATCGCCGCCGTCTTCGACCTCGACGTCATCCTGGGGGCCTTCGCCGCCGGTTTCGTCTTGCGCCACGTCCTGCCCGAGGGCGACGCCCAGTTCGAGGAGAAGCTCGACGGCCTGGCCTACGGGTTCTTCGTGCCGATCTTCTTCGTGACCTCAGGCATGGGCATCGATCTCGGCCTCCATGTCGGGGACGTGGTCAACCTGCTGGCCTTCCTCGTGCTGCTGGTACTCGTACGGGGGGTGCCGGTATGGCTGGCCTCTCGCATGGAGCGGCGCCGAGACGGCTCACGCGCCTACTCGATGCGCCAGAGCCTCCAGATCGCCGTCTACTCGACGACGGCGCTGCCCATCATCGTGGCCGTCACCCAGGTGGCGGTCAGCGCTGGGGCCATGTCGACCTCCTTCGCCTCCACGCTCGTGCTGGCCGGGGTGCTCTCGGTGCTCGTCCTGCCGGCGGCGGGGCTGGGGCTGGGGCGCAGGAGCGACCACGTTCCGGTCAACGAGGTGATGCGCGTGGTCCAGGGGCCGGCCGCACCCGACGGCCGCACCCCGGAGGAGGCCTCCGTCCCGGCCGGCGAGCAGGTTTCGGAGCCGCAGCGACCTGCGTCGCCGCCGGGTGGCATCAGGCTGCCGGCGGGCGAGCGCACCCCGCCCGGAGGGAGGGAGTGGCCGACGCAGCCCGACCTGGTGGGCCTGCCCGACCTGCGTGAGCGGGCGGCCCCTGTTGTCGCGCGCCTTGCCGACCTGGGGCTGCACGCTCACGGACTGTCGGTGGAGGAGTCGCACCATCTGGCCGCACGTCTGGCCCAGATCGAGCAGGACCACGCCCAGTGGCGCGAGCGCTGGCACCACCTGCGTCGGCGCGGCGGAACGTCCCGCGCCGCCCGGCGTCGTCGGCCCCGCGGCGAGTGACCCGTCTTCCGGCGGGCCGGGTATTTCTCGCCTGACTTGGCAGGAAAAACGTAGGGTCACGCGAAACGTGACCGGCTCGGCGGGGCCGGGCCTCTCGTCCAACCTCGCGCCGACGTGTCCCCAGCCGGTGGAAGAGGGCGGAGCAGGTGGGCGACTATCCCTGCTGGGTGAGCATCTGCTCGACCATCTCCTCCATGGACGTCTGGGCCGGTCGGTAACGGGTGCCCAGTTCGAGGCGGCTCCGGGAGGCGTCGGCGCGGACCACGTAGCCCACGTTGCGCCGAATATAGGTTCGAGTCTGTCCGAGCCTGGGCGCCATGGCCACGACGACGGGCCGAGGCAGGGCGCGCCGCGGCAATGGGAGCGACCTGCCGAAGCGCGGCAGCAGAGTGCTTGTGAGCGCAAAGATGTCGGTATCCTCCGCGGAAGCGATGTAGCGACCGTGGGCCTCGGGCAGGAAGGCGGCGGCGATATGCGCCTGGGCCACCTCGCGGACGTCGACGACGCTGATGCCCACGCGTGGCGCCCCGAGGCGAGCGGTGCCGTCGATCATCATCCGGATCGTGGAGAAGCTGTCGCTGGTCGGGGCGCTGCCCAGTGAGGGGCCGAGGATCATGGACGGGTTGATGGTCACCAGCCTCCACCGATCCTGTCCTGCGGCCAGTCGCCACGCCTCCTTCTCCGCAAGCGTCTTGGAGTAGGGGTAGGGCTCATGGGACAGGGAAGAGGTGGTGTTCCAGCAGGTCTCGGTCAGGATTCGCCCCGGGTAGTCCTCGATATCCGCGGCGTCACCGTACATGGCGGCGATTGAGCTGGTGAGGACCACTCGCGTGACTGATGGTGTGCGTCCGACTCCGGCCAGCACGTTGCGAGTTCCTTGCTGTGCTGGGGCGACGAGGTCTCGTTGGGGATCATCGACTGCGCGAATGAACGGCGAGGCCGTGTGGATGACGACCGCGCAGCCCTCCATCGCCTCGTCGTAGGAGCCGGGCTGGAGCAGATCGCCGGCGAAGAGGCGCAGGGTGCCCGGCGCCTGCTCGGCGATGCGATTCAGGTGGGCCACCTTGTTCGTGTTCTGGGGGTCGCGCACGGCGGCATGGACGGTGACGCCGGCGTCGAGCAGGCCCTTGGTGACCCAGCTGCCCAGGTAGCCGGTGGCGCCGGTGACCATGACGGGGCTGCTGGTGTCGACCGGGATGCCGCTCAGATCGATGGTGGAGTCGAAGTCGTCAGTGGAGTGTGTTTCCGAGGGTCGCATAGCAGTAGCATGACAACCCAGAGAAACGAAGTCAATTAGTTTCACTATTAGTCGGTACGATCTCGTCATGACCGAAGCGGCTTCACGAGGACCGAGGACCAAGCGCACCCCGGGGCGGCCGGTTGACGCCGCTCTGGGGCCGGCAATCATGCTGGCCGTGCGCGACCTCCTGGCCGAGAACGGTTACGCCGCGCTGACGACGGCGGCCGTGGCCCGGCGCGCGGGCGTCTCCACCGCCACCCTCTACCGCCGGTGGCCCACCAAGCGCGAGCTCGTCCTGGCCTCGACCAGGCGCATGATCGAGACCGGTGTGGCTGACGAAGCGGTGGATTCTGGGGCCGCCACGGCCGAGGGGTTCGATACCGGTTCGCTGCGAGGGGACCTGCAGGCCTTCATCGCCCACAAGAACCGGGCGCTGTCAGGAGCCACCGGTCAGGCGGTGCTGTCTCTTCTGGGTGAGTTGCCGCAGGACCCGGAGCTCAAGGAACTGCTCCTCGGGGAGCTCCTCGCCGCCACTCGCTCTCACCTGGAGCAGATCCGGGACCGGGCGCGGGCGCGCGGTGAGGGGGCCTCCGACCTGGATCCTCATGCCGGAGCCCGACTGGTCCTGGGGGCGGTCCTCGCCGGGATCGCCTTTACGGCGGGAGGTGACGGGGCGGATCCGTTGTCTGACGTCGAGCGGGGCCTGCTGCTGCGGGCTCTCGGTTGCGGGTGATGTGGTGTGGCGTGCTGCTGGGGGATGTCGCCCTTTCATCGGCGGGCGACCCGTCTTCCGCCGAGCCGGGCATTTCTCGCGTAGCCGGGCGGAAAAACCGTGGGGCTACGCGAAATTTGCCCGGCTTGGCGGCACCGCGGCCGTACCCGTCAGTTGGTCGACACTGCCACTGCGCTCGTGGCCGCGATGATGGCCGTCGTCGTGGCATCCACGGCCCGCTGCACCGCGCGGCCCACGGGGCTCGCCCCCGATATCTCCTTGATCCGGCGCTTGAGCTCGCCGCGGCTGAGCCCGGTCTCCTGCTGCGGCAGGACGACCGGTGCCACGTGGAGCGCCTGCAGGATCGCCAGCAGGGCGACGTCGGACCCGGTGGGCGGCTGCACCCCGCGCAGGGTGCCGTCGATGCGCTCACGCAGCAGCCGCTCGGGAACGGGGTCGAGCGTGGGGTAGGTAGGACTGAAGGAGCCGAACAGTCCGCCCGTGTGGGTGCGCACGACTCCGGCCGCCTCCAGGGACGCGGCAATGTGGCGAGTGGGGTCGAGCCTGCCCCACGAGACCAGGGAGGAGAAGCGCTTGCCGTCCTTGGCCGGCAGCACCGTCAACGCCCAGTCCAACACGGGGTGCCCAGTGGGCCCGGAGTTGATGATGTGGACGCGGGGGCTGCGGTCCTCGGTCAGGGAGATGCGGCCGGCCAGCAGCAGGTCGGTGAGCAGCGCGCCGGTGAGGCCGTAGCTCGGGTAGGTCATGCGACTCTCGGGTTTTCCGGAGTCCTTGGTCAGCAGGAGGAACAGTTCTTCACTGATCAGCATCGCATTCATGAATCCAGTGCATCGCACCGTGACCCGTTTGTGATCCCTCGTAGGTGCGAGATCCGGCTCCGGAGCGGGTCCTCCTTGAGGGGGAGACTCTGGGTCCTGTGGCCAGGAGGCGGCCAGCCCCTCGTCCAGTCCCTGTGTCACCAGGTATGAGGCCGGGCCCGTTCGCGCTGGGCGTTCGGAGGGCCTGCAGGAGACGACCGGTCGTGTCACACCCCGCGTTTAGCCTGGGGTCATGGCGCGCGCGATTCGGCATGACGACTGGCCGGTGAGGCTCACTGATGACCAGATCATCAGTCAGGTCGGCCGCGGGGCCTTCCAGCGCGGCCTGGACTACGCGCGCAAGGGCCGGGTGCGGGGCATCGGCGTCGCCGGGGGCGGGGATATCATCAGCGCCCAGTCCAAGGGCTCGGGCGCCCACATCTATCAGACCATGGTCTTCCGCAAGCAGCACGACCAGAGGGGCCCGGAGGCCTGGGTCGGCAACTGCTCGTGCCCGGTGGGCGCCAACTGCAAGCACGTGGCCGCCCTGCTCATCACGGCGCGTTCCCTGGCGCAGGAGGAGCCCGACGTCGCAGCCCCGGCCGGTCAGGTCGCTCCCTGGGAGAGCCGTCTGGCCAGCTTGCTGCAGCTGGAGCGCATGCCGCGCCGTCGGATGGCCCTGGAGATCATCGACGACACTGGCAGCATGTGGGGCAACCCGGCCGGCCCATCCATGCTGCCGCTCATCGAGGGCAAGCGCGGCTGGAACCGACAGGGCGCCTCATGGAGCCAGATCGTCTCCGGCGGGCTCGACGACGAGGTGGACCCCGAAGTCATCGACGTCCTGCGCGAGCTGGCCGGCATGGCCGACGGCTACGGCTTCTACTATGCCGACGACCGCGTTTCCCTGGTGACCGCGCCCGCCCGCGTCTGGGAGGTGCTGCGCCGTGGGGTGGCGGCCGGCTTGACCCTCACCACCGCACAGCGCCATGGCATGCCCGTCCACCTCGCCGAGGGTCTGCGCGGCGGCGTCCACCTCACCCGCGAGGAGGACGGCGGCGTCGTCATCACCCCCGCCGTGGAGATCGACGACATCGAGGAACTGCGCAGCCTGCAGGTCCCCGGACTGCGCCTGAGCTTCTCCCTCATGCCGATCGGCGACCCGGTTCACGGCTTCTACACGTGGATGCCCGGACGCGAGCTGCTGCTCATGCCGATCGAGCCGCGCCCCACCGAGGCGCTCTCGCGGCTGCTCCTGGGCGAGAGGGAGACGATCACCATCCCGGCCGGAGACGTCGAGCGCTTCGAGACCGAGCACCTCGAGGCCCTCACCCGGGCGCTGCCGATCCTGTCCGCCGACGCCTCCATCCGCCTGCCCCGGCCCACGACGCTGCGCGCTGCGCTCGCGGTCCACGTCGACGCCGACGAGCACCACCTGACCACCGAGTGGTCCATCCGCTACGTCTCCGAGGACGGCGAGGTCCGGCACGGCCACGGCGTCGGGGACCTCGCCGAGGCCGCCGAGGGCCGCATCGAGGACGGGGCCGCCGGCCGAGACGTGGAGGGGGAGACCCGCCTGGCCCGCGAGGTCCTCAACCGCCTGCTGCCCCTGGCCGTCCAGCACCCGGCCGTCTGGCACCCCCTGGACCTGCGCGGCATGGCCACGGCCCGCTTCATGACCGAGACGCTGCCGGTCCTGCGCGAGCTGGAGGCCTTCGACGTCGAGGTCGACGACGACGTCCCCGACTACCGCGAGGCCGACGACGCCCCGGTCATCACCACCAGCATCAGTGACGATGAGGACCGCCCTGACTGGTTCTCCCTGTCCGTGCGCGTCCACGTGGGCGAGGAGGAGATCCCTCTGGCGCTGCTCATGGCGGCCGTGGCCGCCGGTGAGCCCGAGGTGCTCCTGGAGTCGGGCACGTGGGTGAGCATCGACCGCCCGGAGA
>ERZ773075.799-NODE-799-length-20606-cov-72.8145_pt1 | contig 20606 bp, 20 predicted proteins | sample MGYA00580614_ERZ773075 | MGnify/ENA primary metagenome ERZ773075 (study PRJEB29015, sample SAMEA2738021) | human oral metagenome | biome: human oral; feature: human-associated habitat; material: dental | place: China | collected 2043 ... | reverse complement strand
GGTGATGGACGACTCCCACGCCGTCATGCGCGACTCGATCGCCCAGGCGTGGGCGAGCCTTGTGCAGGACCCGGTGCGACTGAGGGTTGCGGCCGGTTTGACCCGTGGCCTGCTGGAAGCCGGGTTCCGGCAGCTTGATTCGGGCATGCCTGTCGACGTGGTGGTCGACCTTGGTGAAAAGGCGGCACGTGGTCTCGTGGCGGGAATCACGGGCGGGGATCTTTGACCGCGGAAACTTCCGCCACCTGGCGGATGGCGCTTTCCGTCAGCGTCGCGACGGGGGCCTACGGGGTGTCCTTTGGGGCGTTGGCAGTCGCGGCGGGGCTCGATGTCTGGCAGACGATGGTGTTGAGCCTGCTGATGTACACGGGTGGGTCGCAGTTCGCTTTTGTCGGGGCGGTGGCGGGTGGCGGGCTGCCCGCAACCGGGGCGGCCATGCTCGTCGGGTTGCGCAACGCCGTCTACGTGACACAGGTGAACTCGTGGTTTCATCCCCGCGGGCCGCAGCGGGTCCTGATGGCGCACATCACCACCGACGAGTCGACTGCGGTGGCCGCGGCCCAGCCGGACCAGCGGCTGCGGAGGCTGGGTTTCTGGGCCACCGGAGTCGGGGTGTTTACGCTGTGGAACGCGATGACCCTGGTTGGGGCGCTGCTAGGCAATTTGCTGGGCGACCCGAAGGCCTGGGGACTCGACGGTGCCGCCCTCGCCGCCTTCTGTGGGCTGCTGTGGCCCCGCCTGGTGACGCGTGATGCGGTGGCCACCGCGATCGTCGCGGCCGTGGTGACGGTGGCTCTGGTGCCGGTGTTGCCCGCCGGGTTGCCGATCCTGGCCGCCGTCGTGATCGGAGGTGGCGTCACTTGGTTTCGGCGTCGACGTGTCGTCAGCGATGACTCCTCCCCCGGGGATGAGGACCCCGAGGACGAAGGGGTGCGGTGATGTGGGGCTGGGTGCTTGTCGCTTCGCTGGCATGCTGCGCGACCAAACTGGCGGGTCTTCTGGTGCCGCGTCGCCTCCTCGACGACGAACGTACCGTGCTGACCATGGCCGGGATGACCGTCGGGGTGCTGGCCGGGCTGATCGGGGTCTCCACTTTCACCACGGGCAGCACCGTCACCGTCGACGCGCGGGTGGCCTCGCTGGTGGTCGCGGTGGTGGCTCTTCGGTTGCGGGCACCGTTCCTGCTGGTCGTGGTGCTGGGGGCGGCGGCCGCCGCCCTGGTGAGGCTCGCGGGAGTGGCGGGGTGAGCAAAAACGGCCCCGTAAGGGGCCGTTGACCCGGTAGCTCAAGCGCACCGGGGGGTGTAGACACGATGATAGTGCACTTGTAAGGTGCTGCACAACCAATTTCACGAGGAAGCCCTATGGGATTGCCTCATCGTCTATGTGGATGGATTCAATCTGTATCACGGGCTGCACGAAGCAGCTCAGTGCCGTTGGCTGTGGCTCGACCTCGTCGCCCTTGCCGAGAAACTGCGGCCCAGGAGCCAATTGGTTGCCCTTCGTTACTTCACCGCGCCGGTCTGTGGGCAGCAAGACGCTCTTGCCAGGCAGCAGACATACTCTCAAGCCTTGGAGACGAAGTATCCCCAGCAGGTTCAGATCATCGAGGGTAGGTACCAGAAGAAACCTCGTCGATGCCGGTCCTGTGGTGCGAGATGGACGGACTACGTCGCCAGCCATTCGTATGGCCCAGTCCATGAAACCCGACTTGTTTATCGCGGCTGCTTTCCCGCCGCGTCGCAAATCCAGCGAGTTGAGACAACTCATGCCGAGATCCTTCGAGGGCTACGAGAGCCGCATCCGTTCCTCGTTGCTCCCCGAGGTGGTGTCAGAGGGCGGGCGGAAGATCCGACGTCCCACTAAGTGGAACTCCAACGGGCGAAAACGTTGAGAGCATTGGCAGCAGCTGCCTTGGTGAGGGTTGCGGGGTATGGTGTGGGTACCGGGTTCGCCGCCTCGTTGTCGCTCCCTATGGTTCGCTTGCCTTGTGGTCGTTTGCTTGCGCTGTAGCGCTGGCGTTTGTCCGTAAGGCTGGCAATCCCGTCGGGTGGGCAGGTGGACGACTGGGAGGCCAGCGAACCGCGGTAAGACCAGCGGCCCGGTCGGGCAGGGAAAGCGGCGCCCACCGGCTGTTCCGACTGAGGTGCTGTCCGTCCGTCAGATCCATGTGGACAAGCGAGGTGGAAGGAAAGCGTTGTGGGATGCATACAACTGAAACAGCAGGTGGCACGGTCAGGGAAGCTGGCATCAAGAGAGGGAACGAGTAAGGACTCAGGATCGGACACGCGCTTCGCGATCTTTGGGCGAGGTATCGTAGCGGCGGCGGTCGGTGTGGTGGCTGGAGGAATGCTTCTGCAAAGCGTGGCCGCTCATGAAATAATGAACTTGGCGCAGGCGCTTGGTCTCTTCCCCAGAGCGGCATGTTTCTTGGCTGATGAATCTTCGTCAACGATGAACCGAACCAGTCTCACGGATGAAGATGCGAAAACAAAAGAGATCGAAGGGATTTCCACCCTGCATCGAGGATGGCATCCTGCGAGCTATATCGGAACGGTTTGGGTCAAGGTGATTCCTGCCCCTGAGAACATGGGAAGGCAGCATTGCGTCAAGATTGCTTGGGGAGCTTATATGTTCGCGAAAATGCTTCCGGTGGGAGAATCACTGAATCTTGTACACTCCAAACGCAATCCGGACAGTGTTCCGTTGACTGTTGAAGTGGAGCCGGCTGCCAAAGTGGAATTCGGGCAACGGGAACCTCTCGGCATCAATCAGTACAGCATCGCCGATCCGGAGTGGATCACAAGGTGAGGCCTTGAATTTCGGAGACCGGGTGCTACCTATTCCTTTCGACGAGCAACTGGGTGTTCAGAATATCTGAGTGAAGATTTTGTGTATCCAGTTATGCCTGATATCAATGATTTGAGCGGCACCGTCGGGTGTCCCGGATCCGAAGAGCGCGAACACGGGTTGGTGGCATGTTATCTCGATCGCCACTGATGTCTCATCGTCCTTTGCCTTGCCGGTGGTGAGATAGATTCCATCCTGCGGCAGGGATATGTTCGCCAAGGCAGTCCATGGTCCCCAGGTGAGGACTATGCGGTGTTCCTCGTCCATCGAGGAGGCGGTGGGAGCCATGCGTATCCAGACCGGGCCGGAATAGTCGGGTGGCCAGCGATGTACGTATGACTTGGTAGGTGCTGTTTGGCTATGTCGCCAAGGGTCCCATCGGTTGTCCCATAAGTTTGCCAAGGTCATCTCCACCCACCCATCTGCCTCGTAGAGGAGATCGAGGTGCTTGGCGCGCCAGATCTTGGGAAGGATCTCACCACGTTCGTAGCGTGAGAGCTGTGCGCGTGAGACGTTGTTACTTCCCTGGTTGCGCTCGCAGCTTGCGAGTTTCTGCAGGCTGGTTCCCTTCCGGAACCGCTGCAGACTGGCCCCGAACTCGACCCACGCCTGTCTCTGAGGATGATCTGAGCTGTTCGACATCCCTGAAGTGTCTCACTTTTTCTCATACGGCGCTAATTCCTGCGATGCCTGCAATGCTGGGGTCATCAGTCAAGTCTCAGGAGGAGGCTGAAAGAAACTTCATCATTCATGGGATTGTCGCGTAATAACCATCATGCAGCTGACTGCCGCTGAATGGTGGTGCAGATTTTACAGTCCTCTGCGTGAATCTATATGAGAGTGAATAGATAGGAGTCTAAATCGTGTCGAATTCTCAAAGTTTGGGTGGCGTTCTCTTCTTGCTGTGTCCATGTTTTCTGATTATCGGAAGTCTTTGGCTTTTCCGTTTCTACATGCATAAACGTAACCAAGGACAAGAAGCACGGATCACACATCTCCAAGCGGCAGTATCCGCGGCGCCTGCACAGATTGCTTCTGCGATACGTGCTCGTATCGAAAAAGGGAACAACAAAAACGTCACTGCCAAGCTCGACCTGAAAAGGTTCTCTGATTATGGCTTGGTTTATGTATACGGAAATTTCGTACGAGCAGACTGGCAGTTCAAAGTTGATCTCGATGGTGATGAACAAGGCTCTGATGTAGAGGCATACATATCGAGCCAATCATTTATGCGTAAAGGAGAAGGTGCTGCTATCGCTTTGCGGCTGTTCGAGGATGTGAAAGCGGCTATTCTTTCTGTTGATCCGCAGGCAAAAATTCGTATGTGACAATGTGTATTGTGCCACTACTTACCGGGTATCTTTGTCCGATGTGCGGAATGACGCGCGCATATATCGCAATAATGCATGGGGATGTGTCAACTGCGTTTGCAATGAACCCTGCATGGCCTTTGGTGATGGTCCTAGCTGTTTGCGGAACATGGTCAATCTTCTGGTTTATCGGATCGAGACGTTTTTCGTTGAAAAGAAGATTGAAACTTTCTGGCGTCACACAAATTGCTTGGTGGGGGTACAACATCTCTCTCTATCTCGTCACGCTTATTGGCATAGTTCGCAATACTCCCTTGTGGGGAACACTTCCGCTACCGAGTTGGCAGTGAGACTTATTCATAGAGAGTGTGACGGCCAACAAAATCCTTACTCAGAGCACAGTTAACGATAGCTGTGAGTAAGCCGCGCAGTTTATGAATAAGCATGCACTGATTGCAGACTGTCTATCAACCAGGGGAATTCAGGTCGTATGAAGTAAAATTTAACCGTCGAATTATCAATCAGGAACTATGTCTGGTGAGCGGAATTTTATCCAGAATGGACTTTAGAATGGTTGCGGATAAGAATCATACCTCTTGAATCGAGGTATGTGAAATTTTCCAAAATTCTACCAGTGTTGATTCCGTTGTAGAAAGAGTGTTGGAATGAATGGCTCACAGGTATTTCATTCGTATCTTCTGTGGTCGGCTATTGGTGTGACGTGTGCGGCTACTTTTCTGGGACTTAGGATCTTGTGGGGACGCTTTTCTGAAGAAGGAGATCCTGGAAGACTGTACAGCTGGCATGCTCCTCTCTTGGCCGTTGCTAGTGCCGTCTCCTTGTTGTCGAACTCGTTAAGCGGCACTCTTCTCTATTCTCTAGTTTTTATTTTCGGAACACTGACAGGATTACTCGCGACATTAGAGGTGTCTAAAAATCTGTCAAATAGCTTCTACAATGCTATCCATGGACTTATTGGAGGTGTTCTGTCAGTTCTGGCGATTGCCCATTGGAAATGGGATAATTGGAGTGCTTGGACTGTACTTGCTGCAGTTACTATCTCCATAGTTATTCATTATTCTATTTTCTCGCTGCGGAAAAGAAGTCGTGTCCGTAGCGTTGGTTCGTCCATAATGGCTGGACTCGGTTCCCTTGCAGTGATTGATTTTATGAAGAATCCATTTGGCCTTACTTTTGTGTGGGAGTCTCACCCGCAATGGCTTCTTCCTGTTCTCACCTATGCTTTCATGCTTGGAGTGATAGTCATTCCTGATTTTGTTGTTGGGATCTCTAGTTCAGCAATCGTGGGATTTTGGTGCAGCTTTGAGCTATGGAGTTTGTTTGAGTTCAGTAACTATGGCGCTCAGCAGTTTCAGCCGCGGTGGCACATGAGTCTATCAGTTCTTGCATTCTGTGCCGGATATGCTGTCTTTGCGTGGATGAGAATTCTTTTTAGAAAGCTTTGCTGATAAGCGCTATGTAAGAAAGTTTTGTGAAGTTCATCATTGCGGGCGGGTTACGGTGTCAGAGGGTCATAGCAACAGTTTTTGTCGGGGAGGGGGTTGTTGGTGCTACCTGTGTTGACGATGCAGTACAAGGCATGAGAAAACAGAATCCAGAAGGAGTATTCCCAGACCATCCTCCGAGCAGTGGCGCCCTTGGTAAAGCTGCACTCGATAGGGCTGTGAATAAACTTCCAGATGGTGGCACTACAAAGAAAATGATAATGCTTAGCCCTATTCCAAATCCTGATGACATCTTGGTTAAATTGGCGCTAATACTAGGTGCTCCAGTATCTGCAGTGCTATTTTTCTATGCTATTTGGCAAGTGGTCCAGTGGTTTCAGGCCATGCGGGCAGTAGGGCGCGGACTGACAACGATGATAGAGACCGTAAAAAACTGGAACTCTCCTAAAGCAGTGCGAGCGTTGAAGGTTGCCATCGCACACGGGCTATATGTAATTGGAGGTCTTTACTTGAGTCAGTGCTTTCAATTCGTGACCGGAGTGCCCTATGCGAATGGGGATGCAAATAGTGCCGATAGAACGACTCTTAAACCATCGGAATTCTTCGATATGATATATTTTCGCCCATTCCTCTATACGGCTACCGTAGCTGCCGTATTAATAGTTATTGCTACGCTATCTTTGTTGGATCTGATGTTCGATTCAGAAATATCTTTGATTCCAAGATATGTTTCGTATTTGGTCTTAAGTGTGATGGGGGCCTGGACGGCCTTGGCCCTAGTCCCCGCTGTAATAATTTCATTTACATGCCTTATGGCGCTAATAGACTCGAAGCCTTTCAAATCGAATCAGCCTAGCTGGGCTTTGGCTGTTACTTATATCGCGACGGGTTTAGCTTGGATGATTCCTCGGATATCCGGGGCCATGATCGAGGGTCAGCATGCGAAAGGTTAAACCGGTCGATTCTTGATAGATGTTTAAAAATTTAGGAATGTACCCCTGATGGTTCGCTTGCCTTGCGGTCGTTTGCTTGCGCTGTAGCGCTGGCGTTTGTCCGTAAGGCTGGCGTTTCCGTCGGGTGGGCTGGCGGACGACGACAGGGCTGGCGAGCCGCAGGAAGGCCAGCGAACCGGATGTGGGCCGGACCGGGGCGGGTTTCGTGGTGTCGGTCAGCGGCCTATGGTGTGGTGCAGGAAGGCCCAGATCAGGGCGTTCATCCAGGCCTGTTGGGCGTTGTCGGCTGCCCCTCCGTGGCCGCCTTCCGTGTTCTCCCAGTAGCGGACGTCGGCTCCGATGGTCTCCAGGGCCGCCGTGAACTTGCGGGCGTGGCCCGGGTGGACGCGATCGTCGCGGGTGGAGGTGGTCACCAGCGTCGCCGGGTAGTCCGCCGACTCCTCCAGGAGGTGGTAGGGGCTGAAGGTGCGGATGTAGTCCCAGTCGTCGGTGTCGGGGTCGCCGTACTCGGCGATCCACGACGCCCCGGCCAGGAGCTTCGTGTAGCGGCGCATGTCGAGCAACGGAACCTGGATCACCACCGCCCCGAACAGACCCGGATACCTGGTGAGCATGTTGCCCGTGAGCAGGCCGCCGTTTGAGCCGCCCAGGCAGGCCAGGCGCTCCCGGGTGGTCACGCCACGGGCGACGAGATCCCGCGCGACCGCCGCGAAATCTTCGTAGGCGCGGTGCCGGTGCTCCTTCAGAGCGGCCTGGTGCCAGGCCGGGCCGTATTCACCGCCGCCGCGGATGTTCGCGACCACGTGGGTGCCGCCCCGCTCCAGCCACGCCTTGCCCGTCAGCGGTCCGTACTGCGGTGACATCGACACCTCGAAACCGCCGTATCCCCCGAGCAGGGTCGGGTTGTCCCAGGCCGGGGGTAGGTCGGCGCGACCGATCTGGAAGTACGGCACGCGCGTGCCGTCGTCGCTGATCGCGAAGTGCTGGCTCACCTCCAGCCCCGTGACGTCAAAGTGTGACGGCTCCGCCTTCATCCTCACCAGCGGCGCCGGCTCATCTCCTGTCAGCAGGGGCGCCAGATCACCCAGGTACAGCGTCGGTGGCTGGAGAAAACCCGTGGCCGTGATCCACAGTTCGTCGCCCTCGACGTCGTCAACTGCCGAGGCCCACACCGTGCCGGGTAGATCGCGGTGGATGCGGTGCGACTGCCACTGCTCGCCGTCGTTGTGGAACACCAGCAGGTAGGTGCGGACGTCCTCCTGGGCCGTGACCACGATGAAGTTCCGGGTGACGAAGAAATCCGCGATCGACGTCGACGTGGACGGGGCGAACAGCACTCGCACGCGCGGCCCCTCCCCTTCCCAGCCGGGCAGGAACGAGCCCAGTCGTGCCACCGCGAGGGATCCCGCAGGCACCAGCACGTCGTCGACCTCCCAGTCGGTGCGGGGAGTGAGCAGCAGCAGGTCGCGGTGGGGGGAAGCCGTGCAGTCGGAGGGGACGTCGATCAGGGTCAGGGAGTCGTCGGGGTTCAGCAGGAACAGGTCGTAGTCGTAGAAGCCGCGGACCTGGTAGACCCAGTCGCGCACGAAACCCGGCACGTGATCGCGACCCGCACCGACCTGCATGTCCGTCGGTTCGCCCTGGTGGACGAGAGTCGCCTCCGACATCGGCGTTCCTCGACGCCAGCGGCGCACCTGCAAGGGATACCCGGAACTGCTGACGCTCTCGGGCCCGAAGTCGGTGGAGACGAACACCGTCTCGGTATCGATCCAACTGAGGCTGCCCTTGGCGTCGGGCCGCTCGAAACCGCCCTCGGAAGCGGGCACGAATCGTTTGGTGACCAGATCGAACTCACGGGTGACGTCTGCGTCGGAGCCGCCGTGGGACAGGGCGATCAGGGCATGTCGCCACGGCTGCCCCTCCTCGGGGCGCAGCACGGTGGCGCCGTGCCACACCCAGTCCTCCTGCTCTGCCGCGTTGAGGGCATCGACGTCGATCAGCACCTCCCAGTCGGGCTCCTCGGTGCGGTACGAGTCGAGCGACGTGCGCCGCCACAGCCCCCGCGGGTGCTCCGCGTCGGTCCAGAAGTTGTACAGCTGGTCGCCGCGGCGCACCACGTTCGGGATGTTTGCCGGGGAGTCGAGGATCGCTTTCAGCTCCGCGGCCAGGGCCGTCACATCGTTGTTCGCGTCGAGCTCCCCCTCGGCACGTGTGTTGCGTTCACGCACCCACCCCAGCGCGTCCTCGCCGGTCACGTCCTCGAGCCACAGCCACGGGTCGGTGGAGCCGTCGCGGGCGGGTAGACCGGGATTGCGGGACTGGTCATCACTCATGGAACACGAGCCTAGTCACGGAAAGGCCGCGGCGGTACCTCGCGAGGGATTTTCTGTCAGTAGGCGAAGACCTCATCGACGACCCGGGCCGGCACGTCCTCCAGGGTGGCGTAGCGCCAGGCGGGCTGGTTGTCCTTGTCGATCAGGAGCGCGCGCACGCCCTCGACGAAATCGACGGGGATCATGTGTTCCGCGAGCCGAAGGTCCTGGTGCAGCACACCGTTCAAGTCAAGAGTGGCGGCCCGTCGCAGCGCCCGCAGCGCGACGTGAACCGCAAACGGTGAGCGAGCCCGCAGCTCACGACCCGCCTGCTGGGCGGCCTGGTCGGGGTGCTCCTCGAGCCGGTGTGCGATCTCGACCGGGTCGTCCCCGGTGTAGCACTCCTGGATCCAGGCGGCCTCCGACAGCGGGGCGGGCAGATCGCCGTCGGACGACTCGTCGGCCAGGTTGATGCGCAGAGCGTCGCCCCCGCCGATCGTGCCGGAGGTGAGCGCCATGTGGGTGCCCAGAGCCCCGGCCCGCGCCAGCCAGTACATGACACCCGCGTCCGGGAAGAAACCGATCTTCGTCTCCGGCATCGCCATCAGCGTCGACGAACCCACTATTCGCCGGTCGGCGTTGACCGTCAGACCCAGACCGCCGCCCATGGTGATGCCGTTGAGGTGGGCGGTGACGTGCTTCGGGAACTGGGCGACGATCAGGTCGAGCAGGTACTCGACCTCCAGGAACCTCAGCCAGGGTCCATTGCCACTGATGGCCTGCGACAACTCCCGCACATCGGCTCCTGCGCTGAATCCGCGCGCCCCCTCGCCGCGGAGCACTACCTCCCGTACCGAATCGTCGTGGGCCCACGAGGTGAGGATCTCGTGTGCTGCCTGGAGCATCTCCAGGTTGAGTGAGTTGATGGCTTTGGGACGGTTGAGGGTGAGAGTCGCGACCCCATCGTCCAGGGTGGTGACGAGCAGATCAGTCATGAGGACAGCCTATGAGGTTCACGAAACGCCTCAGAACCGGCAGCGGAAACACTATCCCCGGAATTCCTAGTCGAGGCGCAAACCGGGACGCATCTCGTGCAGCACCGCGCGGGCGGTTTCCTCGTCGATCACCAGATCCGTCGCGACCCCGGCGCGTAGTGCGCCCAGCACCGGAACCGCCTTGCCCGTCCCGCTGACCACGCAGATGCGGCGGGGAATGGCCCGCAGCTCCGCCGGGGTCATGCCGGTGGCGCGGGAGTTGATGGGGATGTCGCGCCAGGACCCGTCGGCCCGCAGCATCACGGTGCAGACGTCGCCGACCACACCCGCTGACTTCAGATCGGCCAACTCGGAGTCGTCGAGGTAGTTGGCGGAGTACACGTGCGACTGGAGTTCGGAGCCGAGCCCTCCTACCCCGAAGACCGCCTTCGTGCAGGAAGCCCGCACCTGGAGCATGTGGCGGGTGGAACGTTCCGCCCACATGGCGGTGCGGGTGTCGGGGTTGTCGAAGAAGGCCGGCAGCGCCAGGAATTGTTCCTCGCCGTGGAACGCGACGGCGAAGCGCTGCAGGATGGAGCCGACATACGGAAGCCCTGTTGTGCGCTGATTGGCGCCACCGTTGAGACTGACGACGATCACTCCACTCAGGTCGCGGGGTCGCAGGTGCTGGGCGATCGCGGAGACTGTGGTGCCCCACGCCACACCGACGACATCGCCATTGGTGACGATGTCGTCGAGGAGCCGGGCGGCCACTTTCGCGACCTGCTCGAGGCGCAGCATGTAGCTGGATCCGGGGCGGACGTTGACCAGGTGCGCCTGGACGTGGAAGCTCTTGCGGAAGATCTCGGCCAGGCGGGTCATGGGGCGGTCGGGATCGGTGATGGTCACGCGCACCAGTCCGCGGTCCCGGGCCTCCTTCAGCAGTCGCGACACCGTCGAGCGCGAAACCCCCAGGTGGTGGGCGATCGCATCCATGGTTTCGGACTGCACGTGGTACATGCGTGCCACCCGGAGCAGCAACTCGGTGTTGCGTTCCATGGCGCTCCTTCAGGACGTGGCCGATGCATGGTGACGGCGTCAGCGTATCTTCAGAAGCCGCCCGGCAAAACGTGCGACCCGTCAGAGACCCGTCAGAACAGGGCGAGTCCTTCCAGCAGGATGCGGGTACCGATGATGATCAACACCACGCCGCCCAGGAATTCGGCGGGTCTGCGGAACCTCACCCCAATCCGGTGCCCGATCCCGACCGCTGCGAACGAGGTCACCAGCGTGATCAGACCGATGCAGAGGATCGCCAGGAGGATCGAGACCTCCAGCATCGCGAAGGACACCCCGACGGCTGCCGCGTCGATGCTGGTCGCGATTCCCAGGATCAGCAGGCGACGCAGATCGAGTCGGCTCCCCTGCCCGCTGTCGCCTTCGTCCTCGTCGGCCTGAAGCGCCTCCCAGGTCATTTTGCCTCCGATGATTGCGAGCAGCGCGAATGCGATCCAGTGGTCGAAGGGATCGAGGAAGCTGGTGAAGTTGGCCGCCATGAGCCATCCGAGCAGCGGCATCGCGGCCTGGAAACCCGCGAAGGTGAGGGCGATGACCAGGGCGTGCCGATAATTGAAACGGCCCATTTTCACGCCGCTGGTCAGCGAGGCGGCGAACGCGTCGGCGGATACGCCGAATCCGACCAACCAGATGGACCAGAGGGACATCGTGGGACCTTTCCCGGGGCGTGCGTGCTTGTCGTCAGCCACTGTGACGCCACAGGGTCTGGTGTGTCTACGGGTACCTGAAAGTGTGCCTGATCACACCTTTTGCGACACCTGTCGCCCTGTTGAGACGCGTCGCTGTTTCAGGAAGAATCGTCATGGAAGGCGAAGAAATGCCCCGCGACGAACAGCCTGCCGGTCGCTGTGACAGCCGCCGGTGGGACGACCCACTTGGAAGAAGGAATGATGACGGCCACCGGCGCTGACGTGACCCGTGTCACGGAGGACTACCTCGCGCTGATCTGGAAGGCCTGCGAGTGGCCCGACGACGGGCGTCGCCCGAACACCACTGATCTGGCCGCTGCCCTCGGCGTTACCCCCTCCACGGTCTCGGCCAGTCTGAAACGCCTGGCCAGGGAGGGAATGATCAAGTACCGCCCCTACGGCAACATCGAGCTGACCGAGGAGGGGGAACGGATCGGGCGTGCGGTGGTGCGGCGTCACCGCATCATCGAGACCTATCTGGTCACGTCGCTGGGCATGCCATGGGACCAGGTCCACGATGAGGCGGACCGACTCGAGCACGCCGCCTCCGAAGCGCTGGTCGACCGGATGGATGAGATCCTCGGGCACCCGGCTGCGGACCCGCACGGCGACCCCATCCCGAGAGACGGAGAGGAAAAGCAGCGAGGGGTGGTGCTGCTGGCACATGTGGCGGCGGGCGTCGAGGTGCGGGTGGTGCGGGTCTCCGATTCCAACCCGGACATCCTCCGGTTTCTCACGGATCGTGGTGTGGCCATCGGGACGCGGTTGAAGGTGCTCTCTGGGCTGTCCGGGATGGGTCTGATGACCGTCGAGAGGATGGAAACCGAGATCGAGCTCAGCGTCCCGATAGCTGAGGCGGTCCATGTCGCGCCCGCGACCTGAGGCTGCTCTATCGCAATAGATCGTCGTGGTGGCCGACGTGGACCAGTTCGATGGTGCCGTCCGGGTACTGCCACCAGGTCAGTCGCGCCGCGCCAGGGGCTCCGCGTTTCACGTATGTCCGCCACGGAACGGCGCCCTCAGGAATGGTTTTCTGGATCACCGACTTGCTCGGGATGATGAATTGGTGAGTTTTTCTTCGATCCCAGGCGTGACCAGAGAGGACGTCGACGATGACCTGAACGATCTTTGCCCTGCCGCGCAACAGCTCCGCTTCCATGGAATCGAGGAATCCCTCACCGATTGTGTAAGGGGTCAGCGATTCCCCGCGTTCCTCCTCCGGATTTCCGGTCAACCACTCGTATTCCACTTCCCAGCGGAATTGTTTTTCCGGGTCGCTGTAGACCCGGGGATATCCACGACTTTCTTCCTGATCGGTCATTCGGCGACGAAGATGATCCAGCTCCTCCTCCGCCGCGTCGGCGCGGGAACGTTCTCTTGCCAAAGATTCGTGATCGCTGTCGAGAAGCAGCATGAGGTCGTCGATTATGGAGCTGCGAAGTTTGTTGGCAATTCGTTCCGTCTGGGTGTCCAACAGGTTTTTCAGCTCAGTTGCGCTGAGCCCCGTGACGGCTGGTGTAGGGGGTGTGTGGGCGGTTGAGCTGGAGGATGTGCTGGCCGGGCGGTGGGGTCCGGGTTTGGGGACCATCGATCCCGGTTTCGGGTTCGGCGTGGGGCCTGGACCGGGCCGCGGGACTCTCTTGGCGGGTGCGAGTGCGGACGACGTGACGTCGAGAGAGGCCCTGAAGCGGTCGAGGGCGGCCATCTGGTCGTCCGACAGGGCTTTCTGGGGGGTGCTTCCGGATCCGCTCCGGTGTGGCCTACCGATTCCCTGGTGGGAGGCCACGTGTTCCGCTATGTCGAGGCAGGCGCTGTCGGCATCGTCGCCCGGGTAGACCCGGAACAGCCGATGGCGCCGCCAGTGGTCTGTTCTGGCTGCCCCTGCGAGGATGACACGAATACCGCCACCATAAACCTGAAATTGTGGATCTACTGTATCTGACAGGCGCTCCGAGGCCGTCATGGAATCGAGGACGGCTAATTCGGTTCCGGGGGGCAGACGTTGGGCCAGCATTTTCGTGTCGATACGAGGTCGATTCGTGTCGCTGGCGGGAGATACCACGACCAAGGCGCCGTCGCGCGATGAATCGAAAATTCTGCTCACCAGAATTCCCACATCGCTGACTCCGACCCGCCACTCGGAAACCACAATCCCTCTTTCTTGACACACCCGTGTCGGTCGACAAGCAATCGCTGTCGGCACTCCGGAGGCGAAGTAGTCGCCAGCGATCCGGCTGCTGTCCATTGTTGCAGAAGCTTCAACAAGACCAAATGCGACGGGCCGATGGCATGTTCACAATCCGATGATTTTCACAGGAAAAATCAGGGGGTTTGGCCAAGGAGGAACCGGGACTGGTCGGTTTCGTTCCACTGAGCGGGATGCCCTCCGGGTATCGCTCAGTTATTGTGCTCAGATTCGGGATCGTGCAGAATACGACGATGTGTGACACTCTGTGAGGATGCCGCGCTGTCGCGGTCAGCACGGTGGAAGACCATGCGATCCGGCTGAAGGAATCCGGGGATGTGTAGCGTGAGATTGGTTCGATTCCGGAGGGAGACCACGATGTCAGACGCCAGCGATCCCGAGTCGTCGGTGCCCGGGGCCGGCTCCGCATCTGGTGTTGGGCAGAAGGGATCGGGACGGCTAGTGAGTCGTGACGTCAAGGGCTCCCACAGGGCGATCGTGGGGATTATCCAATTTAGTTTCGGACTCCTGGTGGCGGTGTTCAGCCTGGATGTCGCGAAAGCCGCGTGGGGTTTGCTCAGCAGCGGGGGTGGCTTCCCGCCGCTTGACGGGCTTCTGGGATTTCTGCTCGTGGTCGTTGGTTTCGCGAGCATGGTGATGGGGATTACCCGGGTGTTCCGCTCATGACGGAAGCCGAACGAGACGTTCCGGATCCTGAATTGTGTCGGGGTGACAGGATTTGAACCTGCGGCCTCGTCGTCCCGAACGACGCGCGCTACCAAGCTGCGCCACACCCCGGCGGCTCATCGGAGCCAGCGGAAAGACTATACCAGCGCACGCGCGCGGGTGAAATCGTCGCCCGGACCACGACTTTCTCAGGTGGTGGCGTCGATCCTTCCCAGGATCACCGGGTCGGGAGCGACCGGGCTTCCGGAGTAGGCGACGGCGTCGTCGAGGGCTTCCAGGGCGCGGTCGAAGCGCTCCGGTGTGGCGGTGTGAAGGGTGAACAGCGGGGCTCCCTGGACGATGTGGTCGCCGGGTTTGGCGTGCATCTCGACGCCCGCGACCGCCTGCACGTCGTCCTCCTTGCGGGCCCGGCCCGCGCCCAGCCGCCAGGCAGCCACCCCGACCGCCATCGCGTCCAGGCGTGCGACGTACCCGTCGCTTTCCGCGGCAACCACGTGGGTGTGTTCCGCCACCGGTAGGGGCGCATCGGGGTCGCCGCCCTGCGCCGCGACCATGCGCCGCCACACGTCCATCGCGCGGCCGTCCTGCAGCGCCGGGGCCGGGTCGACATCCGGTTTGCCGGCGGCGGCCAGCATCTCGCGGGCGAGTCGCACGGTCAGCTCCACAACGTCGTGCGGGCCACCGCCCGCCAGCACCTCCAGCGACTCGCGGACCTCGAGCGCGTTCCCTGCGGTCCGGCCGAGGGGGGTGTCCATGTTCGTCAGCAGTGCGACGGTGGTGACGCCCGCGTCCGTCCCCAGCGCCACCATGGTGCGGGCCAGCTCCTCCGCGCGATCGCGGGTCTTCATGAACGCGCCCGAACCGACCTTCACGTCCAGCACCAGCGCCCCCGTGCCCTCCGCGATCTTCTTGCTCATGATCGACGACGCGATCAGCGGGATGGCCTCTACGGTGCCGGTGGCGTCGCGCAGGGCGTAGAGCTTCTTGTCGGCCGGAGCCAGGCCGGAACCGGCGGCGCAAACCACCGCCCCGACGTCGGCCAGCTGCGCCAGCAGCTCCTCGTTGCCCAGGGAGGCGCGCCAGCCCGGGATGGACTCCATCTTGTCGAGGGTGCCGCCCGTGTGTCCCAGGCCGCGTCCCGACAGCTGCGGCACCGCCACGTCGAAGGCCGCCACCAGGGGCGTCAGGGGCAGGGTGATCTTGTCGCCGACCCCGCCCGTGGAGTGCTTGTCGGCGGTGGGCTTGCCCAGCGACGAGAAGTCCATGCGCTGGCCGGAGGCGATCATCGCGGCGGTCCAGCGGGAGATCTCGTCGCGGTCCATGCCGTTGAGCAGGATCGCCATCGCCAGCGCCGACATCTGCTCGTCGGCCACCACCCCGTCGGTGTAGGCCCGGATCACCCAGTCGATCTGGTCGTCGCTGAGCCTGCCGCCGTCGCGTTTGGTGGAGATGACCTCTATGGCGTCCATGCCGACGAGTCTAGGACTTGTTCGGTGAAAGGTTTCGTCGTGGGCGTGAAGGATTTGTACCGGGTACGCCAGAAAATCCTTCGCAATGACATAATCCTGAAGATGAGTGCTGACGCCCGGCGGGCCCGGTGGGGCGTCGTCATGCTGTTCTGGCTGAACGGGGTGGCGTGGTCGTCGATCCTGCCCAGATATCCCGAGATCAAGGAGTCCCTGAGGCTCGACGACCAGTGGTGGGGCATCGCGGTGGCGATCGGCCCCGTCGGCGGCCTGGTCGCGGGCCTGGTGACGGCCGCGTTGATCCGGCGGTACTCGTCGGCGTGGGTGTCGGTGGTCTCGCAGGTGGTGGGGATCGCCATGCTGAACCTCATCGGCAACGCCCCCGCGGCCTGGGTGTTCGCGGTGGGGGTGTTCCTGATGGCGAGCCTCGACGCGCTGACCGACATCTCGATGAACGCCCACGGGCTGCGCGTCCAGGAGCTCTACGGCCGCCCGATCCTCAACAGCTTCCACGGTTGGTGGTCGATCGGTGCGGTGTGCGGGGGGTTCATCGGGTCCGCCGCCCGGCAGGCGGGGATTCCCGTCTGGGCGCAGTGCGTCGCGGCGACGGTGGTCTTCGGTGGGATGTCGCTGGGTGCGAAGACCCTGCTGCTGCCCGGCCTGGACCACGACCCGCAGGCCGAGAGAAGCCGGAAACAGCGACGGCGGCGTATCCCCACCGGTACCGTCGTGCGACTCGCGGCACTCGGACTGCTCGGCGCCTCGGCCGGTTTGATGGAGGACACCGGCTCCACCTGGGGTGCGATCTACCTGGACCGGCAGTTCGAGGTCATTCCGTTCGTGGCGGGCATGGCCTTCGTCGGGTTGCAGGGGGCGCAGCTGATCGGCCGGTTCACCGGCGACGCCCTGGTGTCGCGGATCGGGCCGCGGTTCGCCGTCGTGCAGGGCGGCATCATCGCCTTTCTCGGTATGGGATTGTCGCTGATCTGGCCGTCGCCGACCACTGCGATCCTGGGTTTCGCCTGTGTCGGATGGGGTGTCGCGACGGTGATTCCGTCGGCCATGCACGCCGCCGACGAGCTGCCCGACATGAATCACGGCGACGGGCTGATGATCGTCACCTGGGTGATGCGGATCGGATTCTTCGCAGGTCCGCCGCTGATTGGTGCGCTGTCGGAGGCCGCCGACCTGCGTCTGGCGCTGTGGGTGGTCCCGGCCTTCGCGGTCGTGATCCTGGCGCTGAGTCCGTCGCTGGGCCGACGTGTCAGCAGAAATGGAACGGTTGACCGGGCCTGACCCTACGGGCCAGGGCTGTTCCTGATCGTGGATCCTGCTGGCCGCGGAGGACATGCTCGTCAGGCCCCAGCGGGGGTAACGCTTTGAAGGTAGCGTCAACGCTTCAGAACGGACGTTCTGTGAGGAGTGACATCCCAATACAGTTATGTATTGATAAGGTCGCAGGGTCAAACAGGTGTCGTGCTACGGCGTCATGAAAGTCGATACCGCAGAGGCGGAAGGATGCATCATGATTGAAGCCTCCCATCTTCCTGGAGACACCCTCAAGGTGTGGAGAATCAATGCTGCTGTGCGTGCCGGTGTGATTGTGTGCGTGTTGATCGGTGCGATGTTGCTGTGGCCCGGGGCGGGCTGGCTGCAGCCGTGGCTTCTCGTCGCCGGGATCGCTGTGGTGCTCCATGCACTCGTCATGCTGGTGTGGGTGCTGCGAAAGCGGTTCATCAGCTACCAGTACAGGACGGAGCCCGGTGGATTCGAGCGATCCAGCGGTTGCCTGATCACTCGCAGGCTCATCGTTCCCGCCAACCAGGTCCTGTTTGTGGAACTTCATCAGGGGCCGGTCAGTCGGGCCATGGGTTTGAAACTCCTGCGGATCGGGACCCTCGGTTCGACCCATGACGTCGGTCCGCTGCTCGGTCCTGATGCTGACGCCCTCGCCGCCGAGCTGTCGAAGTGGGGCCGGGATGAGAAGGTCTAGCGCGGCGCTGGTGGGCGTTCGGGCCTGGGAGGTCGGTCGCTCCAGTATCCCTGTGGTGCTGGCGAGCGTTATAGGACCGCCCGAGTACCTGCGTACACCATGGTTGATCTTTGTGATCGTGTTCTCGGCCTCTAGCTTGTACGGTCTGTTTTTCGACTGGTTGACCGTCAGATATTGCATGGACGACGACGGCGTGGTCTACGAGTCGGGCTGGCCGTCCAGGACCCGCAGGCAGATCGGCTGGCAGGAAGCCGATGCGGTCCGGGTGGATCAGGACCTGGCCCATCGGGTGCTGCGACGCTACAAGGTGACCGTGACAGTCGGCGCGGAGCAGTGCGAGTCGATCGTCATCGCGGCGCTGAGTCGGCAGGACGCGGATCTGTTGGTGCGTCTGCACAGGGACGCCACCACCCTGCTCCCATCCGATGAGAAGCCGTCAGAATCAGGATCGGAGGAATCCCGAGAGGGTGTTTCGGATTCTCGCCTGCTCCACCGCACCTCGTGGCGCGACCACCTGGTGATCGCATTCACCTATGGGCACTTCATACTCGTGGTGCCTTTTCTGATCGGTGGCTACCACCGTGTGGCGGAATGGATCAGTCTGCCCGGTGAGGATGACGTCGCACTGTGGCTGTTGGCGCATCTACCCGTGACGATCACCGCCCTCCTGGCGTGTGCGTTCCTGTACGGCGTCGCCCACTCCTACCTCAAGTTCGGTGGTCACGTGGTGAGGGCCATCGATGGTGGGTACGAGGTTCGTTCCGGGATCTTTGAGCATTCCACCCACAGGGTGCAGCTGGATGCGGTGCTGGGGGTCAGGATCGATCGGAACCCGGTGATGGTGCTGTTCGGCATGGCATCGCTCCGGCTGGTGCTGCGCAACTCCCACGGCGAGGCCCAGAGCCTCATGATCCTACCTGTCGCCCCGATGTCGACGGTGGAGGAACAGGTCCGGCGCATCCTGCCCGACGCCTCCATGGCGACGGATCGGCCGGGCTGGCCGGTGCCCGTCGCAGTACTCGTGCTCGGCGGTGGACTCGTGTCGGGGGCGATGATCTTCGGGCAGCACTGGGGCGTGGCGTCATTGCTGCTCATCGTCACCTTGTGGCTGGCCAATCGCTGGACGGCTGCGTGGGGACGACGCGAGGAGTGCGTTGTCTTCCGTCGAGGTGTGTGTTTCGTCCGCAGGTATGTCCTGCGTCCCGAAGCCATCAGGTTGACCGAATCCTGGATGCTGCGCTCCGGGCCAGCGGTGCTGCGTGTGGTGATCCTCGATGAGGTTCCCAGCGGCCTGCTCGCTCCACACGTCACGAAGGAACGGGCGGCGAGCCTGGAATCTTTTCAGCCTTTGAGGCCCAGCTCCGGGGCACGTGCCATGATGGCGGTGCTGTGAAGCGATGGGTGGTGCAGGGGCCGACTGAGGTACGGGGGATGAAAGCGTCCCCGGTGAAGGCGGCCAGGGTCCGCTGCCACCGTGTGAGGTGGTCGTAGTTCGCAGAACTCCGATGATTCCCGCCCTCGGGGCCGCGAGTAGAGCGATCCCCTCGACCGCCGAGGGTCGAGGGGATCATTTTTTTCATCCGTCAATGCGAGATGTGTGCTTGTCGTCGCGCAGGGAGGGAGGTGATGTCGACGACGTCACACCATCACCGTGCAGGTGTTCCGTGGTGCTGTTCCACGGATTTTCGTCAGCCTTTGCAGAAGTTGCGCGAGACGAACCTGCAGAGCATGTCATGGATGAAGCTGTACTCGCTCGAGGACCAGCCACCGGGGTCGAATCCCGTTTTCTGGGACTGAGCGGGCAGAGTCTCCGTGGCCTGCGCGACCGTGGGGGCTCCTACCACCAGGGTGCTGAGGGCCAGGGCGGCTCCGAGGGCGGCAGCGATCTTGCGTTTGAGCATATCTTTCTCCTTAGATTTGTTCGCTATTCAAGAAGGTTTTCATCCCTGTGGGGTGCGCGAATGATTCGCGCGGGAATCACTCACTTGCGGCAGAAGAATCCCAGGTACTTGCAGATGTAGAAGGAAGCCCCGCGGAATTCTTCTCCCGTCGAGGTGTGGTGAAGCCTCGGATCTGGGTCCGGGTCCATACCGTCATTCGCGTGTGCGGCTGCCGGGGTTCCGAGCAGAGTCGCCAAGGTCAGGGTGATTCCGGCGACTGCCGCGAGTTTGCGTTTGAGCATTTTTCTCCTGGAGTTGAGTGGTGGAAGGAATCTGATGTCATATTCTTTTTCTGCGCCGTTGTTCAGTTTTTGGTTCTGATATCTCGAGAAGCGATGGATGAAGCCGCTCCCCGAAGCGACTCGGTCTTGGCGTGAATGAAATAGGGAGGAGGTTTACTCCGCCTTGCGGAGGTGGGCGACGACGCCATCGACATCCTGCTGCAGACGTTCGGGGCGAACGAAGTGTCCTCCCTGTTCCTCAAAGCGCTCGTATGTGATTCCGGCTGAATCGAGCGCGGCTGCGAACTCGCGTTGTGTGTTGAGAACGGTGTCTTGGTTCACGACCTCCAATCCAGCGGCGTGTGCCGGCGGTGCGGCACCCAGTACAGCTCCCGCGCCGAGGGCAGAAGCAGCTGCGACTGCCCCACCCCCCTTGAAGACTGCGCGACGACTGATTGTGTGGTTCAAGGACATGGTTTCCCTT
>ERZ773075.798-NODE-798-length-20621-cov-4.4029_pt1 | contig 20621 bp, 9 predicted proteins | sample MGYA00580614_ERZ773075 | MGnify/ENA primary metagenome ERZ773075 (study PRJEB29015, sample SAMEA2738021) | human oral metagenome | biome: human oral; feature: human-associated habitat; material: dental | place: China | collected 2043 ... | reverse complement strand
ACGTCGGCGCCTGCCAGCGCCTGGAGTGCGTCCACAACACCGACCTCATGTGCACCGCCGACGCCGTCACCATTGGGACGGACACGGCCACCTGCCTGTCCTACGAGACTCGCTGAGCGCCCCGGCAGCGCGACCCCTCGCGACCCCTGCGGCACAAGGTCGCACTCCTGGCGTCGCAGCGATCTGGATACAGTGATGGGGAGGCCCGCAGCGGCCTCCCCATCACATCATGATCATGGCCCTTACACCGCAGTCGCGCGGACCCTCACGGAAGGAGCCCACCGACCAGTGCGTCTTGGACGAGGCGCCGCAGCTGTCGGCCGGCCTCGTGGGCGCGGGTCGTGCCGGCTGGGAGGAAGATCTGCAGGGTGTCGGTGCTCTCGCGCTGCAGTCGCAGCAGCGTAACGGTGTGAGGAGAGACGTCCACGCACAGCACCCGCCCCCACAGTGAGGCGGACAATCCATCGGACGGGCGCCTGGAGCAGATGATCCCGGGAACACTGCCCTGTTCAACGCCGTCGCACAGCACCTCGAGTGCGCCCTCTCCCAGGGCCTTGACCTCCTCCTGTGCGCTGAAGGTCTCGAAAGCGGACCACAGCAGGGGCCGGACACCCTTGGCCTCGGGATCGAGCACTTCTTCCATGGTGTGCCCGCTGACACCCATGGCGTCGTGAACCATGATCCGGCTCGTCTCGATGACGCCCAGGCGCCCGCCCGGTGCACTGGCGAGCTCGGCCAGCTCCGTCAACGGATCCTCCCCCGTGATCGCACAGTGGCACCCCGCCACTGAGCCGGACAGGACGGCGTCGCTCTCGATGTCATCGAGCCAGGTGAGCACTCCCAGAAGGTGGACGGTGGCGGTGGTGATGCGCAGGCCGGGCTCGGCCGCCTCGAGGGCGACATCGAGGCGCACCTCGATCGGGCTCTCACATGGAACCTCGGCCATCGGATGATCGGCCGCCGGATGAGCGGCCACGATGATGCTCCCGGTGACATCAAGCGCGTGAAGAACGAGCTGGGCGGAGGCGTCGGCATCGAGCCGATAGGCCGTCAGAGAGGCGCAGCCGGCACCGGACAGGAGGCGACGCGCCATGCGTCGTGAGGCGATGGCGGCCTGCGGCGTGCGACTCTCATTGGTGTACGTCACGGCTCTCCCTTCCCGGTCGCCACGGATCATTGAAGTAAGGCTAGCCTGGCAAACAGGCAAAGGCGAGTGAAGACCGCTCACCGGACGTTCCCGCAGTCGAATCGGGACCGATCCGGCTCCCGCTCAGACCTCTACAAAGGGGCCTCCGCGCCGACATCCGCAGCAGCACCTGCGACAGGCGTGGCAGTCATGACAGTCGTGACAGCACGATAATCCGCATAGCACTCTGCCAGCAGGACGGGTGGCACCCGGTCCAGGGGCACCTCCCGTCGGCCACGGCACAGGCTCAGAGCACCCGTGGTGGTCATCTCGTCTTCGGGGACGTACGCGCCGGCGAAGTCAATGACGCTGCGCAGGCCCATGTCCGGGAAGTCCTTGAGGAACGTGCTGTACAGGTAGATGTTCGAGGAGCGGGCATAGCCGCGGGCCTCGGCCGCCCTGCGCAGCTCACGGGCGTCGATCAGCAGGCCCTCCCCGTCCCGGACCTTGGTCTGACCGGCAGTGACGTCAGGGGCACGAGCCGAGAACTGATCGAACAGGGGCTCAATCTCGTAGTCGGCCAGATGATCCCGCCAGGACGTCACCTCGGCATCGGTCAGGAGCATGGCGTGAGCGAGGCGGATGACGGCATGATCCGGCAGGTCCAGGGCGATGTCATCGACTCCGAGAAGCTCGCCGTCCTCAGTGGGGCGGAAGACCCTCGAATGCGCCGTGGCGCTATCCGGAGCGCCGGTCCCGGGAACGCCCTGCCACCCGCTTCCACTGTCGGTGTGGCTGTCGGCCATCCACACCAGGCGGGTGACCAGATGTCTGGCGATCGGATGGGCGGCCAGCAGCTCGCGCCACCGGGCCGGCGTCCAGGTCCGTCCAGCGCACATGGCCTCGTACAGCCGGCGCGTCTGGGCGCTCAGAACGGCGCGCAGCTCCTTGCGCGCCGTGGCCAGGCTCGCCTTGGCCTCGGCGACGCGCTCGCGGTCCTCGGTCTTGCGGGGCGCAGGCAGGGTCTTGCGGAGCCGCCCGTCGGCGTCGGTCAGGCTGATGGTCATCTCGGAGTTCAGACGCCCGAGGAACTCGCGTTCCCCGTAGGACAGGTGCAGCAGGCCGTCGTCGGAGAACCCGACGGTCGGGATGCTGCGATCGCCGAGTTCGGTGGGACTCCAGCCGCGCTCGGCGGCGGCAGCGTCGGCCAGCGACCGGGCGAAGTCCCGCACCCGGGGAAGCCGGTGGCTCGCGGCCATGGCGAGCACCACCTGCAGGGCCTCGGGCGCCCGATTGGCGGCGACGGCGGTCAGCACAGCCTCGGATTCGGCCCGCCAGGTGGCGTTGCGCCGCATGGCCGACCTGGCGTCGGCGGCGAGGCGAGGGCCGTCCATCCCCACGGCGAAGGCGAGCAGGCCCTTGGTCTTCAGGCTCTCGCCCTTCTTCGCCTCCCGATTGCGGGCGATCCAGGATCCCACGACGACGGCGCTCAGCTCGCGGGCGTCGCCGGGTTGGAGCAAGTCGAGGTAGGCGGCGATTGTGCCGCGCCCATCGGGGTCCTTCAGGTTGTGGGCCAGGAGGACCCAGCGCTGCACGGTGCCGGCGTCGAGGACGGTTCCGTCGGTCAGGCGCACGACCGGTAGTGCGTCGAAGGGGAACCATGTCAGTGCCGTCGGCGCGCGGGGCCGCCGTCTGGGCGCCGCGAGGGCCTCGGCGGACACGAGGTCGGTGACGTCATCGCCGTAGGACACCAGGGCGCGCAGGATGTCACCGCGCACAAGCTGGTCCTTCTCCCCGGCGCGGGCCCGGCGCAGGTGCTCCACGCCGTCGGAGACACCCAGGTCGGCCAACCAGGCAGCGCCGGCCCTGCGCACCGCGGCGTGCGGGCTCGCCAGTGCCTGGAGGGCGAGATCGGCGGCCGCGGGCGTGCGGGCGAGCAGCCCCTGGGCGAGAACCCGGTTGCTCGCGGAGCGCCCTACGGCCGCCTGCGCCAGGGCGGACAGGAGCACTGACGGCAGCGTGGGGGCGTAGGCGAGGGTCCACAGCACCGCCCTCGCCAGGTACCAGTCCTCCATCGCCTCCAGAACCGACTCGGGGCTCTGGAGGACCCACGGCCAGGCAACCTCGGGCTCAGCGCATGTCAGGGCCCAATCGGCAGTCGTCTCCTGAGCCTGGTCGAGCGGCAGCCCGCCGCGCTCCAGTGCGTCCACGACGGCGCGCGGATCGGTGTCACAGCCCGAACGAGACTCCAGGAGGTGCCGCTCCACGCGCTCACCACAGGCTGCAAACAGGCGGGTGAGGTGGATGAGGTCGAGGCTGGGAGCCTCACGGGCGATCCACCAGACTCCGAGAGCGCGTATCGATGCGGGCGGCTCACTGGCACGCCCCTCGGCCACGGCGACGAATCCGTCCAGGTCCGAATCACTGATGTCCTGCGACGTCATGGCCGACTCCTGCCCCCAGCGGCTCGGCGACCCGGCGCCGCTCAGTCCCTCCAGGGCCGCGCGCAGCTCATCGGCCGCCGGCGCCGCACTCGTGACGGGAAAGGGCGTGAAGGGCGGGAGAGGGACCGGCGCGTCTTCGGCAAGCGCGGACAGAATGCTCTCGCGCCCGCGCAGCTCGTCGGCGAGCGCCACCAGGTCGGGGCGCTCGGCGCCGAGGCGGACGAGGGTCTCTTCCCCGCCGTCGCAGTGAAGGAGGAGGGTGATCGCCTCGTCGGCCCGGATCAGCGGGCTCGCTCGAAGTGCGTTGAGGAGTCCCCGGCGGCAGATATCGGGCGTGGAGGGCGCAGCGGACCCGACCTCGCCCAGCGCCTGAGCCGCAGCACGGCGCACCTCCTGCGCACGGTCGACACTGAGCGCGGTCAGGACCAGGACCAGGTCGGGGGCGCTCGGAAGGGCCTCCTGAGCGGTGCGGACAAGAGCGAGCCTGTCCCCGATGGTGGGCGTGGGCGAGTCCGACGGATCCACCAGGTAGCCGCTCACCACCTGACGCAGGGCATCGTCCAGGTCGTCCAGGGATTCCAGGGCATGCGTCATTCGGTCGGCGACGCCCCAGGGGCGGGATGACTGGCTCATGCGGGGGCCTTTCCGCTGTGCTCGCTGTGACGGCTGTTCTCATTGCCACGTCGGCTCGGGTCGGCATCCGCGGCCGCATCCGCCACAGCGCGGTAGTCGGCATGGCACTCGGCCAGCAGGACGGGCGGCACCTCGGCCGGAAGCGTCTCGCGGTGGCCGCGACGGAAGCTCAGACCACCCAGGGTGCAGCGAGTCTCCCCCTCGGGCAGATCCGCACCGGAGAATCCGAGGACTGCCGTCAGGCCCAGAGAGGTGAAGTCCTTGGTGTAGTCCACGAACCAGGGGCCGCTGACGGTCTGGCCGTGCCGGTAGCCGCGCCCGGTCGCCGCCCGCCTCAGGACGAGGGCCGTGGTCGGCCGCCCGCTGAAGTCGTCGACCCGACTCGCGCCCGTCTCCACCTGGGGTGCGGTGGCGGTCAGCTGGTCGAACAGGGGATCCACCTGGTAGTCGGCCAGGTGGCTCCGCCATGCGGCCACTTCCCGGCTGCCCATGAGGGTGCCGTGGGCCAGACGGATGACAGCCTCATCGCTCAGCTCGACGACGCCGTCATCGGCATCCAGCAGTGCTCCGTCCTCGACTGGCCGGAACGCCACCTGCTCGCCGCCACCGGCAGGAGTCATGAGCCACACGAGCCGAGTGACGAGCCGGCCCACCAGAGGGTGGCCGCGCAGCAGCGTCCGCCAGTCGGCACCGGTCCAGGTCCGTCCACCGCACATGGCCTCATACAACCGGGCGGACTGGAGGGTCAGGACCGATTTAGCGTCTTTGCGCGCTGCGCGCAGCTGCTTCTTAGCCGCATCAGCGTTGAGACTGCTCTCGGATACGCGCGCTTCGGGCAGGGTCTTGAGGGTCTTCCCGGAGGAATCGGTCAGCACGATCCTGAGCTCGGGAGTGAGCCGCCCGGTGAACTCGCGCTCCCCGTAGCTCAGGCGCAGCAGGCCGTCAGGATCGAGGCCACCGGTGGGAACGGTCCGATCCGCGAGCTCCTCAGCGCTCCAGCCGCGCCACTGCGCGACCTGCTCGACCAGGCCGACAGCGGTCTTCTGAATGGTGCGCATCTTGTGCCTGCTGGCAGTGGCCTGCAGCAGGGCGAGAGCATCGGGATGCCCGTTGGCCGCCAGGGCTGCCAGAAGAGCTGCGAGCTGGGCGCGGTGCCCGCCTTGGGGACGCTGCGCCTGACGCATGTAGGCGGAGACCGCATCCGCCAGTTCAGTGCCGTCCATGCGCACGGTCAGAGCCAACAGTCCCTTGTCGGCAATGGCGGAGCCCACGAATAGCCCCCGGTAGTGGCGCAGGGCGCGAGCAACGTGCTCCTCCAGAGGAACCGCGGCCTCCTGGCGCGCACGCTCCACAAGCCACTCCGGCTCCTTCGTTCTGGCGAGGTAGCGCTGGCAGGCGTCGTACTCCTGGCGTCCCGCGGTCTGGGCGCGGGTGCGGCACTCGTCCTCGCTGAGGCCTCGCGTGTCCTGCGCGATCCAGGCCTGCAGGATGTGAGAGCCCAGTGCCGCGGCGTCGGCAGGCTCGAGCCGGTCCAGGTAGAGCTCCCATAGGCCGCGACCGCTCGGATCTTTGAGCTTGTCGGCCATGATCACCCACCAGCGCACGATCTCGGGGGTGACGGCGCCCCCGTCGCGCCACCGCAGTGGTGGCAGGGCATCGAAGTCGAACCAGTCCAGCGAAGCCGGCGGCTTGCTCCTGAGCCCTTTGGCGGCCTCGGCTCCCAAGACCTCGGGTGACAGCAGATCGCCGGCGTCCTCGCCGCAGGCCACCAGCGCGTGCAGGATTGCCGCCCGGGCCGCCGGAGTCCTCTCCTTGGCGGCCGCCCTGCGCAGGGCGGGGATCGCCGCCGGGTCGGCAAGATCTGCGAGCCACTGCGCCGCGGCCTCACGGGTGGAGGCGGTACCGGTCAGCGACCGCTCCGCCAGCTCGCGCGCACCGGGGTGGGTGCGCAGAACCCTTTGCGCCAAGCGCCGGTTGGTGGCCGCGGCGCCCACGGCCGCGTCCGCCACCGCCGGCAGTAGCTGGGCGGGCAGGACGGGGAAGAACTCCAGAGCCTTCAGGGCATCGACCGCATCGGAGGTATCGCGCAGGCGCTCACCGACCAGGTCGGGATGGGTGGCCGCCCATGCCCAGATCTGCCCGGGGTCGTGCCATTGCCACGCCCACTGCACGAAGTCCGTGCCGATGGGCAGGCCCGCCTCGAGCAGGGCCTGCTCAACGGTGCGCGGGTCAAGGCGGCGCGCGACATCGCCGTACAGCAGCCGCGTGACGCTCGGGTCGTCGGCGTGAGCCTGGAGCCGGCACAGGTGCAGCAGGCGCAGCTCGGGGCATGTGAGCAGCTCGTCCCAGATCGCGTGGCCACCGGAGATGCCCAGGGGCTCATCACTCGTGCCGTCGGCGATCGCCACAATGCGGTCGAGGACGTCGTCGGTGATCTTCTCCAGCTCATGCCGTTGGGACTTGAGGTAGAGGGAATCGACATCCGTCAATTCCTGGATTCTGGCAGTGATCCGCCTGCGTAGCGCTGCTTTGACGGACGCGGCCGAGGGCACGTCCAGAGCCGAGTCGAAGGGAGGCAGGTCGAGAACGTCGGGAACCCGCTCCGAGTCCGCCTTGGCCAGGAGCGTGTCGCGGCGTTCGGTCAACGAGCGCGCCAGACGAGCCGCTGCGGGGTTGACGGCGACGACCTCCTCGAGAATCCGCTCGCCCGCCGGCGTCGAGGCGAGCCAGGTGACGGCCTCTTTGAGGCGTGGCGTTCTGGCGGTGGCAAGCTGCTCGACCAGGGCAGCATCCCGCGCCCGGGCAGGCAGCTCGTCGAGCACTGCGATCGCCGCACGCCGTACGGTGGCGGCGCTATCCACTGCCAGCATCGCCAGGAAACGTGGGCAGCCCGCAGCGGCCTGCGGGTGGGCACCCAGGCGCTTGGCGATGTCCGCCCTCGCCCTGGCGGACAGTGCGGTCAGTGCGTCGGCCGGGATCTGACCATCGTGCGCGGCCAGGTAGTCCTCGATGCCCGGGAGACAGTACTTGGGCTCCTCGGCCGACGCATATACGTAACCCCCATTCGCCTCGGCGATCCAGGCGAGGAGAATGACGGCGGGAACCTGCTCGGCGGGCGCGCCCGTGGCCTCAAACAGAGCCGCGACCGCCGTCGGGCTCCAACGCTCCCGCAGCTCCTGAGCGCTCCTCTTCTCGCTCTCACCCGGCGGGAGCATGTATCTGGCACAGGCAGCGGTCACGGTGACGTCATTGAGGAGCGCGCACAGCCATTCGGGCACACCTGCAGCACACCGGTTGGGAGCGTCGCCGAGGGCGATGAGGAGCCGGCCGAAGCGCTCCCACTGCTCGGGCGTGAGGGAACCACGCAGGTAGAGCAGGGCTCGCAGAGAGCGCACAAGGCTCTCTTCCTCGGGTTCCCCGGGCTCGGGTCCAGCATGCCTTTCCGGAGCACTTACGCCGGCCGCGTGCAGGCGCCGACGCATCTGGGCGCTCAGCTCTACGTCCGGTTCGATCCTGCCGGGGTTGTTCAAGAGTCTGCGGACATCGCTCTGCGCCGGGATGTGCGGGAGCGCCTGCGGATCGGTGCTGTCCAGCACGTAGGCGACGGCGGAGGCATGCAGGTCGTCGCTGACGGCGCGCAGGGGCAGGAGCGCACGTCCGACGAGCTCGCGGGCGGGCGTCGTGTCAGTCATCTGCATTCCCCATTCCACCTGTCCATCTGTCAATTCCGCCTGCCAACCTTCTGCCGATCTTCCGGATGCGGAGCTTGAACGGGCGCCGCACAGGACTCAGGACTATCGCCGCAGGGGCGGTAGGGGTTCAGCATGACATCCACCGCGCGTCTCCTCACCACGGACTGGCATTCTTCTGCCATTGAGGGTCGAATGGCCCCAGAGCCGCCATGGCCTTGTAGTCGGCGTAGCACTCGGCCAGCAGCACGGACGGCACGGCGGCGAGCTCAATCTCTTGACCCTGGCAGGCGAAGGACAGGCCGATGATGGCGCAGGCCATGTTCCCCTCGGGAACCCAGGAGCCGGTGAAACTCAAGACCGCGGTTACGTTCGCGGAGGCGAAGTCCTTGATGTATGTGTCGAAGGTGCCCCCGTCCATGACGGCTCCGCGCCGGTAGCCGCGTGTGGTTGCCGCACCCCGGAGAGTCAAGGTGTCTGTCACATGGCCCTGGAGGTCGATGAGCACCTTCTGCCCCCTGGCAGTATTCGGGAGGGTCGCGCTCAACTGGTCGAACAGAGGCGTCACTTCGTAGTCGGCCATGTGCGCCTGCCACGCCACCGCCTGGTCCGCGCTGACGGCGGTGCGGTGGGCGAGGGCGACGGCTGCGTCATCGCTCAGGTCGAGCTCGGCATCGTCGATTCCGATGAGCGCTCCGTCCTCGGCGGGGCGGAAGGCCACCTGCTCGCCGCCATCGGCAGGAATCATGAGCCACACGAGCCGAGTGACGAGCCGGCCGACGAGAGGGTGCGAGACCAGGTGACGGCGCCATTCTGGGACCGGCCAGGTGCGGCCGGCGCACATGGCCTCATACAGCCGCCCGGACTGCAGAGTCAGGACCGCCCTGGCCTCCTTGCGCGCGGCCGTCAGCTGCTTCTTCGCCGCCTTGACCGCGTCCCCGTCCTCACCGGAACGGGCAGCAGGCAGGGACTTGAGAGTCTTCCCGGCGGAATCGGCCAGCTCGATCCTGAAGTCCGGGGTGAGTCGGCCCATGAACTCACGCGGACCGTAGGACACGTGCAGCAGACCGTCGTCGGAGAATCCTGCGGTCGGGATCGTCCGGTCCGCCAGTTCCTCCGCGCTCCAGCCCCGTTCCTCGGCCACCTCCTGCGCCAGAGCCTCAGCGGTCCGCTGAACGCTGGACATCTTGTGGCGGCGCGCAATGCTGAGAAGCACCTGGAGCGCCTCAGGGCTCGAGTTGGCATGCAGAGCGTGCACCAGCGCCTCGAACTGGGCCCGGCGGCTCGGATTGTCCCGCATGTAGGAGCGCACCAGCCCCGCCAGCTCGCCGCCCTCCATACGCACCGCGAAGGCCAGCAGCCCCTTGTCGGCCATGGCCGAACTCGTATAGGTCCGCCGATGCGCCGCACTCGGCAAATGAGTGTCCTTCACCATCCAGGAGCGTGTCACATGCGCGGAGATCGCAGCGGCGTCCGCCGGCTTCAGGAGAGACAGGTACAGGTCGATGAGCCCGCGGCCGGACGGGTTCTTCAACTTCTCCGCCAGCACCACCCACCACTGGATGATGCGCGGATCAACCGCTGATCCGTCAGCCCATGTCGCGGCCGGCAGCGCCTCCATGTCGAACCAGTTCAGTGACGCCGGAGTCCCGTCCGCCAAACCCCTGACAGCCTCGGCTCCCAATACTTCAGGGGACAGAAGCTCTCCGGCGTCACCGCCGCAGCGGCCCAGGGCGCCCAGCAGAGCGGCCCGCACGACCTCCTTCTTCTCCTTGGACAGTGCCGTGCGCACAGCCGGCACCGAGGCCGCCCGCCCCAACGAGCCCACCCAGGCGGCGGCCGAGACCCGTCCCTCTACGGTTCTGGCGGCAAGACCCTGCTCGGCCAGCTCGCGCACCCGTGGATGGGAGTGCAGCGCCGCCTGGGCCAGCGGACGGTTCACCTTCGAAGAGCCCACGGCGATCTCAGCGATCACGGGCAGCAGTTCGGCAGGAATTCGGGGGAAGGCTTCGATGATCTCCAGAGCGCGCGGTGCTGTTTCGGTGTCTGTCAGGGATTTGCGCAGCAGTTCGAGATGCTCGGCATACCACGGCCAGGACACCTCAGGATCAACGGCGCTGAAGATGTATCCGTGGAAACCGCCGAGGCGCTCAGCCGCATCGGCGGTGAAGCCCAGGCGCGCCATGAGGTTCTCAATGGCCCGAGGATCGGTCCGCGGCCCCGAATAGTGCTCCAGTGTCCGCCAGCACCAGGCCCTCTTCTCCACGGCATGGAGCCGCAACGCATGCGCCAGGGTGAGGCTCGGAGCATGCTGGACGAACCAGAAGGTACTGAACAGGTTCAGGAGCACAGGAGGCCGATCGCTCTTGCCATCGGCGACGGACACCAGCGCATCCAGGAGTTCATCCATGACCTCGAGAAGTTCTCTTATCTGCCCATGAATCCATGAGTACCGGCGCCCATCGGCGCGGTTGGCCATGCGTTCCAGGACAGGACGCAACTCGGCCTTGATGGGAGCGGCGCTCGGCCCCATCTCCAGAGGCGGGAAAGGCGGCAGCTCAATCGGCTCCTCAGCTCCTGGGCTGATCGCATGATGGCGGGCCCGGGTGCGGGTGATCAGATCGGCCAGTTTTCGATTCACCGCGGCAGCCTGAACAAGCAGATCATCACCGCCGGAGGCCGAGGTCAGGAACTCCACCAGCTCCGAGGAGCGGTACGCCGGGGCCTTGGCCAGGACCGGGGCGAGCCCCTCTGCTCTCACGGCCGGCTCGAGGTCGCCGAGCATGTCGATCGCCTTCCGGCGCAGCTGCTTGGAAGTCCCCACACTCAGGACCGCAATCAGGTGGGCTCCCGCAGCTGCCCACGGTGCGCTGGCCGCCATGTGCCTAAGCACATTGCGCTGCTCGTCCAGGCTCAGCGCCTGCATGAGAGAACCGGGCAGGGCACTCGCATTCCGAGTGAGATACTCGGTAACACCCGGCAGGTCTGCGGGTGCCGCATGTTTCACCCACGATGATCTGTCGGTGACGTCGGAATAGGAGGCCAGGAAGAGGATGGAAGGAATATCCGCGCCCTCCACGCCCTCGCCCTCCAGCAGCGACACCAGACGTCGGGCATCCCAGGCCGGTCGCTCCTCGACCAGTCGCTCGGCGAGACCAACAAGCCGCTCTCGCTCAATAGTCCAGACAACATCGGTCAGGAGAGCACCGAACCAGCCGGACACCTTGTCAGAATTGTCGGAACTGTCGGGAACGGGCGCGCCACGGCTGGCTCCAGTCTGAAGAACGGCGTCCAAGAGCCGACCGAGGCGCACCCATTGAGCAGAGCCGACCGCATTGCTGCGGTAAAGGGAGTCGCGCAGCACGACGATCGAGCGCCCCGCATACTTCTCGATCGTCCACGTGATGCCCACCGCCTGAAGACGCGCAGACCGCTCCTCCTCCAGCTCGAAGAGAGGAGAGGAAGCACCTGGGCTCGCGGGCAGAAGGCACTTGTCCGGATCATCTCCGAAAGAGGCGACCGCCCGCAGAACCTCCGGATTCGTACCCTCGACGACGTAGCCGACCGCGCAGGTGTATAGGCCCTCGTCAACCGCCTTGAGCGGCAACAGCGCTCGATTGACGAGGTCACGGATCTCACGGACAACGGGATCGGTCATGGCGGTCTCCTTGCTTCAGTCATCGCCGACTCGCCACCGGCGACGGCGGCTCCCATGAAGGGTAGGGAGCGGGTGCGACATGAATTCGACCCGATCAGGCCGATCGAACTCATCGGAGAATAACCTCCCACCTGTCCGGAACGCCCTTCATCCGTGGGGTAGAGCTCCCCAGAGCTCCCCAAATAGCTCCCGGGCATCGAGCACGTCCGCCCCGCAGCCCGCCGGCGGGCGGCTCACCAGAGCACCGGACCACCGGAGCCTCGCCGCCATCGGCAACCTCGGAACAGTCTTACGCTTGCCCCATGTCCACCGAGTCTCCGTCGTCAGCGCCCGTCGGAACTGGATCGCAGCCGCCACCGCCCCCGCCCGACGAGACCGCTCCCTCCGCAGCACCGGCCCCGCCGACTCCCACCGTCACCAGTGCTTCCCCGGGCCCTCCCATTCCGCCACCGCCGCCCCCGCCGCGCGTTCGTCGTCGCCCCCTCAACAGGTTGCGCAGGTTCGGACGCACCGGCGGCGCCATCGTCGTGGTCACCGTGGTCATCGTGCTCGCCCTCGTCGGCGGCACCGCTTGGGGAGCGGTGCGCGCCAGGAGCATCCAGACCCACAGGACGCCGCCGACCGTCCAGGCCGCCCTCGACCTGTCGAACCTCGGCGACAGTCCGACACCCGTCCCCATCGGCCCTGAAAGTCCTGAGAGCCGTAAGAACTCCCAGGACTCCCCGGACTCAGAGGACTCAGAAGACTCAGAAGACTCAGAAGAGGCCGTCGTCCTCGCCTCCGGGCAGACGCGAGTACTGCGCGTCGCCCAGGACGGCCGCGAGGCACTGGTCGGCATCGACCTCGCCTCGGCATCGGGCTACCCGGCATGGCAGGCTCCCGTGCCGGACGAACTCGTCGGGCAGGCGCCGAACTGCGACCTCGCGCAGGACGTCCTCGACTGCGGCGACCTGCTCAGCATCGACCTGGCAACCGGCGTGAATCGGGCCTCCGAGCCCAGCGCATTGTCGGCCTCCGTCCCCGGTCCGGCACCCGCCGGAGACTCTCAGACCTCAGCCCCGGACGCCTCGCCCGATCCCTCGGCTGACGGCAGCCGCTCCCCCGCCGCCGGCTCGACCTCGACCACCTCGGCTAGCTCGACTGCCCCGACCACTTCGGCGCGCTCGGTGCGACTGAACGACTCCGACGCCGGCCTCAGCCTCCGAGTCGACGCCCTTGGCCGTGAGCCCGGACGGTGTTCTCACCGCCGACGGAGCGACGGTGAAGGGACTTGATCTCAACGGCGCCGCACCGGTGTGGGCGGCCCATCTTGAGGTGCCCCGTACGCTCATCGGCATCGCCATGCCCATGACCCGCCGGGTGTGGGTGGTCAGCGACGGCACAACCATGGCGGCGATCGACAGCTCCACCCTGTTGTGGTCCTCTCCACTGCCCCAGGGCGCCGCGGAACTCAACAGCCTGGGCGTCCAGGATCCGCCGAGGTGGCTGGTCCACCAGGGCGCGATCGTCATGGCGCACCCTGACGGGATCGTGGCCCTCGATCCCGTGGACGGCAGCACCGTGTGGCGGGTCGCCGGGCCGGTGACCTCCTGGTCCGCCTCCGGCGACGCGCTGGTGGTCTTCAACGGCTCAACCGCGTCCCTGCTGTCCTTCGGCAAGAACTCCGCCACCGCCACCGCTCTGCCGTCGTCGGCCCCGACCACCGCTTCCGCGCCCGACCAGGAGGACCTGAAGAACTCCACGCTCGAGGTCCCCGACCTCTGCAAGCCCGCCGGAACCCAGGACCCGGTCACCGGGAAGACCATGGCCGCTTTCGTCGACGGCACGGCCACCGGGACCGCCCCGGGTGCGGCGCCGCCCAGCGCCACCATGAGAGCGCTGCAGCCGGGAGTCTTCGACGGCTCGCCGGTGATGATCGCCGTCCTGAGGTGCTACGGAGGAGGCAATACGGCCTTCGACGCGATCGCCGTGTACGACTCCGACAAGGCGCTCATCGGGACCGTGGACCATGTGATGCAGGACGACATCGGCGAGACCCCGGACCTGATCATCGAGAACCTGCGCTCCGTGGGCAACACCGTGATCTACAGCGTGCCCGGCATTAAAGTGGCGGGCGACACCGCCTGCCATGCGTGCGAGGGAGGCGCCGAGGCCACGGTCACCGCCCAATGGGACGGGGACTCCCTCGAGGTGGCCGACGTCCTCTACCGCCTGCCCTCGGGAGCGGTTCGGATACCCGCGACCCAGGACGTTCAGGTCGCCTACGACGCCATCGCCTCGGACGACGAGGCGATGGCCAAGGATTTGGTCGAGCAGACGGTCCTCAATGAACTCGACCAGCACCTCGGCCTGGGCCAGGACCCCGCCTCCACGGTGCGAGCCGTGCAGTTCCCCACGGGCGGCAGGGTCGTGGGATGCGAACTGGCCGGCCCCGACGGGACTCCGTACAGCATGAGCGGCAACGGCCAAGCCGTATCAGCGGGCACGATCGCCTGCCCGGTCACCACGGACGACCCGGCCAAGCCCTGGCTGCACCCCAAACCAGATCAGTACGGCAGGCAGACGTATGCCTCCTGGCTCATCCTGCACGCCGACGAGCGCGGCAACTACAAAGTCATCGACATCGGCCGCGCCCTCGCCTGAGACTCCTGAGGCACTCGGGACACTGAGTACCCGGAGGACCCGGCGCGCCCGCTCGCCCGTACAGCGGCGCCGACGCCTTCGGGGCGGGGACCGGGCGCGGCCCGGGCACGGCCAGATCAGCGCGTCAGCGCCCGAATCCGATCCACCACGGCGCAGGCTCGCAGAATCGCCCGCGGCCCGGGTTCGTCCTCGACTCGTGCCAGAGCCGCGGCCAGGGTCTCCAATTGGAGTTCGCGGGCCCGACGCGCGCGGCTGGTCAGAACATGCGCGGTCCGCCCCTGCGCGCGCAGGGCCCCGGAGGCCGCCAATGCCGTCAAGGCCTCGCGCAGGTCCTCGCACAAGGACTCGATCAGTCCCGAGGCGGAAGGCGGCGGTGTCGGCGCAGCAGTCTCGGCGCGCAGCCGCTCCAGACGCTCGGCAAGACGGTGGTAGAAGCCGAGCCTGCCCGCTCGGATCGAGGAGATGGAGGGTGACAGCAGAGCCAGGCCGCCCTCGCGGCGCACATAGATCCCAGCGGGACGATCTCCCTCCACGGTCATGGCGACCACGGGCAGATCGCGAGTCAGGACAGCAGCGATCAGGGCGGCCTCAGTACTGTCGGGAACCAGCCGGAGCAGATGCTCCTCGCCCGCCGTGTCGCACACCGGCCACACGTACTGCTGGTGGATCTCATCGAGATCGATCCTGCCCAGCCCGGACGGATCGGGCAGCATAAGCCTGACTGGTGGGAGCGGAGCCTCGAAGCCCGCGGCTCCGGGGCCGCGTTGCAGAGCCCGGAGTTCGTGGGCGATGGCAGCCAGGTCGATATCGTCATAACCACCGCAGTGCCTCACCGTGGTGCGGGCGGACGGGGCGAGAGCGCCATCGGTGCGGCGGGTGGCCCCCGTCAGGCGGAGCGGGCCGGACAGCAGCGCCCTGACGGAGGCGCCCCATACCAGCGGGATGTTGTCAGCGCAATGGAAAGTCGGGTCGGCGCCGGCCGCCCGGCCCGTGGTGACCGATTCCAGCCGGCGATTCTCCATGTCCCAGAAGCGGGCGGTCAGGCCGCGGCTGCCCGAGGGGGCGAGCCACCAGGTGGCCGACAACGGCATGAGCAGGCCGGGCTGGACCCGCTCAGCATCGGCGCGACCGAGCAGGGCGGGGTCGGGAGCGGCGCTGGTCGCCTCCAGAGCCCGTGTCAGGGACCAGGCGGCGGCCAGGGCGCTGAGCGCGGCCGACTCGTCCATCGCATCATCACGGCGGGCCACCGCGTGTACTGCAGCTGCAGTGGAGGTCAGGAGCCGGGCCAGACGCGGGATCTCCTCGAGTCGGGCGGCCTGGGCGAGGCGATCGAGCTCATCGGCACTGCGGGGGCCGGCATGAGAGATACCGGCGGCGATAAGGCCCTCGACCGCGGCTGCGGCGGAGGCGAGCAATCGGCGCTGATCGGCGGACAGGACAATCTTTCGGGTCGGCCAGGGCCAGGCCCTGCCCGCCCGGGCGAAGAGACGTACAACGGCCTGGAGGCGCCAGGCCGCGTGAGCCACCTGGGAATGGCGGCCGGCGACGATCATTCCCCTGGGCCCCAGGCCGGCGATGACGACCACCTCGGGAGCGTTCGGCCAGGTGACGCTCAGGCGCCCCGGTGCGCGGGTCACCAGAGTGTCGGCGGCGAGGATATCCGGGTCGGTACCCGCCAGCGCGGCGGTGACGCGACGCAGTGCGGCCACGCCGAGAGCCTTCTCGACGACGGCCGGTTCCCAGGCGAGAACCTCCGCCAGGACCGGATCCTCATCCTCCCCACGAGCAGCTGTATTGGCTGCATCCTCCGCGTCTTCAGCGTTTTCCGCATCGGCTGTACCGGCTGTACCGACGCCCTCTCCCGAGAATGCGCGGGATTCCGAAGGCCCGACCGACTGCTCGTTCTCAGCCGCGCCGCCGGTCCCGGGGACAGCGGCAGCGGGCCCGCCGGGATCAGGCTCTGCAGGCGCCTCGGCCGCCACGGCCTCGCGCATCCACAGGCAGGCCGCAACCACATGAATGCATACCCCGGCGACCGGACAGGGGCAGCGCGCCTCCTGCGGGCCACCGGCCGTCAGCACCACCGGGACCGCCGGCCTCCCGACCGCGACGGTGAGCGTCTCAGCGGATTCAGCGGATTCAGCGGATTCAGCGACCATCTCGTTGGCGCTCCCGGTCGGTCGCCCCGCCTCCTGGACCCCGACGCGCCCGGCAGCGACTTCGACGCGTCCGCGTCGCAGCAGCCCGCGATTGGCCAAGGCCTCCAGGGCGACGTCGTCGAAAGCGGCGTAGACCGCGCTCCAGGCGGGCAGGCCACTCATACGGTTCATGCAGTCGCCTCCGCCAGCCAGTCGGCGAAGCGGTCCGGGGTCATCGCCGCGATCCGCATGCCGACTGCGGCGAGCTTGTCGGCGACCGTCCGATCGAACCAGGGCGCACCATCGTCGGTCAAAGACGCCAGCCCCAGCATGGTCACGCCCGAGTCAGCCAGGCCCCGCACCCGCGTCACGAGGGAGGAGACCGATCCTCCCTCCTCGAAATCGCTGACGAGCGCCAGCACTGTCCGGGTGGGCTGGGTGACCCGGGCGGCGGCGTAGCCGATGGCATTGGCGATATCCGTGCCTCCGCCGAGCTGGGAGGTCATGAGGATCTCGACGGGGTCATGGGCCAGATGGCTGACGTCCGCCACGGAGGTGTCGAAGAGGATCAGGCGCACCGACATGCCCGGCAGAGCGGCCAGGATCGAGGCCATGACGGCGCTGTGGAGGAGGGAGGAGGCCATGGAGGCGGACTGGTCGACCACGATGATGATGTCCCAGGCCACGTTGTGGCGCCTCTGTCGAGACATGAAGCGCACCTCCTCCACGAGCAGGCGCCCGGTCTGCGGATCCGCATGCCCCAGATTCGCGGCAATGGTGCGGCGCCAGTCGAAGTTGCGCGCCGAGGCGTGAGGGCTGCGGCGGTGGCGCTGACGCGCCCCTGTCAGGGCCGTCGTCATGGGGCGGCGCAGACGCTCGAGGACGTCGGAGACAATGCGGGCGATGAGTGTCCGCAACCCATCGGCCAGAGCGGGTGAAATCGTGCCCTTGATGCGCAGGAGGGCAGCACCGAGCTCGGGACTGGTTCGAATGGAGTCCACCGCGTCGGGGTCGGCCAGCAGATCGCTGAGCCCGTAGCGGGTCAGGGCGTCGCGCTCAAGGCGCTCGATGGTGGAGGCGGGGAACAGTCGGCGGGCGCCGTCCAGCCAGTCGATGGCCCGCAGCGCGGAAGCATCCAGTCCGCCGCCCCGGCCGGCTCCATCCCGATTCGCCGCCCCCGAATCGCTCAGACGGTGCCCGCGCTCGGTGTACTCGCGGTCGTAAAGGTATCCCAGCGTGCCATCCAGACCGGCGTCCTCGGGATGGCGAGGCAGTGCAGACTGCGCGTATCGCCCCAGGACCATGCGCCAGCGGCGCACGGCCAGATCGTGATCCAGATCGGCCTGCGGGCCGTACTCGGAGCCTTCCTGAGGAGCCGGGGCCGCCGTCATCGGCCCACCCACTGCTCAAGGCCGTCGCGCACCAGTGAGGCGACGAGGTCCCGCTCGACCTGCCGCCCTGCCGCCGCCTGGGAGGAGTCCACGTTCCACACCACGTCGATCCGGGCGGCGTCGGCGCCCGTCAGCGAGGCGATCTGCTCAGCCAGACGATGGGTCTCAATGGGGCGCAAGGCGGTGAAGGCGCGTCTCAGATCGGGCAGGACGGCCAGGAAGCCGGATTCATCCAAGCAGGTCAGAACGCGGGTGATCGTTCTCAGGGTATCGGGGGCGCGAAGAATCACGTCCGGCGATGTGCGCACCAATCCTACGAGGAAATCGGCCAGGGCGGCCGGGTCCGCCCCAGGATTCAGGCGGGCGACGACGACGGCGGTCACCTCCTGGCGAGTCAGGGTCCCGATGGTCGCGGCAATGCCGGTGGCGCAGCCCGCGAGCACCGGCGCGGTGGCCCGGGCACGGCGCAGGGCGTCGATCTCGCGCAGAACGGCTTCCCGTCCGGGATCAACAACCTCGGCGGTTCCGCACGCTCCAAGGGCGTCGGATTCGTTGGCCCCGTCGCTGTCATCGGCCCGGGCCAGTCGAACGAGCAGGTCGCGCACCGCGATGAGCGCGTCCACCGCCTCCGCCGCCTCGTCATCCGCCAGCCCGGCCAGTTCGGCCACCAGGCGGGCGACGGCGGCTGTGCCCCGGCGAAGCATGATTCGCAATCGGGGGCGGGCACGGTCCAGCCGCAGGCGCCCCGAGCCCTCCACGAGGGCGACCAGACGATGCAGGACCTCGGCGAGCTCGCCCAGATCGCTCAGGTCGGTCAAGGCGGCCTCGAGGGCATCGCACACCTGCTCCGCGTCCTCGTCCATTCCCATGAGCGCGAGCTCGGTGAGTATCCCGGCGAGGGCGGCGGCTCCGATCTCGCCGCTCAGGCGCTCGGCCAGGCGCAGGCGGACCAGGATGTCGACAGTGGGCGCCTCCTGGGCGGCGCGTACCAGGGACGCCTCCACCATGGGGGTCCAGGCGTAGGCCCACTCCTCGACGAACTGCCCCAGGCCCGTGCCGGCCACGAGGTCGGCGCCACCGACCTGGCGGGCCAGGCCTACCCTGGCGAAGCGCAGGCGGGCCAGCAGCTCGCGGCGCTCGCGGTGGCGGGGCTTGCGGGCCGTGTCCAGACTGACGCGCCGCTCCGCGGCGTCGTCGAGTGCGAAGCGCAGGGCGCGGAGTCTGGCGCGCACTTCGGCGACCAGCGGCGGACTGGCGGTGCCCGCGGGGACTCGCCCGAGATCGGAGGCGGCGAAGACAGCGGCGACAGCGGCCCCCAGATTGCCCGACAGACCGGTGTCGTCCTTGACCAGGCAGCTGGTCAGAGCATCCAGGAGGTCGGTGCGTCCGGGCCAGGCGCGCCCGCGCAGCGCGGCCAGGCCCAGAGCCTGCTCGACGGCGGTGCGCACCTGGGCCGTTCCCAGAGGCTCTCCTGTCTCGCGCAAAGCGTTGACGACGTCGAGGATCACCGCGGTGGCGAAGCCGCGGGGGCCGGCGGGCGCACCGGCCTTCCCCGAGGACTGCGAGGTGCGGACGCGCCAGGCGCGCTGCCACAGACCCGGGGAGGGCATGCCGGCCCCGTAACCGCGCAGGGAGTCCAAGCGGGCGAAGTCATAGCGGATGAGCCAGCTCTCCCCGTCGGAACGCACCTCGGGCTCGGGCAGCCAGGCGGCCTCGGGGGTGCCGTCGAGCGCGTCGAGAAGTGCCAGGGTGTGGAAGGCGCCGGTGACGACGACGATCGGGACGCCGGAGCCGCTGCCGTCTGCATCCGGCAGGCGCTCGCGCAGAGCCGCGGCCATGACGGCCTCACGAGCATGGGTGGAGTCCGCGTCGAGGACCTCTCGCTCGGCGTCCAGACGAGCCAGGGCCGCCCAGGCCAGGGTGTCGGCGAAGAAGCCCTGCCAGGCGCGGATGTCGGACGTGTCGCGGTCCTCGAAGAGCTGTTCCCAGACCTCGTCGTGATCACGGCAGCCCAGGCGCCTGGCCAGGGAATCCAGGGTGGTGGAGCGGGCCAGGTGGTACTCGGCCTGCAGGGTGCGGGCTGCGGCCCCGCCGACGGCATCGTCGGGCGAGCCGTCATGAGCCCGGGGATTGCTGTCGATGAAGGCGGCCTCGGCGGCGTGCTCGCCGGCCCAGCGCAGGGCGACCCACTCTGGGGAGAACTCGGCGAGCGGGTAGTAGGAGGCGGTGCGGTCGGCCAACGAGAGCACCGCGATCGGGGGGACGGTCGCAGGATCCTGAAGAGCCGGCAGGAGCGCGGTGTATTCGGCCGGCCCCTCGATGAGGACGGCTCCGGGCCGTACCTGTTCCAGGAGCGCGCTCAGGGCCAGGGCGCAGGCCGGTGAGTGGTGGCGGATCGGGACGAGGTGGACTCCGCGGTCGGCCCAGGTGCGCTGAGACTCCAGTGCGCGCCGCAGCCGGGGCGGGAGCGGGGTGCCGGACGCCGCGGTGCCGCAGCCGGATCGTACGGCCGTCGCCGCCGGGCCTGAGACCCCCGAAACCCCAGTTTCCGCCATGCGGCCATTCACTGCCACAATCCCTGCGCGGCGGTGAAGAAGTCCTTCCAGTGCGCGGAGGTGCGAGCGCGTTCGCGCACCACGGAATCGACGTAGAAGTTCATGCGACGGGCGTCCTCCGCCTCGCCCTTGAGGACGACGCCGATGAGCTGCCGGGCGATGTCGGCGGCGCGAACACGGCCGTCCCCGAAATAGCGGGCGCTCATGGAGGCGGCCACGCCGACGTTGACGGCCTCAGCGGTGGACATGACCGCATCGGGGCGCTTGACCGGGGCTCCCGAGGCGGTGGAGCCGGTGCGCAGGTCCGCGAAGGCGGTGACCAGCACGTCGAGCACCTCCGGACT
>ERZ773075.797-NODE-797-length-20626-cov-103.608_pt1 | contig 20626 bp, 19 predicted proteins | sample MGYA00580614_ERZ773075 | MGnify/ENA primary metagenome ERZ773075 (study PRJEB29015, sample SAMEA2738021) | human oral metagenome | biome: human oral; feature: human-associated habitat; material: dental | place: China | collected 2043 ... | reverse complement strand
CTGGTGGGCCTGGGCTGGCAACGCCCTGGTACCCAGCCTCGGGATGTGACCGGGGGACGTCGAGGTCAGTGTCCGTCGATGACAATGCAGCCATGAGCCTGTCCGATCCCACCAGCCCGGTCTCGATCCGGCGCAACGATGTGCTGCTGGCCCTCGCCTTCGCAGTGGTTCAGGCGATGGTGTACCTGCTCGTGAGCACAACGGTACCCGCCGACGTTCGGCAGTCGTACGTGGCGGTGGCGGCTTCGCTCGGGTGCGAGGGGTTGGCGCTCGTGCTGTGGCGCAGTCGTCCCCTGCTCTGCCAGGCGCTGGTCTGGTTGGCGGAGGTGGTGACATCCTTGCTGCTTCCTGCGGGCTATCTCGGCACTGGTTACGGCCAGCTCGTCGTGTCCTTCGGTATGGGGATGCGGTTTTCTTCGCGCCGAACGGCGGCTCTCCTGACCGCATTGTCCCTGGCATACTCGGCGGTTGACATCTGGCGACGATCCCCCGAGCCATGGCAGCTGCACATGGTCAATGCCTTGGTGATGCTGGCGATCTACCTGGTGCCGATGTTGGGTGGGGCGGCGCTGGCCAGCAGCCGCAGGTACGAGCACTTCCGCCAGGAGCTCCAGCTGCGTGAACACGAGAGGCAGCTGGAGTCGGCCCTCATCCAGGAGCGCCGCCGCCTGGCCGGTGAGCTGCACGACGTCGCCGCCCACCACCTGGCCGGGATCGTCGTGCAGGCGGCCGCGCTCGAGCGACTGATCGACCGCGACCCGCAGACGGCCAGGGAGGCGGCTCAACAGCTGCGCCGACAGGCCAAGGAGACCCTCTCCGGGCTCCGCTCCGTGGTGGGGCTGCTGCGCAGTGATGAGGAGGCCGAGGAGCCCTCGCCCGGGCTGCGCGACCTGCCCGAGCTGGTCGCCTCCACCCGGGCGCTCGGCGTCGACATCGAGCTGCTTGACGGTGGAATCCTGAGTGGTGGGGCCGATGAGGCGGATGTCGGCGATGCACCGATCCTTTCGCCGCTCGCCGACACCGCCGTCTTCCGAGTGGCGCAGCAGGCGATCAGTAACGCTCTGCAGCACGCTCCGGGCTCCCCGATCACGGTGGAGCTGAGGAGAGCCGAGGATTCACTCAAGCTGAGCGTTCTCAATGGCTCGGCTCGTCGGCCCTCGACCGACCCCGGTGGCGGCGGCACCGGCCTGACGGTCATGCGGGAGCGGGCGGATGCCGTCGGCGGCGCGCTCCAGGCCGGCCCGGAGGAGGGCGGCGGCTGGCGGGTACGGTTGGTCCTGCCGTTGACTCGGGAGGAGGACACGTGATCAGGGTGGTACTGGTGGATGACCAGGCGGTGATCCGCGCCGGCTTCCGCATCCTGCTGGAGGAGCAGGAGGACATCACAGTGGTGGGAGAGGCCTCCGGCGGCAGGGAGGCGGTACGCGTGGTGCGGGCCACCCGGCCCGACGTCGTGTGCATGGACCTGCGTATGTCCGAGGGGGACGGCCTGACGGCCACGCGCCAGATCGTCGCCGAGCGCCAGGACAGTGCCCCGGCGGTCCTGGTCGTCACCACCTTCGACATGGACGCCGACGTCTTCGGTGCCCTGGAGGCCGGGGCGGACGGCTTCATCCTCAAGGACTGCGAGCCGGAGGAGCTGGTCGATGCCGTGCGCCGCCTGGCCCTGGGCTACGGCCTGGTGGACCAGAGCGTCACCCGCCGGGTGATCGCCGAGTTCGCCCGCCGCCAGGGGCGCAGCGAGAACCAGGAGGCGCTCGGTGTGCTCACCGAGCGGGAGCGCGAGGTCGTCCAGCTCCTGGCCAGCGGCATGTCGAACGCGGAGATCGCCGCCGAGCTCATCGTCGAGACCAGCACGGTCAAGTCGCACCTGACGCGGATCCTGCCCAAGATCGGCGCCCGCGACCGGGTCCAGGCCGTCGTGTGGGCCTACCGCAACGGGCTGGCCTGAGCCGCACCGGGCAGGTCTCAGCGCAGCACGTAGGCGGACATCCAGCGGCGCAGGGTCGAGAAGACCTGCTCGCGCACGGGCGGCTCGGACAGGGTGAGGTCGTGGACGCCGCCGGGGAAACGGGCGATGGTCACCAGCTTGCCGAGCATGACGGCGCGACGGGCGGTGGCATCGGCGTCGATGATCGTGTCCGCGCTCCTCGACTCCGGCATCCACGTCACCCCGAGCCGGGTGGTCGCCGCACCCATGGACAGTACCGGGCAGCGGATGTCCAGGCCCTGGGCGACGCGGTTGTGGCCCTCCATAACGGCCTGGAGCCAGCCGACGCGCACAGGTGCGGAGGGCTTGATGGACCAGGCGGGATTGATGTCCCAGCCGGTGACGTAGGGGTCGTCGGCCCAGGAGGGATCGGGCAGCTCGCCGTCGCGCTCGGGGTCCCAGCCGTCGGTGATGGAGAAGGCGCGCGCCGGGTCGACCCAGCCGTCGAGGATCGACATGCGCGGATCGCGCAGCGCCAGGGTGCGCAGGACCGGGTCGCCGACGGTGCGCACGAGCTCGGAGCCCTGGAGCGAGAGCCAGGCGGAGTTCAGGACCAGGGCGCGCAGGGCTCCCGGGTGGCGGTCCGCCCACAGGGAGGCGACCAGGCCGCCGGTGGAGTGGCCGGATAGGACGACCTCGGTCTCCCAGCCCTGGTCGGCGCGGATGGCGGACAGGGCCAGACCCAGGTCCTCGTCGTACTCGGCCAGGGAGGTGCACCAGCCCAGCATCTGGCCCTCGCGCCAGGAGCGGCCGTAGCGGCGCAGGTCCAGGGCGTAGAAGGCGCCGCCCAGGCGGGAGATCTCGCGGGCCAGGTGGGTCTGGAAGAAGTAGTCGTTCCAGCCGTGCAGGTAGAGGTAGATGAAGGAGGGGCTGGTGGGCGTACCCGGCAGGGCGCCGGGGTCGAGGGCCGGCAGGTGGCGCACCAGGGTGGCGACGGCGCCGTCGTCCTCGTCGTCGGGCAGCAGCTCCAGGGTGCGGGCCTCGAAGCCCGGGCCCAGGAAGTCCGGTCCCCAGGCGTCCACCGGCGCGTGCTCGGTCGTTGCGTTCACGCCTCCATGATCCCACCGCGAGCAGGAATGGGACGCCAAGACGGTTTTCTCGCCCACCGACGAAAACTTCAGAGACGACCCGGAGCCGCGTCGTGTGTGAAGAAAATATTGGTGTCAGGCGTCCGCCAGGAAGTCGCGCAGGATGGCGTCCATCTGCTCGGCCTCGATGAGGAATCCGTCGTGCCCGTGCAAGGAGGTGATCGTCTCGCGCCTCGCTCCCGGGATGCCACCGGCCAGCTCCTCGGCCTGGGCGGGCAGGAAGAGCCGGTCGGAGTCGACGTCCACCACGAGCGTGCGTGCCTGAACCGTCGCCAGCGCCGCCTCGATGCCGCCGCGCCCGGTGCCGACGTCGTGCACCATCATCGAGTGGGTGACGATGAGGTAGGTGTTGGCGTCGAAGCGCGCCAGCAGCTTGCCGGCGTGGTAGTCCAGGTAGGACTCCACCTGGTAGCGCCCGCCCACCGCTGGGTCCTCCTCGCCCTGGTGGCGCCGTCCGAAGCGCTCATCCAGCTCGGCGGCGCTGCGGTAGGTCGTGTGTGCCAGTGCCCGCGCCAGCCCCAGTCCCCGCACCGGTCCCACCGAGTGGGAGTAGTAGTCGCCGTCGAAGAAGAAGGGGTCGGCCACGATCGCCAGCTCCTGGAGGTGGCACCAGGCCAGCTGGTCGGCGGTCGTCGAGGCGCCCGTGGCCACCAGCGCCAGATTGCGCACCCGCTGCGGGTGGGTGACCCCCCACTCGATCGCCCGGTGCCCGCCCAGTGACGCCCCGATGACGAGGTGGAAGACCTCGATCCCCAGGGCGTCGGCCAGGCGGGCCTCGGCCTCCACGGCGTCGCGCGTGGTCAGCCACGGGAAGCGCGACCCCCAGGGGCGCCCGTCCGGCGCCGTCGACGACGGCCCCGTCGAGCCCTGGCAGCCGCCCAGGATGTTGGCCGCCACGACGAAGCAGCGCTCGGTGTCGACTGCCCGCCCCGGCCCCACCAGGTCCGACCACCAGCCCGGCGTCGGGTGCCCGGGGCCGGCCTCGCCGGTGACGTGTGAGTCGCCGGTCAGCGCGTGCAGCACGAGGACCGCGTTGTCGCGCTGCGGGCTCAGCTCGCCCCAGGTCTCGAAGGCCAGAACCGTGTCCGGCAGGATCTCCCCGGACTCCAGGGGAAGGTCCCCGATCTCCAGGAACCGACGGCGCCCCGGCTCGTCCCCGGGCCGCCAGGCGCCCGTGGGGGAGCCTGCCATGCGGTCCACCAGCTTGGAGGCGGCCGTCCCGACGCCGTACGCGGCGGGCTCGGTCTCGGTGCTGCTGTGGGAGACGGGGTAGGAGGAGGACGTGGAGGTGCTCATGGGAGGCCGCCTCAGGCACCGACGGCGCGAGCCGCGGCCAGCCCTCGCTCGACGTCGGCCAGGATGTCGTCGATGTGCTCGATACCCACGCTCAGGCGCACGGTCCCGGCGCTGATCCCGGCTGCGGCCAGACCGGCGTCGTCGAGCTGGGAGTGCGTGGTGGTGGCCGGGTGGACCGCCAGCGAGCGCACGTCCCCGATGTTCGCCAGGTTGGAGAACAGGCCCAGGGCGTCGATGAAGGCCGCCCCCGCCTCTCGCCCTCCGGGCAGGTCGAAGGTGAGGATCGAGCCCGCCCCGCGTGGGCAGTACTTGCGGTGCAGCTCGTAGTAGGGGCTGGAGGCCAGTCCCGAGTAGCGTACCGAGGCGACGTCGTCGCGCCCCTCCAGCCAGGTGGCCACTGCGAGGGCGTTGTCCACGTGCCGCTCCATGCGCAGCGAGAGCGTCTCGATGCCCTGGGCGATGAGGAAGGCCGAGTGCGGTGCCAGCGAGAAGCCGAGGTCGCGCTGGCCCTCGGCGCGCGCTTTGAGGATGAAGGCCAGGTTGGCGCCCAGCGGGCTGCCCACGCCCAGGTCCCGGGCGTAGACCAGGCCGTGGTAGGACTCGTCGGGCGTGTTGAAGGCGGGGAATCGCTCGGGCTGGGCGGCGAAGTCGAAGCTGCCGGAGTCCACGATCACGCCCGCCACGGAGGAGCCGTGCCCGCCCAGGAACTTCGTCGCCGAGGCCACGACGATGTCCGCGCCCCACTCGAAGGGGCGGGTCAGGAACGGTGAGGCCACCGTGTTGTCCACGACCAGCGGGATGCCCAGCTCGTGCGCGGCCGCCGCGATCGCCTCGATGTCGAGGATGTCGCCGCGAGGGTTGGGAATCGTCTCCCCGAAGAAGGCGATGGTGCGCTCGTCGGCCAGTGCCGCCCATGCCGCCGGGTCGCTCGGGTCGGCCACGAACCGCGTCTCGATGCCTAGCCGCGGCAGGGTGTGGGTGAGAAGGTTCGTGGTGCCGCCGTACAGGGAGGGTGAGGCCACGATATTGTCGCCCTCCCCGCCCAGCGTTACGAGGGTGAGGGTCGTGGCGGCCTGCCCCGACGACGTCAGCAGCGCCCCGACGCCGCCCTCCAGGGCGGCGATCCGCTGCTCGACGATGTCGTTGGTGGGGTTGGTCAGCCGCGTGTAGATGGGGCCCAGGTCGCTCAGGGCGAAGCGGGCGGCCGCCTGCTCGGCGGACTCGAAGACGTAGGAGGTGGTCTGGTAGATCGGGATGGCCCGTGCGTGGGCGGGCTCGGCCAGGGGGTCGTGCCCGGCCTGGACCTGCTTGGTCTCGAAGCGCCACCCCGCCGGGCTGGTGGGGGAGGGGGCCGCGTTCTGGTCGGCGGCCTGGTCGAGAGGCTGGTCCTGGAGGCTGGGGGGCTGGTCGGTCATGAGGACTCCTTGGTGGTTCCTGGCGACCGGCGGCGATGTCAGTGCCACGGAGCGCCCGCGCTGCGCCGGCGGTTGCGGCGCGCTTCCGGGCGGCTGCGCCCGGAGACCCGCTGCGGTCGTCTCGTAGCCGGACTGGCAGTCGGGGGCGGTGTTGTGGCGCTGAGTCGTCCGCCGTCACCGTTGCTGCCATGTCTGCGATGGTGTGGGTGAGGGCGGGGACGCGCACGTGGGCCGACGGCGGCGTGCGCGTCAGCTGCGCATTCGCCCCGTGGTGGGGGCGTCCGGCCGGAGGGCCTCAGGACGACGGAACATGCTCCGACTTTAGCGGTTTCCTCCGCGGGTGGTCCAAACATGCGTGCGCGAGGCGAGCACGGGAACGGTTTGATCCCCGGGTCCACAGCCCCGCACCGGCATGTGCGAGAGGGCCTTCCGCAGGCGTTGAGCCGACCTTCCGAAATGGTCGTTGACCTGCACGAACGGTCAGTTGTGCCAGATGTCATACCGGTCACGGCCGTATGACGAGGGCGGGGACCCCTGTCGGCACAAGCAGGATCCGCGAACTACAGCAACGTAAGTTACGATTGTGAATACTGTGAGTTCTGTTTTCTCGTGAGGTTCAAGCGACTAATGTGGTTGCGTCGCATCCGGGCCGACGCCGCCTGTCGTCTCCGTCCCCCCGTTCGTCCCGCGCCCTCGTGATCTCGCGGAACGGATTCTGACGCCAGGCCGACATCGGTCCCCGGGTGAGGCGACATCCTCACGTTCAGCCCCATCACGACGGAGAACCCCTGTGAGCCCGATCCCCCCGAGACGACACGGACACGGTGTCGTCACCACCGCAGTCGTGGCCCTGGCCTGCACCCTCGCGCCGTCAGTGCTCGCCGACCCCGTGGACCAGAGCGACATCGATCGCTCCAAGGCCTCCGAGCGCTCGACCTCGACATCCATCGCATCCCTGGAGGCTCAGCTCGCCGAGCAGAGCACCACCCTGGAGCAGGCCCAGATCAGGGCGCAGGTCGCCAACGAGGACTACCTGACCGCCGTCGACGATCTCAGTACGGCCACCACTGAGGCCCAGACCGCCCAGACCAACGCCGACACCGCCGCCTCCAGCACTGCGGCCGCCCGCTCGGACCTGGGCTCGATCGTCGTGCAGACCTATCAGGGGAGCGGCAACCCGCTCGACCCGCTCACCCCGTACCTGACCAGCGAGTCACTGGCCGATCTGGCCGACGCCGACGTCGCCCTGGACCGCGCCGGCGAGAACAACAACGCCAGGGTCCAGAACGTCGAGGCCCTCCAGTCGGTGGCCGCGAGCATGCAGTCCATCGCCGACCAGAAGGTCAGGGACAAGGAGAGTGCCGCAACCTCCGCCGAGACCGCCAAGTCCGACGCCGAGGCCGCCGCCCGCGACGCCCAGAGCGCCGTCAGCACCACCCAGACCAACCGCCAGAACCTCATCACCCAGCTGGCCGCTCAGCGCAACACCACCGTCGAGCTGGAGACGCAGTACCAGAACCAGGTCGAGGCCGAGCGCAAGGCCCGCGAGGAGGCGGCCGCCCAGGCCGCAGCCAAGGAGGCCTCGCAGAAGGCCGCCGCCGACCTCGCCCAGAAGCAGGCCGCGGAGGCCGCCGCCCGGCCTCAGGAGACCTCTCCTGCCCCTCAGGAGCAGGCGCCCCAGCCCGAGCCCACCTACCAGGCCCCGGCACAGGACCCCGCCACCACCTCCCAGCCTGAGCCCGAGGCCTCCGACGACGAGGGCTATGCGCCGGCGCCCGCTCCCGAGCCGGAGCCCACACCTGCGCCGTCGTACTCCGGCAACGCCGCCTCCACCGCTATCAGCACCGCCATGAGCTACCTCGGCACCCCCTACGTGTGGGCTGGGGAGTCGGCCGCGGGCCTGGACTGCTCCGGGTTGACGATGGTCTCCTACGAGGCCGCCGGGGTCTACCTCACCCACTCCTCGCGTGTGCAGTACGGGCAGGGCACCCAGGTGCCGCTCGATGCGGCCCAGCCCGGCGACCTGGTCTTCTGGTCCTCCGACGGCAGCCAGTCCGGCATCTATCATGTGGCCATCTACCTGGGCGACGACCAGATGATCGAGGCGCCGACCTTCGGCATGACCGTGCGCGTGACCTCCATGCGCTACTCCGGCGTCATGCCCTACGCGGTGCGCTTCTAAGCACTCTCAACGGCAGTCTTCCCGTCGCGAGGAGAACCTGCCGGGACACTGAACCGCCCCACCCCTGCTCAGGGGCGGGGCGGTTCAGTGTCAGTGGCCGTCGCGGGCGACGCGGTCGGCCTCGCGCTGGAAGGACTGGCGGATCTCCTCCTCGGCCTCCTCGCGGCCCACCCAGTGGGCGCCCTCCACCGACTTGCCCGGCTCCAGGTCCTTGTAGACCTCGAAGAAGTGCTGGATCTCCAGGCGGTGGAACTCCGAGACGTCCTCGATGTCGGTGCGCCAGGAGGCGCGCTGGTCGGCGCTGGGCACGCACAGGACCTTGTCGTCGCCGCCCTTCTCGTCGCGCATGCGGAACATGCCCAGTGCGCGGCAGCGGATGACGCAGCCGGGGAAGGTCGGCTCCTCCAGCAGGACCAGGGCGTCCAGGGGGTCGCCGTCCTCGCCGAGCGTCTCATCGATGAAACCGTAGTCATCGGGATAGCGCGTGGAGGTGAAGAGCATGCGGTCCAGGCGGATCCGGCCGGTCTCGTGGTCGATCTCGTACTTGTTGCGGTTGCCCTTGGGGATCTCAATCGTGACGTCGAACTCCACGGGGAGCCTCCTTCGCTTGTGTCTTCAGCTCGTTGGGCGCTGGAACGGTGCCTGGCGGTCGGCGTCGATCCGGCGGGGCGGGTCTTGATGGCACTAGTGTGGCGCACGACAGCGCCTGAGGTCAGCAAACGCGTACTCTGCACATCGGTGCACTGACGGGAACGACCTCCCGCGTGCCGCCCCACCCACCTGATATACAGGCCATCCCAGCCTGTCAACAACCCAGTCCGGAGGACGTATGCGCAAGGTCCAGACAGCAGCCCTGACGGCGGCGAGCCTGCTGGTTTTCGGCGGCTACTACGGCTTGGGCGATGCTCTCGACCTGGTACCCGGCCCGGTGACGGTGGCCTATGCCGACGTCGCCCCCCAGCCCTTCCCGACGCCGGCAGGTCCCAGCGCCAAGACCTCGACGCCGGCCGGCCTGGAGACGGGGGCTCCCAAGCCCTCCAAGGCGGCGCTGACCTCATACGTCCAGGCCGTGGCCTCCGACGCCGCCCTGGCCGGCGGAGGCGTGACGGCCTCCGTCGTCGACGTCGCCACCGGTGAGGAGCTGCTGGACCAGCATGCCGCCACCGGGGTGACACCGGCCTCCACCAACAAGCTGCTCACCGCCTGGGCGGCCCTGTCCTCCATGGGGCCGGGCCACACACTCCAGACCAAGACCGTCCTGGACGGCCAGACCCTCACCCTCGTGGGTGGTGGCGACGTCCTGCTGGCCGAGGACGCCGGCGACCCGACCGCCACGGTCGGCCACGCGGGCCTGGGCGACCTCGCCCGCGCCACCGCGGAGCAGCTCAAGGCGCAGGGGGCGACGTCGGTCTCTCTGCGCCTGGACGACACCCTGTTCACCGGCCCCCAGTGGAGTGGGGACTGGGAAGAGGGCAATGAGAGGTTCGTGGCCAAGGTCCAGCCGATCATGGTGGACGTTGAATCCGCCCAGGAGGAGATCGACAGCGGGCAGAGGGCAGGTCATCCCGACGATCCGGCGATGCACGCGGCCAAGATCTTCGCCGAGCACCTGAGTGAGGCCGGCATCACGGTCGACGGCGATGCCTCGCGCGCGGCCGCGCCCAGCGGGGCCAAGGAGCTGGCCTCGGTGTCCTCCGCCCCGCTGTCCGACATCCTGTCGGTGTCGCTCAAGAGCTCCAACAACACGATGACCGAGGTGGAGGGGCGGCTCGTGGCTCTTCAGGCCAAGGAGACCGCCGACTTCGCCGGGGCCTCCAAGGCCGTGACCGCCCGGCTGCGCAAGGACGGCTTCGACGTCTCCGGGCTGACGCTCCTGGACGCCTCCGGGCTGGCCAAGGGCAACAAGGTGCCCGCCAGACTGCTGACCCAGATCCTCGCCAAGGCTGCCGGAGACGAGGGCGGCTCGGCCGGGCGCACCCTCATCGCCGACCTGCCCGTCGCCGCCCTGGACGGAACCCTGGGCAACCGCCTGCACGACACCTCCGCGGCCGGCACGGTGCGCGCCAAGACCGGGACACTGGATCAGACCTCGTCCCTGGCCGGAGTCGTCACCACGGCCGACGGGCGTCAGCTGGCCTTCTCGATCCTGGCCAACGGCTTCGCCGCCAACAGCGGCTCAGCGGTCGGCGCCGCGATCGACAGCCACTTCGTGGCGCCCCTGGCGGCCTGCGGCTGCTCGTGACGCGGCGTGCCTGCGGGGCACGTGAAAGACGCGCGATCGTTGACTTCAGTGAGAAAGGCGTGGCGGTGACAACCAACGGCACAGCGGCGGGGCTCGTCGACTGGCGGACGGTGGAGCGCCTGACCGCGCTCATCCCGGCCGGCCCCAGCGCCTCGCGCTCGACACGCGCCAGCTCGGTGGCGGTCCTGCGCCGTTCCGCCCAGGAGGCACCGGCCTGGGTCGCCAGGATCACCGGCCTGAATCGGGCGGCTCAGCAGGTCGCCGAGACCACACGCGTGAGCGTCGTCGACCGGGCCGGGCTGGTGCGCGCCTCAACCCGGGCGCTGCGCGGCCTCATGGAACAGGTACCCGCTCCGCGGGCCTCGGAGGCCGTCCGCCTCGTCGGGGCCGCCGAGGTGGCCGGAGCGATGAGCGTGCTCGCCACCCGGCTCCTGGGGCAGGTGGTGCCGGCTGCACCGAGCGAGGTGGGTGCCGGTCGCGCCGAACGCGAACGCCCCGGCGACGTGAAGCCCGGTGTCGAAGGGGCCGGAGTCGGTGGCTGGGGGGACTCCGCATCCCCGCACCTTCTGCTCGTGGCCCCCAACGTGCTGGCGATGCGCCGCCAGATGGACCTGGACATGCTCGACCTGCCGGCTTGGGTCTGCCTGCACGAGATGACGCACGCCGTCCAGCTCGCGGCCGCGCCCTGGCTCGGCACCTATCTGACTGACTCCATGCAGACGGTGATCGGCGCCGTCGTCGAGGCCGCCTACGGAGGGCCTGGCACATGCGGCAGCACCGACGGCGGCGCGGGCACGGGGGAGCTCCGCCCCGGGGTGCGTCGGGGCAGGGCGATGCGCATCGCGGCACGCGCCGGCCGGGGACGCGTCCTCGAGGGACTGACGAACTTCAAGGAGCGCTCCGAGGTCGCCTCCCTTGCGGCCGCGCTCACCTTCCTGGAGGGACACGCCGAGGTGGTCCTGGACGATGTGCATCCCAACCGGATGCCCTCGGTGCACAGGCTGCGAGCAGTGCTCTCACGCAGCCGTGCGGCCGACGCCGGTATCGGGCCCGGGCCCGGCCTGGGCGCGCTTCTGCTGCACCGGCTCATGGGACTGGAGGCCAAGGAGGCCCAGTACGCCGACGGCGCGGCCTTCGTGCGCAGCGTCGTGGCCCGCATCGGGCACGAGGGGCTCAATGCTGTGTGGAGTGATCCCGGGCTGCTGCCGACTCCGGCCGAGATCGCCCGTCCCGACGTGTGGGTGCGCCGCGTGGGTTGAAGTGCCGGGCCGGGGCCGGTGTGTGGCAGGCTTATGGCGTCGACGCGGACCGGCGGCCTCCCCGCGCCCCGGTGGTTCCGCGAAACCATGACGACGCATGAGGAAGGCAAGGCGGATGGACGCCACTGATATGGGATCGGACCTTCAGCAGGTACTCATCACCGAGGAGCAGATCGGCCAGCGTCTCGATGAGATGGCCGCCCAGATCGATGCCGACTACGCGGGCCGCGCCCCCCTGCTCGTGGGCGTGCTCAAAGGTGCCGTCTACGTCATGGCGGACCTGTCGCGCAGGCTGCACATGAGCGCGCCGATGGACTGGATGGCGGTGTCCTCCTACGGCTCGGGAACCAAGTCCTCCGGGGTGGTGCGTATCCTCAAGGACCTGGACACCGACGTCACAGGCCGAGACATCCTCATCGTCGAGGACATCATCGACTCCGGTCTGACCCTGTCCTGGTTGCTGGGCAACCTGTCCTCCCGAGGTGCGGCCTCAGTGGAGATCGCTACTCTTTTGCGCAAGCCCGACGCCGCCAAGGTGGAGGTGGACGTCAAGTACGTCGGCTTCGACATTCCTACGGAATTCGTCGTCGGCTACGGCCTGGACTATGACGAGCGGTACCGCAACCTGCCATTCATCGGTACTCTGCGACCCGAGGTCTATGGGGGCTGACTGACGCAGGTCAACCTTGATAAAACCTGAGGGCGGAGCGGGAGAATCAAGGGCGGGGCAGTCGAAACGCCGCTGCCGGGCGGCTGTCGGGAGGCTCGTGACCTGCATCTTGCCTCCTTTTCCGAGTGGTCGGAGCCGTGTACGTTACGTTACGATAACGAGTGTAGGTCGCCGGCGGATGCCCCATAGCCGGCGGGTGATGTGGAAGGACTGTTGGTGACGGTGAAGAAGGCTGTGCGTCGACGCGCCTCGGGGCTGGTCGGCCTCGCGGGTGCGGTGGTGCTGGCGTCCTCGCTGAGCGCGCCCCTCGTGGCTCCGGTGGCCGCTGAGCCGGCCGCGGGCACCACTTTCAATACGGTTGCTGAGATGGCGCAGGCCAGTGGCGCCACCGGTACCCTCACCACCCTCGGTGATGAGGCGCCGGGTGATGGAGGCGGCCTGACCTACACCGTGGAGAGCACGAGCCCCGCCGGTGCGCTGGGGGCCGTCTCCGTCATGCTGGCGGACGGTCAGTGGGCCGTGCCGCGAGGTCTCCCGGTCGCCCCGACCGCGGCCTCGGACGGTGCCGCCGCCAATGATGTGGCGGCTCGGGCGCAGTCCTTCGCCGACGCCGGAGGGGCCCTGGTCGTGGACCCGTCCCGTCCCACGCCGCTGTCGGGCGCGAATGTACGCGCCGGTGGCTCGGGGCCCTACCCGATCACCTCCTCGGCGCTGGTGGGCATGGTGCTCTCCGGCTGGGACTACTCGCACACCACCTACGTGGCGGACCAGAACAGCCAGGTGGGTTACCGGGCCGACGTCGGGTACGACCTCAGCGGGGCGTGGAAGCCGGACGACCTGGCGGGCTGGTTCAGTTCCCAGGGACGCCTGTGGGTGAACGCGAATGGTGCCATCAACCCCGGGGACATCGTCTTCTTCTCCAACCCTCTGCCCGCAGGGCAGGGTGGGGCCGGCTCGGCTCCCGCTCAGTCGACGGTCTTCGGGAACGTCTACGACGTCGGGGTCTACGTGGGGGAGAACAAGGTCGTCCGGGCCTCGGCCGGTGGCGTCCAGGCGGAGACCCTTGACGCGCAGACGATGGCCGACGTGGCCCTGGTGGCTCGCCCGCAGTGGTCCGCCCCCGAGGGGGGCGCGGCCGCGCCGGATCCGCAGCACGCCGACGGTGGTGCTGGTGGAGGTGCGACGCCGGGGTCGGAGGCCTCGCCGTCGGCCTCGCCTCAGACGGGAGCTCAGCAGACTCCGGCTGCGGGCGCTCCGTCGTCCGCCAATGGCGGCTCGGTGCCGGATGGCTCGAGCGCCGGCTCGCAGTCCTCGAGCGGTACCGGAGGTGACGACCACAACGAGGTTGTGGTGGGTGCCAGCGGCAGTCAGGACAGCAAGGGGCACACGCGCGCCGCTGAGCGGTCCTCGGCGCAGAGCACCCGGGATCGGTGGCTGCCGGTGACCGGTGTGGCGATCGGCGTGCTGTCCGTGGCGGCCATCCTGCTGTCCTGCGGCCTCATCGTCCTGCGCCTGCGTCGCGGCTGAAGCGAGTTGCACGGGTCGGCTCGGACCGCCCGGCCTGGTCGACCGACTTCCTGCCGCTCGTGAGGGGGCGACGAGCGGGTGGCTGCCGACTTCTCGGTGCCGCCCGCTTTTCTTTCTGCCCGCTTGGCCGGCTCCTGCGGTATAGGAGTTTTAGCTGTGTGATGTTCGCTGGATTCGTGCGAGGTCACCTCGCACGAATCCATCTGAGGTTGATGCCTTGGGTATCCTCGAAAAGGACGGCGCCCGTGGTGAGCGGGGATCGGTTCAGATCGACTCGGACGGCCTGTTCAAAGGGCTGGTGGTCGGGCTGCCTGCCTGGTGCTGGGGTGTGCTGAGAAATCCTGTTATGGGGGCGACCTCGCAGAGTTGGCAGACATCGTCGTCGCGCACGCACTATAAAGGCCGCGGACTGACCCCTGGGCCTCAGTCCTCGAACCCGAAGGTGCCTCCGCGGGTGAAGAAGGCCGCCAGCTGGCCCGCACGCCGGATCTTCCCGGCCACGCCGGGCGCGAACGTGAGCAACCGCAATGGGACCTTTGCCGTGCGATCGGATAACGTCTGAGGATCAGTATGTTGAAGGGACCTACCGCCGATGAAAGATTCTGGGCGTAAGCCCGGCCGCAAGGACTCGGAGAAGCCGGGCAAGGCCGGAAGGGATGATCGCAGCAAGCGCGACCGCAAGCTCCGCGACTCACTGGGCAACCCGTTCCTGTGGTTGGTGCCCTTCCTCCTGGTTGTCATCCTCGGCTGGGCCGTCTTCTCCTCGATGTTCGGCTACCGCACCATCGACACCTCCGACGGCCTGGCCCTCCTGCGCGACAAGGCGGACACGATCGAGTCGATCACCGTCATTGACGGCACCCAGCGCGTCGAGCTGGACCTGAGTTCCACCTACGTCCAGCCCAAGAAGAAGGGATCCGAGGCGCGTCCGCTGGGCAAGAAGGTGGAGTTCGCCTTCACCGACGCCCAGGCCGAGCAGGTCGACCGCCTCGTCCAGGCCGCCGCCCCCAAGGACGGCTACAACTCCGTGGTGCCCACCACCACCTGGTGGTCCTCACTCATCCAGCTGCTCGTGCCCGCTGTCCTGCTGGGCGGCTTCATGTGGTGGCTGCTGAGCCGCATGGGCGGCGGACGCGGCGGCGCCATGGGCTTCGGCCGCTCCAAGGCGAAGGTCGGCTCCAAGGAGATGCCCGACGTCACCTTCGACGACGTCGCCGGCGAGGACGAGGCAGTCGAGGAGCTCGAGGAGATCCGCGAGTTCCTCTCCGAGCCGGAGAAGTTCCGCGCCGTCGGCGCCAAGATCCCCAAGGGCGTCCTCCTCTACGGCCCGCCCGGAACCGGTAAGACCCTCCTGGCCAAGGCCGTCGCCGGCGAGGCGGGCGTGCCCTTCTTCTCCATGGCCGCCTCCGAGTTCGTCGAGATGTTCGTCGGCGTGGGCGCCTCGCGCGTGCGCGACCTGTTCGACCAGGCCAAGGAGAACGCCCCCGCCATCATCTTCGTCGACGAGATCGACGCCGTGGGCCGTCACCGCGGCTCGGGCACCGGCGGCGGGCACGACGAGCGCGAGCAGACCCTCAACCAGCTCCTCGTCGAGATGGACGGCTTCGACGCCAACACCAACGTCATTCTCATCGCCGCCACCAACCGCCCCGACGTCCTGGACCCCGCCCTCCTGCGCCCCGGCCGCTTCGACCGGCAGGTCAGCGTCGAGGCCCCGGACATGGCCGGGCGCGCCGCCATCCTCAAGGTCCACGCCAAGGGCAAGCCCTTGACCGACGACGTCGACCTCGACCTCGTGGCCAAGCGCACCCCCGGCTTCACCGGCGCGGACCTGGCCAACGTCCTCAACGAGGCCGCCCTGCTCACCGCCCGCTCCAACGCCCAGCTCATCGACAACCGGGCCCTGGACGAGGCCATCGACCGCGTCATCGCCGGCCCGCAGAAGCGCACCCGCGTCATGCGCGACCACGAGAAGCGCGTCACCGCCTACCACGAGGCCGGTCACGCCCTGTGCGCGGCCGCCGGCGCCTACTCCGACCCGGTCACCAAGGTGACGATCCTGCCGCGCGGGCGCGCCCTGGGCTACACGCAGGTCATGCCCCAGGACGACAAGTACTCCACCACCCGCAACGAGCTGCTCGACCAGCTCGTCTACGCCATGGGCGGGCGGGCCGCCGAGGAGATCATCTTCCGCGACCCCACCACCGGCGCCTCCAACGACATCGAGAAGGCCACCTCCACGGCCCGCAAGATGGTCACCGACTACGGCATGACCAGCGCGGTGGGCGCCGTCAAGCTCGGCACCACCGAGAACGAGACGGTCCTGGGGCTCAACGCCACCAACCGCGACTTCTCCGAGCAGGTCGCCGCCACCGTCGACGCCGAGGTCCGCTCTCTGCTGGACACCGCCCACCGCGAGGCCTGGGAGATCCTCACCCGCAACCGCGCCGTGCTCGACGAGCTGGCCGAGGAGCTCCTCTCCCGCGAGACGCTCCTGGAGAAGGATCTGGAGAGGATCTTCACCGGCGTCGTCAAGCAGCCCGAGCGGCCCCTGTGGCGCAGCGACGAGTCGCTGCCCGTCGTCGAGGTCGCGCCAGCCACCGTCGCCTCCACCGATGGCGAGGCTGGCGGCGAGTCGGGCGACTCCCACGGCGGCGACTTCTGGGGCTACAACCAGTGAGCCGGCCCGGGCCCCGGCGGGCCCGGCAGGCGCAGAGAGACAGAGGCCGACCATGAGCTATGACGCCGAGGGCGTGCGCCGGGCGGTGCGCGAGCTGCTCGTCGCCATCGGGGAGGACCCTGACCGCGACGGCCTGCGCGACACCCCCGAGCGCATGGCGCGCGCCTACGCGGAGATGTTCTCCGGCCTCGACCAGGACCCGGCCGAGCACGTCGAGCGGGTCTTCGACGTCGGGCACGAGGAGATGGTCCTCGTGCGCGACATCCCCATGTACTCGGTGTGCGAGCACCACCTCCTGCCCTTCCACGGGGCGGCGCACGTGGGCTACATCCCCAGCGCCGACGGGCGCGTCACCGGCCTGTCCAAGGTGGCACGCCTCGTGGACGGCTACGCCCGGCGCCCCCAGGTCCAGGAACGGCTCACCCGGCAGATCGCCGACGCCCTCGTCGAGCGGCTGGAGTGCCGGGGCGTGCTCGTCGTCGTCGAGGCCGAGCATCTGTGCATGTCCATGCGGGGCGTGCGCAAGCCCGGCTCCAACACGGTCACCTCCGCCGTGCGCGGCATCATGCGCAACGCGGCCACCCGCTCCGAGGCCATGAGCCTGGTCCTGGGCCGGCGGTCCTGAGGGCTCGTGAGGTCTCGACACCGGAGAGTGTCGGTGAAATAGTGGTCGAGTGAGTCCCTTGTACAAGAGGCTGCTGGTAGCGGTCGATGCCGGGCTGCTGCTCTACTGGACGGCCGTCTTCCTCAACCTCATTCCCGAGCACCTGCGGTTCAAGGACTACTCCAACCAGGTCATCCAGGCCTGGAACTGGTCCTTCTTCCCTCTCGACGTGGCCGCCGCGCTGACCGTCTTCCTCGGCGCCTACCTGACGCGGGTGGGCAGCAGGATCGGGGACCTGGTGCTGACGGTCGGGCTCATGCTCACCTTCTGTGCCGGGTTCATGGCGATCTCCTTCTGGTCCTTCTACCGTGACTTCGACCCGCTGTGGTGGGGGCCCAACGCCCTGCTCATGATCATCCCGGCACTCGCCCTCGGCTCCATGGTCTGCCGGCGGCTCGAGACCGCGGAGAACCACTCGTGACGGTCAAGGACGCGCTGTGCCCGTCGATGTGGGGGAGTGCGTGCCGCCGAAGCGCGCCCGCAGTCCTAACGGCGCACGGCGCGCTGAGGGACTGCCTGCGATCGACGAGTCGTGGCGTGTGCGCGTGGCTGGCGCTCAGTGGCGCCATCATCTCCGAGGTCTCGGCGACGCTCGCTCTACGCCAGGCGTTGTACCAGCCGGGCTTCTACGCCGTCGTCGGGATCGGGTACGCGTTGGCCTTCATCCTTCTATCGTTGACGCTCAAAGCGGGTATGCCGCTCGGCGTCGCCTACGGGCTCTGGGGCGCCTTGGGAGTGGCGCTGACCGCCGTGCTATCGATGATTCTCTTCGGGGAGTCGGTGACGATGCTCGTCGCCGTCGGCATCGCGCTCATCATGGCCGGGGTGCTCCTGGTCGAGATCGGGGTGCAGCGCGCAGAGGCGCAGAACAAGGACGGTGATGCCTCATGAGCGGGATCTACCTCTTGGCGGCCATCGCCTCCGAGGTGACTGGAACACTGTCACTCAAGCTCGCCTCCGACGGTAGAGGGCTGCGGTGGTACGGCGTCGTCATAACCGGCTACCTGGCGGCCTTCGCCATGCTCACTGCGACCCTCAAGGCGGGACTGCCGCTCGGCGTCGCCTACGGGATCTGGTCGGCCGGGGGAGTGGCCGTGACGGCGATTGCCTCAAGGCTTCTCTTCGGTGAGCCGCTGACCCGCACCATGGTGGCCGGGATCGCGCTCATCATGGCCGGAGTGCTCCTCGTCGAGATCGGCAGTGCGCACTGACGGCGCTGCTGGAGGCGATCACGGGTCAGAGTGTCCAAATCGGTGACAAAGGACCGCCAGCACTCCTTGACCGTCAATATGAATCGCGGAATCGTGCGGTTTTCTTTCGTCAGTGTGCGTCCGTTCCGAGCCTTTGTCACCGATTTGGACACGATCGGCTCGCTCCCGCCGCGGGCGGACTGGCTGGGCGGCCCCTGAGGTACGTGGCGTGGTCAGAAGGCTCTCCTGGTCGGGGAGATTCGACATCGTTGGGTGCAACCCGCGCGTCCGGGGACGGGATCGCTGTCCCCACACGCGTGACATATCCCCGGCCGGGATCAACTGCACCCGGCCGAGCGGAATGTCCCCGCCGGAAACGGTGACTGCGCCGACGGGCGCGGGCTCAGGGGACCGCTTGGAAGGGAACGCTGAGGATCGTGGTCCAGCGGCCCTCGCCCTGGCTCACGCTCAGGCTGCCGCCCAGGGACTCCACCCGGCGCCGCGCCCCCTCCAGGCCCAGGCCCGAGGAGAAGGCGTCATAGCCCGGTACGCCACTGCCCGGCGCGCCGCTGGCCCACACGCCGCCGGCCTGCCCCGGAAAACCGACGTCATTGCTTGCCATCGCCTCCAGGGAGCGCCCGTCGGACTCGATGACCAGACGCGCCCGACCCTGCGGGGCCGTGTACTTCGACATGTTCGTCACCAGCTCGCCCAGCACCCGCAGCAGCTGGAGCCGCACGCCCGGCGGGATCGTCGGGATCCCGAGCAGTTCCAGGCCCTCCACCTCCAGGCGCGCCCCCCGCTGTCCCAGGGTGGTCGCGGCGTCGGCGATGACCGCCTCCAGGGGACGCGGCGCGGAGGTCGCCTCGATATCCAGCCGCTCGCCCCCGCGGATGTCGCTCATGGCGCGCAGCGCGTGCCGCATCTGCTCCACCGCCGCGCGCACCGCCGCCGTCATCGCATCGAGCTCGGGTGCCAGTGCCGTGTCCTCGCGGTGTGCGAGCCGGGCCTGCTCGGCCGTCATGACCGCGTGGGTCAGGTCGCGCACCACGGTGTCGTGCAGCTCGGTGACCACCAGGAGGCGCTGACGCTCCATACTCTCCCGGTAGGTGTACAGGGAGCGTTCGGCCTGGTGCCGTGGGCTGCGGATGAGCTCGGCCAGTGTGATGGCCGCGCCCCCGATAAAACCTTGCCACATCAGCATATCGATCCAGCCCTCGCTCGCCCCACCCCACCGAGCGTCGGCGATCGTGAGCACCAGCGAGAAGACCACCAGACCGTAAGCGGGCATGCGCGAGAAGCCGCGAGCCACGAGGATCGCCGTGCACAGCCAGGGAATAATGCCCGGGGAGATGGAGGCGTCGGTCATCATCACGGTGCCGGCCCAGGCCACCGCGCTGCCGAGCAGGGCCCCGGGCCACGGGAAGCGGCTGCACAGCGCCAGCGTCAGGCCCCCGACGATCTCGAAGAGGAGCATGGAGGCGAACAGTGGCCACCTCGCCGTAAGTGAGACGAGGGTGACCATGGTGGCCAAGAAGACGTGCGCCAGGTGCAGCCGCCACGTCGGCCGCCACGTCGTGTACCGCGTGGGCTGCATCAGGCTCGCCAGAATGCCGGCCACCGTCGCCACCTTCCCCTGAACCGATCCGGATAATATTCTCCCATGACGGTCCCCAACGTTACTGATGGTCCCGCGGCTGCCTCGCAGGTCCTGCGCGTCGCCATCGTCGACGACGACCCCTTCGTCCTGCACGCGCTGCGGGCCTACCTGAGCTCGGACGAGCGCATCGAGGTGGCCAGCACCTTCTCACGCGCCGCCGACGCCCTGGCCTTCCTCCACAAGATCCGCGTGGACGTCCTGCTCACCGACGTGCGCATGCCCGAGATGGACGGCCTGGAGCTGCTCACCCGGGTGCGCCGCCAGTGGCCCCGCACGGCCGTCGTCGTGCTGACCTCCTTCGACGACGACGAGGCGATGGTGGCTGCGCTCGCCCAGCACGCCAACGGCTTCCTGCTCAAGGACGCCTCGCCCGAGGAGATCATCCGCGCCGTCGTGGCCGCCAGCGCAGGTGGAACCACGATCTCCCCGGCCGCCACCTCCCGGCTCGTTACTCGCCACCTGCGTTCCCCGCAGATGGCCCAGGCCCCCGACGTCACCGAGGCCGAGCAAGCCGTCCTCACCCTCCTGTGCGAGGGCTACTCCAATGCCGAGATCGCCGAACAGCTCGTTGTCGCCGAGTCCACGGTCAAGACTCACGTCTCCCACCTCATGAAGAAGTACGACGTCCCGTCCCGCCTCAAGCTCGTCGTCGCCGTCCACAAGACCCAGGGGGCCTGAGCTCGTCGTCCTGGTCACTGGGGCAGCCCGCACCGCCGGTCTCCTCACTCCTCGGACAGGGCCCTGACCGGCGGCACCGAGGCGG
>ERZ773075.793-NODE-793-length-20672-cov-26.27_pt1 | contig 20672 bp, 17 predicted proteins | sample MGYA00580614_ERZ773075 | MGnify/ENA primary metagenome ERZ773075 (study PRJEB29015, sample SAMEA2738021) | human oral metagenome | biome: human oral; feature: human-associated habitat; material: dental | place: China | collected 2043 ... | reverse complement strand
GCGACCGTCGCGCCCGCAAGGGCGACTTCCGTCGCCTGTGGATCCAGCGCATCAACGCTGCCGCCCGCGCCGAGGGCCTGACCTACAACCGCTTCATCCAGGGTCTTGGCCTGGCCGGCGTGGAGATCGACCGACGCATGCTCGCCGAGCTGGCCGTCAACGAGCCCGAGGGTTTCAAGGCTCTTGTGGAGGTCGCTCGCAAGGCCCTCCCCGAGGACGTCAACGCCCCCAAGGCCTGACATACATCAGTGGGCCGATGGCCTGCTGAACAGAATCTAACGATGGTGGTGCCGTCACCCTGACCAGGGTGACGGCACCACCATCGTGTCTGCGTGGTAGAGTGCGTAATAATCCGTTTCAATCGGACTGCGGCTTGCGCATTGGGCTTCGAGGACGAACAGACTCAGCGTGAGCGTCAACCACAAAGGGAGCTCCCAATGAAGCGAGACTTTGTCGACAAACTGATGTCTATGGTTAAAGCTCAATGGATGCGATGGAAGCATCGGCGAGTAGGCAACTTCGACGTGTTCATTTCCTACAGTCACGACCCATCTAGAACGCTCGCATTTACGTTGCACGACAGCTTAGAAAAACTCAGCCGAAACTGGTACAGTTTCCGGGCGCTCAATGTATTTTTAGATCGAAGTTCGCTTGGGCCAACAATGAGGTTGGAAAAAGAGCTCGAACGCATTGTCAAGCGGTCTGAATGGCTTGTGTATATTTGCTCTGAGAACGCCGCTAAATCAGACCCGGTCACTAAAGAACTTAAGTGGTACATCGAACGGAACGGCGTCGAGAAACTCATACTTATAGTGGATGATGGCGTCATCTTTTGGGATCGAGAAGCGAAGAGTTTTTCCAAAACAACGACAAATATTCCGAGAGAGATCCTAAATAAAATTAATGATGAGCCTCTATGGATAGATCTGAGAGGAAGGGGCGAGTCGCAGGAATCCTTAGAAAATCATCCGGAATTTCTCGACGCGGTTCTTAGTATATCGTCGCGGGTTCAGAATACTTCGAAAGAAGCTCTTTTAGATCGCGAGAACAAGCGTCAGAAACGCCTTGTGAGATTTCGGCGGCTGTCTTTCTCAATACTCGCCATCCTTCTCACGATCTCGGTGGCAATTTCCTGGTTTGCGGTATCTGCACGGAATGAAGCCTTATCGAACTTAAATGTCGCGACTGCAAGAGCATTCGCTTCCCGAGCTAATGAGTTGTCTGATAGTGATGTAGCCGATTCTCAATTATATGCCGCGCAAGCGTGGGATCTTCATCAAGATGAAGTCACTCGGGCAGCGCTGTTCAAGTCCGTTGTAGAGTCCCGCAATCTGGCGGGTAATCGAATTACGTCAAGTAGCGTTACGTCGCTGGCTGCAAATTCTGATGCAACACTGATATTCGTTGGACATGAAGACGGAACGATGGAACGATGGGAAACTAAAACGAACGCGCTGACGAAGGTTGGAAAACTAAGCTTTCCAATAAAAAGAATTTCCGTGAATCGTTCCGGAGACGTTGTTGTAGCAACGGGATGGCGTGACGTTTACCCTGGATACTATGAAGCCGAAGTAAAATTATGGAAATCAGGAAAGGAAGAATGTGTCAGCAAGTTAGATCGCTATGGTGGTGCCTCCGTGTCTCCATCCGGAAATACAGTTGCGCTACCGCCTCAGGAATCTGGAGTTATGAAAGTACTGCATATCGAATCGCGAGATTGTGGATGGTCGGACGTTGACCTGCATAGTCACTTCTCCACTAACGAGAACGATGCGATTGCACTACCTGATGACGAATCAGTGGTTATCCAAAGCTATACATCAATATATACGTACTCTCTTGCCGACCAGCAGGCAGCTTATCGAACGCGCAATTATATTAGTGGCCCAGATGATCAGTCTCCTGTTCTTTCGCCAAATGGCGGTTATAGCTTCGGCGAAAAGGGGGTCGTATCGTCGCAACAGAATACTCCTGACAATACCGAGCCGGCTGTATCCTATGCGGAACTTGATTGGGACAAACGTTACTACGTAAGATCTCCATTGCCAGCGCTCTCAGATGATGGATCAACAGCTGCCGTCATTAACGCAGATGGACTTACCGTGTATGATGTCGAAGATGGTCGATCTAATCAATGGGATTCCACTTCCCTCCCTGTCGGCAATGAACTTTCTGCTTTGGCTGTGCCGACCAAGCATGTGATTGTCACTGCGATCGGTTCAAACGTATCATACTGGAGGATGGACAACCCGTCCAAAGTAATTCGGGAGTATGAATCGACGGCAGGCCCCATGTGTGATGACTGTGCGGTTTCCCGAATTGCCCCATCTCAGTCGGGAAAGTATTTGGCCCAGTATTGGAACACCTCTAAAGGTGGTCACATTTTTGTCCTTAATTTTAACGATGGTTCGGAGAGTATAGTTGAAGAAGCCGATTTTCTTGCATGGCGAACCGATGAAGACTATTTTGTTATAAACAGCGGGAAGATTTGCCTTTATCGGGCGGTAGGTGGTGTTTCTGATCGTTGTTGGGTCATACCATCTTGGACCGAAAATGACTCCGGTCTCGGGCATCTTATGTCCAATCCTGGACACATTAAAGGGGTATGGGATGGAAGCTCCTTAAAGTTTTCAAATGGTTCAGACATTTGGAGTTTTGACTATAACACACATCAATTTAGTCGGACTACATCTGAAGGTCGCGTAGTTGAAATAACTGATCGCGGGGTTGTAGTTTCGGAAAATAGTGACGACAATTATAATGTCGGCATGTTTAAAGTTATTTATAATGACGGAAAAGTGGAGAACTACAATCGTTATGTTTGGCTAGCTAACGACGGTTCTACTGTCAGTACGTCAAGGAATAGAACTGTTGTTGCTAATACGAGATATGGAACAATTGAGCAACGCTCCTACCTGGAAGGATCCTCGGCTGTAAACATTTCTAACAACGGCGAGTATCTTGCTTATGTTGATTCCTTGAATACTGTTTCAGTATACTCTTTGGCTGCAGGGATGAAGGTCGGAACAATTAAATTAACGGGGCGACCCTATTCTGCTGCTGCAGTTCAGTTTAGCTCCTCAGGTTCGTCATTGTATGCTAACTACTTCGATAGTTTAAGAGGTCGAGAAATGACTGTGAAAGTTGATCTTGAGCCCCATAAGTGGTATAGCAGCAATTGTGGAATTGTACGCAGGACAGTTTCGCTGACAGAGTGGCGTCGAGTTACGGAAATGAGTGAACCGAGTCGTGGATTTGCTTGCTCGGGTTACGTTCATTGAGGTTTTCTCACCGGGGTAGTGGTGGCCTGAGCGCTGGTATGGCTGAGAAGGGTGGATAGGACTGGGGTGGGGGATGCCGGATCGGGGTGCACGCGGAGTCGTGCGTCAGAGTTGTTTTAGACCAAGAATACCTGCTCGCAAGAAGGGCTCCGCGTGCTATCCCATCGTGCTATTCTCGACGTCCCCATCGCTACTGTGCGTACCGTCAGCAGCTGGCTGACGGCTCGTTACCTTGTTGGTGGTCCCGGGTGGTCCGGGGCCGGGCCAGCTGATGTGGGCACGGTTGTCTTGCCCCTGTCCGTAGATGATCCGGGGGGGGCGAAAGTCGCCCGCGGCAGCTGGGCGCTGGTGACCGCTGATAAGGGGAACGGCTCGCTGTGTGTGAGGTCTTTCGCAGGTGTGGGTGCGGGACCGGTCGTCCACCGGCTGTCCCTGCACCCATGCAGCGAGAGGTGGCAGGAGAGATGGATATCAAGGACATCGAGGTCTTCATCGGTATTGACGTCGGTAAGAGCGAGCACTGGGCCACGGCCCTGAGCCGGGAGGGGCGGAAGGTCTTTGACAAGCCCCTTCCCAACGACGAGGAGCGTCTGCGTGCTTTCTACGACAAGCTGGCCGATCACGGGAGCCTGCTGGTGGTGGTCGACCAGCCCGCCGCCATCGGGGCCCTGGCGGTGGCGGTGAGCCTGTTCAATGGTTTGTGTAAGCCCTTGTGGAAGGACTGACACTGATGACTGTCAAGCCCCGGGTTTTGTGGAGGCTGGTTTATCTGTTGCCGGTGGTTGCCGGTTGTGATTGTTCCTGGCGGTGGGTGTCGGGCGCCCAGGCGGCTTCGTGCTCGGCGGGGGTTCGCATCCCGATGGCGGAGTGTGTCCGGGTGGTGCCCGTACCAGTGGACCCACTCGGCGGTGGCGAGTACGGGCGGCGTCGATGTCCTCCCAAGGGCCCTGGTTGCGGATGAGCTCGGCCTTGTACAGCGAGTTGAGTGGCTCGGCCAGAGCATTGTCGTAGGAATCCCCCTTAGAGCCTACAGAGGCGACTGCCTCGCAGTCGGCCAGGGCGGCCCCGTAGTGAATGGACCTGTACTGCACCCCACGGTCGGAGTGGTGCACCAGGCCCGTCAGGTCAGCACCGGCTCGTTTCCGCTGCCAGACGGCCATCTGAAGGGCATCCAGCCCCAGGAAGGTCCTCAGATCAGGGCCGGTGAAGGTAGTCTCAGGCACGTCGAGGTCTCTCAGGTGGCGTGTGTAGCAGCTCCCATCATCAGGGGACCTCGACCCCTACCCGGCGTAACGACGCACCCACCCCACCTATACACTTCAATAGGCTCCAGCTACCACACCCTCAAACACGAAGAGCCGGATTCACCAGACACAACATCTTCACCTACGCTAGCAGACATGGCACAGCCCCAATCGAGACCGGCAACGACACGACCACTACTCGACATCATCGTCATCCATCATCCGGAAAGTTTACACGGCAATCAGGTATTCATCCGACTTCGCGACCACTACCACTCACCAGCATTCGCCGGACTCGTCGGAGGCAGTGTTGAAGTTTACCACCGCAGCATCCCATGGTCTTCTACCGACCCCCAATCGGCGCCCCGTCCTGTGCCAGCCGCTGACTCGCACCCTCTAGCAGCCCAGATCACAGTCGTCATACCCGTCATCGACACAAGCCTCATCCGCGCGACAACCACTGTCGGCACTCCCTGGTCTTTGTACCTCAATGACGCACTCAAGACATTCGACAACGACACCTCACGCAGACTTGTCATTCCCGTCATCATCAATCCTGCCTTTCCCACGCACGGCCCCCTAGCCGACCTTCTCAACAACACTCAAGGCATACACGTCTCCGCTGCCCATCTGGCCATCCCCAACCACTCGACCTCGATTGACGAAGAAGACGAAACAACCACCTGGATCGACCATCTTTTTCTTGAGCGCGAAATCAGCCAGGCAATCGTCCAGCACATATCCCCCGATTGGAGCATTGACCACCCCCTCAAAGTCTTCATCAGCCACACAAAGAAGGAGACTTCAGGAGAGGAAGACGTCACCGACATCGTCAAGAAAATCATCGCCACCACTCATCTCGACAGCTTCTTCGATGAGCGCTCAATCCAGACCGGTGACAAGTGGAAGGAGGCACTGCAGGATAATGCCAGCAACTGCGCACTTCTCATGATCCGAACTGACCTCTACGCGAGCAGACTCTGGACTCAGAAGGAGGTGCTACTAGCGAAGGAGCACGACGTTCCCGTCGTCACGCTGTCCGCACTCGCTCGCGGAGAGGAGCGTGGGTCCTTCCTCATGGACCACGTACCGACTGTCGCGTTTTCCTCGGCGGATACCGACAGCAGCGTCGCTCGCGCGCTGTGCCGCCTGGTCGATGAAGCGCTCAAACGGACCCTATGGGAGCTCCAGGCCTTGTATACGAGTGATACAGGATTCGACTGGAAACCTGTCCACGCCCCCGAGCCGACAACAGTCACCACCTGGCTAAAGAATCATCCACGCGATGACCGCCACTTGTGGATCATTCACCCAGACCCCCCACTCACCTCCCACGAGAAAAACCTCATTCGAGACATGTGTGAACTCGCTGGGTTCAAGAGGAATGACGCCAGCCTCACCATCGTGACCCCACGCGAGTTCCTTTCACGGGGAGGTGCCCTCCTCCCCGGGCAGGACCCTTTGATTGAGGCTGGAGAGCGCAGCCTGAACGGCCGCCGCCTCGGTATCTCCGTTTCTCCCTCGGAGGACCTGAAACGCCTCGGTCTTTCAGACTCTCATCTCGACTATGCGGTTGCTGAGCTAGCCCAACTCACCTTCCTTCATGGAGGCACCCTCGTCTACGGAGGCAGGATCAATCAGGACGCTCACGACATGACAACGTTCATGGCAGAGCAGGCCGAGAGATACGCCGATACCCCTAATTCCTTTGAGAACCTCCAGCCGTGGTGCGTATATCTCACTGCTACGGAACAGGACCTCCGCGCGTTCGAGGACCGGATCGCAAACGTCGGCTCCCTACAAATTGTCTTCACGGACCAAAAGCTCTCGCTCACCGAAGCAGCACAACAGCGTGTTGCCTCAAACCGCTGCGATGATTCGGACAAAATGAAGTCCCTTACGGACATGAGGCAACTCGCCGCATCCACGACGCACGCCCGCGTTCTCATCGGCGGAAGCCTCGAACGTTCCACCTGCGCACAAGTCCCCGGCACACTCCAGGAGGTATATCTCCAACTCAGAGCCCACCGCCCCGTCTACATCTGTGGCGGTTTCGGTGGAATCGGGGCGGTCGTCGCCGACGCCGTCGGCCTACCGACTCCTGATGACTACACCGTTACCATCCCGGATATAACCCCGGAGGCGGTAGACATGCTGAACTTCATCAGGGAAAACTGGCGGAATATCGACACTGGACTGACCAACGCGGAACAGGCCGACCTTGCCATGTCCCACCACCCGAGCATGATAGCAGGCCTCATCCTTCGCGGAATGAACCGCCTGGTGAACAATTCGCCGCAAGATTCGAGAGGGGACTCACGTGGCATCGAGTGACCGGAGGCGAGCAGATCGGGTTGCCGCAATCCTCGAGTGTGCGTGTCGCCTCGAGGAGCTCGACGCGACGGTCGTTCAGACCGTCCTCGCGGAGTACGGGCTGGACACGGTGACACCGGCTGTCGATTACATCCCGCACGAGCGTCTCATACCGGTGCTTCGCGCCGCCGATACGCGGACTCTGCTCAGTCTGGCAAATTTTCTCAGGCGCCCCAGGACACTCCTGCTCGACGAAGAACTCCCTTTCCACGGGCAAGGACTCCGTCTGTTCTTCTCCCATCTCAGCCGGTCACACGAGTTCGTCGAGTCAGTCAGCGCAGTCCTCGAGGATCTCAGCATCGAGGTCCTTATCGCACACCAGGACATTCGCCCCAGTCGCGATTGGCTGGCATTTCTCGCTAACGGTCTCGACCAGTGCGACGGCCTGGTCGCCTTCGTCGAAACGGGATTTCGTGAGAGCGAGTGGTGCGATCAAGAGGTCGGTTGGGCACTCGGCCGACACCGCCCCATCCTGTCCCTATTTCGCGAGCAGACCGTTCCATATGGCCTTGCTGGAAGGGTCCAAGGACTAGCGTTCGAGAATGATGCCCCCTCAACTGTCGCTGAGAAGATCATCTCGTGGGCAGGAACTGAAGAGCTCCTGAGACACAGACTGCTCGAGAGCCTCGTACAGACGCTCGAGAACAGCCCAAACTTCGACACCACACGAGAAGTTGTCAAGATGCTCCGAGAAGTGCCTGCCACGGCTCTCTCCACCGATCTCGCAGATCGGCTCTCAACGGCGGCGACGTCCAACCCGCAGGTCGAGAAGGCCGTCGTTCCCCGCCATACCGGAAGGCGTTACCCGACCGTCCTGTTCTCCACGTGGCTGGCTGAGTTTACCGGACACACGACACCCGATTCCTGAGTCAGGAACGCACACCCAGCGCCTCCTGCCTAAAGTCAAGGTTGGTGATGCCCGGCTCTGGCTCCCCCATGGCGGCTCTGGCACGTCCGAGACGGGCCGCGAGTCCATCCATGGCGGCCCGGATGCCAGCCTTCTGTGCCGTGACCCGCATAAATGCCGGACCGTAGTACGGCAGGAAGGCGTGAACGCTGACGCCATCACGGCCCAACTCGCGACGCAGTACAGCCCGAGTCTCGGGATCGGCGCCCTCCCAGGAGGCGCAGACCGACTCAGCTCCCGCTGCATCCATCACCTGAAGCATTAGAGCCAGACGCGTGACAGCTACTAGATCAGCGTCAGCGACCCGTTCGCTCAGTCCAAGCACCGTTGCACGGAGACTCAGATAGCAGCCATACCGATCCATTCCTGCAGCCGTCTCCCCACTTCCCATCGCCTCAGCCAGGTCGGTAAACTCATCGACGACCGGCAAGGTCAATGCTGTCGCCCCAACTCTGCCATCGCTGGCTTTGACACCGGCTAGATCGAGCAGCAGGTGAACGAGGTACCAGTCACGCACATGTGAACCGACACCATCCCAGCCCAACAGCACGCCGGCAGGAGCCTCGCCCTGCATCACCTGACCCAGGTTACATTCTAGCCCGAGCACGTCCCGCACCAGGACGCTCTTTCCCTCGCCCAGCACTCCGAGGTTTGGCAAAAGCGCTGTCTGAAGCCGCGGAGTCTTCATGACACAGCGCAGCAAGTCGTCGTGATCGGTCCAGTCGAGACCTGCGTCTTGTGTCATCTTTACCACCGCCGCGCACTTTCCAGCGTCATGCACCAGCATCAGGTAACGCATGCCCATGAGGCCACTGTCGTCTACGAGGATATTTTTCACCCAGTGATGAAGCGAACGAAAACGCTCTTTCGTCAGAGTGGTTCTCCTTGACGGTTGCCCCCTGACGAACGCGGTGTAGTCCTCCTCTGATCCCGCCCACAGGTACTCGAGACACCTAAGTGAGCACGCAGTTCGAAAAAGCTCACGATACCTAGGCCCACCCGCCTCTGGGGATGGTGCTACGTCATTCTTGAGTAGATGGAGCTCGGGGAATTCCCAAGCCCAGGTTGGTACTCCGCAATGCATCCAAGTTGCCTTGTCACGGAAGGTGTCATCGTGCGCTGAATCCAACTGAACCATGAGAGAAGGATAACGGGGTACCCCGGCTTCCCGAATCTTTACTGATGAGTGTGAGGTGAGTTCTCAGGCAGGAGGTGGCTGAGCCGGCTTGACGGGGTTGTGGCAGGGCCTGGCGCGTCGCTGAGACGAGGACACGAGTCCCGTAGGGACGATGAGCGGTGTCAAATCAATCCCTCGCCCCAGGAACCCGCGCTGATGTCAACTTCCACCACGACTGCCCTACCACGCCAGCCTCTGGTCCGGGCCGTTCAGGAGGATGGCTGATCCCAGGGACCGCCGCGGTATGCGCCACGACCTGCCCACGGCGCTGTCCCCGGCCGTCACCCGGGTGCTGGCCGGCTACCGGAGCCCAACAACGATATGGGAGCACACCACAGACCTGACCGGTGCCGACCTGCGCTCTGTGGTGCTGGGGAGAATCAGCCCCTTCCATCTTAAGTCCACGATCTGGCGGCTGCTCCAAGACCTCGCCCCTGCAGACCTTGTCAAGCCCCGGGTTTTGTGGAGGCTGGTTTATCTGTTGCCGGTGGTTGCCGGTTGTGATTGTTCCTGGCGGTGGGTGTCGGGCGCCCAGGCGGCTTCGTGCTCGGCGGGGGTTCGCATCCCGATGGCGGAGTGTGTCCGGGTGGTGCCCGTACCAGTGGACCCACTCGGCGGTGGCGAGTACGGGCGGCGTCGATGTCCTCCCAAGGGCCCTGGTTGCGGATGAGCTCGGCCTTGTACAGCGAGTTGAGTGGCTCGGCCAGAGCAAAGCCGAAAGGAGTCGCCCTTCGACCCCACCGAGGCGACCGCCTTGCACTCGGCCAGGGCGGCCCCGTAGTGAATGGACCTGTACTGCACCCCACGGTCGGAGAGTTGCACCAGGCCAGAGAGGTCAGCCCCGGGGAGTTTCCGCTGCCAGACGGCCATTCTCAGGGCGTCCAGGGCCAGGTCGGTGCACAGGCTCGTGGAGGTCTGCCAGCCGATGAGCCTCCGCGAGTACACGTCGGTCACGAAAGCCACATAGACCCACCCGGAGAAGGCGCGTACATAGGAGGGGGCACCTCCCGCTTGCGGAGGAATGTCGGCGACCCACAGCTCATTGGGAGCAAACGCCTCGAAGTGGCGCTTGACCAGGTCGGCCGGACACTGCTCTCGCGGCGCACTGCGCGTGGTGCGCGGAGACCTGGCGCGTCTGACGCCGCGCAGCCCCAGGTCGCCCATGAGGCGTTCGACGGTACAGCGGGCCACGTGACCGGCACCGTGACGCTCGGCGCTCTGACCTGACTCGTGACAGCTTGGTGGGTTCCAACTGCACCAGCGTATGTGATGCATCCACCGGACAGCAGCATCATCTGCGCCACTTCTGCCATGACAAGTTCAAGATGCTTTTCCCTCAGTCCTAGCGCCTTGATGTCCTCGTTTCGAGACAAGGAGACGCCCAGCGTAAACCCGGTTAGTGGTCGACTCAGTGCTAGATTCGGAGTGCTAAGCTGAGGCTCTCCCTGACCGTATGATCCCCCAGCAGCAAAGAATGTGCGTGGGGTGAGAATATGGACTTGACTACGCTCATATGAAGCTAGAGTGCATAAGTCCACCATTATCTCATGTTCGGGAGGAAGTAGGGGTGGATCCGGGTGAATAAGCCACAAATGCGTTTCGTTGGGGAATCTGCTTTTATGCTCCGATAAGAATCTTGTGAGCATGAGAGGTTCGGGAGCGCGTGCTGGCGCTACGTCGAAACCATGATTGTCATTATGGCGTGTTGCGTCAGGTTCTTTGTTTGAGGCTCTCCTTTCACTTTCTTGTGCCTGGCTGACGGATTTGGGTATTTCCTGGTGGCGCCACAATGCTTGTCTGAGTGCTTCGTCGATAAGTCGATTTATAGCACAGACTATAGCTCTCCCTTGAGCGCCTTTATTTTTCTACTTGTTTTTATTGTCAGTGGAAGTGGGGTAGGCTACGGTTGGAACGTGGTCGAGAAGGGAGGAGTCTCGTTGCTCTCCTTCAGTAAGGGCACTTAGGCAGACGACCGGCATCTCTGCTTTTTTCGCTTCTAGTACTTCTCGTTGCGTCCACTCACGACAACTGTAGTGGTCAGTCCGAACCATGAGTAGTGCGCCTGACTGAACTTGTTCTATGATTTCTGTGTTCCAGTCGTCTCCAGGTTGGATGTCGCGAATGTCTACAAAGTCGGCCAGCTTGGTTTTTCCTATCCAAGATCGAACTTTTGAAACGACTCCTGTTGGGGTGATATTTTCTTTGTCTTTCTTAGGGATGTCTGATCGTGAGTGACTGATGAAAATATGTAGTCGGTCCTGCCGTTTGGGTTCTTTTAGGAGGGTTTGTATGATGGCCTGACCGAGATCTCTGGTTAGTTCTCCTTCGGAAGCGATCGAGTGTTTTTTGTTGAAGGCGCTTAGGTTTCCGATGTGGCCTTGGTTTACTCCTCGCCTATTCATAAGGGCGGCAACTATGGGGGAGTTTGAATAATCGGGAACTACTTTAGGTAGAATAGGTAGGACTAGTGTGTGAAAATTCGGCTATCCGCATTTACTTTGTAGTCTCGCGATATCGCCAAGGTAGTCTTTCCAGCGAGGCTTCCCTTTGATGGATGCGCGTATGAGATTCTCGTCAATGAAAGGGAGAATGATGGAGTACTGTGCTGGGTCGACGTTTAATGCTTGCTCTTTGTTTCCCACAATTCCATCTACGGTGACGATAGGTGCAGGGAGGTCGTTATTGCCGATCAGTGGGCAAGATCGTCCATACACCTCCACAGCGCTGCCCGCGAGTCCTGCAAAGGCGTCGGAGTGGTAGTGCTGAAATATTCTGTCACAGATACTCTCGCCCTCACTGTCGGCTGGGTGTCAGACAACGAAGATGTCGAGGACGTTGGGTGAGGGTGCGGGTAGGGTGGCGCTGAGGGATTGAGGTTGAAGTGGTCTATGGGTCATGTTGTGATGATAATGAGATGCAGAACACTTCGCAATGACTTTATTTGGCACCTGGTTCCGGAGGGTGAGAGCTGCAGTCTGCGACAGTGACGTTTCGCTTCTATTGCCCGTAGGCTCATGCCATGAGCTCTACCTTCATGCCGGCCCCTGACGAACTTCTAGATGACTCCGCCCAGCGGCCTGCTGCCCGCGGGCCGCGGCGTCGCACCGTCAGCGAGGGGCCGGCCACCGGCCACGAGGTGCTGAACAACCCGGCCTCGGCCCGTATCTCCCGTGTGGCGGGCCTGTCCCGCCGAAACGTGCGGACCAAGCACCGCCGCTTCCTCGTCGAAGGCCCCCAGGGCGTGCGTGAGGCCATCCGTCATGCTTCTGAGCGCGTGCTCGACGTCTACCTCACCGAGCCCGCCGTCGAGCGTTACAGCGAGATCTGGGATGAGGCGGTGGCGGCCGAGCTCTACGTGCACGTCACCAGTGAGCAGGTCATGGACGCCATGAGCACCGATGCCCAGGGCGTCCTCGCCGTCGTCGCCGTCGAGGAGGCCTCCGGCTCCGAGGCGCTGGCCACCGCCCTGGACGGGGCCAGGCTCGTTGCCGTCCTCACCCAGGCCCAGGACCCTGGAAACGCCGGCGCCATCATCCGAGCCGCCGATGCCGCAGGAACCGACGCCGTCGTCCTTGTGCGGGGCAGCGTGGATCCCACCGCGCCGAAGGTTGTGCGCTCCACCGCCGGAAGCCTCTTCCACCTGCCTGTCGTCACCGGTGTGGCCCTGGACGACGCCGTGGCCGCCCTTCACGAGGCCGGACTCACCGTCCTGGCGGCCGACGGACGCGGGGACTTCGACCTCTTCGAGGCCGAGTCTCTCCTGGAGGCGCCCAGCGCCTGGCTGCTCGGCAACGAGGCCCGCGGGCTGCCCGCAGAGGCGCTGAGCCGGGCCGACGCCGTCGTCTCCATTCCCATCTACGGCAAGGCGGAGTCGCTCAACGTCGCGGCCGCCGCAGCCGTCTGTCTCTACGCCAGCGCCCGGGTACAGGCGTAGGACGCAGGCCGGCGGACCGCAGCAGACAGACGCAGCTGACTCAGAGCAGCTTGCAGATCGCCTCGGCCGCCTGGCCCGGGCCGTCCAGGCCCTTCATGAGCTCGGCCACGCGCCGAGCACGAGAACGCATGACGTCGTCGGCCAGGGCCTCGCGCACCAGGGCGGCCCAGTCGGCCCTGCGAGCCTCCTTCTGGGAAACGAGCCGAGCCGAGCCGAAGGCCACGCAGCGCTGGACATTGAAGCGCTGCTCGAGCTGCAACGGGATCCCGATGAAGGGCCACCCCTGCACGCAGCTGGTCTGTACCGTCCCCTCTCCGCCGTGGGTGATGGCTAGGTCGACGGCGTCGCCCAGCTGATGGGTCGGGATCCAGTCAGTGACATGGATGTTGAGGGGTAGCGTCTCGAGGTCCTCCTGGTGGAGGTGGGAGCGCACCGGAGCCAGCACCTGGCAGTCCGCCCGTCCCAGGCCTCTGAGTACGTCAAGGACGAGCTCACGGTTCCCCGATGAGCCCACTGCGAAGTACACCAGGGGCTTGGGGCCGGCGGCCAGGTCGGTGACGAACTCGGGAACCTCTCCGGGCAGGTTGGCGTACACCGGTCCCACCACCTGGTGCCCGTCAGGCATCTCCAACCACCGGGGCAGGAGGTGCGGAGCACTGGCGATGAGGTTGAGGTCCGCGGTGAGCCCGGCGAACAGCCCCTGGGGCAGGGACACTCCGTTGGCCTTGGCCACTCGGTGGAAGGTGCGTGACAGGGGCACTCGGGTTCCAACCGTGTGGAGCAGGTGGGCGGCCGCGTTGTCGACCAGGCACTCCTCGGGGGTGGTACGGGGCAGAAAGCCGGTGGCGCCCACCTTGCGGGCAGCCTCCAAGTGGGCCAGCGAGTAGGCGAAGGGCCGTACGAAAACCAGTGGCACGCACTCGGCCCGGGCCGAAATAAACTGGCTGGGAGTTACTCCGATAACGACGGCGTCCGGACGCAGGCAACGCAGTAGCACTCGCTCGCTCGCGACTCTCTGGGCGAGCATCGGCTCGGTGAACGGGTGGCGCAGGCTGCGCCCCTGGTCGAATTCCAGCGCCAGCCGGCCCTCCTCGTCGCTGAGGTGCGGAGTGAGCAGGCGGAACTCAAAGCCTGCCGCTTTGATGTACTCGGAGTTGCGCCGCGAGAATCCCGCAAAGACGCACTCCACGGTCGAAGGCATCCGGCGCGCCACCTCAATGGCGCGGGTCACCTCGGCGAAGTTGAAGGTCTCTGGAGCGAAGAGAACCCGCGACGTGCTCTTACCTACAGCCACCGCGCACCCAGTAGTGCCTTCAGGCATGATCAGCTCCCCCTCTAAGGGCGAGGGGTGCCTCAGTGAGAGGGTCCCTCATCGTCTCTTATTGCACGTCGCGTACAACTGGAGGAGAGGTTAGCACGTTTATTCTTACACAGATGCCATTCTTACGATGCGGTTGGAATGCCGGAAAAATGCATGCAAGGTGGATTGGATGGACAGGTGCTGTGGGGCGGGCTGCTTCGGAGGGGGCCTCGGCGGCGGTCGACGCACGTCCGCAGTGGCTACTCGTCAGATCGCTCCAGAGGGTGTGCCGAGGTGTGCTCCGGGGGGTGGGCATCGCCCTGCAGCGCCTGCGAGACCAGGCTTCGCAGCGCCTGAGCGGACATGTTCGTGATGGTTTCCTGGCTGATCTCCGGGTGGTCCAACCAGGCCAGGCACAGAGCGATCATCGTGCTGATCCACACCTTGGTCGCGAACATGGCGCGCTCATCAGGCTCCGTGACCCCCATTAGCATGAGGACGAGGCGCCCGTATCGCTCGAAGCTGGTGGCCAGGGCGGCCGCGATCTCCGGGTCCTGGTCGAGGCCGCCGGTGTGCAGGGCTCGAAAGCTGTTCGGCCTGGCCTTCACATAGCCCGCGAAGGTGAAGATCGCAGCCTCTGGTGTCGGCTCGACCTGCTGCTCGACCAGGCCGTGAAGGTGAAGGATCTCGTGCTCCACGATGGCTCGGGCGAAGGCGATCTTGGAGGGGAAGTAGTGGTAGAAGAGCGTGCGTGAGACGCCGGCCCGCTTGATGATCTCGTTGACGTGGGTGCGGTCGAGCGTTCCTTCTGCGAACAGCTCGACCCCGACTCTCACCAGCTCCTCCCGACGCTGCTCGGGCTGGAGTCGGCGACGCGGATCGGCTGTATTCGCGGGGCTCATGCGCATGAGACTACGACCGGATGGTCGACTTGCGCGGTTAGGCGCTCTGCGCGGCGTGTGACCATGATCCCAGTAGGGGAGCGGTGGTGAGACTCGGTTGACGTCCTGGATGTGGGCGGTGCTACTCTTCCTGACGAAAGGTCAGAACTGCGACGGCCTGCTATCCACGAGTCCTTATCGCGGGAAGTGAGGGGATTGCGGGAGGCGTAGGGATTTTGACCCGATTTTCTCAAGGCTGAGGCCGACGTGAGCTGAGGAGGAATGTAGTGCGCATGTGGATGTGTTGCTGTTGCTGTCGCTGAGACAGATATCGCTCCTATATCCACGTTGAGACGAGGTACTCGTGACCACATCCGCACCTTCTCCGGGCCAGGCAGCCGCAGACGCGACGGACGACGTCGAGCGCACCATTGACGGCGATGTATTGGTGCGCATCAGCCGCGTCACCAAGTACTACGGCCGCTTCAAGGCTCTCGACGACGTCTCGCTCGACATCCACCGTGGCGAGGTCGTTGCAGTCATCGGTGCCTCCGGCTCGGGCAAGTCGACCCTGTGCCGTACCGTCAACCGCCTGGAGCCGATCCAGGAGGGTGAGATCGAGATCGACGGGATTCCGCTGCCCCAGGAGGGAAGAGCGCTCGCACAGCTGCGAGCCGAGGTGGGGATGGTCTTCCAGTCCTTCAATCTCTTCCCGCACCGAACGGTGCTGGACAACATCACCCTGGCACCCATCAAGGTGCGCGGAATCCCCCGAGGGCAGGCCGAGGAGCGGGCGCACGAGCTGCTCGCCCGGGTCGGCCTGGAGGACCAGGCAGACAAGCGCCCCGCCCAGCTCTCGGGAGGTCAGCAGCAAAGGGTCGCCATTGCTCGCGCCCTGGCCATGGACCCCAAGGTCATGCTCTTCGATGAGCCCACCAGCGCCCTGGACCCGGAGATGATCAACGAGGTTCTCGACGTCATCAAGGACCTGGCCTCCTCCGGCATGACGATGCTCGTCGTCACCCATGAGATGGGATTCGCCCGTTCCGTCGCCGACAGCGTCGTCTTCATGGATGGCGGACAGATCGTCGAGGCCGGCAGCCCGGATGAGTTCTTCTCCTCTCCGCGCACCGAGCGTGCCCGTGACTTCCTCTCCAAGGTGCTCAGCCACTGAGCTCCGAACCGCGCCTTCTCCCGGGCGCGGCCACCACAGCAGGCCCCGAGCCTGGGACGGTCCGTCCCCGTCCGAACGAAAGGAACACCATGACCACTCTCTCTCGCCGCGGTCTCCTGGCCACCACCGGCGCCGTCTCCCTGGCCGGTGTGCTGGCCGCCTGCGCCGACACGGGCGCCGACGGGAAGGCCGTCGCCTCGTCGTCGGCCTCCGACGCCGACTACGACAAGGCCATCAACTCCGGTCCGGTGGCCGCCGCCGACGTCGTGGCCGCCTCCCCCTGGGCCGCCTCCGTGAAGGAGGCGAAGAAGCTCGTCACCGGTGGGACCAAGACCTCCGAGGTCTTCTCCTGGGAGGACTCCAAGACGAAGAAGATCTCCGGCTTCGACGCGGCCATCGCCCAGGCGCTGGCCCGCTACATCATCGGCGGTGACGATGCCCGCTCCCTCCTGGAGGTTCAGCAGGTCACCTCCGACACGCGTGAGACCGTGCTGGTCAATGGCACGGTCAAGGCGGTCGTGGCCACGTACACGATCAACCCAGAGCGGGCCAAGAAGATCGACTTCGCCGGCCCGTACTACGCCTCCAGTCAGGCCATCCTGGTCAAGGCCGACAACAAGGACATCACGGGTGTCGACAGCCTGGCCGGCGACGTCGCGGTCCAGTCCAACTCCTCATCGGCCTCCGCCCTGAAGAAGTACGCCCCCAACGCGACGGCCAAACCCTTCGACACCCAGGCCAAGTGCGTCGCCGCCGTTGAGAGCGGACAGGTCAAGGCCTACGTCGTGGACCAGTCCCTGCTCAAGAGCGAGGTCCTGTCCAACGACAAGGTCAAGATCGTCGGTGACACCTTTGCCGAGGACCCCTACGGCATCGGACTTCCCAAGGACTCCGGCGCACAGGCCTTCGTCAACACCTTCCTGAAGACGATCGAGGCGGACGGCACCTGGAAGAGGATCTGGGATGCGACGATCGGCAAGTCCCTCGGTGGCGACGCCCCTCAGCCGCCGGCCATTGGCTCGGTTCCCGGGTCCTCGACCGCCGGTGTCGACGGTGCTCAGCAGACTTCCGCCTCAGAGGGAGGTTCCGCCCCGGCCTCCGAGCAGAGCTCCGGGGCGGCTTCGAAGGAGTCCTGAACGAGCTCGTTGCCCGCCGGCTCGTCACGTCGTCGACCTAGCGGTGCCCCCGCCGGGACGGCGACGTGAGAAGCCGGCAGCGTTCGCGTCATGGTGACGACCCGTATCTTTCAAGGAGGCGACTTGTGAGTGCCATTACCGACAATCTGGCTGATATCGGTTCGGGGCTGCTGGTCACGCTGATGATCTCTGTCCTGTCCTACCTGGGTGGCCTGGTCCTGGGATCGCTCATGGCCATCTTCCGGGTCGGCCCCATTCCTCCGCTGCGGGCACTGGGCGCGGCGTGGGTGACGGTGGCCTGCAATATCCCCAACCTGTGCCTCATGGTGCTCATCGGCCTGGCGCTTCCCAACATCGGCATCAGGATCCCCCTGTTCTGGTCGGTGATCGTCGCGCTGATCTTCTCCTCGTCCGGATTCGTGTGCGAGACAGTGCGCAGCGGAATCAACTCGGTGTCGAAGGGACAGATCGAGGCCGCCCGCGCTCTGGGGATGCCCTTCGGGCTCATCATTCGCGGCATCGTCCTGCCCCAGGCGCTGGCGCGCACGATTCAGCCGCTGGTCAACATCTTCATCGCCTGCCTCATCGGTTCCTCGCTCGCCGCCGCGGTCGGCGTCGTCGAGCTGACGGCGGTCACGCAGAGAATCAACCAGGATCGAGCCGAGGGCGTCATCACCTTCCTCACCTCAGGGCTGACCTACCTGGCGATCGCCTTCGCCGCCACGAAGCTCGGCGGGCTCCTTGAGAGACGCCTCGAGTTCATGGGGAAGGAGCGAGCATGAGCTCACGCATCACGCCCATGACGGACCCCCGTCCCGCCAAGCGAGGCAAAAGGGCCGGGGCGACGGACGCGGCGCTGCTCTTCGATGAGCCGGGGCCGCGTGGGCGCATCATGATCGCCGTCGGATCGGTCTTCGCGGTTCTCGGAATCGCGGCGCTGCTGGGCGCGGTCCTCTACCGGCTGGACCTCGCGGGTCAGCTCGACTACCCCGAGTGGCGCTACTTCCTGGGACGCTCCGTCGTCAGCCAGCTCCTGGATGCGGCCGGCAACACTCTGTCCCTAGGTGCTGTCGCGGCCGTCCTCACCTTCCCGCTGGGAATCGTCCTGGGCTGGCTCCGCATGCTGGATAACCGCCCCGTGCGGTGGCTGGTGGGCCTGTGGATCGACGCCATGCGAGCGGTACCGATGCTGCTGCTCGTCTACTTCTTCCTGCTGGTCGTTCCTCGGTTCGTGGGCGTCTCGGATTTCTGGAAGCTGGCCCTTCCTATCGTCATGTGCACCTCGGCGACGACGGCGGAGGTCTTCCGCTCCGGCGTCCGGGCGCTGGATCGAGGTCAGACGGAGGCCTCCCTGGCCCTGGGGATGAGTCGGTCTCTGACGATGCGTCTCATCCTGGCGCCGCAGGCCCTGCGTCTCATGCTCCCGACCCTCATCACGCAGATGGTCACCATCATCAAGGGCACCACGCTCGCCTACGTGCTCTCCTACCCCGACCTCATGTACCGAGGCTCCCAGATGATCGGTCAAGCCAAGAAGGAAGTTCACTTATCCGTCTTCTTCCAGACCTACATCATCATCGCCGTCCTCTACGTCATCGTGAACTGGGCCCTGGGGGCGCTGGCGAGGTACATCGAGTCACGTACCCGGTGAGGGCGGGCCGGCGCTGTCCGCTTCTTCCCAAGGAATGGAGCCGGTCAGCTGAAGCCTGAGGTGTCGGTGGCGCACACACGCAGGCGGTGCCCATCGGGGTCGGTAGCCACGAAGGTGTAACCGAACTCGAGCACGGTCGGCTCCAGGATCATGGGAATGCCCAGGGCCTTCCAATGCGCGTAAAGGCGGTCGACATCGATGTGCTCGACGTCGCTCAGGCTCAGCTCGCTTCCGCCCACACACGGTTCCGCGGCGGGTTCAATCTCGTCGGCCGCCTGCAGGCCGAGAGTGACGTCGTCGGACAATGCGAAGACGCTGAATCCTGGATAGGTCTCAATCGGTCCGTGCCCGAGAATCCTGCGGTAGAAAGCGGTGCTCGCCTCGACGTCGGAGACGTAGAGGATGACGCTGTTGGGAACGAAGGCAGTCATAGTGATGCTCCTAGGATCTTCACCGGGACACAACCCGGGCGGACGGTATCGAGGTTAGAGACTATTGGTGCCACCTTGTGTCACGTACGTGCGAGGATGAGTCGGTGCGTGCCGACCGCTTGCTGTCCATGATCTGGCTGCTGCGTGCCCACGGCAGTCTGCCTGCCTCGGACCTGGCGCAGCGGCTAGAGGTCTCACGGCGTACCGTGCTGCGGGACGTCGAGGCGCTGTCGGCTGCGGGAGTGCCGGTATGGTGCGAGCGGGGACCTCACGGTGGAGTGAGAATCGACCCCGGCTTTCGCATTGACGTGACAGGACTGAACCGTGAGGAGAGCCGAGCCCTCTTCGCCGGTCTCACCAGTTGGGGCGCTGCGCATCTGGGCCTTGGTGATGCCCTCGCCTCCGCCGCTCGCAAACTGCTTGCCGCCGTCCCCGACAACCATCGCAGCCGGTCCATGAGCATTGCATCGCGCGTCGTGGTTGATCCTCAAGGATGGCTTCCCCTTCCCGAGAGCGAGCGGGCCGACGCCGTCTTCCGCGCCGTTCAGGAAGCGGTCTTGACGCGCCATCGGCTGCGTATGGTCTTCCGTTACAAGTCAAGGACGACGACGCAGGAGGTCGTCGATCCGCACGGAATGGTTGCCGCCAGTCGCAGCTGGTACCTGTGCGCCTCACACGGCGCCGAGGTTCGATTCACCAAGCTCTCTCGGATCGAGGAGGCTGATGTACTTACTGAGGCGTGCTCCAATGACTCCGGCTTCGACATGGCCACGGCATGGCAGAAGCAGCGTGAGGAGTTTCTCGAGAGGTTCGAGGCCATCACCGCCACCGCCTGGGTGCGGGATGAGCGCTGGAGCGACGTGCAGGAGTGGACGTTGCGCGCAACGACGACCGATGAAGATGACGAGCGCCCCGGAGATGACGGATGGACCTGTTTCCAGCTGGAGTTCATGGACCACCTCCATGCCATGACGATTCTTCTCCGGCTCGGCCCGGACGCCCGTGTCATCGCACCCGTTTCCCTGCGTCAGGACCTCGTCGGATACCTGGAGCGCACGCTTGAGCGGTACCAGGATGACAGCGCCTGATGACCTAACGTTGAGGCGAGGAGGGGCAGGCACCCGTCCTCGTGAATCGAAGGAGGCGCTCCATGTCCAAGGCCGTGCAGGAGGACAGTCCTGTT
>ERZ773075.791-NODE-791-length-20786-cov-60.7934_pt1 | contig 20786 bp, 15 predicted proteins | sample MGYA00580614_ERZ773075 | MGnify/ENA primary metagenome ERZ773075 (study PRJEB29015, sample SAMEA2738021) | human oral metagenome | biome: human oral; feature: human-associated habitat; material: dental | place: China | collected 2043 ... | reverse complement strand
GGGCGGTGCCGCCTGCCGGCGGCACCGCCCCTTGTCCTGCTAGCGGGAGTGATCGGATCGCACGCGAGTACGATTCGGGTCCCGGCTCACTTGGCGACGACGGCGAGGACGTCGCGCGCGGAGAGAATGAGGTAGTCCTCGCCCGCGTACGTGACCTCGGTGCCGCCGTACTTGGAGTAGATGACGAGGTCGCCCTCGGCGACATCGACCGGGACGCGCTTACCGGAGTCGTCGATGCGGCCGGGGCCCACGGCCACGACCTTGCCCTCCTGCGGCTTCTCCTTGGCGGTGTCCGGAATGACCAGGCCCGATGCGGTGGTCTGCTCGGCCTCGACCGTCTGCACGACGATCCGGTCCTCGAGCGGCTTGATGGAGACCGACATGTCGTCCTCCCCTTCTTCGCTTCTTTGGTATGCGGATGGTGTCTGAATCCGCGTCCTGGCGGTGCCGGTCCGCCGTCGCGGGGGTCGGCCCGTCAGCGCCGGGGCGCGTGCCGCGGGGCGGATGCGCTCCGCGTCTGACGAGGAATGTACGCGCGCGATTAGCACTCAGTCAACGCGAGTGCCAGGGAGGTCGGCGGGGTTCGCCCTGGGCGTTCAGGAGGACGTGCGGCGGGGGACGGCGGCGGCCGCAAGACACTGGCCGCCGCCGTCCGGCCACCGACCGATATCGATGATCTCGCGGACGGTCACTCGCGGTGCGCCCGCGTCCACGCCAGGGCGTCGTCCACGGTCGTCTCCCGCCCGCCCAGAACAGGGTCGCGTCTGGTGACCACGTCCCAGGCCGCCTTGATGGCGGCCGGGCGCTCGCGCAGCCAGCTCATCCTCCACGTCCCGCGGTCGGCCGCGGCCTGGGTATCGCCCACACCACGAGCATCCAGACCCGCGGAGCGGCACACCGCCACCGCCCGGCTGACGTGGAAGTCCTGGGAGACCAGGAGAGCCTGGTCGACCCCGAAGATCCTGCGGGCGCGCACACAGGTGTCGTAGGTATCGAACCCGGCGTAGTCCAGTGCGATCGCCTCGGAGGGGACGCCCAGGCCCACCAGGTAGTCGCGCATGGCGGTGGGCTCGTCGTAGTCGACCCGGCTGTTGTCCCCCGAGACCAGAATGGCGTCCACCCGCCCCGACTCGTACAGACCGGCGGCGGTCTCGAGCCTGTACTTCAGCCACGGCGAGGGCTCCCCCGGAGCCCAGACCGATGCGCCCAGGACGATGGCGACCGGCGCCTCCGCCGTGTCGCCGTCCTCGCCGTAGTCGCTCACCCGGCCCGCGCTCGCCGCCAGGATCCACGCATTGGGCAGCACGAGGACGATGACGGCCAGGGCCGCGACCGCCCATGCCGCTCGGATCAACCAGACCCGGCGCGCACGTCGTGCACCTGCGCTCATGAGGACCTCCTTCTCTCAGCGCCGTCGCTCTCAGCGCCACCGCGGAACGGCCGACCCGACTACGGTAATGCCGCGGCGGACGAGTCACGAGGGGGAGAGCTGCACCGGGCGCGAGGTCCCCGAGTCCATCTCGCTTCGTCCGCTGCTCCGCAGAGCGTCACGGGGCCTCAGCCACGGGGCCTCGCGGAGCCCATGGAGCCCGCGCCGATCTCCGCGGATCGAACGCGCGCGGATCGTTGTCATTCCCACGCGGCGCCTCATCCCATGTCGACTCGATGCATGCCATGATCGCTCGATGGACGCCTCGCATCTCGCTCCTCTGCTCACCCCCGAGGGCTGGGCGCTGCTGGCCGACCTGCCCCCCTACGACGAGTCCACCGCACTGGCGGTCGGCGAATCCCTGCGCGACCAGGGGCACTCCCCCGCACTCGTATCGGCCGCACTGACCCAGCAGCGGCTGCGCGGTCGCGCAGCCGCGAAGTTCGGCCCGTTCGCCTCCCGGATGCTCTTCACACCCGAGGGCCTGGAGCAGGCCACGCGCCTATCGGTCGCGGCCCACCACGCCGCCCGATACGAACGCGCCGGGGCGCATCGCGTGGCCGACCTGGGCTGCGGCATCGGCGGGGACGCGATGGCACTGGCGGGCCTCGGGCTCGAGGTGCTGGCCGTCGAGCGCGACGAGACGACCGCGGCGCTGGCGACAGTCAATCTCATGGCCTTCCCCGACGTCGAGGTGGTGTGCCACGACGCGCTCGACCTCGATCTGGCAGCGCGCGGCGTCGATGCCGTCTTCGCCGATCCGGCGCGACGGGCCGACGGGCGTCGCATCGCCGACCCCGAGCGGTGGTCGCCGGCGCTCAGCCGGGTGCTGGCACTGCGAGAGGACGTCGAGGCGCTCGGCGTCAAGGTCGCCCCCGGCATCGATCACGCGGCGATCCCCGCCGGCTCCCATGCGCAGTGGGTCAGCGCGGGCGGCGACGTCGTGGAGGCCGCCATCTGGTGCGGCCCGCTCGCCGCTGAGGGCCCTGGGCGCTCGGCCCTCGTCCTGCCGGCCGACGGAGCCCCCCGGGAGGCGCGGGGCTCCACGAGCTCCCGGGACTCCACGGCCGCCTCGCAGTCCGCGCGCATCCTGCGCGATCCCGACTGCCACGACCCCTCCGCACCGCCCGTCCAGCTCGAGCCGCTGGCCGACGTCGAGGATCTGGGCGCCTATATCCACGAGCCCGACGGAGCGGTCATCCGCGCCGGGCTGGTGGCGCACCTCGGTGAGCGGCTCGACGCGGCGCCGGTGGGCGAGCGCATCGCCTATCTCAGCGGCGATCGGCTTCCCGATGCCGCGCTGCGCCCGTTCGTGCGCTCATGGCGAGTGGGCGAGACGCTGCCCCTGAATCTGAAGTCGCTCAGGGCCCGCGTCCGCGAGCGCGGCATCGGCCGCCTGGAGATCCACAAGCGCGGTGTACCGATCTCGCCCGACACTGTGCGCACCGCCGTCCACCCGCGCGGCGAGGCCTGCGAGACGTGGATCATGACCCGGATCGGTCCTCGCGGAGAGTCCGGGGAGCGCGCCCGCGGCGCCGTCATCGTCGCGCAGTCCTGCGAAGCGGTCCCGCCCGTGGCGGAGGAGCCCGTATCCGTATCCTGAGGCGCGCCCACCGCGTCAAGCGCCCGATCACCGACCCGGCCACCCCTGACACCATCGAGGAGCCGCCGTGAACCCGCCCGCACGTCTCATCCACCGCCAGCCCCTGCCCTTCGCCCGCTCCGAGCGATCCACACTCGGAGTGGAGTGGGAGCTCCAGCTGGTCGACCGCGACAGTCTCGATCTGCGCCAGTGCGCCGCCGAGGTTCTTCAAGCCGTGCAGCCCGACGACCACATCCACGGCGAGATGATGCTCAACACCGTCGAACTTGTCTCCGGGGCGCGGCGCAGCGTGGCCGAGTGCATCGAGGACATCGCCCTGGCCTTCGACCGGCTCCTGCCCGTGACGGAGCGTCTGCGCGTGGACCTGACCAGCGCCGGCACCCATCCTTTCGCCGACCCCCTGGTGCAGAAGGTGACGGACACCGAGCGCTACGCGCGGCTCGTGGACCGCACCCGCCTGTGGGGGCACCAGATGCTCATCTTCGGTACCCATGTGCACGTCGGGCTGGAGGATCGCACCAAGGCCCTGCCGATCCTGCGGGCGCTGCTGACCCGCACGGCCCATTTGCAGTGCCTGAGCGCCTCCTCGCCGTTCTGGGCCGGAGCGGACACCGGCTACGCCGACAACCGCGCCATGATGTTCCAGCAGCTGCCCACGGCGGGGGCGCCTCACCAGCTGGAGACCTGGGACGAGCTCGAGGCCTACGCCGGGGACATGATCCACACCGAGGTCATCGAGGACTTCACCGAGGTCCGCTGGGATGTACGACCGTCGCCGCGCCTGGGCACGATCGAGGTGCGGGCCTGCGACGCCGCCACCAACCTCACCGAGCTGGCGGGCATCGCGGCGCTCACCCAGTGCCTGGTGGAGAGCTTCTCGCGCGCTCTGGACCGGGGCGAGGAGCTGGATGTCATGCCGGCGTGGTACGTCGATGAGAACAAGTGGCGCTCGGCCCGCTACGGCATGGACGCCATTCTCATCACCGACTCGCTCGGCAATGAGGAGCTGGTGACCGATACGGTGGAGCGGATGCTGACCGATCTGGCGCCCGTGGCGGCGGACCTGGGATGCGAGGCCGAACTGGAGGGAGTGCGGGCGACTCTGGAGGCGGGCGCCTCCTACCAGCGTCAGCTGGCCGCCGTGCGAGCCGGGGGAGGTAACGAGGCGGCGGTGCGACTCCTGCTGGCCGAGGTGCGGGCCGGGCGTCCGTTGCGCGGGGACGAGATCACCGCGCTCAGCGCGCGACAGTGACGTCCAGGGGCATTGCGGAGTCGGGGGCGAAGTCCATGGGGCTGGGCTCGATGCCCGCGCGCACGACGGCGCTGCCCAGAGCAGCGATCTGGGCACCGTTGTCGGTGCAGTAGCGGAGGGGCGGCAGACGCAGGGCGATGCCGGCGGCCGCGCACCGCTCGGCGGCGAGCGCGCGCAACCGGGAGTTGGCCGAGTAGCCGCCGCCGACGACGAGCGTGTCGCAGTCGTGGTCCAGGCAGGCCTGAACCGCCTTGGAGGTCAGGGAGTCGTTGACGGCCTCGGAGAAGGCCGCGCACACATCGGCGGCCGGGATCCCCTCGCCCTCGTTCTGGAGGGAGTCCACGTAGCGGGCCACCGCCGTCTTCAGACCGGAGAAGGAGAAGTCGTAGCGGTGCCGCCGCCTGTCCTTGGCAGCGGCCAGGCCGCGGGGGAAGCGGATGGCGTCCCGGTTCCCCTCCTGGGAGAGCCGGTCGACGTGCGGACCGCCGGGGTAGGGCAGGCCGAGCAACCGGCCGACCTTGTCGAAGGCCTCACCGGCGGCGTCGTCGAGGGTGCCGCCGAGCTCGACGACGTCGGCGGCGACGTCCTTGACGTGCAGGAGGCTGGAGTGCCCTCCGGAGACGATGAGGCCGATGAAGCGCTCGGGCAGGGGGCCATCCACCAGCTCATCCACCGCCAGGTGCCCGATGACGTGGTTGACGCCGTAGATGGGCCTGCCCAGGCAGGCGGACAGGGCCTTGGCGGCGCTGATGCCCACGGTGAGCGAGCCGACGAGACCGGGACCGGCGCTCACGGCGATGACGTCGACGTCGTCCAGATCCACGCCCGCGCGATCCAGGGCCGCGTCGAGGGTGGGCAGGAAGGACTCCAGGTGGGCGCGCGAGGCGATCTCGGGAATGATGCCGCCGAAACGGGCGTAGGCGTCCATGGAAGTGGCGACGACGTCCCCGAGGAGCTCGCGGCCGCGCACGAGCGCCGCGCCCGTCTCGTCGCAGGTGGACTCGATGCCCAGGACCAGTGCCTCACTCACGCGCACAGCCTAGTCCCCGACCCGGGTCCCCCGGACGCCTGCGGGGAAACGTTCCCATCGGCGCCATCGCGGGTCCTCCTCATCATTCAGATGCGTCCCCCGCGGGCAGGCGCCCCAGGCGCTGCGAGCGCTGCGAGCATTGTGAGTGCTGTCATCCATCACGGGTATCCGGGGCGCCCCGGATACCACTCGGTCGGGTGAACGGGACTCGGGAACATCCTCCCACGCGCGGGCTCTCCCCCCGTCGGACCGCGCTCCTCCTCACACGAGCGCCCAGCCGTGGGCCCGGGTGCGCTGCTCCCAGAAACTCCGGTAGGGGCCATCCACCTCCACGAGGTCCTCGTGCCGACCGCGCTGGGCCACGTGCCCGGCGTCATCGAGGACGACGACCTGATCCGCAGCGGCGATCGTCTCCAGCTTGTGGGCGATGACGATGAGCGTGGAGGTGCGCCGGAGCTCCTCCATGGCGACGACGATGTTGGCCTCGTTCTCCGCGTCCAGGGCGCTGGTGGCCTCGTCGAGCAGGACGATCGGGGCGCGCTTGAGCAGGGCGCGGGCGATCGAGACGCGCTGACGCTCACCGCCGGACAGAGCCCGTCCGCCTTCCCCGACGCGAGTGCTCCACCCGTGGGGCAGGCGCTCGACGATCTCGGTGACGCCGGCGAGGTCGGCGGCTCGGTGGACCTGGTCGTCACCGGCCGCCGGGTCGCCGATGCGGATGTTGGCGGCCAGAGTGTCGTCGAAGAGGTAGACGTCCTGGAAGACCATGGAGAGCTGCTCCATGAGCTGAGCGGTCGGCATGTCGCGCACGTCGGTACCGCCCACCCGCACGATTCCGGAGTCGGCGTCCCAGAAGCGGGCGACGAGTCGGGCGATGGTCGTCTTGCCGCTGCCCGAGGGGCCCACGATCGCGCACATTCCGTGCGCGGGCACGCTCAGCGACACCCCGTCCAGCACGGCCTCGTCCGCCCGGTAGCCGAAGACGACGTCGTCGAGCTCGACGGCCCCGGGCTCCGGCAGCGCGGCGCGGGACTGCGGTTCGGCCATGAGCTCGGCGTCCATGACGGCATCGAGGTGGTTCATCATCTGGCGGCGCTCCTCCATGCCCATGACGTTGGCGCCGATGTCATCGAGCATGGTGGTGAAGCGCAGGCACATGCCGATGACGGCGACCACGACGAGCGGCTCCATGGCGCCGCCGATGGCGAGTGAAGCCGTGAGCACGATCATGGCCACGACGATGATCTGGCTCAGCGCACCGGTGACGATATTGCCGGCGGTCTCCCACCACAGGGAGCGCCGGGAGGCGCGGGCCCCGCTGTCGAAGGCGGCGGTCAGCCGGCGGTAGCCGGTGGCGGCCCGGCACGAGCGCAGGGCGCCCTGGCAACGGGCGATCTCGACCACGCGGGTGGCGAGCTCGCGCTCGGCGGGCTCGGAGATCGACTTGCCGCGATCCAGAAGACGACGCGCGACGCGCACGAGTCCGGCGAACAGCGGTGCGGCGATGGTGAGCAGGAGACCCAGACGCCAGTCCCAGGCCCATGATCCGGCCCAGATGACCACGCAGGCGGAGGTCGTGGAGGTGAGCCTGTACATGAAGTGGGCGGCGGACTCCCCCAGGGCCACCATCTCCTGGCTGACGGCCCGCGACAGGGTGCCGGCGGAGTCGGCGGTGAACCAGCGCAGGGGGAGCCGGGCGATCTGGTCGCCGACCGCGTGGTGGACGTCGTGCATGAAGCCGAGCGCCCCGGACATGCCCTTGCGCTGCCCCTGGAACTCCGCGGCGGCCGCGCCGATGCCGCAGATGACCAGCACGACGAGCCAGCCGCCGAAGGACAGGCCCCAACGGGGCTCGCCGGTCCCCAGGGCGACGGAGGCGGGCAGGAGCGCCAGGAGGGCGAGACCCGATGTGACGCCGTTGACCGCCGCCAGGCCGATGCAGGTCCTGGTCTGCCGCCAGGAGGACTCGGCCATGAGGCGGTGGAACCGGGCCAGCAGGGAGTTCGATGCGGCGCCGGACGAGCCGGTGGGGGGCGGTGTCCGGCGCGAGGATGCGAACCGTGGGTGGTCGGGCGCCTCGACGTCGGTGGGGGGCTCGGCGTCCCCGCCCGCCTCATCACTGGTGCGGGCGGGACCGTCGACCGCGGTCGCGGTGCCGCCGGCGGCTCCCCCGGCGGTCTCCTCGACGGCTGCGCCCCGAGCGTCGTCGAGCTCGCCGGACTGACGCAGAAGGGCTCGATAGTGGGGCTCGGCGAGCAGGTCGTCGTGGGTACCGGCGGCCACGATGCGCCCGCGCTCCATGACGGCGATGCGGTGGGCGCCGCGCACCGCGGCCGGACGGTGGGCGATGACCAGGACGGTGCGCCCCTCCACCAGGGCGCTCAGCGCCTGCTGGATCTCGGCCTCGGACTCGGGATCGGCCATGGCGGTGGCCTCGTCGAGCAGGATGACGGGGGTGTCCAGCAGGACCGCGCGGGCGATGGCGATGCGCTGCTCCTGGCCGCCGGACAGGGCCGTGTCCCGCCCCAGGACGGTGTCGTAGCCGCCCGGCAGGGCCATGATCTCCTCGTCGATGCGGGCCACGCGGGCGGCGGCGCGCACCTGGTCCAGATCGGCCTCGGGGCGCCCGAGCGCGATGTTCTCCCGCACGGTGGTGCCCAGCAGCTGGGCGTCCTGGAGGACGAAGGAGACGGTGGAGTACAGCGCGGTCTCGTCCATGTCGCGCAGGTCGACCCCGCCGATGCGCACGGCTCCCGAGTCGGGGTCGGCGAAGCGGGCGATGAGGGTGGCCAGCGTCGACTTACCCGATCCCGAAGGGCCCAGAAGGGCGGTGACGGTGCCCGGCTCCAGGGTCAGGGAGGCGTCGTCGACGGCCAGGGTGTCCCCGTAGGAGAAGGAGGCGCGATCGATCTCGACGCGCGCCGTCCGGGGCCGCTCGGAGCGGTCCTTGACGGGCAGAACGGGGGTGTCGATGACCTCGCACAGGCGCAGCGCCGCCGCGCCCGCCATCTGGTAGGACCAGGAGATCGACGCGATGGTGATGAGCGCGGCCGGCAGGACCAGGGCGATGAGGGTGGTGGCCAGGACCTCGGGCAGGGTGACCGCTCCGGCGCGGATGAGCAGCGCCCCGCCACCGAGGTTGACCAGGAGCAGGACCGGGATCGAGACCCACGTGAAGGACAGGCAGGTGACGGTCACCAGGGGCATCGCCCAGTCGCGGTAGAAGGCGGAGAACTCGTCGGCCGCCGCGATGTAGGCCGAGTGCGCGCGCCCGACGCGCCCGAAGGCCTTGACCACGCCGATGCCGGAGACGAACTCGACCATGGTGGAGGAGACGGCGGCCAGCCTGCGGTCCATCTCGACGGTCTTCTCGTTCATGCCGCGCATGGACACCGAGTAGGTCAGTACGTAGAGGACGAGCGTGGACACGGCCAGCAGGGCCAGGCGCCAGTCGATCCAGAAGGCGCAGGCGAGCAGCGCCAGCGGGGTGACGACGGCGTTGAGGCGCTCGACGGGGCCGTGGGCGATGACGGTGTGGACGGTGGTCGTGTCGTCCTGAACGGCCTTGCGGATGCGCCCGGAGGTGGAGTCCGTGAACCACGCCAGCGGAGCCCGGGAGATGCGTTCGACGATGTCACGGCGCAGACGGTCCCGCAGGGAGAGGTCGGCCAGGTGGGTGAGGAGCAGCGCCGCGAAGTACAGGAACAAGCGGGTGGAGTAGGCGCTCACGAGCACCATGACGGCGGTTCGCACGCGCTGCGAGTCAGGACTCGCACCCGCCTGGTAGGCATCCAGGAGGGTATCGCCGAGCTGGACCAGCGCGATGTAGGGAGCGACCGCGAGCAGACCCGAGAGCAGGACGAGGACCTGCCCCACCCGCAGCCGGGCGCGCACGGGGGCGCCGAGACGCGCGATGGCCTCCTGCCCCTCGCGGGAGCGCCTCTCACGGGAGTCCCTAGCTGCGCTCTCAGCGCTCTCGGTGCTCTCAGCAGCGCTGTCGGCTCCCGGCCGGCCCCCCTCCCCGAGGCCATCGGAATCGCCGGAACGGATGCCCGGGGTGCGCCCGCCCGGAGCGCCCTGAACGGAGGACGATGCTCCGGGGGGTGAGGAGGATGCGGTCCGAGATGCCAATGATGCCGCCTGCTTGCTCATCAAGTGCCTCAATCCGATGCCGAGCCCAACACTGAACTAGTTTCAGACCTGATGGAGGGCGACCTTACTCCCGCCGTGACCCACGAGCAACCTCCGTCTCCACCCATTACGGTGGATCCATGACACGACTGGGGAAGCCCACCGGGCCGAGACCCGGATTCTCTCGCGAGGATGTGGTGGAGGCCGCACTCGCTCTCGGGGTGGCCGACTTCACCCTGACCGCGGTGGCAGAGCGTCTGGGTGTGGCCGTCTCCGGCCTGTACCGCACGATCTCCTCGCGCGAGGATCTTCTGATCGCATGCCTGGAGCGGATCGCCGCCCGGATGAGCCTCTCCCGCACCGGGGTCACATGGCAGGAGGTGATACGAGCCCACGCCATGAGCCTGTGGGCCCTGCTCGAACGCTACCCGGGGCTGGCCGGTGTGATCATGAGCGTGCCCTGGGCGCACCAGCTCTTCGCAGCCCCTCTCGCCCAGGCGCACCAGGACCTGATCGACCGGGGCCTGGATGGCGAGGACGCCGGCGTCCTCCTCGACTTCGTGGGCGACACCGTGATCGCCACGCATGCGCAGGTCGAGGTCATGCGCTCCCCCATCACGCGCTCCCGGACCCTGTCATCGCCCGGAGCGACGGACGATGCGGTCCCGGGGGGTCATCGCGCCGACCTGACGGGGCTGGAGGAGGCGAGACGCTTCGCGACCACTGCCGGGGAGAGCCCCATGCCCGCAGTCCTGTCCCCCGATGACAGCTGGATCGGCCGAGGCGGACTGGACAGGAAGATCGAGATCATCATCCGCGGCGTCGAGTGCTCGACTCGAGGCGCCGGCCTCGCACCGTGATTCACCGACTCGCCCGGGAGCACGCGATTGACACGGCCGCGCACGGGCATCGGCGGCGGCCGCCCCGATACTCGTCGCCGAAGATGAGAGCGCGCCGCTCAGGCGTGGGCCTTCTGGCCCTTCCACAGGGCGTGGCCCAGGTCCCGATTCAGGCGGGTGATGACCTCCAGCGGCACCGACTTGGGGCACACCGCCGCGCACTCGCCGATGTTCGTGCAGCCGCCGAAGCCCTCGGCGTCGTGCTGGTTGAGCATGCTCACCACGCGGGCGAGACGCTCGGGCTGACCCTGCGGCAGCAGACCCAGGTGGGAGATCTTCGCACCGGTGAACAGCATGGCCGAGGCGTTGGGGCAGGCCGCCACGCAGGCGCCGCAGCCGATGCAGGCGGCCGCCTCGAAGGCGGCGTCGGCCTTCTCCTTCTGCACCGGCACCGAGTGGGCCTCGGGGGCCGCGCCGGTGTTGACCGAGATGTAGCCGCCGGCCTGAACGACGCGGTCCAGCGCGGAGCGGTCGACGATGAGATCCTTGAGGATCGGGAAGCCCGCCGAGCGCCAGGGCTCGATGGTGATGGTGTCGCCGTCCTTGAAGGAGGGGTCCTCGGCCAGGTGGCGCATGTGCAGCTGGCAGGTGGTGGAGCGGATCGGCCCGTGGGCCTGCCCGTTGATGACCACGCCGCACTGACCGCAGATACCCTCGCGGCAGTCGGAGTCGAAGGCCACCGGCTCCTTGCCCTCGGCGAAGAGCTGCTCGTTGAGCAGGTCGAGGACCTCGAGGAAGCTCATGTGCTCCTCGATCCCGCTCATGGCGTACTCCTCGAAGTGGCCCTTCGAGTCCTGGTTCTTCTGGCGCCAGATCTTGAGCTTGATGTTCACTTGTAACTCCGCTGCTTGAGCTCGATGTCCTTGTAGATGAGGTCCTCCTTGTGAAGGATCGGGGGCCGGCCCTCGCCGCCCCACTCCCACGCACCGACGTAGAGGAACTCGTCGTCATGGCGCAGGGCCTCGCCCTCGGGGGTCTGGGACTCGCCGCGGAAGTGACCGCCGCAGGACTCGCGGCGGTGCAGGGCGTCGATGCACATGAGCTCGGCCAGCTCGAAGAAGTCGAGCAGGCGACCCGCTTTCTCCAGGGCCTGGTTGAGCTCGTCGGCCTGGCCGGTGATGCGGGCGTCGCGCCAGAACTCCTCCCGGAGGTCCCGGATCTGCGTGATGGCCTCGCGCAGACCGGCGTCGCGGCGCTCCATGCCGCAGTACTCCCACATGATGCGCCCCAGCGCCATGTGGAAGTCGTCCACGCTGCGGCTGCCGTCCAGGGCCATGAGGCGGGCGATGCGCTCCTCCACGGACCGCTTGGCCTCGGCGATCTCCGGAGCGTTCGGGTCGACCTTGCCCAGGCGCAGCATGTCCGCCAGGTAGTCGTTCATGGTGTCGGGCAGGACGAAGTAGCCGTCGGCCAGGCCCTGCATGAGGGCGGAGGCCCCCAGGCGGTTGGCGCCGTGGTCGGAGAAGTTGGCCTCTCCGGCGATGTAGAGGCCCGGGACGTTGGACTCCAGGTCGTAGTCCACCCACAGACCACCCATCGTGTAGTGCACGGCGGGGTAGATGCGCATGGGGACCTCGTAGGGGTCGTCCCCGGTGATGCGCTGGTACATCTCGAACAGGTTGCCGTATCGGGCGGAGACGGCGTCCTTGCCCAGGCGGCCGATGGCCTCGGAGAAGTCCAGGTAGACACCGCGGCGCATCATCCGCTCGTTGCCGTTCGGGTCCCGCTCCTTGATGGCCGGCCCCACGCCACGGCCCTCGTCGCACATGTTCTTGGCCTGACGCGAGGCGATGTCACGCGGCACGAGGTTCCCGAAGGCCGGGTAGATCCGCTCCAGGTAGTAGTCGCGGTCCTCCTCGGGGATGTCGCGCGGGTCCTTGTCGCAGTCCTCGGCCCTCCTGGGCACCCAGATGCGGCCATCGTTGCGCAGGGACTCGCTCATGAGGGTGAGCTTGGACTGGAAGTCCCCGGACTGCGGGATGCAGGTCGGGTGGATCTGCGTGTAACAGGGGTTGGCGAAGTACGCGCCCTTGCGATGCGCGCGCCAGATGGCCGTGGCGTTGCAGCCCATCGCATTGGTGGACAGGAAGAAGACGTTGCCGTACCCGCCGGTGGCGAGCACGACGGCGTCGGCCGTGAAGGTCTCGATCTCGCCGGAGACCATGTCGCGGGTGACGATGCCGCGGGCACGGCCGTCGACGAGGATGAGCTCGACCATCTCGTGACGGCGGAACTCCTCGACCGTGCCGGCGTGGACCTGGCGCTCCAGGGCCTGGTAGGCCCCGATGAGGAGCTGCTGGCCGGTCTGACCGCGGGCGTAGAAGGTACGGGAGACCTGGACGCCACCGAAGGAGCGGTTGTCCAGCAGGCCCCCGTACTCGCGGGCGAAGGGAACGCCCTGGGCCACGCACTGGTCGATGATGTTGGCGCTGACCTCGGCCAGGCGGTAGACGTTGTCCTCACGGGCGCGGTAGTCGCCGCCCTTGACCGTGTCGTAGAAGAGCCGGTATGTGGAGTCGCCGTCGTTGCGGTAGTTCTTCGCGGCGTTGATACCGCCCTGAGCGGCGATGGAGTGCGCGCGGCGAGCGGAGTCCTGGTAGAAGAAGCACTTGACGTTGTAGCCCTGCTCGCCCAATGAGGCGGCCGCGGCGCCACCGGCCAGGCCGGAGCCGACGACGATGATGTCGAGCTTGCGGCGGTTGGCGGGGTTGACCAGCTTGGCCTCGAACTTGCGCTGCTCCCAGCGCCGGTCGATGGGCACGTCGTGGGGTGCCTTGGTGTCGGCGATCTTCTCGCCCTCGTAGTACAGGCCCTCGATGAGTTCAGTCATGGTCATTCGCTCTCAGTGGGAAAGGACGATGCCGGCCTCGGCGGCCTTGATCGCGTACTCGGCGGCTCCCATGGGCTCCGGCACCCAGCCGAAGAGGATCGCGGTGGGCACGCACATGAAGGCGGTGAACAGGCCGAAGGCGACGACGAAGGCGATGAGGCGGATGAAGGGAATGGTGTTGCCGCGGGCGGCGCCCAGGGTCTGCAACGCGGACCACACGCCGTGCCACACGTGCAGGCACAGGGCGGCGAGCGCGACGAGGTAGATGAGATAGACCCACCACAGCTGGAAGCCGTACCACATGTTCATGTAGGCGCGGCCGTGCTCGTAACGACCGCCGGGCGTGATCGTCAGGGTGGTGAACTGCAGGATGTGCCAGATGATGAACAGCAGCAGGATGACGCCGCCCCATCGCATGGTGCGCATGGCGTAACGGGAGGCGACGTACTCGGCGCCGGGCTTCTTGACCGCGTACTTGTCGGTGCCGCGCGCCCTCTTGTTGCGGATCCACAGGTGGAAGGCGCTGCCGGCGTGGGCCAGGAGGCATCCGACGAGCGCCGCGCGCAGAATCCACAGGACACCGCTGGGGGGCAGGATCGGGACGAGCAGCTGGCGCAGGAAGTAGGCGTAGTGGTCGTAGGCGATCTCGCCCTCGAAGTAATGGGTGTTGCCATAGGCGTGGAAGAGGACGAAGACGAGGAAGAAGATGCCCGACCATGCCATCAGGCGCTTCATGAAGACCGTCGTCGTGTAGGCGGCCCTCTTCTTGGAGGGAACAGACGTTGTGACCACGAGAGCAGGCTAACGAAAATCGATCACTGATGGTCCCGGGTCCTGCGGGTCGGCCGGCACCATCACCGGCGGCTCCCGCCATAGCGCCGAAAACCGCTGGTTCCGCCCGCCCGTCGGGAGAGGACCGGCTCCCGAGTCCAGGGCGCCGGGGCACCGTACGCCCGTCGATTTCGTGACATGGCCGTCAGGCAAATGCGACGGCGGCGGGATGATCGGCTCATCCGGCGGCGTCGGCGGGGGCGGCGCCCGTCGTCTCCGCCCCCACGGGCCCCGTGGGACGAGCAGGGCCCGCGGCGCCGGCGGAACCGGCGCCGCGCCGCGGGCCGATGTCCAGGCGCATGACGAGCGCGTCCTCGATCGGTGCGAAGTAATAGCGCCGACGCATGCCCACGGGGACGAAGCCGTGACGCCGGTAGAGCGCCTGAGCCCCCGCGTTCGAGGAGCGCACCTCCAGGACGACCGCGGTGCAGCCCGCCTGCTGGGCGCGCCGCAGGAGGTGGTCGATCATGACGGTCGCGATACCCCGCCTGCGCGCCACGGGGAGAGTCGCAACGGTCAGCAGGTCGGCATCACCGGCGCCGTCGCCGAACCAGAGCCCGGCGTATCCCAGGAGATGTCCCCGAGGGGTCCCTGCGCGCGCGTCCTCCGCCACCCGCTCGACGACGACGTAGCAACGATCAGCGGTGGGGCCGGAGGCGGCCGCCAGCTCGGCCCGCAGCAGCGCCGGGCTCCAGGCCTCCGCACTGAACAGGGAGGCCTCCGCCTCGGCGACGGTCGCAAGATCCTGCTGCTCCATGGATCTCAGACGCACGCCGTCGGGCAGGGCGCTCCCCGTCCGGAACGCCGGGACCGACTCCCGTGCGGCTCGATCCCGCGACATCATCGGACCCGCTTGCGCGCGGTCGGCATCTGCACGTCGGCGTGGCGCAGGTACAGCGGCTCGACGGGGAGATCCGTCGCGGATCCGGCGCGGGCGAGCCGGGACAGGGCGATGCGAACCTGTGCGCGGGCGTCGCCGGAGACGGGTGCGAGCGTCGGGCGCCCCCCCGCGATCCGCGGGTACAGCACGGCGCCGGAGCCGGCCACGGCATCGACGTCATCGATCCCGGCCGCCGTCTCGGGAGCGAGTATCGCAAGCTCGTCGAGGCGCTCGACATCATCGGCCCCCCTGGCGCGGTAGCGGGCGGCGTAGACCTCGTGGCGGCGGGCGTCGGTGACGACGAGGACGGCGGAGCCCCCGGCGACGGCCCCGTCGATCTCATCGAGGGCGACCCGCGCGACCGCGTCCGGGCTGGGCACGCCGTGGACGGCGACACCGAGGGCGCGTCCGAGGGCGCGGGCGGTCGCAAGGCCGGCGCGCAGCCCGGTGAAGGGCGCGGGACCGGTGGCGGCCACCGCGGCGTCCAGCGGGCGGTCCGCGACCGCCGGAGCGCTCAGCACCTCGGCGAGCATGGCTCCCAGGGACTCCGCGTGACGCCGGGAATCGGTCTGCTCGGCGGAGCTGAGCACGTTCAGGGTCACGCCACGAGCGTCGGGCTCCGCGTCCGCGACGAGGAGCTGGGATCCGAGAGAGGAGTCGATGGAGACGATGCGCACAGCCACAGCCTAGGCCCTCATGAACGGCGTTCCCGACCGGCTCACGGAGTCGGGGCGGAGTCCTTCGACCCGTCCGACTCGGGCCCCTCCCGCAGAGGAGCCATCACGCGCCGCTCGTGCACGAAGGTGGTGGTGACGATGAAGACGCCGATGGCGAGGACTCCCAGGCCCGTGTAGACGATGGCCACGTCCAGTGTGTGCGAGGACTCCCGGGGCTCGGTCGTGTCGGTGTCCACGATGCCGCGCGTCCGGTCGTGGAGGACCTGCGCATAGACCGGCAGGCCGACCGGTCCGGCCAGGCCGGCCGACGCCTGATCGTCCAGCGCGGTGACGACCTCGTCGATCAGGGCGTACCAGGCGTCGCCCGCAACGGGATCCGCCATGTCCGCGTACGTCTCGGCGGCGTCGTCCTCGGCAGCGGTCGTCGCCTCCGCCGGCGTCGCCTCCGGCGAGGGCTGCGGCGCGGCGGTGGAGGGAGTCGCGCTGCCGGCCGACGCGGAAGGGGGCGCCGGCTCGCGCAGGACAACGGCCCGCTCGGGCAGGGCCGCGAGGGCGGCGGCGAGCTCGGCGTCGTGCTGCACCATTCCGGACGGCTCGGAGCCGTCGGCGTCGATGACGAGCACGCCGGCCGGCCCCTCGGCAGTGAAGACGACGGCGGCCCAGGTGGCGGTCGGCTCGGTGGGATCGTCCAGATCGGTGGCGTCGAGCACACCGGTCGACCAGGTCGAGACATTGACGGGGGCGCCCACGGAGGCGTCCTGGGCGACCTCCCGGCGAGCCATCTCCTGGCCCTTCTCGCTCGCCCATTCCTGGATCCGCGGGGCCGCCGCAGTCGTCGCAGTCGTCGCAGTCGCCGCCGGCACGGGGGCGACCGCGGGGATTCGCGCGAACGCCCACGGACCGGGCAGGAGGGCGACAGCCAGAAGGAGACCGCCCAGCCCCGGGAGCGCGCGCATGGTCCGCCGCCTCATGCCCGGAGGCGGGTCAGGTCGACGTCGGCCCATCTCGGGCCGATCGCCGTCACGGTCACGGTGCGCCGGGAGTCGTCGGCGTCGACCAGGTCGATGACGGCCGAGCCCTCGCGTGCGGCCTGGCTCCCGCAGGAGACGCCGACCGCGGGAGTCGCGAGGGCGGCACCCCCGACGGGCCTGTCGTGAGGCCGGTCGATGGTGATCTCAAGGCGGTCGGCGGCCAGCGCCTCGGCCTTGTCGCGCCCCCACTCGACCAGGGTCACGGAGTCGGCCATGGAGGAGTCCAGGTCGAGAGCATCGAGCTCCTCCGGGGAGCCCAGGCGGTAGGCGTCCACGTGGATGAGATCCGGTCCATCCGCCGTCGCCGGATGGACGCGGGCGATAATGAAGGTCGGCGAGGACACGCGTCCGCGCACCCCCATGGCGGCGCCCACGCCCTGGGCCAGCGTGGTCTTGCCGGCTCCCAGGCCGCCGGAGAGCACGACGAGGTCCCCCGGCCTCAGCAGGGCCGCCAGACGGGAACCCAGGGCCCGGGTCGCATCGGCATCGGCGGTGTGGATCACCGCCTCTCGGTGCCGCTCATGCAGGGTCCGACCGGTCATGGTTCCTCCTGACGCCCGGGCCCGCCCTCGACTGCGGCGGGCGGCGGGCCCGGAACGGGATCGGCGGGCCCGCCGGGCCCGGTGATGTCAACAGCGCCTCGCTCTCCGCCGAGGTCCACGCGGGGGACGCGGGGGCCCAGGCGGGCGATGATCTCGTAGCCGATGGTGCCGCAGACCTCGGCCCAGTCCTGGGCCGTCGGGGTGGCGGGATCGGCGCCTGCCGCCAGCGGATCGCCCCATAGCACGGCGACATCGCCCGCTGCGGCCGGAGCGGCGCCGCCGGCGGGCCCGAGGTCGATGACGACCTGGTCCATGCACACCTTGCCGACCAGGTGCGTGCGCAGGCCGCCCACCGCGACGGGACCCGCCGAGGCGGCCGCGCGCGGCAGGCCATCGGCGTAACCGAGCGGGACGAGGCCGAGCCACCGGTCGGTGGGCGCCGTCCACGTGCCTCCATAGGACACCGCCCGGCCCGCGGGCACGCGCTTGACCTGCGTCAGGGGCGCCTCGAGGCGCATGACGGGGCGCAGTCCCAGCTCCGCGGCGGTGGCGACGGCCGGATCGGGAGACAGCCCGTACAGGCCGATGCCCACCCGCACCAGGTCCAGACGGGTGTCGGGATGCCAGAGGAGCCCGCCGGTCGCGGCCAGATGGCGCACGCTCGGGCTCAGGCCGGCGGCGCGCACGTCGTCCTCGGCGGCGCGGAAGCGGGACAGGTGCTCCTCGGTGGAGCCGGATGCGGGCTCGTCGGCGCGCGAGAGATGGGACCACAGGCCGACCACCTCCGTGTCTCCCGCCTCCTGGGCCTCGCACGCGGCGACCGCCAGTGCACGGAGCTCGGGAGCGGTGGCGCCGGCCCTGGACATGCCGGTGTCGACCTTGAGGTGGATGCGGGCGGGCGGCGCGGCGGGTCGGGCGGCGCGCCTCGCGGCCGCGGCGGCGGCGACCGCGCGGAACTGCGCCGTGGTGGACACCGACAGATCGAGGTCGGCGTCCAGGGCGGTGCGCAGCGGCGAGGCCGGGGCCGCGGCCCGTTCGGGCGGGAGCACCGGGGCGAGCCAGCACAGCAGGCGCGGGCGCTCGGGAACGGGCTCCTCCCCCGGCACCGGGCGAGCGACGCCGGCGCCGTCGAGCAGCTCGCGCAGGTGCAGCGCCTCGGCGAGCTGGGCGACGCCGAGCCAGGTGGCGCCGGAGCGCAGGCAGGTCAGGGCCACCGGTCCCAGGCCGTGCCCGTAGGCGTCGGCCTTGACCACGGCCATCCAGGGAACGCCGGCGGCATCGGCCAGTACGCGAGCGTTGTGGGCGAGCGCGTCGAGATCGATGACGGCCCGTGAGGTCGTGGGGGGCGAGGACGGGGCGAGAACGGAGCGGTTCATGCCGCCCACCCTCCCACTGCCGCGCAGGCGCGAGGCAGATGGTCCGTCAGGTCGAGGGCCGCCAGCGGATGCCCGGGCGGGCGGGCGCCGGCGCCCGAGGCGAGCTCGGCGGCGACCGCGTGGAGGCGCACGGCCAGTGCGGCACGGGCCGGCGCATCGACGGCGTCCACGGCGTCCACGGCGTCGACGGCGTCGACGGCGGACCAGCCGCGCTCGGCCTCGACTCGCGCGGCGGCCAGCACGGTGCCGAGGATCCCCGCCAGCACATCACCGCTGCCGGCGGTGGCCAGCCATCCGGGTCCGGCCTCCACCGACAGCAGACGCGGCGCAGCGCGCGCGGCGTCCGAGGCGGGAGCGTCCGCTGAGGCGGGAAACGCGATCAGCGTCGGCGCGCCCTTGAGCAGGACCGTCCCGCCCGTCAACCGGGCCAGGTCACGGGCGCATGCGGCCGGCGCGGCCTCGACCTCGGCGCGGTCGATCGGCATGCCCAGGGTCGCCAGAAGGGCGGCGGCCTCCCCCGCGTGCGGCGTCAGCACGTGCACGGGCGAGCAGCGCGCTCCTGTCCGCAGGCGCTCCGCGAGCATGGGAAGGGCCCCGGCGTCGATCACGGCGGGCTGGGGCGACCGCGACGCGGGGGACGCGGGGGACGCCGTCGGGGCCGGGTCGCCCCGCCCGTCCAGCGCCTCCGCCAGAACGGCGTCGAGCTCGGCGCCGCGCACGACATCGGCCGGGTCGATGCCGGGCCCGATGACGCGCGCCTGGCAGCGGCCGGGCGCGAGAACGACCTCGGGACGTCGGGCCAGGACCAGGTCCTCGACGCGCTGCGGTGCGCTCAGGCGGACCATTCCGGCACCGGATCGAACGGCCGCCGAGGCGGCCAGGACGGCGGCCCCCGGGTAGGCGCGGCTGCCGGTCCACAGGCCGACGACGCCACGGGTGTACTTGTGGTCGGTGCTGCCGGGAACGCGCAGGAGGCGCCCGAGGTCGGCCTCAGCGGGGCGCACGGCCAGGACGGCGGCGTCGCCGGGGACGGGCAGGCCGAGATCGACCACCTCGACGCGTCCGCAGGCATCGGCCGCCGGCGGCAGCAGGTGGGCCCCCTTGAGACAGGTGAAGGTGACACTGAGGTCGGCCGCCAGAACGGGGCCGGCCATGGTGCCGTCATCCACGCCGGCGCCCGACGGAAGGTCGACCGCCATGACTCGGAAGGGCCGCCGCTCCCGCCGCCCGGCGATCGCCAGGGGCGCCACCAGGGAGGCGGCGCGGGGGCGCAGCGGCCCGGCCGCGCCGATACCGGTCAGGCCATCGATGACCAGGGCGGTCCCGTCCGAGACGGCGCGCTCGCATGCCGCCACGGGCTCCGGGGCCGGGCTCACGCCGGCGCGCCGGGCCTCCTCCAGCGCATCCGCGTGGGGATGATCGGTGGCCAGCGCGGCGGTGACCACGCAGCCGCGTCGTGCCAGGAGGGCGCCCGCCAGCAGGGCGTCGCCGCCGTTGTGGCCTCCCCCGACGAGGAGGAGCACGCCGTGGCCGGTCACCCGGCCCGCGGCGCTGCGCAGCTCGCGCACGGCCGCGAGCGCGAGGGCGTGCGCGGCGCGGCGCATGTAGCGGTCCGTGCGAGCGGTCAGGTCGCGCTCGGCCCGGGCGACGGCCTCGGCGCGGTAGGCGGTGGTCGGGCAGAGGGTGGGCGCGGTGGTCACGGCCCCATGGTGTCACCGGGCGACGCCTCCGTGCGGCCCTACGCGCCCGACCCGGCTGTGGGATGCCGCAATCTCGTGATCTCGGCGCCGACCTCGCCCGGGTCGGCGGGGAGGCCGGCGGACAGCCGGATCGGGCACGGCGGGGAGGCCGGGCCCCGGATCCGGGCTCCCCGGAGGCCGCACCGCCCCGCCCGCTCCGCATCACTCCACGGTGACGGACTTGGCCAGATTGCGCGGCTGGTCGACGTCCAAGCCCTTGGCCTCGGCCAGAGCGGCGGCGAAGATCTGCAACGGGACGACCGTGAGCAGCGGCCACATGAGCGTCGGGGTCGCCGGAACGCGGATGACGTGGTCCGCGAAGGGGGTGACCGCCTCGTCCCCCTCCTCTGCGATGACGATGGTGCGGGCGCCGCGGGCGCGGACCTCCTGGATGTTGGAGATCACCTTGTCGTGGAGGACGGGGCGACGCGGGGTGGGCACGATGACGAAGACCGGCAGACCGTCCTCCACCAGGGCGATGGGGCCGTGCTTGAGCTCGCCGGCGGCGAAGCCCTCGGCGTGGACGTAGGCGAGCT
>ERZ773075.790-NODE-790-length-20788-cov-73.3281_pt1 | contig 20788 bp, 19 predicted proteins | sample MGYA00580614_ERZ773075 | MGnify/ENA primary metagenome ERZ773075 (study PRJEB29015, sample SAMEA2738021) | human oral metagenome | biome: human oral; feature: human-associated habitat; material: dental | place: China | collected 2043 ... | reverse complement strand
GAGCGAGTCCTGTCCGACAACGGTGCCGCCTACCGCTCCAAGGCCTGGCAAGCCGTCTGCCGGCAGCTGTGGGGCCTTGTCCCTTGTTGTTGGACACGGGGGTTGGTTTACGCGGCGGTTGCCAGCGTAGTGGTTGAGATCTGTTTCTCGTAGGCGGTTGGGGGAAGGTGGCCGCACCCGCCAGACAAGAGCCACTGTCGTCCGGGGAACTGCCGACGTGGGGAGAGGGATCAGGCCTCCTGTGCGAGCACGTGCTGGACCGTGGTGTCGATATCCGTGGTTACACGGATGCTCCGATCACCGCGCGGCCCCAACCGCTTCTGCTCGTCCGCCCGGTACAGATCCGTCAGGCTCTCCGCTATGTGTGGCGTGAAGCCGGCCTTCAGCAAGGCGTCCATCCAGCCAGGCTCGGGGATCGTCACGACCTCAAGCGGCTTTCCCAGGGCATTACCCAGTGACTCGGCGACCTGGCGCTCCGTGTACTCCGGCCCCACGATGTCTACGGCCTCACTGGACTGTGCGTCTGCCAGCAGCTCCTGGACCGCGATCCCCGCGATGTCGCGGGTGGCCACCATGGGCAGGGGCGTGTCCGCACTTGAGGCGAAAACCAGGAAGATCCCCTCGTGCAGAACGGCTCCGAGGACATCCCCGAACTTCTCCTGGAAGTGTCCCGGGCGCAGGGCAGTCAAGACGGTCCCCGTCTGTGCGAGCGCCTGTTCCATGTGGTGCAGGCCCAGAATCGGTCCGGTGCCTTCGCTGAGGTCGGCACCACCGGAGGAAAGCATCACAGTATGGCGAACGCCAGAGTCCTTGACCGCGTTGGAAACGGAATTCGCCACTTCTGTGGCGTACTGCTCCAGGTCCGACACGGACAGATCGAAGGGCATCATGGCGAAGAAGGCCGCTGCACCGTTCAGGGCCTCGGTGAGCTTCTGGCTGTCACGCAGGTCCAAGACGGCCGTCTCAGCCCCTCGGGAGGTCCAGTCGGCGGCTGCTTCTGGACGACGGACGACAGCACGGACGGGGTGGCCGGAATCGAGTAAGCGGTCAGCAACGACTGAACCGATACGGCCGCTGGCTCCAGAGATGACGTACATGGTTGCTCCTGTTCTGTATGGCTGATTCTTTTCAAGCAAGGTGTGCCGCAGTCGGCATGACTATCGTCTGCAGCACGGTCTGGCCGCTCGACATCGATCGGTCGGCACCTGTCAACCGGTCCTGCCGGTCACTTAGATTTGGAAAAAATGTTCATGGCGGTTCCAACTCCCAGCCCTATAGCACCCAAGAGCGAGAGAACGGCTCGCACGCTGTTTGCGGAGGTCCATTCGTCCAGGTAGACGTGCCAGACTTGGGCCCCTTCAGCAGTCCCCGCTACCACGTCGGCCAGGCGGTTGTTGCGCGGAACGTTGTAGACGATGGTCAGCACCCAGCCCGCCAGATACAGAACGCCTCCTGCAGCGGAGATCTGGTCTCCGATGACCCGATCCTTCTTACGCAAGTTGTGCACCACGGTCCACGCGCTGGCGATCGCTGTGCCAAAGAAGAAGGTCGTGAATGGCACCTGCACAGCAGTGCGGTTGAATTTCTGCATGGTCTCGATCGCCTCAGCATCCGGCAACGACCCCAGCCAAGGCATCACCCTGGCCGAAAAATTGGTGTAGACACCCCCGACAACGGCGGATCCCACCGCACCGCATGTGGACACAATGTTGTTCAGTGACATAACTCTCTCTTCCGAAGAATCGGGGCGGCAACCGACGCCAGGCAGCGCTTCTCCGATCGCCGCTTGACTGCCTCCATTCCATCGGCGAGGCGTCCGCAGCTCCATGGGCCGGTGGCTCATCTCCATGCGACATCGGCTCGGACCATCCCTGGATGAGTTGATTCCAAAGGGCTGTGGTGAGTGGTGGTTGAAGGAGATCGGGAGACCAGAAATGGGGGTGCCGGTGATGTCGTCGTACCGGATGCCGGTGGTCAAAACCCAGGCCACCGGCAGGCCGGCGAGGATGACACTCAGGTACAGGAGCGGACTCCACAACCAATGTGAGTGGGAGACGCTTGTTGAAGCCGGGCTGTTCCAGGACGTCGAGGAACATGCCGGACTCAACAACGGTGCGGCCAACCCGGAACACCTTGGAATCAACCACTTAGACTCAGACGAATGGATCTGTTGGAGGACTTCCTGGCCCAGCCCCACGCTCGCGACGCGTTCCTACTGCGTGTGGTCATGGGGCGCCCCTGGTCGTTGTCGGTGGAGGATAGGGCGCCGCTATCCATCATCCCCTCCCTTAGCGGTGGGGGGTGGATCACCGCAGACGGATCACGCCCGCACCGATTCGAGGCCGGGGAGGTTCTCGTGGTGCGCTCTCCCACCATCTACACCCTGAGTTCGGACCAAAATCACGGCAGTGGGGTCAGGATCGGGGTCGGCCAGGTCTGCTCAGGCCCAGACGGCCGCGACCTGTCTGAAGAGCTGAGCACCGGGCTCCGTACATGGGGTAATGATCCATTGGGTGAGGATCAACTGCTTGTAGGCACCTACCGACACCACTCCGAGCTGGGGCGACTGATGCTGCAGTCGCTGCCGCCATGGTTCCTGGTGAGTGCCCCTGACCCCGAACTGGTCAGCCTGTTGAACCGCGAGATCATCCAGGACGGGTTCGCACAGTCCAGTGTCCTGGACAGGCTTCTGGATGTCCTGTTGGTCACCACGCTGCGCGCCTGGATAAACACCGGGACACCGAACCATGCCAGTCTCCTGTCCGCACCTCGGGACGACGTGGTACGCAGGGCCACGGAGGCGGTGCAGGCGGACCCCTCGCGAAAATGGGCAGTGGAGTCGCTTGCAGCTCTAGCGGGTGTCTCCCGGGCTTCTCTCACGAGGCGTTTCAATGCCACGCTCGGCGTCTCCCCCATGACCTACGTGACCCAGTGGAGGTTGGCATTGGCTGCCGATCTCCTGGATCGCAGCGATGCCACCCTGTCCGCCATTGCCCACCAAGTGGGGTATGCCAGTCCCTTCAGTTTCTCCTCCGCATTCAAGAGCCGATACGGCCTCAGTCCCCGCGACTTCCGCACTACAGCTGCCACGTCACGCACCCACCAACCACTTCCCGCCGATGTTTCGGAGTGCATAGAGACTTACTCGCCGAGAGATGGGTGCTTCTGAAATGGGTAAACACGAATGGTTAGCATGCTTGCGAATAGCCCTTATGGCCTTCCCTCACGTCAGCATGGCGAGAGTCCCACCGACAAGCAGCGTCAGCCCCACGAGGTAGCGCCTGTTGACAGACTCCCTCAGAACGAGGGAGGAGAAGAGGACGGTGACCAGGACACTCAGCTTGTCGATGGGGACCACCACACTAGCGGGGCCGTCCTGGAGGGCTCGGTAGTAGCAGAGCCAGGAGGCACACGTCGCAGCCCCAGAGACGAGGACGAAGCCGAGCTCCCTGCGCGGCACTGTGCGAACCTCGTGGAGCTTCCCAGTGACGGCGACCATCACCCAGGCCATGACAAGAACCACCCCGGTGCGAATCGCGGTGCCGAGATTGGACTCCACCCCCGTGATGCCGGCCTTACCGAGGATCGCGGTGAGCGCGGCGAAGAAGGCTGAACCGAGCGCATAGAGCAACCAACCTCCGCCGTCACGCACGGCCCGAGGCAGGCCGTGCAGGTCATCGGCGTCGAGCATCAACGATGTCCCGGCGATGATGAGCGCAACCCCGAGCGCCCCGATGAGGCTCATCCTCTCCCCCAGGAGGATGAGGGCGAGCAGCACCGTCAGCACCGTGCTCAACTTGTCGATCGGAACCACCTTGCTGACACTGCCGAGCTGGAGCGCCTTGAAATAGCACAGCCAGGAGGCCCCGGTTGCCAGTCCCGAGAGCACCAGCAGCCCAGTGCTACGGGCGTCAAGATGACTCAGGTCGGACTGGGATCCGACGATGAGCACCATGCCCCAGGCGCCCGCCAGCACCACGAAGGTGCGCAGCGCCGTCGCCACGGTCGAGTCGGTGGTGCGGATCCCCTCCTTGGCCAGCACAGCAGTGATGCCGGCAAAAAGCGCTGAACCGCAGGCAAAGACAATCCACATAAGGCAACCCTAACCCCGCCCGGCATCACCGCACGGCGGGCACGAGGGTCCTCGCCCTCGCGCCCACCGTTGCCCGCTCTTCGCGGTTCAGCGGGTCTTGCGCGGCACGGTGGAGGCCGCCACCCCCAGGACCACCAGGCCGAAGCAGATCAGGTAGGCCAGGTATCGGAAGAAATCTTCGGAGGGTTCGCTGGCCGTCGTGAGCTCGGTGACGGCGTCGACCGCCCAGCTCATGGGCAGGGCGTCACCGACCACCTCCAGGGCACGCGGCAGCTGGTCACGGCTGACCAGGAGCCCACACAGGAACAGCTGGGGTGCGATCACCACCGGCATGAACTGGACGGCCTGGAACTCGGTGCGCGCGAAGGCCGAGACCAGCAGCCCCAGGGACACCCCGACGAAGGCGTCGACCAGGGCGGTGAGCACCACCCACCCCCAGGCGGCAGAGATGTCCACGTCCAGACCCCAGGCGGCCACGGCGCACAGGATGAGGGACTGGATCACGGCGGTCAGTGCGAAGGCGGTGGCGTAGCCGAACAGGAGGTCGGCCCGGTGGATCGGGGTGGTCCACAGCCGCTCCAGGGTTCCGCTCACGCGCTCGCGCAGCATGGCGACGCTGGTGACCAGGAACATGACCGTCGTCGGCAGGATCGCCATCATGGAGACGGCGATGTGGTTGAACAGCAGGTCCGCGCCGGGGTAGTCGCGGTAGACGAAGTACAGCAGGGTCAGCAGCGCGGCGGGCACGATCGCGATGAGGCCGACCGTGCGCCGGTCGGCGCGCAGCTGGGTGAGGATGCGGCGGGTGGTGGCCAGGTAGGTGCGCAGGTGCATCAGCGCTGCCCTCCTTTCTGCTCAGTCTGGTTCTCGGAGTCGGCGATGACGGCCAGGAAGGCGGCGTCCACGGTGTCCGCCCCGGTGCTGGCCAGGAGGTCCTTGGCCGTGGTGGTGGCCAGGATGCGGCCCTGGCGCATGAGGAGGACCTGGTCGCAGCGGAAGGCCTCGTCCATGACGTGGCTGGAGACCAGGAGGGTGGCGCCGCGCTCGGCCAGGGCGTGGAAGGTGGTCCACAGCTCCTCGCGGGTGACCGGGTCCAGGCCGACGGTGGGCTCATCCATGACGAGCAGGTCAGGATCGGCCACGAGCGCGCAGGCCAGGCTCACACGCCCGGCCTCGCCACCGGAGTAGGTGGACACGGCCCGGTCCGCCAGGGCGGTGAGCCCGACAACGTCGAGGACCTCGTCCAGGTCGCGGGCCCGGCTGCCGGCCAGGGAGGCGAAGTAGCGCAGGTTCTGGCGGGCCGTCAGGTCGGTGTAGACGGCCTGATCCTGGGTGACGTAACCAACCCGACCGCGCACGGCGCCGGCGCCCGGTGCGTGCCCGAGGACCTCGACCTGTCCGCGGTAGCGCTGGACGCCGACGATGGTGCGCATGAGGGTGGTCTTGCCGCAGCCCGAGGGGCCGAGCAGGCCGGTGATGGTACCGGACTCCAGGTTCAGATCCAGGCCGTGGAGGATCTCCTTGCGCCCGCGGTTCACGCGCAGGTCCTTCGCAGTGACGGCCAACGACGTTGAGCCGGTTGCAGCTGCGGAGTTTGAGCCTGAGTCGTGCGATCGGCTGCTGGCCCCCGACTCCCGGGGCACGTCTCCTTCATCGCTTTTCATCATGTGATGAATATAGGTCGACAGCGACCCGCTGTCCAGAGCCTGGAGCCGGAAAACTGTCCGTATGGGACGACTTTGAACACCTCTTCAGCCAGGGCAGTTCACATCTGTGCAGGTCAGAGCGGCTTAGCTTGGTTCCAAGCCGGAAACGCGGCTTCAAAGTCGTCCCATATGGACAAAACTCGACTGGAGACCTCAACCGATCTCAGCGATCAGGCTGGATTGGCGACGTCCGGCAGGTCGTCGAAGGCGTAGCGCTGGATGGTGGGGCCGACGAGCGCGGCGGCCGCCTCGACGTCGAGGCCGGCGATGTGGTCCATGCGGGCGACCCAGCGGGCCAGGCCGAGTCCGATGATCTGGCTGGCGATGAGCTGGGCGCGCAGCTGGGGACGGTCGGGGCAGAAGTGGGAGACGATTGGCGAGAGGATCCCGGTGGCGATGAAGTCGCGGAAGGGCTCGATGTCACTCCCCTGGCCGAGCGCGGCATGGATGACCGCCGTGAAGCGGTCTGCACCAGCCTCGTCCCATAGGCTGATCACGGCACGCACGATCCCCTCCCCCAGCTGCTCGGGCTCGAGCTCAGTGATGGAGGCCGCCCGGTGCATGAGGTTGGCGTCAACCCCGGCGGTCGACTCGATGACGGCCTTGGCGAAGAGCGTGGCCCGGTCCGGGAAGTAGTGGTGGACCAGGGCCGGGTCGACGCCGGCGTCGCGCGCGATGCCGCGCAGGGAGGTCTGGTAGCCGTCGCGGGCGAAGGCGGTGCGGGCCGCCGCCAGGATGGCCTCACGCGCGTCCGGGCTGCCCGCCGGACGCCGACCCCGCGGGCTCATCGCTCACTCGTCTCACTCATGGTCAGAGCATGCCCGCATGCCGCTCCGTTGGGAAGCAGCCGCGCTGCGCCCCCTATGCTCCGCGCGACCCTCCGCACGCAGGCAGGCGACGCACCCTCAAGGCTCCTGGGGTCTGCTGCCTGCACGCCCTACCTGATGTAGTCGACCAGCCATTCGCGTACGTTCTGAAGGACAGAATCCTCCACAGCTCCGATCTTCTTGGTGAGACGCTGACGTGAGATCGTGCGAACCTGCTCAGTCATGGCAAACGACCGTTGTTTCATTCCGGCTCCCGTATCGAGCTCCACGTGATTCGGCCAGCCCCGATCCTTCGTTGTCACAGGGACCGCAATGACAAGCGTCGTCACCGCTGTATGGAATCGTTCATTGGACACAATGAGAACCGGACGGCGCCCGGATTGCTCTCGCCCGACAGCAGGATCGGGAAGTGCCCACCACACATCGCCCACGTCAACCGGGGCCGCTAGCCCCATGCTTCCGACTCCCACTCTCGGAACTCTTTGACGTAGGCCTCGTCCGGCGGGTTTACCTCCATCGCACGCCGCACCTCGGCGAAGCGCCGCTCACGTGCCGCCTCCTCAAGCAGCTCTTTGAGTGCGGCATCCATGGTCACCCCGCGCTCTGATGCCAGGGCCCGCAAGCCGTCCCGCGTGCTGCGCTCCACCTTGATCGTCGTCATGCTACTCATACTCACAGTATGTATGACAGTCATACCCTTGTGAAGGCAGCTCACTCCATTCCTTGGTCAGGACTCGCGCAACGCACTCGCGCGTCTCACTCCCACAGGCCGCTGGCGTGGGCGAGGACGGCCAGGGCGACGGGGCCGGCTGAGGCGGTGCGCATGACGTGGGGGCCCAGCCGCACCGTCATCGCCCCGGCAGCCTCCAGGGCCGCCGTCTCCTCGGGGCTGATACCGCCCTCGGGGCCAACAACGACGGCCAGCACCAGCGGCGCCGCCCCCGGGGCGGGCAGGCGCATGGACTCCATCGCGGTGCTGATCGGTGTGCCCGCCTCCTCGTGCAGGACCAGCACCACTCCCCCGTTCTGAACCGTCTTCCCCACCCAGTCGACCAGCTCCCGGGTGTCCCGGACCTCCTCGACCTCGGGAACGCGGGCGCGCCGGGCTTGCTTGGCGGCCTGGAGCGCCGTGGCCTGCCAGCGCTGGCGCCCCTTGGCCTGCTTGGCCCCCTGCCACACGGACACGCAGCGCTCGGACTGCCAGGGCAGAACCAGCTCCACCCCGACCTCGGTGGCGGTCTCAACGGCCTGCTCATCGCGCCCACCCTTGGCCAGGGCCTGGACGAGGGTCAGTCGCAGCGGCGGCGTCGGCTCCTCGATCCGCTCCAGGACCCTCGCAGCCAAGCGATCCTTGGCACCGCCGACGCCGGCCCCAGTCACCTCGCACACCAGACGCAGTCCGGCCCCATCAACGAGGTCCACACGCTCCTGCATACGCAGGCGCTTGACGGTCACGGCATGGCGGGCCTCGGGACCGGTGAGCATGAGGATGGTTCCGGGCGTGGCTGATGCGGCGGCGTCGGCGGGCTCAATGGTCTCGGACGTGAAGACGAAAACGGGCGCGGTCACGCCCCCAAGCCTACGGGCGACGTCGAACCGACGGTCGCCGGTGATGCTAGCGTCTCAGCACATGACCGAGCACACGACCGAGTCCCTCGAGCCCGCCAAGCCCTCTGCTGCCTCCCACTCCCCGCAATCCTCCTCCGCCGTCTCGGCACCCGCCTACGCCGCCGCCGTCACAGTGGAGGACTTCCACCGCAACCTGGCCGCCGTCCGTGCCCGGATCGACGCCGCAGCAGAGCGCGCCGGCCGCAGCGCCGCCAAGATCCGCCTGCTGCCGGTCTCCAAGACCGTCCCCGAGGAACGCCTGCGCACCGCCTTCGCCGCGGGCATCACCCAGATGGGTGAGAACAAGGTCCAGGAGGCCCAGCGCAAGAGCGAGAACCTGGCGGACCTGGGCATCTCCTGGTCGGTCATCGGCCACCTGCAGACCAACAAGGCCAAGAACGTGGCCGCCTTCGCCGACGAGTTCCAGGCCCTGGACTCCCTGCGCCTGGCCGAGGCCCTCGACCGGCGCCTCCAGGCGGCCGGGCGCGGCCTGGACGTCTACGTGCAGGTCAACTCCTCGGGTGAACCCAGCAAGTTCGGGCTGGAGCCGGACGACGTCGCCGACTTCCTCGCAGCGCTGCCGGATTACTCCTCACTGCGGGTGCGCGGGCTCATGACCCTGGCCGCCAACACCGACGACGCTGCGCGCGTGCGCGAGTGCTTCCGCATCATGCGTCGGTTGCGCGACACCGCCCTCCAGGCGGGCACCATCGGCGACGGGCTGCTGTCGATGGGGATGAGTGGGGACTTCGAGGCCGCCATCGAGGGCGGCTCCACCTGCGTGCGGGTGGGTCAGGCGATCTTCGGGGCCAGGTCCACCCCGGACTCCCACTACTGGCCCGAGTCCCCTCAGGCCAAGTAGCCGCGAGCGAGAAGCCGGGCAGCAGGCCGCAGATCGCGGGCCACTTCGTCAGCGCCCGGAAAAGCGCTCCTTGAGCTTGCCCATCACGCTCGAGTCGCGCACGGGCTCGACATCGTCCTCCCCGCGCAGGCGGGCCAGCTCAGCCAGCAACTTGCGCTGGCGGTCGTCCAGGTGCGTGGGGGTCTCCACGACGATGGACACGTGCAGATCTCCACGACCCTTGCGGCGCAGCCGCCCCACGCCCAGGCCGTCGAGCACGACCTCGTCCCCGGGCTGGCTGCCGGCCTTGACGGTGACGTTCTGCTCACCGTCGAGGGTCTGCAGCGGGAAGACGGCGCCCAGGGCGGCCGCGGTCATGGGCACGCGCAGCTCGGTGTAGAGGTCGTCGCCGTCGCGCTCGAGGAACTCGTGCGGCTTCTCGTGGATCTCCAGGTAGAGGTCGCCGTTGGGGCCGCCGGCCGGGCCGGCCTCGCCGCGCCCCGACATACGGATCCGGGTCCCGGTGGACACCCCGGCGGGGATGGAGACCTCCAGGTCCTGGCGCACCCGGGTGCGGCCCTCGCCGGAGCAGTCCTTGCAGGGGGTGACGATGACGGTGCCGTAGCCTTGGCAGCCCGGGCACGGCGAGGAGGTCATTACCTGCCCCAGCAGGGTGCGGGTCATGCGCTGGACGTTGCCGACGCCGTTGCACTGCGAGCAGGTGACCGGCTCGGTGCCGGGCGCGCAGCACGAGCCCCCGCAAGCGGTGCAGGTGGCGTAGGTGTCGATCGGGATGGAACGGGTCGCCCCGAAGGCGACGTCGGAGAGTTCCACGTCCACGGCCACGAGGGAGTCCTGGCCGCGCCGGGCCCGGGAGGCCGGTCCGCGGCTGGCCGATCCCCCGCCGAAGAAGGATTGGAAGATGCCGCCGAGGTCGCCGAAGTCGGCGCCGGCGAACCCTCCGCCGAAGCCTCCCCCGCCACGTACCGCGTCCTCGCCGCCCAGGTCGTACATCTGGCGCTTGTCGGCGTCGGAGAGGACCTCGTAGGCGGTGGAGACCTCCTTGAACTCATCCTCGTGGCCGGGCCCGGCGACGTCGGGGTGCAGCTGGCGGGCCTTCTTGCGGTAGGCCCTCTTGATCTCCTCGGGACTGGCGTCTCGGCTGACGCCGAGGACCTCGTAGTAGTTGCTCACTGCGTTCTTCCTTTACGGCTACGACTTTTGCGGTGGTTGTCTGGTGACGTGCTTGACTGAGTCGCTCTGGGACCGGCCTGGGCCGGCCGGTTCTCACGTCTCCGGTGGGGACAGGAACCTGGACAGGTAGCGGGCCACGGCCCGCACGGCGGTCATGGTGGCCGGGTAGTCCATGCGGGTGGGGCCGATGACCCCGAGGTGGGCGACGGCCTCACCGGTTCCCGGCCCGTAGGTGGTGGTGACGACGGAGGCCTCGGCCAGGGCGTCGTCGTTGTTCTCCGAGCCGATGCTCACGCGCATTCGGTCCTCGCCGGTCGGGGCGTCGTCGGCAGTGAACAGGCGCAGCAGGACGACCTGCTCCTCGATGGCGTCCAAGAGAGGGCCCAGGGAGGAGAAGTCCGGCGTGGAACGAGCCAGGTTGGCGGTGCCGGCGACGACGAGTCGTTCCTCCGCGTCGGGGCGCAGCGCGGCGATGAGCTCGTCGACCACGGCCTCGAGCAGGAGCCGCTCGTCGGCGGGAGCCTGCTCGGCCAGGGCAGCCAGGACGGGGGCGACGTCGGCTGCGCGGCGCCCCACAAGAGCCCCGTTGAGGCGGGTACGCAGGCGCTCCAGGGCGAGGGGGTCGACGACCTCGGAGATGTCGAAGCCGGCTTCGCGACGGCTGCCCGAGCCTGCCCGTGGTCTGAGGGTCACGGTGCGCTGATCGACGCGACCGGTGTCGGTGATGATGACCAGCAGGACGCGCTCAGGTCCCAGGGCCACGAGCTCAAGGTGCTGGAGGGCCGCGTACCGGAGGCTGGGGTACTCCACGACGGCGAGCTGGCCGGTCAGCTGGGCCAGGGCCCTCACGGTTCGGGCCACGACCTGCTCCAGGTCGACCGCTCCGGACAGCAGCGCGGTGATGGCGGCGCGCTCGGGGGCGGACAAGGGCTTGATGCGGGCGACCTCGTCGACGAAGAGACGATAGCCCTTCTGAGTAGGCACGCGTCCGGCCGACGTGTGCGGCTGGTGGATGTAGCCCTCGTCCTCCAGAGCCGCCATGTCATTGCGGATAGTCGCCGGCGATACACCCAGGCGGTAACGTTCCACGAGGGCCTTGGAACCCACGGGTTCACGCGTGCGCACGTAGTCGGTGACGATGGCGGACAGGACCTTGAGCCGTCGGTTGTTGGCCATGGTTCCTCCTCCCCTCGTCCGTACCAGCACACGATCACAGTGGCACTGGTGGGTCGCCGCCCGCACACTGGTGCGCGCCAGCGAGCGATTAGCACTCACCCCACGTGAGTGCCATCCTACGCCGTGGTCCGGCGGGTCCAACGCCTCCGGGCCGTGAGTTTCCCCTACCGTGCCGAGGGTGAACACGCCCGTCCCGTACCGCTCCCCCGTTCCCGGCTCGACCGCCGCCCGCCGCGCAGCCTTAAGAGCGCGTGCCGAGGCCGAGCAGAAGCAGCAGGCACAAGACGTCCCGGCCGGCTCGCGCTCCCGCGCGGCTCGCGGTGCGGCTGCGAACAAAACTGCTGCCCGCAGGCCGTCGTCGAGCGACCGCTACGGCGGGGACGTCCTGTCGGTGAACCCGCACCGAACGGGTCCCGGCGCCGTTCGCCCCGAGTCGGTGCACGTGCCGGTGACACCGGGCCTGGTGGTTGAGGACCGGCAGACCGGGTTCGTCGGCGCCGCAGTGGCGGTGGAGAAGTCAGGTGGTCAGCACGTTGTGGTCCTGGAGGACCGCCACGGCACGCGACGCGGTTTCACTCTGGGTCCGGGGTTCTGGATCGAGGGCCGCCCCGTCATCCTGGACCCGCCTGTGGCCCCCAGGCGCAGGCCCACGGGTCCGGTGAGCGCCGCCGGGAGGCGGTTGACGGCGTCGGGCTCCTACGCCGTCGAGGGAGAGCGGGCCAAGGTGGCGCGTGCCTCGCGCATCTGGGTGGAGGGCAAGCACGACGCCGAGCTGGTGGAGAAGGTCTGGGGTGACGACCTGCGCCACGAGGGCGTCGTGGTCCTCATGCTCGACGGCGTCGACAACCTCGAGGAGGTCATGGCCGACTTCGGCCCGGGACCCGAACGGCGAGCGGGAGTCCTGGTGGACCACCTGGTGGCCGGTTCCAAGGAGTCGCGGATCGCCCAGCGGGTGGCCGAAATGACCGGCGGGGAGAACGTGCTGGTCCTGGGGCACCCGTACGTGGACGTGTGGCAGGCGGTCAAGCCAGCCCGGGTGGGCCTGGAGCACTGGCCGGAGGTTCCGCGGGGCATCGATATCAAGCACGGGACGCTGGAGGCCCTGGGCTGGCCGCACGCCACGCAGGCCGACGTCGCCCGGGGCTGGCAGCGCATCCTGGCCACGGTTCGCTCCTACAAGGACCTCGAGCCGAGCCTGCTGGGCCGCATGGAGGAGCTCATCGATTTCGTCACCGCCCCGGGCACACGCTGAGGCTCTTCAAGACTCTGACCGCAGTCCACTCACAGGGGTTTTCATAGGACGCTGTCGTCGTCGAAGGTCACCTTGATGGCCTGACCGGGCTCCACGAGCTCGAGCTGCTGGTCGTCGCCCAGCCTGAGGACGGTGTCCCGCTTGTGCACGGGCAGCGGATAGGCGACGCGGGCGATGGAGCCGATCCCGTTGGGGTGGGTGAACTCCTGAGGCCTGGGCTCGGTGCTGAAGTGGCTCATGAGGAACGGCAGGTCGACGTCGTGGGGGAAGAAGACCTCATAGCGCAACTCCCGCCCACGGGGGTCCACACGCTTGGTCTTGATGCGCAGGCCCTTGCCGTTCAGCAGAGCCATCCCCTCCTCCAGCTCGGAGTTGTCGCCCTCCAGGCACAAGCCGCACAAGCCCTCGGGGCCGCGATCCCAGGACAGGAAGCGGCGGGCGGCACCCCCGCGCGGTCCCAGCGAGAGCAGGCGCCCCAGGAGCGGCGGCATTCCCGTGCGCGCCAGAAGTTCCAGATAGGGGCCGTGGGAGAAGTAGATGAGCGCGTTGTACGGCCTCTTGACGGTGCCGTACTCGACGGCGAAGCCCCTGGCCTCGAAATCGGCCACGGCCTGAGAGAGGTCGTTGACCTTGTAGATCACATGTCCCAGCTGCACGCGCTCAGGCTACGCACGCGCAAGGCGCGAGGAAACCCGTCTCGCGCAGGCCATAAGACAGTAGGCAGGCAGCCGGGTCAGTCGCCGCCGCCTTCAGGCTGGTCGGCCAGGGCTAGACGGCGGGACTTAGACAGCAGGCGGGCATCGAGTCCCAGGATCGCCGCGGTGAGCGCCCCTCCCAGGACCTTCCACAAGATGCCCGGGGCGATGAAGATCAGGACCATGGCGGCGATGACCGGCACCAGGTGCTTCATGGCGCGGCCCACGTAGCCGCCGAAGCTGGGCATCTCGACGCCGTCGGACTCGGCCACGGACTTGACCATGAAGTTCGGGCCGTTGCCGATGTAGGTGATGGCGCCGCACAGGACCGCCCCCAGCGCGATGGACACGAGGTAGAGCTCGGGGACCCCGGCCACGTCAGCACCGCCGGGATGAGCGACCTGACCGGCCATCTCGAAGAAGGTGGCGTAGGTGGGGGCGTTGTCCAGGACGGAGGAGAGCCCGCCGGTGAAGACGAAGAAGGTGACCTCGTTGAGCGGCAGCGAGCCGGCCACCTCGTCGAGGTAGTGCAGGGCCGGGATCATGGTGAGGAAGATGCCGATGAACAAGATGGCGACCTCGGCGATGGGGTCCCAGGTGAACTGGTTGTCCTTGAAGCGGACCTCGCGGCTTCCCAGGAAGTAGGAGCCGGCCGCGGCGGCGAGCATGATGATCTCGCGCACCGGGATCCAGTCGCCCGGGGCTGCGTGGCCGGCCTCAATGGCGTGGACGTCGACGGAGGGCGCGAAGGCGACGGCGGCGATGATGGCGGCGAAGAAGACGAAGTTGAGTGAACCCTTGAGGCCGAGGGGCTCGATCTCGGTGTCGTCGTCATGGACGGCCTTGGCCGGCTCCTGGGAGTAGTAGTAGGAGTCCAGCGCGAAGTAGCTCACCAACAGCATGGCGTTGACGAAGAGGTACTCGCGCAGCAGGTTGAAGGTCCAGGTGAAGGGAACGCCACGCAGGAAGCCCAGGAACAGGGGTGGGTCACCCAGGGGCGTGAGCAGTCCTCCGCAGTTGGCGACGATGAAGATCGTGTAGAGCACCGTGTGCGCCCGGTAGCGGCGCTCCTTGTTGGTGGCCAGCAGGGGCCGGATGAGGAGCATGGCGGCGCCGGTGGTACCCACGAAGGAGGCGATGACACCGCCAATGGCCAGGAAGATCGTGTTGTTACGGGGCGTGGCACGAATATCACCCTTGAGGAAGATGCCCCCGGAGACGACGAACAGGGCCAGCAGCAGGGTGATGAACTGGAAGTACTCGACCACTGAGGCGAAGACGACCTCCCAACCGCCGAGACCCCACATCCAGGCGGCCACTGGCACGCCCAGGCTCACGGCGACAATCAACTGGCTGGAGTGCTTCTCCCACCAGTGCGCCGTGGCCGGGATCAGCGGTAGGACGGCGATACAGGCGAGCATGCCCGCAAAGGGCAGAACGGACCACCACTCAAGATGCACGGAGACTTCCTCACAGGATCGGGGCTGTTCACGTCACCATACCGCCCCATGCGACAGTTTCCCCGGTGAGGCCTTATGGTCTCTCGTGCTGAGACCGATCAGCGGGCCGACGACGGAGCGAGGTGCCGGCAGACTCACATCCAGCCGGCCAGCACGTTTCGGGCCTGCTCAGCCAGGGTGGCGATGGCGCCGTCGGAATCGTTACCCCAGGGGATGTAGTGGAATTCGCCGCCCCCAGCAGTGGTGAAGGTCTCGCGGTTGAGCTGGTTGATCTCCTCGAGGGTCTCCAGGCAGTCGGAGAAGAAGCCGGGACAGATGACGTCGAGGCGCGGGCAGCCGGCGCGCCCAAGCTCGCCGACCGTGTCGATGGTGGCCGGTCCGATCCAGGCGGCGGGCCCGAAGACGGACTGGAAGGTGACGTGAGCGAGCCCGTCTGGCAGGTCCAGCCGCCGACAGAGGAGCTCGGCGGTGCGCTCACACTCGCTGCGGTAGGGGTCTCCGGCGTCGTGCATGGCCTGGGGGATGGAGTGGAAGGACAGCAGGAGGCGCTCGCCTGCGGCCGGGTCGGGGCGACCGTGAGCCCGCCAGTGCTGTTCCAGGGCGGCAGCGAGGGCCTCGATGTAGGACGGGGCGGTCTCGAAGGAGCGGACGGTGCGCAGCTCGGGCTGGTCGCGGGAGGCCAGGATGAATCGGGCCGCCTCATCGACGACGGTGCCGGCTGACGAGGCTGCGTACTGCGGGTAGAGCGGGATGAGGGCGATCCGGCGGCAGCCTGCCTCCATGAGCTCGCCCATGACGCGCCGCAGGGACGGCTGCCCGTAGCGCATGGCGATACGGACCCGGGCCGCCTCCCCCAGCTCGCGCTGGAGGAGCTCACCCTGGCGCTCACTGTGATGCATGAGCGGGGAGCCGGAACGGCTGGTCTCCTCACCCGGGCGCCAGACGGTGGCGTACTTCGCAGCCGAGGCCCTGGGACGCACCCGAAGGATGATGCCTTCCAGGACGGGGCGCCACAGGAGGGGGTGCATCTCGACGACACGGCGGTCGGAGAGGAACTCCCGCAGGAAGGAGCGGACGGCTCTGGCAGTGGCGGCGGCCGGGGTCCCGAGGTTCGCCAGGATGAGGGCAGGGCGGTCGTCCGCTTCACGCGGGTCGGGGGCGGCAGGGCTCGAGGGCACGGAAGTCCTTGCGACGGGCAGGGTGGTGATTGGGAATGACGACGTCGATCGGCGTCGGCCTCACTCTAGCCGAGCGGGGATGCCCTCCGGATCACAACAAGTCTGCGCCCCGCAGGCCAAAGCATGCGGGGCTCAGACGGAGGGCAGCAACAGGGACGACCGAGCAGGTCAGCGAACGACGTCGTAACCCTGGATGCGCACGTAGGAATAAGCGGTGAGGAGCACCGCCAGCGGGATCGTCACAAGCCAGCCGATGATCGTGATTCCGCCGAGGAAGTAAAGGCCGACGCCAGTCAGGGCGAAGGGGAGGAGCTCACCGACGTGGGTGGACAGGGTTCTCCAGGATGCATTCATCCCCTCGATACCATCCACACCCTTACCCACTGTGAAGTAGACAGCATAGTAGAGGAGGAAGGCGACGATGATTCCCGGAATAAAGCACAGGAGTAAACCGACCAAAGTGGCGAGCGTGCTTAGAAATACCGCTAAAATGCCTGCCCCCAAGTTCGGGAAGGAGAAGAGGTCACTCCACTCCAAAGGCCGACCAGACGCCACCTTGAGCGAAATGTTTGCGATCACAATGGGTGCAAACAGTCCAACAACAAAGGAGATGACGTTACCGAAAGGAATTCCCGTACTGAAACCATATTCCTGGTCACCGACGGTGAAGTGGGCATCGAATCCAGCTCTTGAGAGAATAGTCCACAGACCGATCCCAACAGTGAGAATGAGCGCGTTGTCCTTGAACTTGGACCAAGCCCAGGAAAAGCCGTCACCGACACTCATCGGCACGCCGCCTATTGCACCTCCCGGATAGGGAGGCACCCCTCCCCCGGTGCCCATACCGGGCTGAGGCACGTAGCCGGGTGGCGGGCCGTACGCCGAACCGCCTCCGTCCTGGAAGCTGTAGCCGGATTGGGAACCGGCGCCTGGGTAATCTGGATATTGTGGAGTAGTCACCCGACTAGGCTCTCACAGAACTTCGAGGCCGACCTGAATGTGCCATCACATGAACGCGGGCCTCCAGCGACTCCTGCTCCGTGCGTGGCTGAGCCTTCACTCGGAGCGGAGCAGTCACGACGTGTTCGACCTCCATCGTTGCGCTCGACGCCTCCTTGAGCAGAAGTCGTATCCCTAGCCGTTCACCCCGCCGCGCAGAGGCAGGACCTGGTAAGGGGACAAGGACTGGACGTACCCCGTTAACTCACCGGGTCAGGGCGCGGGTGACGGTGTCTGCCATGAGGCGGCCGCGCAGGGTGAGGACTGCCCGGCCCTTCATGGCCGCGCCTGCGTCGAGCAGCCCATCGGCCACGAGACCGGCCACGACGGGCACCAGGTGCGGCGGCGTGGCTCCGGTGCCGTCGGCCGAGTTCGCTGACGGGCCGTCTGCGAGACTCGCAAGCGCGATGCCCTCACGCAGGCGGATGCCCAGCATGATCCGCTCCAGCTCGCGCGAGCCCGCGTCGATGACCTCGTGCCCGGCCACGGGCAGACGGCCGGCGGCGATCTGTCCTGCCCAAGCCACCGGGTGCTTGGTATTCCACAGGCGTACGTCGCCCAGGTGGGAGTGGGCTCCGGGTCCGGCGCCCCACCAGTCCCAGTCGAGCCAGTAGGCCCGGTTGTGGCGGCACTGGGCGCCCGGGCGCGCCCAGTTTGAGATCTCGTACCACTCGTAGCCGGCCCGCGCCAGGGCGGCGTCGGCCATCTCGTACTTGGTGGCCTCGTCGTCGTCCTCGGGCATCGGCAGCTCTCCGCGACGGACCTGTCCCCACATCCTGGTGCCCTCCTCGATGACCAGGGCGTAGGCGCTCACGTGATCCGGGTCGAGTTCCGTCACTGCGTCCAGGGAGCGCTGCCAGTCCCCCAGGGACTCCCCCGGCGCCCCGTAGATGAGGTCGAGCGACACACTCAGGCCGGCCCGCCGCGCCCAGTCCACCACATGGGGCACCCGGGCGGGCTCGTGGGTGCGCTCCAGGACCTTCAGCACATGGGGCACGGCCGACTGCATCCCGAAGGAGACTCTGGTGAAGCCTCCCTTCGCTAGGGCCGCCAGGGCCGCCTCGTCCACGGAGTCGGGGTTGGCCTCAGTGGTCACCTCTGCATCCGGGGCGAGGCCGAAGCACTCGCTCACCAGGTCCAGCATGCTCACCAGGTCCGAAGCCGGCAGCATAGTGGGGGTTCCCCCACCCACGAAGACGGTCCGGGCCGGACGCACCGGCAGACCCGCAGCGTCCATGGCTCGGCGTACGGCCCGCAGCTCCCCAGCGAGCGTCCCCACGAAGTCCTCGGCCGAGGCTCCCTGCCCCATAGTCAGGTTCGTGTAGGTGTTGAAGTCGCAGTAGCCGCAGCGCACGCGGCAGTACGGCACATGCAGGTACACCGAGAACGGACGCTCGGCACCGTCCGGTGCGGGCGCGGCGACTTGAGCGGGCAACTCGCCCATTCCCGGCAGAGGATCGCCCATCGGCTGAGCCGGGCTCACACAGTACCGCCTTGAGTACCGACTCGCTCGTCAATGATCCCGAGCCAGGCTCGGCGCGACAGCACGACTGCTGTGCTCACGGCCGGTCCGCCGCGTGCAGCAGACCGTCGCCGCGGCCCTCCCGCAGGCGCCAGGGGCGCGACTCCAGCTGGTCCCAGGCCCGGCCTTCGGCCTCAAGCCGCTCCAACATGGAGGCGCCCCGCTCAGGGATCCAGGCCACCTCGGTGCGCACCGCTGTCAGGTCGCGGATCGTGCGTCCGGCATCCAAGCCCCGCTGCTCGAACCGAGTCATGACCCGCCCCTCATAGCGGGGCGACCAGCCGCCGCGCACGCCCGCCGAGGATCCCGGATCCAGGCCGTTGCCCAGGTTCCCCTCCTCAGCGGTCTCCGCCCCCAGGTCGGGGCGGGCCCCGGCGTCGTCGTGCCGGAAGTAGGGCAGGGTCGCGTCGAGTCGTAGCCCTGCCGGCAGCGCCGCGACGTCCTCGACGACATCGCGCATCTGCCAGGCGTAGTCGGCCCAATCGGTGGCCAGGCGCCACACGCCTCCGGGGCGCAGGACCCGCGCCACCGAGTCGGCGAAGGCGGTGGTCACCAGGCGGCGCTTGCGGTGGCGGGGCTTGCGCCAAGGATCAGGGAAGAACACCCACACCTCGCTGGCGCAGCCCACCGGCAGGGCCGTGGCCAGCAGCTGAGAGGCATCGGCGGGAACGACACGCACGTTACGCAGGCCCTGACGGTGGATCGAGGCCACCAGCCTGGCGATCGCGGTCTCCCAGACCTCCACCGCCAGGTAGTCCGCTCCCGGATGGCTGGCGGCGTGAGCCAGCAGCGCCTCGCCACTTCCTGAGCCGACCTCGACGATGAGAGGACGCACCTGCCCCACGTGACCGAAGAGAAGATCGGGCTCCAGACGGAAGCTTGGCGACACGGTGCGCACGGCGTCGGCCCGCGGAACGCCCACCACATAGCGGGGACCGAGCTCGACCAGCGCCTCGGCCTGGCCGGGACGCAGTCTGCCCCCGGCGCGGGAGAAGGAGCGCACGCGCGAGTGGATGGCGTGGGAACGGGGCGGGTAGTGCTGAGCCATACGGGCCTGGGGTCCTTTACTTCTCTTGACTATTCTAAGTCGACTGCTCGAAACGGCGCAGCATCATCAGCCAACCTGCTCGTGGGCGGCGGCGCTCACGTACTTCTTGGTGAAAGGTGCGATGACGCAGTTGCCGAAGATCTCGGAGTTGAGCAGCCCTTGGGCGTCGCGCGGGTCGTGGTGGGCGAACCAGCGCCGGCAGGTGACCCGGTGTCCCGGGGAGGAGACCATACGCACCTCGTCACCGACCCGCACCACGCCCTCGGCGAGCACCGCCAGGTAGACACCCACCCGGTTGCGCGCGGAGAAGACCTCCACCCAGTCCGCCCTGCCGACGCCGCGGGCGAAGGTGGCGCACGGGTTGCGCACGCCAGTCACCCTGACCCGCACTCCTTCGGCGGCCGGGTCGCCGATGGACAGGATCGCACCGATCTCGACGTCGTCGATATCGCCCTCGATGAGGAGGTTCTCCCCCAGCCGACCCGGCTCGACGCCACCCAGCACCTGCGACCAGTGGCGCTGCTCGGCGGCGCTCATGACGTAGAGGGCCTTGTCGGTGCCGCCGTGGTGGGCGCGGTCCCCGTGCTCGTCAGTGACGATCCCGGTGCGACCGACCTCGACCGGGCCGTCGACGGCGCCCTTGTGGATCGCTGAGACGCCCGCCGGGCCAGCGTCGGGCCGCAGCCGCCGGACGGCGCACACGGCGCTGACGGTTCCCACCAGGTCGCCGTCGTGGAACGGGGAGGGTTCGTCATGGTGACGGCCGTCGGCGCCGGCATGCGGCTCACCCAGGACCCGGGCCAGCTCGCGGGTGAGGACCAGGCCGGAGCCGTCGTCGCTCAATGCCGACTCGACCGTGCTCTCCGTGTTCTTCCCTGCCATCTCAGCCATGTCGGTACCCATCCTTCCCTGGTCCGCACGTCCTTGCCTTGAGTCGTCCTGTGCCCGTACCTGCCTGCCGCTCGCCGCTACTTGCCGGGCTTGGCACCGGTGGGCGTGTCCGCGCCGAGGGCCGCGATGAAGGCCTCCTGGGGGACCTCGACCCGACCGATGGCCTTCATGCGCTTCTTGCCCTCCTTCTGCTTCTCCAACAGCTTGCGCTTACGGGTGATGTCGCCGCCGTAGCACTTGGCGAGCATGTCCTTGCGCAGGGCCCGGATGGTCTCGCGGGCGATGACCCGGGTGCCGA
>ERZ773075.789-NODE-789-length-20790-cov-16.0279_pt1 | contig 20790 bp, 18 predicted proteins | sample MGYA00580614_ERZ773075 | MGnify/ENA primary metagenome ERZ773075 (study PRJEB29015, sample SAMEA2738021) | human oral metagenome | biome: human oral; feature: human-associated habitat; material: dental | place: China | collected 2043 ... | reverse complement strand
CACAGGCGGCGCGACGGCGGCCGGGCAGGGCCCGATGCACCGCACAGGCGGCGCGACGGCGGCCGGGCAGGGCCCGATGCACCGCACAGGCGGCGCGGGGCGCGGCTTGGGTCCCGGAAGGCGTTTGAGAGGCGCGGACCTGTCGCGTCTTGGCCGACGTGCTGTTGCAGGCGGGTTGCGGGCCGGCGGGGTCGTCGCCGCGGGTGCGCTGGTGGCGGGAGCCGCGGCGGCCTCCGCGGGTCGTGCGGCCGCCTATGAAAGTGCTCAATTCGCCCGATCAGTGGAGGAGGAGGGACGGCAGTGAGCGTGTTCCTGGGCGGTGAGACCGTATCGCGGGGCCTGGTGCGCTCCAGTCGTGCGGAGGCCGGCGATATGGCGGGACTGGTGGTGTTCGGGGCCATGGCGATCATGGTGCTGGTGGCGGAGGGGTCGTCTGTCGGGGCCGCGGTCGCGGCGGTGGGGGTCGCAGCGGCCGGCCTGGGACTGTGCCTTCCCTGGGGGATGATCCGTCCACTGACCGGAGGCGTGTCACTGCGCGGCTGGCTGGGGGCCAGGGTGGGGTTCTGGTGGCGTCGCGCTCACGGGTTGACGGCCTTCACCCCAACTGAGGATGTCATGGTGCCGGCGGGCGTGGGCTCATTGACGACCACGGATGAGGTCGTCGACGGGCAGGTGGTGGCGGTGACCGAGATGAGCCGATCGGCGGACACGGACGGGTCGAGGGCCCGAGCGCTTCTAGCGGTGGTCGAGGTGCAGGGCGACCCGTCGCATACCGGACCGGCCGGCGCGCGGTGGAGCGCACTCCTGGAGTACCTGGGGTCGGAGGCGAGCCTGGCGTCGCACGTGTCGACGGTGGCGAGCGTGACGGACTGGGACGCCACCGATCACGTGTGGCTGACCCGCCGCGACCTCGACCGGGTCGGGACCGTCGACCCGTTGCTGGTGGAGTCCTACGGGGAGGTGATCGACCGGGTGCTGGAGGTCGCTGGGACGAGACGGACGTGGATGGTGATGAAGTTCCCGGTGTCGCGTGCGCTGCGAGAGCGCGGCGATGACGATGACTCGGTGCGACGCGCGGTGGCGGACCAGGCCATGGCCGTGGTCGAGCGGGCCCGGGTCCTGGGCCTGCGGATGCGGCCGCTCGACTCGGCCGGGCAGGCGGCGCTGTGCCGGCACCTGATGGACCCGGAGGTCTCCCCGGACGACACCCGAGGCCTGGGCGAGGAGACGCACTGCTGGCAGGGGGCGTTCCCTGCGTTTAGGACGAGCCGGGACCGTCGGTCCCTGGTGGTGGACGCTGCCGGCGGTGAGCGGTGGATGAGCGTGTGGGAGGTTCCAGCGTGGACGATCGAGCCAGCGTGGCTGCCTACGGACTGGCTGTACCCGCTGACGACGGCCCTGTCCGGGCAGGTCAACCGCGCGATCGTAGTGACCTGCGAGCTGGTCGCGGCTCGCAGGGCGCGGGCGAGCGCGAAGTCGGATGTGACCTCGGACAGCGCGGCCGTGGGCAGGGGGCCGGAGGTCAGTGACGGCACCAATGAGGTGCAGGCGGCGGCTTCACTGGCCCGGCTCGAGGACCTGGCCCCGGGGAAGCCGACGGTCGGAGTGAACTGGTCGATGACGGTGGCGTTCCACTCGCGCAGCGCCGAGGATCATGAGGTGTTCGGCCGGCGGATGCTCGGCGCGCTGGCCGATTCGCGCATCGGGACGCCAGTGCGGATGCGCTACCGGCAGGACGCGGCTGTCGGATTGGTGATGCCACTGGCGCGCGCGTGGCGCCGGCCGCTGGCCGAACGAGTCGGCAGGTGGGTCGGACTGTCATGAGGGGTCTGAGGAAACGCGCCAAGCGGGCCGACACAGAAGAGGCTGTTGCGGTAGTGGAGCGAGCTCGACGCGGGGTTCACGGGCGGTCGGCGCGCGTGCCATCGCTGGACGTCCTGGCCGGGATGCGGCTATCGCAGGCGGTGATGCACCCGACGGCGTCGACGAGCAAGCAGATGGCGGGCCTAGCGCTGTCGGAAGCGGCGCCGCCGACGGGGAGCCACGGCATCCTGCTGGGCGTCGATGTGGTGACCGGGGCGCCCGTGGTGCACGACCCGTTCACCGCGTACGCGGAGGAGCCGGGTTTCTCCTCACCGAACGTCGTGCTGTTCGGTGATCTGGGGTTCGGCAAGTCCCAGCTGGCCAAGGCGTGGATCGTGCGGAACATGACGCTGGGACGACGGGTCATCGTTGTGGATAAGAAGCGGCAGGAGTACACCGATGGTCGGACCGCCTCCGGCGAGTATTCCGCAGTGGCGCGCGCACTGGGGTTCGTCCCGGTGTCGCTGCGGACGGGCGGAGGAGGGGTGCGCATCAACATCCTGGACCCGAGGATCGCCGGCAGCACGCGGGACGGCGTCGCGGGTCAGCAGATGCTGCTGGAGGCGGTGATCAGTGCGGCGATGGACCGCAAACTGAACGAGGTTGAGCGTAAGGCGATCGCGATCGCCCGCCGCACGGCATTGAACCGCGCCCAGGAGGACGGCGAGATCGCCCACGTGGGTCATGTCGTGACGGCCCTGCTCGACCCCGATGAGGAGACGGCCCGTTCCACGCCGGGGATCGGCGGTGCCGAGCAGCTGGTCGAGTTCGGGCGGGACTGCGGTTTCGCCCTGGATCGTCTGGTGGGCGAGGAGCTGGCGGGCCTGATCGACGGGCCCACCGACTCCTCACTGGACCTGGCGGGCCAACTGACGTGCTTCGACATCTCCTCCCTGCCCGAGGAGGGCAGGGCGGTGCCGATCATGATGACGGTGATCAACACGTGGGTGAGGTCCGTGCTGGTGGGTTCCGCCACTCCGGTGCCGACGCTGCTGTTGATCGACGAGGCGTGGCACGTGGTGGATGGCGCTTATGCCATGGTCGCCCGCCGTAACGCAAAGGTGGCCCGTGGTATTGCCTTGTCGAACTGCACGATCTTCCAGCACCCCTCTGACATCCCGACGGGGTCGCCGGCGGCCGCGATGGTCAAGGAGGCTCAGACCCTGTTCGTGTTCCGGCAAGGGAAGGCCGACGACGCCGCAGCGGTGTGCGAGCTGCTGGGGTGGGATCCTAAGGAGGCCGAGACTCTGATGATGCTGGACCAGGGTGTCGCGATGGTCCAGATCGGATCGGCCCCACCGGTAGTGTGCTCCATGATCATGAGCGACTTCGAGCTCGAGGTCGGGGACACCAACCAGGCGATGACCTCCCGGTCGACGGTGTCCTCGTCCCGGGCCCGCCGAGGTGAGGTGGACGATGACGACTTCCAGGAGGCTGATCGGTGACAGGTTCGGTCAGGTCCGCGCTCTCGCCCGATACCACGCGATGCGGCAGACTCCTCGCGTGTCCGCGGAGCTCGCGGAGGGCCGCCTGGTGGCGGTGTACTCGGGCATCGATCGCCGCGCAGGCGCGCAGACGCTGGCCGACCTGGACTACGTGTTCATGCCGGCGGACGCCCTGCTGCCCGCGGCCGGCCGGCTGGTCGATTCTCTCGTCGCCCGTGACGGGGCGGCCGGGGCCGCTGCGGGTAAGAGCGTGTACCTCGAGGTGTCCGACTCGACCGGCGCGGCGCACCGGGTACGGGTGGCGACCACGGCCACGGGGCCGGTGGGCCGGCTCACCGGCGGGGAGGTCGAGAGCCTGCTGGGGGGACAGCTGCTGGCGTGGACCTGGTCCGGGAGGGACTGGCAGGTGGCCTCCTTCCCCGCGGTCGACTTCGAGCACCCGCCGTTGGTGCTCATCGCCGGTCGCCCGGCCGGTCAGTCCATCTACGCGGCGGTGACGGTAACCGCCTGGGAGGCGCAGCTCGTCGAGCTGCTCAAGAGATCAAGGCAGCAGGAGTAGGGGCAGGGACGATGAGCGAGGGTGAGAGCCAAGGCGTCAACATCGCCTTGTGGTGCGGGTTGACGGCTGCGGGGGCGCTGCTGGCCGGAGCGGTCGCTCTGCGGGTGACGGGCCACAAGGTCGGCGGCATGGCCGAGGTCCCCACGGCTATGATGCGTTCGGGGTGGACGACGTGGGCCCTCGCCGGCATCCTGCTGACACTCGTGGGCGTGGCCACGGCGCTCGTGGCCGCCTGGCTGCGCAGGATCTTGAACCCGCGGATCGACGGGAGCGGCGGGTCCTACAGGAGCATGCACCGAGGCGCGGCGGTGGCCCGGGCGCGCACGATCCTCGCCGGGTCGCTGCCCGCGGGTGCGACCGTGGCCGACGACGACCTGGTGCGCTACATGGGTCACCTCGCCGGGACCGCCCTGTACGGCCAGTACGAGGACCCTGAGACCTGCTACGCGGTCACCCGGTCGGGCAAGACGAGGCTGCTGGTGACGCGTCGGGTACTGGAGGCTCCCGGTGCGGTCCTGGCGACATCGACGAAGGTCGACGGGATCGCCTTGACCTGGTACGCGCGTAGGGAGGCCACCGGGGGACGTACCTGGGCCTTCGACCCGATCGGCCAGGCCCTGGGGCCGGTGCCGGTGCGGTGGAACCCGGTCGTGGGCTGCGAGGACTTCAACGTCGCTCGTGAGAGGGGACGGGCCTTCGCGATGGGGGCCACCATTCGTGTCGGTGGCGGCGACACGCGCTGGTTCGTGGAGCGCGGCGCCCAGATCCTGAGTTATTTCTTCCACGCGGCCGCGTTGACCGACCAGGACATCGACGCCGTCCACCGGTGGGTCTCACGGCCTGAGGAGGCGGTGGAGATCCTGCGGTCGGTCGGGTCGCGCACCTCGAGGATGATGGTGTCGACCCTGACCGACCTGATGGTGGAGATGGCCGACGAGACCGCTAGCGGTTTCAAGGGCACCATGCAGGGGGCCCTTGAGCCGATCATGATCGACACGGTCCTGGAGGCGCTTACCCCGCCGCGGAAGGAGTCCTTCGACGCTGCGGCGTTCCTGGCCTCCAAGGACGTGCTGTGGGCGGTGTCTCCGGAGAGCGAGGGGGCGGTGGCGTCGGTGACGACGATGTTCGTCGATCACGTGGTGTCCGCGGCCAGGCGGATGAGCGATCTGCTGCCCGGGCAGAGGCTCACTCCGCCGTTGTCGGTCGTGCTGGACGAGGCCGCGAACGTGGCTCCTCTGCCGGACATCGACCGGGTCTACTCGGAGGGACCTGGTCGAGGCATCTTCCTGTCCTCTTTCTTCCAGGATGAGGCTCAAGCGGCCAAGAGGTGGGACGAAGACACGGCGAAGACGGTCTTCCAGCAGTCGCGGGCCGTGTACGTGCTGGGCGGGTCGAAGGACGCCGAGTGGAACGGGAGGATCGCCGACCTGAGCGCCGAGTTCGAGGAGAGGCGCACCTCGTACACGTCGGGGGCCTCGGGCAGGTCAACGGCCGTCCACACCGAGCGGCGTCATGTCCTGCGGGAGGCGGACGTCGCCGGCCTTCCGTACGGCACGGCCCTGCTGGCGCCGGCCGGCCGCCCGGCGGTGCGGGTGCAGCTGACCGACATCACCGAGGACCCGAGATGGGGTAGGGCCGTGCGCGAGGGCCAGTCCCTCTACGACGAGCACGTGCGTCGTCTCCAGGCGGCCGCGCTGACCGACCGAAGCCAGGCGCGTGAGCGGCTGACGGGCTGGATGGAGCGGCGGACGACGCCGCAGGGGGAGGACGCCGCGTGAACGGGCAGGACACGGGGCGTATCGAGGCGCTCGAGCAGCAGGTCTCCCAACTGGCCGGACTTCTCGCCGAGCTCGCTGAGGGCGGGCGGCCACCGGCCCGAACAGAGAAGTGGAGAATCAGGGCCTTCAACCCCCTAGCCATCGTCGAGCCGTCTCAGCGACGCGACGCATGGTGGCGGCTCTACGACTTCGTCGAGCTGATGAACTCGACCTTCGGCGCTCATCGCACGGCCTCGGGTACCGCACCCCTGTACGTGCAGATGGGCTGGTGGGACAACCCGCTGGCGGTCCTGCACCTGGCCGCCCTGTGCGAGGCATGGGTCGAGGCGTCGGTGACGGCCGGAGACCCCCTGGCCGGCAGCCACGACATGCTGTGGCTACTGCTCGAGCGGGTCGTACCGACCCTGCAGCTGGTGTGCGGTCCCGTGACGGCGACGGCCTGGGGGCAGAGGAGCGACGACGTATCCTTCCGCCTCGAGCCGCCGTCGGCCATGAGGGCCTCGGAGGACAAGCGTCTGGCCCGCTTCGAGGAGTTCCTGACGCACGACGCGCCGATGGGGGCGCGCACAGCACTGACCCGCCAGGTCCTCACCGAGCTCAACGCCGGCGGCTGACTCGCCGCGTCACAGGTGCGGGCCGCGCGGGGCAGGGCGGGCCGCGGAGGCCCGCTGGGGCTGGGCACTGCGTGACTGGCCGGTGCGGACGCGCTCGCTCAGGGCCCTGCGGGCGGCTTGCAGGGCGTCGTCGGTGGCGGCGCGGCGCCGCTCTGCCGTCAGCGCCCGTTCAGCCTGATTGAGAGCCTCATCGGCGGGGCTGGTCCCCTGGTGAGCCGGCTGGGCGAGTCGGCTCACCAGGGAGCGCATGTCGGTTTCGGCGTCGTCCCCCGTGCGTGCGGTCTCCTCGAGGGGCAGGTGGTCTCCGACGCGGTTGGTGGCCCGGTAGGTGAAGACCTCGCCGACGGCCCGCCGCCATTGGTCCTGGCTCATATCGGCGGGCCGGGTCAGACCCTGGGCCCAGTCGGCCTGGTCGAGGGCTCTCGACCCGGCGTCGTCGATGGCCTGGGTGAGCCGGCCCCGCTGGCCGGCCAGGGCCGCCCTCCATTTGTCGGGAGTACGAGGGTCGGCGAGGGCGGCGTCGGGGGCCGTCCACTGGGTCAGTCCGTCCCCGTCGGAGGACGGGGAGGCGGGAGAGGAGCCGGACGGGCGCCACCGGCGCCGCAGCGTCTCCTCGACGGCCTCATCGATGAGGGTGCGAGCTGCGTCGTAGGATTTCTCGGCGCTGGCGGTCAGGACCTGCACGTCGGCCTCCATGGTGGTCTCGGGGCGGGTCAGGTCCCCGACGTGGGACAGGGCCCAGCGCTGAATATTCTCCCCGCGGCGCCGGGTCGTGTCCATGGTGGCGCGGGTGTCGCGCTCGGCGATCAGGGCGAGCGCCTCGTCGTCGAGCGCCTTGTCGGGGCCACGGCCGGTCGGGTCGTCGACGGCATGGGCGAAGGACTCGGCGACCGTGTCGCGGATGGCGTCGGCCAACTGGGCGTCGGTGAGCCGCCCGTGGGGGCGGTTGCCCCAGGCGGGCTGGCCGTCGGTGTCGGTCAGGGACAGGTCGCGTGCAGTCAGGCGGCGTGCCGCGTCGACGGCCTGGGCCTCGGCCTGACGCCGGGTGTCGGCGAGGGCGTCGTCATCCATGGCGGACATGGGGCCCTCGTGGTCCGGGTCGGTAATAGTGGGGTGCTGAGCTCGCCAGTCCTCGAGCCGCCAGGCCAGAAGGCCGGCGGGGTCCTGCGGGCGGCCCATGTTCTGGCAGAGGTCGCTCAGGAGCGTGTCGACGTCGATACCGGCGGCCTCAAGGCTGTTCAGGTGGGACACGACCTCCTTGAACTCGGTGGAGTCGAGGGCGCGGGTGGCCTCGGGCGGGATCCGGTCGCTCTGGGCCAGCTCGTCCAGGCGATTGCTCCACCGGATGCGATCAACGGTGGCGTTCAGGTCGGTGTAGATATCGCGCATCCGCACCGGGTCGCCGGCGGCACGGGCCTCCTCGGCGGCCGCGGCAATGGCGGAGGGGTCGTCGCCGGTGCGCTCGGCGATCGCGGTCAGGACCGCGGACACGGGCTGGTCGTCCTCGACGACCAGCCAGGCGGTGTTGCGCTGGCGTCCACGGGTCAGGGCCACGTAGGCCAGGGACCGATCGACGCTGGCGTCCAGGACGGCGTGGGCGGTGTCAACGGTCGCACCCTGGGCGCGGTGAACGGTCGCGGCGTAGCCGAGCTGGACATGCCCGGCCACGTAGTCGGCGTCGAGGTCGATGACGGACTGGTCGGGGGCCTGAACGGTCAGTGAACCATCGGCGTGCGTGGCGGCGATGGTAAACAGGTCGCCGTTGCGCACGAAGTTGCCGCTCCCATACCGGTTGCGGGGATCGTTGCGCCGGGTCAGGACGGTGTCGCCGATGCGCAGGAGGTGACCGTCCCGGGTGGTGACCTGGTCGGGTGCCGGCAGCGTCTCGCCGGTGGCCGCACGGGCCGAGGCGATCTGGTCGTTGAGCGTGGCCACGCGCTCGGTCGTCGACGCGACGATCAGCGTGGTCAGGCCAGCCTCATGATCGGCCGTCCACGCGGCGTGCGCCTCCGTGAGGATTTCCTGCTCGCCTCCTCCGCGAACACGATCATGCGCCTCGTACCAGGTGAAAGCTTCTGCCGCTGGCCCGGACCGCAGCTCCAGGGAGGCATCGGCCTCGGCGGGGTCCTTGAATCGCCACACCCGGTCGAGCTCGACCGGGTCGGGGCTGGTGCGGTGCAGCAGGTCGAAAGCGCCCGAGGCATCGACAGCGCCCAGCTGGGCGGGGTCGCCGACCATGCGCACGGCCGCGCCGGCGGACACGGCCCTCTCGGTGATAGCGGTCAGGGCGTTGTTGCCGACCATGCCGGCCTCATCAATGAGGACGACGTCACCGGCCTTCAGCGTCGTCCAGGCCTCCTTGGTCAGCCATCGCTGGACGGTCATGGCCTCCACGTCCAGGGAGTCACCGAGCTCGCGCGCGGCCACGGCCGACGGCGCCAGACCGACCAGGGTCGCGCCCTGCTCAGCGACGGCCCGCGCCATGGCGCGCATGGCGGTGGTCTTTCCCGCACCGGCCGGGCCAACGGCCGTGACCACGGCCCGTGGGCTCGTCGCCAGAGCGCGGACCATGCGCGACTGGTCGGCGCCGAGTGGCGCGCCCCGGGAATCGGCGTCAGCCAGGACCCGGGACACGACCGCCTCGGTGACCGGCGGAACCAGAACCTGCTCGGCGACGTCCAGCAGCCGGGTCTCCCGGGTGACGACGCCCGGCGAAGTGTAGCGCCACATGTCCGGGTGGTCGTAGACGGACTTGCCGTTCTTGTCAGCACGAGCCTGGTGCAGGACAGGCTCGGGTGTCGACAGGAGGATCATGTCGGGGTCGTTGAGAACACGGGTTGTCAACAGCGTGATGCGGTCGCCATCGCAGTCGGCTCCCGCCGTGGCCACGGCGAGCTGACGTGCGGCCTCGGCCTGCACATGGCGGAGCGTCCAGGTCGAGCGACGCTCCTCCAGAGCGGCGAGGACGCGTCGCGCCAGCTCGGCGTCACTGACGGGACCGTGCTCGGGCCGGCCGGGGGCCGCAGGAGGACGCAGGTGCAGCAGCGCGGCCAGCCGCTGCCGGGCGCTGGGCTCACGCAGCGCCTCGGCCTCCCGGGTCCTCTTGGCGTCGTCCAGGGCGCCGGCCGTGTATCGCACGGGTGATGCCGAGCGCCACTGCCTGATTCTGTCCGGCAGAGGCACATGCTCCTTGGGGCGGCGGGTCTCCAGAGTCGCCTGCTGCGCCAGACGCATTGTGGCGACCCGACCCGGGCGCGAACCGTGCAACTGAGTGTACCTGTCGACGAGCTCGGCAAGGCGGCCCTTGATACTGGTGCGTCGTGTTGAGAACTGCTCGACGAGCGTCTCCGGCACGTCGCTGATCTCCATCTTCGTAGCGCAGTCGTCACCACCGCGCTGCTCGAAGGTGACACCGAGATCGTTGGTCAGGTGGCTCATGAGCGCGTTGTCGTAGCGGGTCGAGGACGCGACCACGGCCTTGTACAGGGCCTTGGAGTCGATGGTGCGCCACACGCCAGCCGGTGTTCCGTCCTCGTTCTTGCGTCCGAAGGGGATGAAGACCTTGTTTGACACGAGCAGGTGATCGTGCAGTTGAGGATCGCCTGCGCGGGAGTCGTAGTGCCGGAACCGTGCCGCCATGACACCGTCGACGCTCACGCGCCGCACGCCGTTGCGGCCGGCCCGGGACCCGATGACCTCGGCCTCCAGCCACGTGAGCGTCTCCTCGATGGCCCTGGTGTGCGCTCTCTCGACGCGGCTCCTCAGATCCGTATCGCCTAGAGCCCACATGACGGAGACGCTCTTGGGTACGGAGAACGTCAGATCGAACCCCGCCACTGCCTGCGTGCTCGTGGAGACCTGAGTGGTCAGGAACCGGGTGAGCTCTGCGGCATCCGCAGGCTCGCGATGCCGGTCCGCAACGAACATGTCGTGCGCGATCCGCCGACGGAGCTGGGCCAGACGACGCGCGCTCGGCTCAGCGCCGTCGTTGTCGCTGCGGAAGTCGTCGATGGCCTCGCGGACAGCGTCAGTGAACTCCTGATGGAACTCGGGGTAGACGGCGTAGGGATTGCCGAGGACGAGCTCCCGCTCGTCGACGACCCCGTCCTTCTCGTCACGGATCACCTGGGCGTCGGGACGCTTCCCCTGGCCGAAGAGATCACGCATCTGCTGCTCGGTGACCTCACCGCTGATACCGAAGTGACGACTGATCTCATTGCCCATCCACACGCCCGCTGGAGCACCGGACTGAAGATAGTAGTCGCCGAGATCCTGCTTGCGCTCCCGACGCTCATCGGCGGAAGCGACCTCCTGCGTGTAGTACTCGTACCCATCCCCTGCACTGACGCGGTGGATGGTCATCATGCGCGAAGCATAATCGATGACATCGCTCCGCGTCAATGATGCCAGACGTGTGAGAACATTTGAGCAAGCGCTGAGAGAAGCGAGGAATCTGGGGGACGCACGCCATCTTGGCGAGAACTTGCTGGAGCAGTAGGAGCGCGGTGAGGGTGCCGTGTCCGGATAAGATGATGTCATGGAAGAGCAGAGCGAGGACGTGCCCGACAAGAAGACGAGACGTCGAGAAGCAGCGGCCGCTCGAGCACGCGCGGACGCGCAGCGAGCGGTGCGAGCGCGGGCCAAGGCACTCGCCGACATAGCGGACCGCTGGGCAACAACAGACGAACGACTGGGACGAGCGGCAACCCGACGCGAGAGGACAATCGAACGCGCGCGGCAGCGCGCTGCCCGGCGCTACGACGAAGAGGTCGCAGCAGTGGAGGAAGAACGCGGAGACCTCATCCGCAGGGCCCTGAACCTGGAGGGAGCCACGACGAAGGAGATCGCCGCGTGGCTGGCGATCTCCAGCAGGAAGGTCAACTCCTGGCGCACGAAGATCGAGAAGACGAACGAACCGGGCACCGCATCGACGACGTGAGGGCCGTGAGGGCCCGAAGGCCGTGCCCGCCGGGTCTCGTGGAACCGTCCGGAACCGGAAGGGCATGGGTGACCGAGCTTGTGCACAGGCCGCTTCCCGCGAAGCGGGTCCGTGTTTTCGGGATAGTGTGCGGCCTGTGCACAAGCGGTCGCGCGACGGTGCGTGAGGTGGTCTGCGTGCTGAGGGGCGGTGGTCAGGCTGCGCCGCCGTGTACGTGGCGACGAAGGAGCCGCGGCGGCGCTGGGCTGTCCACGGCCCCGGACCGGGTCCCGCTGTCCACCTGTGGGCGCCGCCGGCCCCGGCGATAGCCGGGGGCGTCCACAGGTGGGCAGGGGGAAGGCCGCCCGCTGCTCTGGTGGCTGCCTGCTGCGGGCGAGTCGGGTATGATTGCCGTACGTGCGTTAGATCTCCTGTGGGGAGGCGGGTCCTCCGTTCGACTGCGAGCGTGCGGGTCGGACCTGTCACGCCGGCCGGGGCCGAGAGGTGTGCTCTCTCGGCCCCGGTTTGTGCGTCAGTCGCGCTTCCACTCGGTCAGGATGTACCGGGCGATGTCGAGGATGTACTCCAGAGTCTCAACCGGAAGATCGAGGTCGTTCCTGGTGCTCTCGATCCGAGCCTCGATCGCCTCGGTCAGGAACTCCCTGACCTGGGTGTCGGTGTACTGGCGCGGCGTGTTGGTGTGCACTTACGGACCTCCTAGGGGTCGTGAGCTGACCGGCCTGCGAGCCGGTGTCTCCCGTTTTGGGGGACGCGTTTTTCGTCAGCCTGCGGCCGGTGGGTGTCAAGGTCGGAGAGCGCAGGCCCGCGCGGTGGCTCTTGTCATGGCGACGAAGGAGCTGTGACAAGAGCCACCGCGCGGGGCGGAGCGTGCCTTGACACCCGGTTGACCGGCCGTGGGCTAGGTTGGGCGTCCCGTAAGACGGGTGCTTTCGAGTGGGTGCGGGCCGGCCGGTGGGCGGGCCCGACGAAGGAGGGCGCTCGCCGGCCGGCCCGCACCCACGGCCCGACGGCCGTGGGCTACGCCCGCGTGTCCACCACCGACACCAGAGCCTGGAATGGCGGTGGTGCTTGTGGCGTCGGGTTGCTTTCTGGTTGTGGTGGAAGGATCGTTACCGGCTCCGCCTGGCTTCTTCCGGAGAATCCGCTAGCATGAGCGGCAGGAGGCTGCTCTTGCACGTTCGATATCGAGGACGTGGGTCTCTGGGCGGAACATGGAGTAAGGGATTGGTTATGGCTTATGAACAGTTGCCCATAGTGGAGGTTGAACTCGACGGTCTTCTTCTTGATCTGGAGAATTACCGCATCCCCACTCGCAGTGATGACGAGGCGGGCGCACTGAAGTACCTGTTCGCATCCGAGGATGTCCTTGGTGCGGCGAAATCGATTCTCAGGAACGGCTATTTCGACAACGAGGTGCCGATCGTGATATCGGCAGTGCCAGCTGGTGACGCTGGTTCTTTTACTGTGCTTGAAGGAAATCGCCGGGTTAGCGCTTTGAAAGCACTCCGGGATCCGACGATTGTACCTGGTCGCGAGACCGAGATTCGCGCATTGCTCAAGCGATACGCGGTCGAGGCCGAGAATCTTCCCGAGCGGATTCGTGTTCTAGTCGCTCCCGATCGGACAACTGCTGCGCCTCATGTTGCGCGATTGCACACTGGTATTTCGAAGAGACGTTGGAGTCTTGATCAACAGGCCACTTTTTACTACTCGCTTCTGGATGATCAGACGACCGTCGATGACATCAAGGCTCAGTATCCAGACGTTAATGTCTCCAGATTCATAAAAATGGCCGTGATGCGGCGCTTCCTTAGAGCGGTGCCGTTCTCTGACCGTTCCCTTCATCAGTACGTCGTGAGCAAGGACTTGAAGATGTCGTCCTTCGAGTACGCTTACCGAAACAAGGATATCGCTTCGGCGATCGGAGTGGAGTTCGACAAGGATGGTCTATTTCTGCCGAGAGCCTCTACCCCCGAGAAGATTGCCGCGAATTTGGCAAAGGAGAAGCTCATCGCTTTGGAGTACCTTGTTGGAGAGTTTCGGGCGGGCCGTCTCAACACTCGCTCGCCTGAGTTCAAGGCCAAGAAAAAAAAACACGAGACTTTCGTGAATTGCCTCAGCAACCTCTCCGCCGATTCTCCACCGCAACCAGCGCCGCCAGGGCCGTCCCAAGGTCGGCTGGCCGGGCCGTCCGATAACCTTGGTGCTAGTGCAGGCAATAATGCTGAATTGAGCCAATCCGCCGCCTCCGGCGGCACTAGTAGTCGTGGACCCAACCACCCTGACACAAAGGACAGGCTAGATCTGTCGGGACTGGACTATGATAGTGCGCCGTTGAATCTCAAGCTGCGATACTTCGAATTACGTAAGATCAGTCTCTCGGGGCTTCCTATCGCATCCGCGATCTTGATGCGTTCCGTACTCGAGAGTACGATAAAAGTCCATTTCGAAGGGTCCGCAAGTCCTGCGAAAGGCGAACTAAGCGTCGTGTTCAAACGCGTCGATGAGTGCTATGGCCGGGACAAAGCGCTCAGGTCGACCATTAACGCTATTAAGTCGGGGGGTGCCAGCAAGCCCGGATCGATCCAGTGGTTCAACATCATCGCGCATAGTGCCGATGCTGCTGTTAGTGAAGATGACGTGCGGCAGGCATGGAAGGTCGTGAACCCGCTGCTCAGGCGCTTGTTGCGCCCGCCGACGTCAGTTTCGACCGTAACGTCCTGATCGCCTGCGCGACCGAAGAAGAGGCCACGAGCAACTCCTCCGCCCGCCCCGGGTGCCTGGCGGAGTACGTGAGTTCCAATCGGCACTGGAAGTGGTCTCGGTACAGTCTTTCGATCAGTGAGGATGTGTCATAGGTCATCAACCAATGCGCTTTTTCGATTGAGTTGACGATTGTTGAGAGTGCTTTATGGTCTCGACCGTCGAACGCATTGAGATAGAGTTGCGATCCTGCCTGCACGTAGGGTGGATCAATGTACATGAATGACCGTTCGTCATGAGCGTATTTCTGAATTACCGTTCTGCCGTCAAGATCGGAAACTGAGATGCGATCTGCCAGGCAGCCGATAGCGGTCAGTCGCTCAATGAGAGTGCGCCTGTTAAATCGGGCATCGATCTTGTACTTCCCCTTCTGATTCCGGCCACCGATCACGCCCGCGTTCAGAATTCCTGAGCGATTCGTCCTGTTCAGGAAGAAAAACGCGAATCCCAGACGAAGCGCATCCCCCTCGTCTTGAGCCCGGTACACCTCTCGCTGTCTTTGCCATTCGTCAATGGTTAGCGGCGTTCTCGCGACCAGATCCACAAACTCTTCGTTGTTGTCAACGACAGCCTTCCAGAAGGCGTAAACCGCCGGGTCGATATCATTGATGACCAAATGCTGCACGATTCTCTCGCGAAGTAGGGCTATCCCCGCTCCGACACCTCCCGCATAGGGTTCGATGTATCGGGCATCATTAATTCCGAGCGTGTTGATGATGTCGGCGAAAAAACCAGCGAGCGCAGCCTTCCCACCGGGGTAACGGAGCGGTGAAAGCGTCCCGTAGCGACGTGACCCGATGACGCGCAGGAAGTTGTCCATTACAGTCCTTTTCCCGTTCGATGAGCGGCAATCCGACAATAAGTTAAGCAAGAGGAAGAATCGCACCGCCACAGTGCTCACAATTGTACCACGTATGACGCCGCCGGAACTGGCTGTCAGACTCGGTTGGACGATCGTCGTCGGATTGGATCACTCCGCTCATATCACATGATTCTAGCTGTCGCACCCACGGTCACAAGCGGACACGCCGAGACTATCTTGATAAAAGCTGAGCTTCCGAAAAGGGACCCGCCCAGGACTCGGTTGCAGCGCTCGCATGAGACGACAGCGCGAGTCGAATTGTGAAGATTTCGGTTCGCAACTCGACAGCCGATTCTGTGATGGTTTGAGCACAGCTTTAGATCAGGCGACGACCTGACGTGAGAAGACAAAGGTCAACTCCTGGCGCACGAAGATCGAGAAGAAGAACGGACCGAACTCCACGTCGCCGACGTGAGGGTCATATGGGCAGGGGGAAGGCCGCTTCCCGGGTGTGCGCGCCGTATGGGAGTGCCGGATCGACTACTCGCTCCCACTGCTCCCCCAATAAGTGAGGTATGTCACTTTAAATTCGCTGTTACACCCTAAGTTAGGGTGCTATGATGGGGTTGTCACCGGGAGGTAGAAGGGCCACCGGACAGAGCTCAGGAAGGGGCCGATAGTAATGGAGTTCATCAGCCGTAACGACGCAGTCCAGGCGATCAAGAACCTGATCGCCGAGGCGGACATCACCCTCGACGGTCGAGATCCCGCCGATGCCTACGACCTCGACGCCATCGCGGACGAGGTCCTCACCACCTCCGGAGCTGGCTGTCAGTACCGGTACGTTCTCGAGGACGAGGGGGATGGCTTCTGGGCCGCCATGGCCCGCCACGCCCACTGACTTCTCAATCCGTTGCCCCGCCCGGGTGCGATTCGGGCGGGGCAACCCCGACAGGAGTCCGGCCATGGCCCTCTATCGTCGGCCGCGCCCGGTCGCTCCGCCACAAGCTCTACAAGCAGGAAGGAGGCCTTCTATGCCTCGGACTAACGCTGATTCGCGATCGCCGGCCGAGTTCCGCACCATGCGGGAAGTCCTCGGGATTTCTGGCCCGGTGCTCGCCGATGTGCTGGGCGTCAATCCTCGCTCCCAGCGGGCATGGGACTACACGCGCGTGGCGCCGGATGCAGCATGGGCGACCCTGGACCATCAGGAGGAGTGGATCCGCGAGACCGCCGACCGGCTCCTGGAGGGCGTTCCCGACGACGAGCGGGTGCGCCTGGTCGTCTATCCGAACGACGCCGCTGCCGCGGCCGCGGGCGTCCCGGTGCCGGCGTCCTGGCACAGAGCGGCGATGGGACACCTCGCCATGATCCTACGAGCGGAGGGGCGGGCGTGCCGGATCGACTATCCGCCCCAACAGTAGGTGAGGAAGTCATCATGAACGAGATGGGAATGAGGGTGTGACAACGACGGTGTGCGCGGTGGCCGGCTGCGATCGGCCTACGGTCGGCCGGGGCCTGTGCACCAAGCACTATCAGCGGGCCCGCACTGGCCGCCCACTGACTGACCTTGAGGTCGGTAGCCCTGACGGTTATGGCCGTTACGGCGTCCTCGACCACGATGGCGATCGGTGTCTGTGTCACGAGTGCGGCCAGTGGAAGGATGGCCTGGGTGCCCACGTGCGCGTGGCCCACCACATGAGCGCACGCGAGTATAAGACCCGCCACGGACTGCCCCTGTCCCGTGGCCTGCTCGCACCCGGGCCGCGTGCCCGCAAGAGCGCCCAGGCTCGAGCCCGCGTGGGCACCTCGTCTTGGACCGCCCTGGAGCAGGCTCGGGACCCCAACGCTGCCCAAGCCGCCCGCACCAGCCAGTCCTGGGACGCCCGCTCTCAGGCCGCACGCCGTACCGGCGGAGGAACGCCCAACCTCCCCACCCGCACCCCACGCATCATCACCTGCGCCGCCTGCGGAGCCCGTTACTGCCCCCTGCCCGGGACCAGTCCACGCGCTACCTGCTCCCAGACCTGCGCCGACACCCGTGCTGCCGCCGGTCGCGCCGAGCAGGCCCGACGCAGCAAGCACCGCAACGCCGGCCGCGACCAACGCATCCGCCAAGCCGCCAAAGCAGGTACCCCCGTCACCATCATCGCCCGCGACGAACGACTCTCACCCACCCGAATCCGACAAATCCTCACCAACCAACCCTGAGGACTCCGGCCCGTCACCCCCTTGCCGTGTCCACCTTATTCTCGTCCTTCATCCGTGCTCTCCTCTCATCATGAGGCCCATGACCCTGTGTCGCGGGCAACCTTCATTCTAGAGAGCGGCCGGATGGATCGGCCTCGGGCGCCATATCATGCGGCACCCGGGGCCGGGCTAAGCGGGAAGGCCGCCCGCTTTTGACGGGGATGTTCCTGGTCGGGGTCTAGGCTGGTGGGGCCTTCCTCGGCGCCCTCCCCCGGATCACGCAGTGTCCTGCCGGGGAGGAAGGGAGCCGGAGAGGAGGTGGGGGCCGTGTCCAAGCCGAAGGGCCGTCACGTCAAGGTCCATCAGGGCATGGGAACGGCCCGGAAGGTGAGCGAGATTATCAACGCTATCGCTCGCCTGATCCGGGCCGTCAGTGTCCTGTTGGATGCCCTCCGCGGCTGGTTCTAGGAGAACCGGCGCGTTGGGGAGTCATCCGGTTGCAGCCGGGTGACTCCCCTCTAGTATGCGGCGGGGTTCCCCGATCGGCAAGGCTGAGTGTCGAGGTGCACCGGCGCGCATGATTCGTCACCCGCTTCCTTCGTTGCCCGGGGCGCAGTTCCCGTCGTCCGGGGTGGGCCGGGCGATGGCCCGTCACCCCCTCACCGTGTCCACGGCGATCGAGTCCCATCTTTCATTCTGTGCGGGTTCTCGGCGGACGCGTGCGTTCCATGCGCTTGCGTTTCCGCCGTTCCCGCACAGGTCTTTCGGGGAAGGCCCGAACCCCGGGCCAGTACCAGTCGGCTACCGGGGTGTGTCCGGTTGGTGGAGGAGGTTGAGGGCTTCGCGTTGTTGGTCGGTGTCGATGGCGAGGTAGCGGCCGGTTGTGGCCAGGGAGGAGTGTCGCATGAGAGTCTGAACGACGCGGCTGTCGGCGCCGGCTCGTAGGAGTGAGGTGGCGAAGTAGTGACGGAGTTGGTGAGCGCTTCCCCGGATGCCGGCGCGGGCAAGGGCGCGGGAGATGACGGTGCCGACGGTGCGGGCGGCGACGGGTTGGCCTGGTCGGGTCGGTGAGGGGAACCACCATCCGTGCTGGGGGTAGTCATTGGCGAGCCTGAGGATGACCGGGTGTACGGGGAGGACATCGTCGCGTCCGCCCTTGCCTGCGACGTGCAGTGTTCCGGCGACCTGGTCGATGTCGGCGCCTCGGACACGGGCGATCTCGTGGATGCGCAAGCCGGCGTAGGCGGCCAGGAGGATCTTGGCGCGGGTGCCAGCTCGTAGAGGTAGGGCAAGGAGCGCGTCGAGCTGGGCGTCGGTGATGGGCCGCGGGTGTCCTGTGGGCACGCGGGGTCTGGGGACGCGGATGGTGGGGTCGTCCTCGCGGTGGCCGGCGAGCACGAGCCATCGGCTCCAGGCGCGGACGACGGAGTAGTACGCCTCCCGTGTGGATGCGGACGGGAGGGTCGCCAGCCAGGCGGACAGGGTGGTGCTGGTCAGCCCGGCAGGATCGGTTCCGGTGGCCCGGGCCAGTTGGGTGATGACGCGTCGGCGCTCGGTGACGGTCCTCTCGGAAAGGCCCTGGCCGGCCATGGTGGTGGTCCAGGTGTCGAGGAGGAGGGCGGGGGCGTCGGCTGGAGTGACGAGTTTCAGGGGGGTGCTCATTACCCGAGAGTGAGCCCGCTCGGACGGTTAGCGTGCGCTTGTGGGCCGGCCGGTAGGGATGACTCCGGCGGGCGTGGGAGCCAGCTCGTGGCCACCGGCCAGGCGGATCTCGACGTCGCGGGTGGCGGTGTTGATCTGCTCGACGACCCAGGCGGTGAAGGACGGGTACTCGCCGCTGTTGGCGCACGCCAGGCGCCATGCGGAGCGTGCCCGTCCGAGGTCGTCCTCGTCCATGCGGATGGTGAGCTTCTTCGTGACGGCACCGCTGGCGTTGCCAGCGGTGCCGGTCTTGCCGGTGTTGCTGTTGACGGGTGCAGCGGGGTCGGGGCCGTTGGCTTTCAGGACGGTGGTGGCGGCGGCGGCCCGAAGTTGGTCGAGGTCGGGAGCCTTGCGGGTGCGGGGCTGGGGTTTCACTTGTTCTCCTGAGTCAGGTGGCGGGCGACGGCGGTCAGGGCGTTGACCCAGTCCCCCGCCTCGGCGTGAGGAACGGGGACTTGGTTGGTTGCAGCGGTGGCCACGACCTCGCGTTCCGGGAGGAAGTGGTCGATCACGAGGTCCCCGTAGGTCGCCTGGAGCTCGTCTCGCCAGGCGATCCGGTCGTGGCGGTCGCGGCGCCACTTGTTGAGCACGATCCCGGCGACCTCCAGCTGGGCGTTGTAGTAGGTGCGGACGGTGTTGATCGTGGCGGCGAGTTCGGCGACGCCGGCGACGGAGGACGCCCTGGGCTCGGTGACGATAAGGACCTGGTCGGCGGCGGTGAGGGCGGCCAGGGTCAGGGTTCCCAAGGCGGGCGGGCAGTCGATGAGGACCACGTTGTAGGCCGTGGCGACTCCTTCGAGGGCGGTGCGCAGCCGGAACTCACGCCCAGGCGCGATGTCGGTCTCGCGGGAAGCGAGGGAGCGCTCGGCGGGCAGGACGTCGACGCCGGGCCACGCGGGTCCGGCGTGGCGGATGGCCTGGGCGGCGCAGCCGGGACCGGCTTGCCCACCAGCGACAGCGGTCAGGATGTCGTTGAGGTTGAGTTCTCCGGGCTCGGGTACGGCGTCGAGGATGTCAGTCGCATTGGCCTGCGCGTCTGAGTCGATCACGAGGACGGCTCGGCTCGCCTCCGTGGCCAGGCGCGCGGCGAGGTTGACGGTGATGGCGGTCTTTCCGACGCCACCCTTCTGGTTGGCCACGGCGATGGTACGGGTGTTCATGGTGTGGTGACCTCCTGGTCGATGCGGTTGGCGAGCGAGGAGGCCGCTTTGAGGTGGCACACGGGGGTGCGTAGTACGGTGCGGATGAGCCGGGCTTCCTTGTCGGTGAGAGTGATCGGCGCGGGCATGGCGATTCCTTCGCGGGTCAGGTTGAACAACGCTGGCGTTGCCGGTGTTGCCGGCGAATAGGAAAAACGCTGGCGTTTCTGGATGGCTGGCCGTACGGACTTGCCTGGCGTGATCACAAGGATCGTCCCGCTTCGGGTCAGGTCGGTGCAATGCCAGCGTTTGCGGCTAAGGCTGGCGTTTAGCTAAAACGCCAGCCTTGGAGGTCTACGACGTCGGCGAGCTCGACGTGAACATCGGCGCGCACCCTTCCTTCGGAGCAGAAGGCCGCAGGTTCGAATCCTGTCCGGGGCACCGCCCCCGCGCCCCCGCCGCCACCCACGGCGGGGGCGCCATCGACCCGGCGGGGCAGCAGCGAGGCAGGCTCGACGCCGAGGAACTCGGCGGTTCGAATCAAGTCCTCCGCGCTCCATAACGCCCGGGCCGCCCCCGGCCCGGGCGGCGCGAGACGCCGAACAACTCACCGCGATCACCACCGCGCACTCAAAGAATCCGGGCGTCCACGGGACCGGGAAGATCCACGCCCCGCCGAACCGCAAACCACAGGACCGGGCGGCCCGGCGCACCGTCGAACGACTCACGCGCGCCGCGGACCTGCACGGGACCGCCAGAAAGAAGACCCGCAGGACCACCACCACCGCCTCCACAGCGAACTCGAGCCGGCCCCACCCACTGAACACAAGACCACGTACCAGGCAACCCAGACCAACCAGCACCACCATAACAACCCGATCCTCACAAAAGACCAGAACCAACCAAACCCCCACAAAACTCAGAGCGATACACGATGTCGTTGTGTCCGGGCGGGCGTTTGGGATGATGGCTCGGTCATGGCGTTGCACGGTTGCGG
>ERZ773075.788-NODE-788-length-20797-cov-62.6405_pt1 | contig 20797 bp, 11 predicted proteins | sample MGYA00580614_ERZ773075 | MGnify/ENA primary metagenome ERZ773075 (study PRJEB29015, sample SAMEA2738021) | human oral metagenome | biome: human oral; feature: human-associated habitat; material: dental | place: China | collected 2043 ... | reverse complement strand
AGCCCCGCCGGGTCGGCTTCGGTATCTGAGCCCTGAACCCCCGACGTCGGCGCCGCCTCCCATACTGGGAGGCGGCGCCCTTCGTTGCGCATCGAGGCCCCAGGACCCGATGACCGCTGCCGCCGTGCGCCAGGCAGCTTCAACGCCCGGCGTTAGGGTGGAGTGCATGGATCGCCAGGACAGCCAGTGGGGCCTGCTCGCACAGTGGATCGAAGAGTCCAACCGCATCGTCTTCTTCGGTGGCGCCGGGGTCTCCACGGAGTCGGGGATCCCTGACTTCCGAGGTGCCAAGGGCTTCTACCACCAGGAGCGAGAGATCCCCCTGGAGCAGGTACTCTCCATCGGCTTCTTCACCGTGCACCCGCAGGCCTACTGGGAGTGGTTCGCCCAGGAGAACGCCCGCGAGGGCGTGGCCCCCAACGCGGCCCACAGGTTCGTGGCCGATCTGGAGAGGGCCGGGAAGCTGTCTGCCGTGGTCACGCAGAACATCGACGGCCTCCACCAGCGGGCCGGCTCCGAGCGGGTCCTCGAGCTGCACGGCAACTGGTCGCGTCTGACCTGCACCGGCTGCGGTGAGCACTTCACCCTGGACGACGTCGACGGCGCCCGCTCCGGCGAGGTCCCCCACTGCCCTGCATGCTCCTCGGTGCTGCGGCCGGACATCGTGTTCTACGGGGAGATGCTGGACAACGACGTCATGGAGGGGGCCGTGCGGGCCATCTCAGAGGCGGACCTGCTGATCGTGGCCGGCACGAGCCTGGTCGTCTACCCGGCGGCGGGCCTCATCGACTACTACGCCGGTGAGCGCCTGGTCCTCATGAACGCGACTCCCACGCCGTACGACTCCCGCGCCGACCTCATCATTCGTGAGCCGGTCGGCCAGGTCTTCCAGGAGCTGGAGCGTGCGTAAAGGCGCTCCTGGCTTCGGCCCCACGCGGCACGGTATGGGGCCGAAGCCAGCGGATACTCGGTCAGGACGGGGAGGTTGGCGAACCATTCCCGGTTTTCTCCCGGGGGCCCCTCTTCTTCCGGAACCATGCACACAGGTCCGCGATCTCTTGAGGGCAGTCGTCAGCGCGTGAGGCTTTCGACATCAGGACCTCGATCAGGGTCCGGTCTCCGGGATCAGCCTTCCTATAGGCGGATCGCAGCAGGTCGCGAGCCTGGTCGGGACGTTCGGAGACGGCCGCATGGAGGGAGGCCGCCACGCAGCCGTGGATGGACTTCTCCTCCAGCCCGGAACGTAGACCAGGAACCATCAGCATGGCCCGCCAGTTACCGACCTCCAGGAGCTCCTTGAGGGCATCCTCCGCATCCTCATCGCTGGCAAGGACTGCATAGGCGATATCGGCATCAGATAGTTCCGCAAGCTCGAGAGTTCTGCGGAGCTCGATAAAAACCTCCTCAGGAAGGTTCGCTTCCAGCACCCCCAGAACAAGGGCTTTGATCTCAGGGTCAGCTAGACTCCGGAAGTCTTCGTCAGCATCGCCGGGTTGATCAGCACCTGAAACGCTGTCTTCAGCATGCTCACGAAGTTGCGCATGCAGGAAGAACGCACCCCGGCCACTTGTGTGCGCGGAATACCAATCCACCGCAAGACTCTGCGCACGATCAACACTATTCAGCCATGCGACAACGGAGTCCACTCCTTCGACCATCACGGCATCCACAAGGAAGAGCAGTCTCCCAATGGCAGGGATGTCAACATAGCGCTCCGCCTCCACCGAGAGATCGTCGCGTTCAGACTCCGACGGAGAGCCCCAGTTGCTCTTGATATGAGCGGCCTTCTCCTTCAAATCGTGGTAGCGCAGCCATTCAGCGATTGCGGTGCGGACTGCCTCATCAATGGTGGCGGTTGCCCAAACCGGGAGGTCCGCGTCGTCACACCCGGCGTCGGCAAGGGCCTGCACCACCATTCTCCGTGTTGGCCCAAGAAACAACGCCGGATCGTCTCGGCGATCTGCCTCACGCGCTGCTTCCTTCAGATCCTCCTCCTGGTCATCGTCACGCCACTCCGCCCTGGCAAGCAGCAGCTGAGATCTGAGTGCAGGAGAGGAGAAGCGATCGAAACCTTCAGTAAAGACGTTGAGAGCCTCCTCGTACTGTCCTTTTTCCTTCAGGATATTGGCCAGGTTGTTCAACGACATCGCCAGGTCAGGGGTGTAGGCCACCGGAGAGACCTCCACCAGTTCCCGGTACAGACCCACGGCCTCCTGAGCCACCTCCAGCGCCTCCCCCAAACGCCCCACACCCGACAACCTGATAGCCAGGTTCTTCAACGACATCGCCAGGTCAGGGGTGTAGGCCGCCGGAGAAGCCTCCACTAGTTCCCGGTACAGACCCGTGGCCTCCTGAGCCACCTCCAGCGCCTCCCCCAAACGCCCCACACCCGACAACCTGATAGCCAGGTTGTTCAACGACATCGCCAGGTCGGCGGTGTAGGCCGCCGGAGAGACCTCCACTAGTTCCCGGTACAGACCCGTGGCCTCCTGAGCCACCTCCAGCGCCTCCCCCAAACGCCCCACACCCGACAACCTGATAGCCAGGTTGTTCAACGACATCGCCAGGTCGGCGGTGTAGGCCGCCGGAGAGACCTCCACCAGATCCCGGTACAGACCCACGGCCTCCTGAGCCACCTCCAGCGCCTCCCCCAAACGCCCCACACCCGACAAGAAAGTGGCCAGGTTGTTCAACGAACCCGCCAGGTCAGGGGTGTAGACCGCCGGAGAAGCCTCCACCAGATCCCGTCTCAGACCCGTGGCCTCCTGAGCCGCCTCCAAAGCCTCACCCGAGCGCCCCACACCCGACAACCTGTTGGCCAGGTTGTTCAACGACATCGCCAGGTCAGGGGTGTAGGCCGCCGGAGAAGCCTCCACTAGTTCCCGGTACAGGCCCACGGCCTCCTGAGCCGCCTCCAAAGCCTCACCCGAGCGCCCCACACCCGACAGGATATTGGCCAGGTTGTTCAACGAACCCGCCAGGTCAGGGATATAGGCCGCCGGAGACGCCTGCGCCAGCCCCCGATACAACCCCACAACCTCCTGGGCAGCCTCCAGTGCCTCACCCGAGCGCCCCACACCCGACAAGAAAGTGGCCAGGTTGTTCAACGACATCGCCAGGTCGGCGGTATAGGCCGCCGGAGAAGCCTCCACCAGTTCCCGTCTCAGACCCGTGGCCTCCTGAGCCACCTCCAGCGCCTCACCCGAGCGCCCCACATCTGACAACCTGTTGGCCAGGTTGTTCAACGACATCGCCAGGTCGGCGGTGTAGGCCACCGGAGAGACCTCCACCAGTTCCCGGTACAGGCCCACGGCCTCCTGAGCCGCCTCCAAAGCCTCACCCGAGCGCCCCACACCCGACAGGATATTGGCCAGGTTGTTCAACGACATCGCCAGGTCAGGGGTGTAGACCGCCGGAGAAGCCTCCACCAGATCCCGTCTCAGACCCGTGGCCTCCTGAGCCGCCTCCAAAGCCTCACCCGAGCGCCCCACACCCGACAGGATATTGGCCAGGTTGTTCAACGACATCGCCAGGTCAGGGGTGTAGACCGCCGGAGAAGCCTCCACCAGATCCCGTCTCAGACCCGTGGCCTCCTGAGCCGCCTCCAAAGCCTCACCCGAGCGCCCCACACCCGACAGGATATTGGCCAGGTTGTTCAACGACATCGCCAGGTCAGGGGTGTAGACCGACGGCGAGACCCCCGCCAGATCCCGGTACAGGCCCACGGCCTCCTGAGCCACCTCCAGCGCCTCCCCCAAACGCCCCACACCCGACAACCCGATGGCGAGGTTGCTCAACGACGCCGCCAGGTCAGGGGTGTAGACCGACGGCGAGACCCCCGCCAGATCCCGGTACAGGCCCACGGCCTCCTGAGCCACCTCCAGCGCCTCCCCCAAACGCCCCACACCCGACAAGAAAGTGGCCAGGTTGTTCAACGAACCCGCCAGGTCAGGGGTGTAGGCCACCGGCAAGACCTCCACCAGATCCCGGTACAGGCCCACGGCCTCCTGAGCCACCTCCAGCGCCTCACCCGAACGCCCCGCATCCGACAACCTGTTGGCCAGGTGATGGAGGTAGGACGATCGTTTCGCGGGATCGCGCTCGGAAGGAGCCTCCATACATTGCATGGCAGCCAGAGCGACACCTCGTAAAGTACTGTGCCCAAGCGGAATGTTACTTTGAATCTCCTCACAAGGCAGTTCGGCACCAGACTCGATAAGGTGCTCCAATGCACCAACAAAGGGTCCACCCTGTGCAAGCGCTACCTCCAAGGCGCTGGACCACAGGTGAGGGCAAGTCTTCAGAACATGATGCGCGATTCTCACTGCGGATTCCCTGTCCTGCGATGCTGAACGGGTAATCACCTGGCTGAGGTTCTGGGCCTGCTGCCCGAGCATTACGGCTCGGGTGACCGTTGCCTCACTTGCATCACGTTCGCTAATGCCGGGAACGTCCAAAGGATCCCCAGGCAATACCGCATCCACCTGGTCCAGCTCCTCACCGAATACCGAGAGGACCAGGTGTTCTGCCACGGGATCCGGGCGAATGCTGACACCGCCATCACCCGCAGATCGCAGCAACGTAGTGCTCAACAGCTCCGCGAGCCTACTTCTTCTGAGATGCTCATCCCTCCACTCGGGGAGGCGAGAAAGGACGTCATCCACCTTGCTGGCCTCGGGAACAAGCAGGCTGAGCGTGGCAGCAATGCGACGCAGGTGGATGAGGCTGATGTCCTGCAGCTCAGGGAACGTCCTCCAGCGGTTGAACTCGAGGCGCAGCACGCGATCATACAGGGAGTCTCGGGCGTTTGGATTGGTGGCGCTCGCGCTTCGCGCGTCCCTCTCTACCGAATGCTCAGACTGCGGGTCCTGCATCCCGCTGTCGTCAACGACCGCGAGCCATGCTTGCAGCACAATATCGAGCGCCGTGTCCCCCGCACGCTCGAGAATCACCACTTCTGGAGGATTTACTCCGTTGATGACCTTACTGAACCCCCGTACTGCTTGACGGTAGAGCAATACCGGGTCAGGTCTGGGTTCCAGCTCCTTCACGAGCCCCCGCCCTAGCTGAATGCCGTCCGACTCCAGCTCATCACGAAAATCCTCCCACCAGGAGTCGATGCCTCTGGCGGTCAGGACGATCCTGGTGGGAGAACGCCGCCCGCGCAGGGCTCGCAGCAGAGCCGCGAGCTGCTCCTGCCGGGACTCCTCCGCGTAGTCGACCACGACGAGAAGCTCGGTGGTGAGCTCTGCAAGGTATGTCAGATCGTCATTCTTCATCGCGCTCTTGGCGGGCGCAAAACCTGTGTACCAGCCAAGTACCTCAAGATCGTGACACAGCTGCGCCGCCATACGGGTCTTACCCGTCCCTCCTGCACCGGTCAACACGGCGACCGAGACATCTGGCTTCCGCCCGGGACTCTTGGATGTTCCCAGCGCCCATTCCTTGAGCTCCCTATACTCAGGACGAGAACAGAAGGGCACCACGCGGTAACAGGTCTGGATCATCTGCAACGGTGTACTGTCATCAGGCAGCGGCAGGTAACCAGGTGCCAACACTCTCTCAGTGCGAGCCAAGGTGGGGAGCTCTGAGCTGTTGTCCTGTTGGGCTCGAATGCCTCCAACATCGACGCATACATCCCAGTCCCACTCTTTGACATAGGAGGCACCGGAGGCGATTGCGCAGGCCCAGTCACCAGCGTCCCTGTCGGCCGAGTAGGTCGCCTGCTCCACATCGATGGCCAGCCAGCTACCCATCGCGTCGTCAGGAACATTCGCGACGAGATCCCTGACATCGTCACCGTCGATGACCAGTGGGCTACGGGAGAAGCCCTCGCTGAGGAGGGCGGGCACCCCAAAGGACCATCTGCGATCCACAGGCACGAGCACGAGCGCGTGGCGCCGGTGCTCCTCCTGACGGACTGTCAGGAGGAGCGGGTAGATCCCAGCATCCAGAGCGGCACTGCAGAACGCTGCGCACATATCGAGACAGGCCGCCTGCCCCAGGGACAGTACTTCGTCGACAGCGCGAACTCGTTGCGCCCCGGGGACACTCTCAGCAGGCTCATGTACATACGTGATATGCAGCTCGGCAAGCTTGTCGAAGATCTGCTGCGCAATGCGCTCAACCTTGCTGAACCCTTCTCCCCCACCGGGTTCATTTCCGGGGAAGCCACGCCAGTCCTCAGCCGTGAGCGCCCGCTGGACCCATCCGGGATGGACGACCGACGCAATACCCGCCGGGTCCCCGCCCCGGTCCCACGTCACTGGTTCTCGCACGACACCGCTCCTACTCGACCATGAAAGACGGCCCGACTCCCTCCGGGCAGACCTACTGCTTGGATTGTCACCTTGTGCACACCCGGATCGAGCGGGGGCAGTGTCACTTTCCAGGACTCGCCATTCCGCTCACCCCTTACCCGATGACCTGCCGCCAGCAGCCCGACATCCTTGGCGATCACAGGGGAACCATCGGCGTCGAGAACCCTCACGGCAACTGCCTGCTCCTCGTTGGCGGCAACGGTGTCGTCCAGGTCGACACACAGGTAGGCCCCCCGCCCCTCATCCCCGCTGCCACGGGCAGCTGCGGACAGCGGTCTGAGACCGTAGCCACCAAGATGATTAGCCACCGCATCGGCCTCCACCAGCCCGAGGTGCTTCTGAGGCAACCGGTGCCACGCCCGGGCACTGCCCTCCAGGAAGTGAGGAATCGCGGAGAACATAGGTACCGTCCCGTCGCCCGCATCCCATTCCCGTGGCAACCACGAGGGCGGCTCCTTCGACACTGTCAAGACACCGGCTTCGAGAACCGTCCGAGACAAGGTGGCATGACCCTGGGAGTAGTAGAGCGTCAGAGGATTTCCCTCCCGACTCGCCCTCTCCTCCAGCCTCTTGTGGAACTCCCTGTTGGCCGCATACGCCTTGCGCGCCCGGACGGCGAAGTCCGGGGCCACCGATGTCACGGCCGACGGCAACTCATACGGGTAGCAGTGACCCGTCCCTTCTTCCACCACCTGGCAGTGCGGAAGCAGGTCGAACACGGAGTCCCACCCTCTGATGACCTCAGTAATCCCAGAGAGCCGCAGGCCGGAGAACGAGAGCTGATTGACCAGGACATCGAGCGCCTTGGCCGCTCCGCGATACGGCGTCCCCAGGGTGACGATCTCCTTGACCTCGATCCCATCACTGAGAAAAGCCCACCACCAGGCAGCCACCAACCCTCCCATGGAATGGGCCACCAACACCACCGGACGCCCCTGAGCCCGGCGGCGGAGCTCGCGATCCAAGAGCTCGGCGGTATGTGCGACCGACTGCCGAAAGTCGTAGGGGAACGCAAGCAGCAAAGCGTTGGGCCTGACCAGCCTCTCTCCCGCAACAGCAGTCTCCGCCTGCGATAGCCCGAGCCCTTGAACCAGAGCGGCCCACAGGTGCTCATAACCTGTCACCAACTGTTTGAAGGCGATGCCGTAGGAGCGGATCGGCTTCGTCGCACGCAGTTCCTTGTCGACGGCCAGCGCTGCAGGGTCGAGGAATCTGGCGACCCCTTTAGACGCGTTGACGTCATATACAGTGCGGCCACCCGCATCGGCGAGCACACTCCCTCCGATACCAGGCACCAGGACCACCAGAGGGCGCAACAGGGACGAGGATGGGGACTGAGACACCGCAAGCCTCCTCGATCAGGTTCTCAGCACCGCAGTATATTTTACACCCAGCCGGTTCGAGACAGAGCAATCAGGTCACGGATCCATCACAAGCCAGCACCTAACCGATCCCCTGGTCCTCCAGGTCCACGTAGCGCTCGGTTGCGTCGGACTCGCTGAGAGTGGCCGCGTAGTCGGGCACCTCGCTCTGGAGGGACCGGTCCGTGCGGCGGTAGCCCGACGTCGGCAACGAGGACTTCTTCGGGAAGGTCATCTCAGGGCGCTCCACGTGCTCGTAGGGAATGGACTCCAGCAGGTGGTGGATCATGTTGAGGCGGGCCTTGCGCTTGTCGGCGGACTCCACGACGTGCCAGCGCGCGGAGTCGATGTCCGTGTGGACGAACATCTCGTCCTTGGCGCGCGAGTAGTCCTCCCAGCGGGGCAGAGCCTCCAGGTCCGTGGGCGAGAGCTTCCATCGGCGCATGGGGTCGGTCATCCTCGATTTGAAGCGCTTGTACTGCTCCTTCTGGGGCACGGAGAACCAGTACTTGCGCAGCAGGATGCCGTCGTCGACGAGCATCCTCTCGAAGACCGGGCACTGCTGGAGGAAGCGCCGGTGCTCCTCGGGGGTGCAGTAGCCCATGACGTGCTCGACGCCGCCGCGGTTGTACCAGGAGCGGTCGAACAGGCAGATCTCGCCGGCGGCGGGCAGGTGCGCGATGTAGCGCTGGAAGTACCACTGGGTGCGCTCGCGCTCAGTGGGGACCGGGAGCGCGATCACGCGCGCGACACGCGGGTTGAGGTACTCGGTGATTCGTTTGATCGCCCCACCCTTGCCGGCCGCGTCACGCCCCTCGAAGATGACGACGACGCGGGCTCCAGTGGCCCTGACCCACTCCTGCATCTCGACCAGCTCCGCCTGCAGCCTCAGCAGCTCGGCCTCGTACAGGGAACGGTCCATGGTGGGGTGCTTCTTCGCCATACTTGAGTTTCGCACAGATCCGCCGAGCGCGCAGACAACCCACAACCCCAACCGACAATCCTCCGCACAGACAGAGCAGAGGAGCCCGGTCCTGGGAAGGACTGGGCTCCTCTGGAGTGGTAGCGGGGACAGGATTCGAACCTGCGACCTCCGGGTTATGAGCCCGGCGAGCTACCGAACTGCTCCACCCCGCGTCGGTGGGACCAACCATAGGAGCCACCCCGCCCTCGAGGCAAATAGCGAGGGCGTGCCCTTGCTCACCGCCCGGTGAGGCGGGTCGCAGGGCACGCCCTCATGCTGCGCTCTGAGTGGGCTCAGCCCAGCTTCTGCTGCGCGGCGATGGCCCGGTTGACGGCATCGTTGAGGCGCTTCTGCGCATCGCCGTACGCCGCCCAGTCGCCCTTGCTCCTGGCGTTGTCCGAGTCGGTCATCGCGGACTGGGCGTCCGAGAGAGCCTGGTCCAGCTCCGCCTTCGCGTCCGAGGAACCGGAGGCCGTCGGAGCCGGAGACTGAGAGGCGGACGAACTGGCAGAAGCGGTGGCCTCCGCGCTGGGAGCCGGCGAGCTCCCTGCTCCCCCGTCCGCCGTCGGATCCTTACCGTCGGTCGTCTCATTGGTGTCGTTGGCCGCACCGGAATCACCGTCGATGGCCTCCTCCCCCGTCGTCGCGCCGGAATTACCGCCGAAGACCTGGTCGAGGGCCTCAGAGAGAGTGTCCGCGAAACCGACGTTATCCCCGAAGGAGACCAGCACCTTGCGCAGCAGCGGGTACTGCGTGTTCGCGGAGGACTGGACGTAGACCGGTTGGACATAGAGCAGACCGCCCCCCACGGGCAACGTCAGCAGATTGCCCTTGATGACCTGAGAGCCCTCCTGTGAGAGAAGGTTCAGGTCCTTGGAGACCGTCGGATTGGAATCGAAGATGTTCTGCACCTGCCCCGGCCCGGCCACGTTCGAGGATCTCGGCAGCTCCAGGAGTCTCAGCTTGCCGTAGCTCGCACTGCGCTCGCCCTTCTTCCCGGTACCGGGGGACGTTTCGGAGTCCACGGCGAGGAAGCCGGTGAGCACGTTGCGGTTGGTGTTTCCACCAATGATGTAGGCGCTGGACAGGGAGAAGCTCGCCTGCTCCTGCCCAGGCATCTTGAGCGTCAGGTAGTAGGGGGCCTGCTGGTCCTGGCCGGGCGTGGTCGGGTCATCCGGGATCTTCCAGAAGTCGCCTCCGGAGTAGAACTCCGCGGCATCGTTGACGTGATAGGTCGCCATCATGGTGCGCTGGACGTTGAACAGGTCCTCCGGGTAGCGCATGTGCGCGATGAGGTCGGCGCTCATCTGACTCATGGGCGTGACCGAGCCGGGGAAGACCTTCTCCCAGGCCTTGAGGATCGGGTCCTTGTCGTCCCACTGGTAGAGCTTGACCGATCCGTCGTAGGCGTCGACGACGGCCTTGACGGAGTTGCGCACGTAGTTGGACTCCTCCGGCGCTCCGAGCAGGCCACCCTGGCCGTCAGCGGTCGCGGACGTCTTCGCCAACGACTCGTGCTGGGCGTAGGGGTAGTTGTTCGTCGTGGTGTAGCCATCGAGGATCCACATGACCCGCTTGGGTGTGGCCGGGTTGTCGTCATGGTCGACGACGGCCGGGTAGGGGCTGTTGTCCAGGGTCAGCCAGGGAGCCACCTTGGAGACTCGCTTGGCCGGGTCCCGGACATAGAGGATCTGGGATCCCTCGCGCACCTCCTGGGAGAAGAGGATGTTGGCCTCCCGGAACTTGACGGCGTAGAGCAGCCGGTTGAACGGGTTGGACAGGCTCGGCCCGCCGTCGCCGGCGAAGGTGGTGTTGACCTGACCGGTCTCGGACTTGTCGTCGGGGTAGTCCAGCTCGCGCGGCGAGCCGTTGTCCTTGCCGCCCACGATGGAGTAGGACGGCGAGGACTGGCCGAAGTAGATCCGGGGCTCGTACTCGCCCAGGTCCCCCTTGGACGGGATGCCGCCCTCCCAGAAGGAGGGGTAGCCACCGGAGGCCACCGTGTTGCCGTAGGCGTTCACGACTCCGTAGCCGTGGGTGTAGACGGTGTGCTCGTTGACCCAGGTCCGCTGCCCCTCACCGAGGCCGGACAGGTTGAGCTCACGCACCGCGATGACGGTGTCGCGACTGCTGGAGTCCACCTTGTAGCGGTCCACGTTGAGGCGGTTGGCAAAGGAGTAGTACTGCTTGTTCTGCTGGAGCTGCTGGAAGGTCGGTGAGACCAGGCCCGGGTCGAGCAGACGGATCGAGGCGGTGGACTCCGCGTCCTTCTCCAGCTGGCCGGCCGCTGCCTCCGTCGTGGCGTCGTAGTTGGTGGTCTCCACGTTCTCCAGGCCGTAGGCGGCCTTGGTGGCGTTGATGTTGCGCTGGATGTACTCGGCCTCCTGGCGCTGGGCGTTGGGATCGACGACGAACTTCTGGATGACCAGCGGGTAGGCGGTTCCCACCACCAGCGAGGAGACGATCATGACGGCCACACCGATGATCGGCAGGCGCCAGGAGCTGGAGCGCACCGAGGCGATGAAGAGGATCGCCACTGCCAACGCGATCGCCGCGAGGATGGCGTTGGCGGGGATGACCGCGTTGACGTCGGTGTAGTTGGCGCCGTCGAACTTGGAGTTGGAGGCGTACAGAGCGCTGTAACGGCCCAGCCAGTACCCCGCTGCCCGAATGACGGCGTACAGCGCCAGGAAGACCGCCAGGTGGATCCGCGCCGCCTTGGTGAAGTGGGGCTTGCGCACCACCGAGATGCCGCCGTAGAGGTAGTGGACGACGACGGAGGCCACCCCGGAGAACAGCACGACGCCGGCCAGGAAGGACACGAGCGTCAGCACGGCAGGCAGGATGAAGACGTAGAAGGAGATGTCGATCCCGAACTGGGGGTCCTTGACGCCGAAGGACTGCGCGTTGAAGGCCAGGAGCACCTCGCGCCAGTTGGGGGCCAGCTCCCAGGCCGATCCGAACAGGGCGAGAACTGCGGGCACCACCCAGGTCAGGCGACGCCGTAGGGGCTCGATCACGGTGCGGTAGGCCTCGAGGTTGCGGGTGGCCTCGTCGTCGGGCATCCCGATCTCCCGGGCCCGGTACGCCCTCGTCATCGAGACGAAGACGGCCCCGAACATGATGGCGAAGCCCACCAGGAACAGGACGATCAGGGCGATCCACTGCGTCCACAGCACGCGGGCGTAGCCGATCTGGCTGAACCAGAGGACCTCGGTCCACACCTGCGACAGGACGGCGATGACGACGGCGATCGCGGCGACGATCGAGATGGTCAGCGCCAAAGGACCGGGGCGACGGCGTGCTGTCTTGCTGCGCGGCGGGCGGGGAGGGCGGATCCCGCCGGCGCCCATGCGTCCCAGACCGAAGAGTCCGGCTCCGTTCTCCGGTTTCTTCCGCCTGGACGAGTCGGCGGACTTGCTCGAGGACTCGTCGGAGGATGAGTCCCGGGACTCGTCATCGGGCGTGCTGCTCACGATCCTGCTCCCTGTCTGACGTACGTGGTGGCGCTGCCTCGCGCACGGTCCAGCGCGGCGCCATCGGCCCGAAGGGCCGCTCGGACCATCGTCCCACACACCATCGGCGCGACCATAAACCTTCTTCAGGGCGAGAAATCGACTCCGGGCAGTCGCAATGCGAAAGCCGTTTATTCGAGGCAGTGTCATTAGAGACGGCAGAGGCACCGATGAGATGATGGCCTCGTGACTGACGATACGGCCGCCCCGCTGCCCGCCCCCGATTCCGAGCCCTCCTCCGCGTCAGCTCCCAGGACCTCGGCGTCGAGCGCGGACCGGTCCGCCTCTCCTCGGGGCCGAGCCCTCGCCCGTGCGGTGACGGAGACCGAGGCCCACGTGGCCGTCTCCGGCTGGGATCAGCCGGTACGGGTCTTCGCCTTGGTTCGTGCCGCCGATGCCCTCCGGACTGATCCGGACATCGCCGGGCTCCTCGACGCCGCCACCGTGGAGGGGGCCCGCACCGACCCTGAGCTGCTCATGGTGGTGGAGCAGGAGAGGCTCCCGGCTGCCGCCGACCTGGAGCATCTGCTGGCCCAACTCTCCTGGCCCCAGTCCGTTCACGGTGCGGCGATCGGTGTCGAGCGCCTGGTTCTGCCCCCTGCGGCGCAGGAGGAGGCGGACGCCATCGCCGACGCCGCCGAGCGCCTCACCTTCCTCCAGGCGCACCCCGACCGCGAGGACATCCGTATGGTGGTGGGCGTCCTGCGCGACGGGGAGTCCTGGTGCACGCTGCGTTCTCGCACTCACGACGACGCAGCCTCGGTCTACCAGGGTGAGCGACTGGTTCCCGGTTTGGTCGAGGCGTTGGCGACCACCTTCATGTAGCAGTGCGTGTCAGACGCCCTGCAGGCGGGCGAGTCACCGACACACCCCGGCCCCGGCTCAGGCGGGCCTCAGGTCGGCCCAGTCGCCGCAAGGCCCTTCCTCTCAGGCATTCTCCGAGCCGTCCGGCTCGTCGATGTCGTCGGCGCCGTCCGAGTCCTTGGAACCGCGGGATCCCCGAGAGGCCTCGTCCACAGGCCCGGGGATCCTGTCCCCCGGTCCCTCGGGGCTGTTCTCATCCGCCTGCCTGGCGCCCTCGGCGTAACCGAGGGTGCCGTCCAGGAGGGAGACCAGGTCTGCGTCGATCTCGGAGTCGAAGTCCTGGGCCATGCGTCGCATGGTGAGGAAGTCCTTGGGGCTGGCGAGCTCGGAGGCCGTGGGCATGACATCCGGGTGGTTCCAGAAGGCGTCGCGCTCGGCGTCACCGGCCTGGGCACCCAGGTGGGCCCACAGCTCAGCGGCCTCGCGGGCCCGGCGGGGGCGGAACGTCAGCCCGATGAGGCGGGCGAAGACCTGCTCGGCGGCACCACCCTGAGCTCGACGCCGACGCATCATCTCGGCCAGTGCCATCATGTGGGGCAGGTGGGGGGCGGCCGCGCGGGCGGTGACGACCTCGACCCACCCCTCGACCAGGGCCAGCAGCGTCTCGAGGTCCTCAAGAGCCTCGCGCTGGGCGGCCGTCTCCTGAGGCGCGAACAGCCCACTCTCGAGGGCCTCGCGCAAAGCATCGGGGTCATTGGGGTCCACCTGGGCCACCGCCGACTCCAGGGTCTCGGTGTCGATGCGGATCTCGCGGGCATAGGCCGCCACGGCCTGGAGCACCTGCCCGCGCAGCCACGGCACATGGGCGTAGAGGCGGGCGGTGGCGGCCTCACGCACCGCCAGGAACATGCGGGCCTCGTCCTCATCGACCTCCAGCCCCTCGGCGAAGGCGGACACGTTGGCCGGCACCAGCGCGGTGCCCGGCTCACGTGTCAGCGGCAGGCCGGTATCCGTGGCGCCCAGAACCTCCTTGGCGAGTTCGCCAATGGCCTGACCGATCTGGAGCCCGAAAGCCGTGCCCGCCATGGTGCGCATGATCGATCCGAGCGCCCCCATCTGCTGGGCGGCCTGCCCCATCTCGGCGGGTATATCGCGGATCTGCTTCTCCAGGGTGCTGGCAAGGGCGCTGGTGACGGCCTCGGCCACGGGGGCGCACACGTCCTTCCACACCGGCAGGGTGCGCTCGACCCAGGTGCTGCGGCTCCAGGCCTCCCGCTGCCCGGGGGCGGGCATGAGCTCGGTGGCGGTGTCGAGCCACAGGTCGGCCACCTGCAGGGCCTGGCGCGTGGAGTCAGCGACCGTGGCGGTCACCGTGGGGTCACCGTCGCCGCGCGCCTGCCGAAGGGCCAGTTCCTGACCCATCTGCCAGTTGACCGGCTCGGTGGTGGAGGCGGAGAACATCTGCTGGAACTGAGCGCGCATGGCCAGCAACTGGCCGGGGCTGAGCTGGGAGATGTCCCCCACGCCCGGCATCTGGGCGATAGCGCTTGGATCCACCCCGGATGAACGCAGGGCCCCGACGGCGTCGGACGCCATCTGCTCGCCGAAAAGTGATGCGAGCATCTTCTCGAGCTCGTCGAAGGCGTCCTCGCTCACGGCTCTCCTCTCATCGGGTGGTCCTAGGACATCGTCCGGGCACTGTCTCCAACGGTCCTATGCTCCCACCCATTCCTGTGCCGGGGCCATGTTCCGTTCGCCGACGGCGTGCCCGCATCCGCCTCCTAACGGCTCGGACACTCCGGATGCCGCGAGGCCCCATCGAGCCTGCGCCGGTCGGAAGCCCCGCCGGAGCCGCCGCCCAGGAGACCCACCACAGGCGTTGTGCCACCGGATCGTCATCGTGTCGTCATTGTGTCGACTTCGTGCCAAGTTCGTATCGATAACTGCCTCTCTCTTCCAGGAAGATGTCGCATGATGAGCGCGTGACGCACGTAGACCAGCACGATGCCGCCGGCCCGGCCGACTCGACCGGCCTTGACCGGCCCCTGCCGTCCCAGTCGGACCAGCCTGTCCGGTCAGAGGAGCCCGACATCGAGCTTCCGGATCAGGGCCGACGTCGGCGCAGACTGCGGCGGGTCCTGGCCGCTGGGACGTTCATCCTGGTCGTCGCCGTGGCGATCGCCGCCTTCACAGTACCGATCAACGTGGTCATCGAGGCCCCCGGCCCCACCTGGAATGTGCTGGACAACGGTTCGTCATCGGACCAGGACGTGCTCAAGGTCAAGGGCACTGAGACCTACCCGACCGAGGGGGCCCTGCGGATGACGACCGTGTCGGTATCGGGTTGTCCCGGATACCCGGTGACGACCGCCGACCTCATCGCCGCCTGGTTCTCATCGGACAGGAGGATCGTGGACCGTAACGAGGTGTGCCCGCAGGACCAGACCGCCGAGCAGGTCGAGGAGACCGGTAAGGCCCAGATGACCGCCTCGCAGGACTCCGCGGTCATCGCCGCGCTCATCGAGACCGGCATGGCCACCGCCATGCGCCTGACCGTCACCGAGGTGACCGAGCAGCAGGACTCCACCGAGGTCCAGGTTGACGACGTCCTGGAGACCATAGCGCCGGAGGGCGGGGAGACGACCACCATCACGTCCTTCTCCCAGCTGCGCGAGCTGATGTCCACCATTGCGGAGGGAACGCGGGTCACGCTCGGCGTGCGTCGCGGTGAGCAACAGGTCTCCGCCGCGCTCACCACGATCGCCCCGCAGGAGGGGACAAGCGGGTCGTTGCTGGGGCTGAGCCTGAAGATCTCGGTGGACAGCCCGGTGGAGGCCTCCTTCGGCCTGTCCGACGTCGGCGGACCCAGCGCCGGAATGATGTTCGCCCTGGGACTCGTCGACAAGATCACCCCTGGCGCTCTGACCGGGAGCAAGGACATCGCCGGGACCGGGACGATCAACATGGATGGCCAGGTCGGCCCCATCGGAGGAATTCAGCAGAAGATCGCGGGGGCCCACGGGGCCGGCTCGAAGTTCTTCCTGGCTCCGGCCAGCAACTGCGATGAGGTCAAGGGCCACGAACCCGAGGGGATGCAGGTCTTCGCGGTGAGCACCCTGCACGAGGCCGTCACCGCCACCGAGGCGATCGCCTCCGGCAATACCTCCGGCCTGACCACCTGCTCCGCCCGATGACAGCAACGATCGGTTGAGGCCACCTGCACGGGTGAGAGCCAACCGGGCAGAGCAGGGCGGATTCGCCGGAACGGTTCCGCCGGAACAGTTATCCACAGGCTCACGACCGCCTCTGGTCGCCCCGGTGTCGCTCATGCCATTCTCAGGTCAGTTCTTGACGCGGTTGGTCAAGACATCTGGATCCTCGTGTCCTCACGCGGACACCGGAAGCCTGAAGGAGGCACGATGCGTATTCGAGGCGGGTGCGCCGTCCTGTGGCGTCAGCAGGGCGTCAGCCAGATCGGTACGAGTCCCGAGCGGCGCATCATTATCAATGATCTGAGTCTGGCCGAGCAACGACTGCTCGATGAGCTGGCACGCTCCTTGGAAGTCGGGGGCGTCTACCGGACCGCTCGGCGCAGCCGGGTACCGGTGGCGCGGGCTCGTCAGATCGTGGAGGACCTGAAGCATCAGGGCATTGTGGTCCCCTCGACAGCCAGTGAGCCCGGTGGCGCCGACGGCGTCTACTGGGACCGGTTGGGAACTGACGCCAAGAGCCGCGCAACGGTCCTGTCCCAGACGATCCTGGCGGTTCACGGCATCAGTGCCCTGGCGCAGGAGGCCGCCCTGTGGCTGGCAGAGGCCGGGGTGGGCACGATCCTGTCCACGCTGGCACCCAAGGACGGGGGCCTGGAGCCGCTCCTGTCGGCACGCTTCCCGGCGCTGAGGACGCGGGCGCCGCTGCGCACCCGGCCCGACGTCATGGTGACGGTGGACCCGCACGTGGTGGAACCACTGCTCGCCCGCCGGCTCGCTCAGGAGGGCGTCATCCACCTGCCGGTGGTCGTCGGTGAGGCGGGGGTGCGCATCGGCCCGGTCCTGGGCGGTGGCGGCCCATGCGCGACCTGCCTGGATCTGTGGGAGCGGGACGCCGATCCGTGCTGGCCGGCGCTGGCCACGCAGATGCGCACCCTGCCCATGCCCGACGTCGAGCACCTGGTCCTGCACGAGTCGGCGGCGCTGACGGCCCGGGCCGCCATCGACACCATCCTGGGACGGGCGGCTTCCGTCAGCGATCCGGGGGACGGCTCCGGCCATGACGGCGACCCGCTCGGACGTTCCGCCACCTGGTGGGCCAGGCACTCGGCGGAGGTCACCGGCCAGGAGCCGCTGGGACGGCAGCGAGCCTGGGAGCGCCACCCGGAGTGCCTGTGCTCGCAGTTGTGAGCGTCGTCGAGTCGCGACGGCCACCGACTCACACTGTTCAGTCTCCGGCCTCGAACTCCCGCAGAAGGGCGAGAACCTGACTGCCATACTCCTGGAGCTTGGTGGCGCCCACACCGTGGATGAGGGAGAGCCGTGGCAGGCTCGTCGGTTTGACGACGGCGATGTCCCGCAAGGTGGCGTCGGCGAAGACCGTGTAGGCGGGCCGGGAGCGCTCCTTGGCCACGTCTGAGCGCCAGGCCCTCAGCTCCTCGAACAGGGCAATGGTGCGTGGGTCGTTATTGGCCTCGAAGTCCGCGGCGGACTGCCGGGAGCGCTCCTTGGCGCTCTGACGGCTCTGACGCCGGGAGGTGCCGCGGGAGTCCTGCACGGCGGGCCACAGACCGTCCAGGAAACGGGAGGGTTTCCGGGCGGCCCGGCCTCCGGCGTTACGGGCGCGGGCGTAGGAGATGACGAGGTGCTCGCGCGCGCGGGTGACGCCGACGTAGAGCAGGCGCCGCTCCTCCTCGATGGCGGCCTGGCCCTCGGCCAGGGAGATCGGCAGAAGACCCTCGCAGGCACCTGCGAGGATGACGGCGTCCCATTCCAGGCCCTTGGCGGCGTGCAGGGAGGACAGGGTGACGCCCTCGACGGTGGGGGCGTTCTGGGCGTCGGCGCGCTCGCGCAGCTCGGTGTGGAGGGCATCGAGGTCGGCGCCACGGTTCTGAGCCATCTCGTCGGCCAGTGCCACGAGCGCGTTGAGGGCGTCCCAGCGCTCGCGCACGGCCCCGCGGGGGGCGGGAGGCTCCTCGCTCCACCCCTCTCGGGACAGGACGGTGCGCACGTCCAGGCCGAGGTCACCGGTCAGAGTGGCCTTCTCGGTACGGGCGGCACCGAGGATGACGGCCATGGCGCGCTTGACCTCCTCGCGCTCGAAGAAGCGCTCGCCGCCACGCACGAGGTAGCCGATCTGGGCACCGGCCAGGGCCTGCTCGAAGACCTCGGACTGGGAGTTGGTGCGGTACAGGATCGCGATCTCGCTCAGGGGGACCCCGGCGGCCTGCAGGCGGCGCACCTGGGCGACGACGCCCTCGGCCTCGGCGAGGTCGTCGTCGTAGGTCTTGAAGCGCACGGCGGGGCCACTGGGCCGCTGGGCGACCAGTTCGACGGCGCCGGCGGGAAGGCGCGGGCCGTCTCCCCCGCGCCGCGAGCGCGCGAGGACCTGGTTGGCCAGGGAGACGACCTGCGGGGTGGAGCGGTAGTCGCGGCTCAGGCGCACGGTGCGGGCGCCCTCGTAGCGGGTGGTGAAGCCGGTCAGGAACGCGGGCGTGGCCCCGGTGAAGGAGTAGATGGTCTGGGAGACGTCGCCGACGACGCACAGCTGGCGGCGATGTCCCAGCCACAGGTCCAGCAGGCGCTGCTGGAGCGGGGAGACGTCCTGGTACTCGTCGACGACGAAGTGCTTGTACTGGCCGCGCACCTGGGAGGCGATGTCGTCGCGGTCCAGGAGGATGCCGATGGTCAGCAGGAGCACGTCCTCGAAGTCGATGACGCCGCGCTCGCTCTTGGCCTCCTCGTAGAGGGCCAGGACCTGGGCGACCGTGGCAGCCTCCTGCCCGGCCACGTCGGTGCGGCCGGCGGCGATGGCGGCCTGGGCGTAGTCCTCGGGCAGGGTCATGGTGACCTTGGCCCACTCGACCTCGGCGGCCAGGTCCCGCACGGTGGCCCGGTCGGTGGGCAGGCCCAGGCGGCGGGCGGCGGCACCGACCAGGGGCGCCTTGTGGGCCTGGATGTCGGGGCGGCGTCCACCGATGGCGGTGGGCCAGAAGTAGGTGAGCTGGCGCAGGGCGGCGGCGTGGAAGGTGCGGGCCTGGACCCCGGGGACGCCGAGGTCGGCCAGGCGCGAGCGCATCTCGCCGGCGGCGCGGGCGGTGAAGGTCACGGCCAGGACCTGGGTGGCCTGGTAGGCGCCGGTGGCCACGCCGTGGGCGATGCGGTAGGTGATGGCCCGGGTCTTGCCGGTGCCGGCGCCGGCCAGGACGCACAGGGGTCCTTCGAGGTGCTCGGCGACCTCGCGCTGGTCGGGATCGAGGGCCTCCAGGAGACCGGCGGCGTTCAGGCGGGCGCCGGGATGGGTATTGCGGGGGACGTCGGAGTGGGCCGGCTTGGGCACTGGCGAGCCGGTCGGGTCGGGGCGGGGGGTGGTCGGGCTCATCGGGACCAGCCTGCCACGGGTCGGTGACGAGAATCAGTGGCAGTGAGCCGACGCGATGGAAACCGACCGATGCCGGATGGATTCAACTGGTTCAACCCCTTAAGGGTTATTCACAAACATGCCAGTCATCTGCGTTTACCCAGGCCAGCAACCATCCGTCTCATCCTGTGAATAAGTCTCTTTTCATTATTATCCCTTCTCGATCTTCTCGATATCGGAAGGTAGTGCGCTCCAGTTCCAATCCTTGACCCACACCCCATCCTTCTCCACCACGCACGACGAACCAATATCTCTGGACAGCAGCCACAACACGTCGGCGTCCTCCTGCCACACCACCCCCACCGAATGCGCACTCATGAGATAACGCCGATCGTCGGCCCACACCACCTCACCCGCCGCATTCTTGATCACCGGGTACACATTGCGCTTCCCGTCGATCTCCTCCGCGAGAAACTCCGAGGTGTACCGCCCCGACGCCGAATTCCGAGTCTCCCCATCACGCAACACAGCCGGCTCCACCGTAAACCACCCCCACAACCAAAAGACCAACACCGCCACCGCCCCCGCGGCACCGGCCAGCAAGACGGCACCGGCCAGCAAGACCCATCTCCTCGCCCTCATCAGTACGGCCATCCCTTTCTACTCCCGCTCACCACGCCCCCAAGCATCAACAATCGCTATTCGGCCGACGTCAACCGACGATGGGGCCGCCGTACCAGTCCTCGATGAGGAGGCGGGCGATGGAGGTGGGGCCGGGCAGGAGGATGCTGCCGTCGGCGGCGCCCGCCATGAGCTCGTCGCGGGAGACGAGGCGGGCCTCGACGACCTCGTGGCCGTCGGGGCGGGGCCGGTCCTCGCCCGAGGCCAGTCGCGCCCGGCAGCCGAGCATGAGGGAGCGAGGAAAGGGCCAGGGCTGGGAGGCGACATAGTCGACCTCGGCCACGTGCAGCCCGGTCTCCTCCCGCACCTCGCGGGCGACGGCCGCCTCGACGGACTCCCCGGCCTCGACGAAGCCGGCCACCACCGAGTAGCGCCGCGGCGCCCAGGTGGCACCGCGCACGAGGAGGAGGCGGTCGGAAGCATCGACGACCGTCATGATGACGGCGGGGTCTGTGCGCGGGAAGTGGACAGTGGCGCAGTCGCTGCACCGGCGAGCCCAACCGGCCTCGATGATCTCGGTGCGTCCGCCGCAGGCCGGGCAGTAGGCGGAGCGGGCGTGCCAGGCGGCCAGGGCGGTGGCGG
>ERZ773075.787-NODE-787-length-20807-cov-3.11864_pt1 | contig 20807 bp, 10 predicted proteins | sample MGYA00580614_ERZ773075 | MGnify/ENA primary metagenome ERZ773075 (study PRJEB29015, sample SAMEA2738021) | human oral metagenome | biome: human oral; feature: human-associated habitat; material: dental | place: China | collected 2043 ... | reverse complement strand
CTTCGGGTTAGTTTTAACTTCTTCTTCAATGTCGTGCATTCCGTACCGCATGACAAAGTTATTAATCGTGACATCCATATACCCTGCACGCCACAAGCCAAAATAACTAAAAAACAGTCGCGCTCAGACGATATGTTACAAGTCGCCAGACATAAGCCAGGCATAAAGGGACCCCTGATGAGGCTTTCAAAGCCTCGCCAGGGGTCCTTCGCATCAGTTTTTAGTCTTCGTTAATGAGGTCGCGGACCACAATGGTCTGGTCACGGTCGGGGCCCACACCAATCGCAGAGATACGGCAGCCAGAAATCTCTTCCAGCTTCAGCACGTACTTGCGGGCGTTCTCGGGCAGCTCATCCAGGCTCTTCGCATCCGAAATGTTCTCGGTCCAGCCGTCGTAATACTCGAAAATCGGCTTAGCGTGGTGGAACTCAGTCTGAGTCATCGGCATCTCGTCGTGGCGCACACCGTCAACGTCATAAGCCACGCAGACCGGAATCTTATCCAGGCCGGTCAGAACGTCCAGCTTAGTGATGAACAGGTCAGTGAAACCGTTGATGCGCACAGCCTGACGCGCCAGCACGGCGTCGTACCAGCCGCAACGACGCGGACGGCCAGTGTTCACACCGAACTCGCCGCCGGTGGTGCGCAGGAACTCACCCATCTCATCGAACAGCTCGGTCGGGAAGGGGCCAGCACCCACGCGGGTGGTGTACGCCTTCTGAATACCAATCACGCGGGAGATGCGGGTCGGGCCCACACCCGAACCGACGCATGCGCCGCCGGAGGTCGGGTTGGAGGAAGTCACGAACGGGTAGGTGCCGTGGTCAACGTCCAGGAAGGTTGCCTGGCCACCCTCCATCAGCAGGGTCTTACCCTCGTCCAGTGCCTTGTTCAGCAGCTGGGTGGTGTCCACAATCATCGGCTTCAGACGCTCAGCGTAAGACATGAAGTACTCGACGATCTCGTCGACCTCAACGTGGCGGCGGTTGTAGACCTTCACCAGCAGTTCGTTCTTCTGGCGCAGTGCGCCTTCAACCTTCTGACGCAGGATCGACTCGTCCAGGATGTCCTGAACACGCACGCCGAGGCGGCCAACCTTATCCATGTAGGCGGGGCCGATACCGCGGCCGGTGGTGCCGATAGCGCGCTTGCCGAGGAAACGCTCGGTCACCTTGTCCATGGTCTGGTGGTAGGGTGCGACCAGGTGTGCGTTAGCGGAAATCTTCAGGCGGGAGGTGTCAGCGCCGCGGGCCTCAAGGCCGTCAATCTCAGCGAACAGAGCCTCAGGGTTAACAACCACGCCGTTACCAATCACGGGGACGGCGTTCTCGCTCAGAATACCCGCGGGCAGCAGCTTCAGCTCAAACTTCTGGCCGTTCACCACCACGGTGTGACCGGCGTTGTTACCGCCGTTGGGCTTGACCACGTAGTCTACGCGGGGGCCGAGCAGGTCGGTTGCCTTACCCTTACCCTCATCGCCCCACTGGGCGCCCACAATCACGACAGCTGACATTTTTGTGCTCCTTGAAAGCCTTGAAGATACGCACCGGATTTCACGGCGCGGCGGCGACCTACCGCCTCATGATCCGGGTAGGCACACCTCTTCTAATGATACCGTGCCCGCCCCTTTAAGTCCCGTGTGACGGGACATCAGGCGTGCCGGGTACGGTGCCGGTGAGCCTCACCGGGCACGGCGACGCCCCCATCCGATATTCGGACGGGGGCGCTACCGGTATGAGCTGATGAAGACTACTTGATGATCTCGATGAAGGTCATCGGGTAGGTGTACTGCTCACCGCGGTTTGCGGCCAGAGCAGCCAGGCTGTGGAAGATAACCATCAGGATAGCCACAACCAGCGGGACAACCCACAGGATGATGCCCAGGATGCCGAAGGTCAGAATAATCAGCAGCCAGGAAGCCATGCTGATGACCCACAGGGAGAAGTTGAAGTTGAACGCGCGGCGGGATGCTTCCTTAGTGAAACCGTAACCGGGCTTGTCCTTGTAGATGAACCACATGACCAGCGGCGCGAGAATACTTGCGGAGGCGAAGGACAGCAGAGACAGAATTGCAGAAGCCAGGTGCGCGAGCATCGCCATGTTCTGGTCGTCCTTGGAGGAGACTACGTAACCGTTGGGCTGCTGACCCGGCGCCTGCGAGTAGGAGGGTGCCTGCTGGGAGTACTGGTTGTACTGTTCAGGGTTCGGGTTCTGGGACATCGTTCTTTTCCTTAATCTATCGATGAGTGGATACAGCTAATTGTTGAGGTGCGGCTAATCATTGAGGCGCGGCGGCAGGCTAACTCACCGTTTTCGGCGGGTGCCCGCCTCGCTCTGCCAGGTCGCAACGCTCGTGATGGTTTCACCCTATCAAGGCAAGGTAAATGGAATATTAACCCTCGCCGGATAACAGGCGAAGAAACCTGAATATGACAAGAAAAAGACGCCCTGCCCCTCCACGCGGTCATATGGGCGTGGAGGGGCAGGAGCGTTATACGGTGTGGATTGGCCGAGGTTAGTCCTGTTTCTCTACACCAGGTGAGCCAGGATGCGCGGCAGGCTCGCACTGTGCTGCAGACTCGCGCTGTGTTGCAGACTCGCGTCGCTTTGCGCATTCCTGCTTTTTCAGTGCCTCATACTCATCGAAGAAACCATGTTTCTTCGTGTATCCGTTGATGCCCATGTAGTCGTCCGGCAGGCGGTTGTACACCAGGTAGTACCAGAACTCGGCATGTGCCGTCTTTGTTTTCTGGATGAGTTCTCTCAGCTGGTTCTTACGCTTCACCGCCTGAACAATACCCACAATCCATAGGATCGGCACCACAAAGAATGAGCCCATACCGATAGTGATGAAGAAGAGCAACATCGACATGCCGGCACTAGAATCGAACATGCTCACCAAAGGAACCAGCACAAACGGGTTCAGTATCAGCAGGACAATAAGCACGGTCTTCCAGAATGTGCGCTGACTCTCGATCTCTTCAATGTTGGAGCCAGCAAACGGATTATTGATGGGAACGTAGCCTACCGGCTGGATCATTGCCGCCCGCGAGGTGGGGTTCTCCTCATTCTTGACCGGGTTCAGGTGGGCAGCGCACGCCTGCATGGGTGCGGACTCATCCTGGGAGCGGTCGAGCAGGCGCATTTCGATGAGTTTCGAGTCGGGGATGCCGAAGAACGGCTCAGGAATGACCGGCAGAATAGCGCCCGGATGCAGACCGAGGTGTTCCAGCCGAACATACTCGCCGTAGGCGTGCGTTGCCTGATTCTGCATAGCCTGGGCCTGCTCTTGCTGAGGCTGTTCAGTGGAGGCGAGTGCTACCGGGTGGTTCGCCTCCTCGTCCTTGCGAGATTCGTGAGTGTCTTCCGAGTCATATTCCGGGGCGTCTTCTGGGGCCTCTTCCGGCTCTTCGATGTCGTCGGTGTCGTGGGAGTCTTCGGGTTCGCCCTCTCCATGCTCAGCGTCTTCATCTTCTGGGTTCTTCCGAGCGGAATCGTAGCGTTTAGGGGCACCGGGGTAGACGTATTCATAATCGGGGTCGGGGTGTTCTAGCTCTTCGTCGTCGGATCCTTCATATAGCTCAGCGTCTTCCGTTGTCGACGGCTGCTGGTCCATGAGTAGCGCCATGTATTCCGGGACGGACTGGTCGGTGTCCCAGAGGGGCTGGTACGCCTCTTCCTTCTCTGCAGTTTCCCTCTTTGCGGCTTCATTCTTTTCAGTGGGGTGCTCTGCCATGGTTGTCTCCTTCGTTCACCAGACATACTCCTCGGGGCACCACCGTACCAGCGTGCGCTGGGCACTCCCTTGAAACCTACCTGATAAAAACTGAGAAAAACCCCCGGACAAGCGCTAACACTGAAGTGTTAACACTGCCGGGGGTCAGCACTACGGGAGCTGGGGTATTCAGAGGAATCTTTTATGATGCGCCGCCCATATGTGAGTTCGGCGGCGCAGGCGCGGGAGTAGAATCCCCAACAGAGCGGGCACCGCAGAATCGGATGCAAATGAACCGCCTGAAAGACAGTACTGACGAATACGCCCACAATTTGATGCATTTAGAAGTAATAAACGCTTCACAAGCCATTTTGAGGTGTATTCTAGTTCACATCTAGTGCGTTCAAGTTCATCTAGAACCCACCAGAAAAAACACACCAGCCTCCCCCAACACTGTGGGAGCCAAGCAAAGGAGCACCGTGCAACACACCGCCTCCCCAAACCCCCGCGGCCGGTCACACCGACGCCGAATCGGCAGCGGGCTACTCACCCTCAGCATGGCGCTGAGCCCCCTCGCAGCACTGGGCACCACCGCCCACGCCGCAGAAGACCCCGACGCAGTCAAGCAGGTACTCAGCGAAAGCATGAAGAACGCCAGCGGCACCGTCACCGCCTTCGTCCGCTTCAAGGGTAAGGGCGCATTCGAGCAGACCCAGCCCGCAGGCGTACTCGCTGGCACGCAGGCACCCGTCAACCAAAGTGCGCAGGTGCAGGCCATCGCCGCCCAGGTGCAAAGCCAGGCACAGCAGGTCAGCAGCCAGTCCGGCGCGCAGGTCCTCTACACCACCCACAACGCGGTACGCGGCGTGGCAGTGCGCGGTGACGCCGAGTCCATCAAGGCACTCGCCAACCGCTCCGACGTAGAGAAAATCTCGCCCATCCTACCCAAGTACCGCCAGAACGCGGGCGCCGCCGTTGACGCAGGCTCCCTCGCCACCTGGACCGGCACCACCAACCCCGCCGGCGCGGGCGGATACACCGGCAAGGGCGTGAAGATCGCCGTCATCGACTCCGGTATCGACTACACCCACACTGACTTCGGCGGTAGCGGCAAGCTCGAAGACTACGAGAAGGCATCCAAGCTCACCGAGCTGCCCTCCGCAGACTCCGGCCTGATTAACCGCACCAAGGTCGCTGGCGGCTACGACCTCGTTGGTGACGCCTACGACGGCACCAACACCGCAACCCCCGACGGCAACCCGCTCGACTGCACCACCGGCGGCCACGGCACCCACGTGGCGGGCACCGCGGCAGGCTACGGCGTGAACGCCGACGGCAGCACCTTCACCGGCGACTACTCCAAGCTCACCGCAGAGCAGCTCAAGACCATGAAGATCGGCCCCGGTGTTGCCCCCGAGGCTGAAATCTACGCCTTCCGCGTCTTCGGGTGCAGCGGCAGCACCAACGTCGTTATCGAGGCGCTCGACCGCACCCTTGACCCCAACGGTGACGGCGACTTCTCCGACCGCGCGAACGTGGTCAACATGTCCCTCGGCGGCGAATTTTCCCCGCAGGACGACCCCGAAGCCTACGCCGTTGACGCGCTCACCCGCGCCGGTGTGCTCTCCGTAATCTCCGCGGGTAACGCCAACGACTACAGCCTGCGCGGCGACACCTACTCCAACTCCGGTCACCCCGCCACCGCATCCAGCGCAATCACCGTGGCTAACGCCTACGGCTCTACCCGCGCCGTCGATGCTGCAGAGCTGACCGACCCCGCCACCGGCACCACCCGCAAGGTACGCGGCGACTACAGCGTCTCCTACCCCTGGGCACAGGCAGGTAGCAAGGAATTCACCGGCGAACTCACCGCAATCTCCGAGAACAACCGCTACGCCTGCAACGCCCTCAGCGCTACTGAAGCGGCAGCTGTAAAGGGCAAGTGGGTGCTCATCGACTGGGCTAAAGATGACGGTGAACTCGCCTGCGGCTCCAAGGTGCGCTTCGACAACCTGGAGGCGGCAGGCGCCAAGGGCGTGCTGCTTGCAGGCAATGACGAAGAACCCGGCCTGGGTATTGCCGGTAACGATACCCTGCCCGGCTTCCGCCTGGCAGCATCCGCCGCTAAGGACCTGCGTGCACAGATCACCGCAGCAGAAGCGGCAGGTAAGCCCCTGACCGTGCGCCTCGGCAACGAGCTGAAGTCCTCCCTGCGCGTGGACACCGACAAGCTGGATCAGCTGAACCCCATGAGTGCCCGCGGCTTCCACGGCAGCTACGGCTACACCAAGCCCGATATTGCGGCACCCGGCTCGTATATCACTTCCGCGGCGGTAGCGACCGGTAGCAACTCCGTGACCTTCAGCGGCACCTCCATGGCGGCACCCTACGTGACCGGCTCCGCTGCCCTGGTCATGCAGAGCCACCCGACTTACACCCCCGCACAGGTCAAGTCCGCCCTCATGAACACCGCCACCCACGATGTGCGCACCGAATCCGGCGCCGCATACGCGGTGGACCGCGTGGGCGCTGGACGAGTCGATACCCTCGCTGCCGTGCAGTCGAAGTCCCTCGTCTACAACGCTGACAAGAGCGGTACCGTGTCCCTGAGCTTCGGCGTGCTCGAGTACGCACCGGATGCTGGCGTTCAGACCCTCACCCGCGAGGTGACCGTCGAGAACACCGACTCCGTGGCGCATACCTACGCCCTGTCCTACGCTGAAAGCACTAATATTCCCGGCGTGGAATATTCCTTCCCTTCCTCGGTCACCCTCGCACCCGGTGAAACTAAGAAGTTCGAACTGAGCGTGCGCATCGACCCGTCCAAGCTGGAGAAGACCCGCGACGCGGCAATGGACGCAACCCAGAACGCAACTGACTACTACACCGGCAACGAAACCGTTCCCGCACAGTACCGTCAGTACATCGCCAGCGCCTCCGGTCGCCTCGTCCTCACCGAGGACGGCACCAAGGCACTGCGCCTGCCCGTTCACGTGGCACCCAAGCCCGTGAGCACCATGCACGCTGCCGAAGACAACGTCACCTTCACCCAGAAGCCCTCTAGCGACGAGGCACAGAAGGCAGACACCGGCTGGACCAAGTCCCAGATTTCGCTGCGCGGCACCGAGGTCAACCAGGGCGGCTACCGCTCCCTGCTTGGCGCTTTCGAGTACGGTGCGAGCGTGGACCGTGTGGCTCCCACCTCCCTGTCGCTGAACAGCAACGTTAAGGCGAACCTGCAGTACGTTGGTGCTTCCTCGGATGCGCCCGCACTGAAGGCTGCCGGCGGCAACGCTGATGACGGCACCCTGCGCTTCGGTATCTCCACCTGGGCGAACTGGGATGTTGTCTCCTACGAGAACACCTTCACCGTAGAAATTGACACCGACGGCAACAACCGTGCCGACTACAAGCTGGTCACCGACCGCGCTAAGGGCCTGGACTACCCGCTGGTGCGCCTCTACGGCTACAAGAACGGCAACCTCGTTGAGCTCGCCTACTACCCGCTCAACGGTGCCTGGGGTGATGTGGACACCAACATGATGGACACCAACACCCTCATCATGGGTGCACCCCTCAAGGACCTGGGCCTGACCAGCGCAAACAACCCGGACATCCAGTACCGAGTTAGCGCAACCACCCAGTACGAGTGGGGTAACGTCAGCGAAACCGGCTGGATCAAGTACCGCCCCTTCAGCCCCAAGCTGTGGTTCAGCGGCGACTCCTCCGCCGTGGCTGGCCTCCACCCGGATGCCTCCACCACCACCCTGATGGCGCACCGCTCCGCTGACGCGATCCCCGCACTCGGCGAATCCGGCGCACCCGCTAAGGCACTGCTGTTGCACATGCACAACGGCACCGGTGACCTCTCCGGCACCAACGGTGCCAAGGGCAACCGCGCCGAGGTGCTGAACATCAAGGAGCAGCAGAGCGAGTACATCACTCCGTCCCGCTTCACCGATGTGAAGAACACCGACCAGTTCTACACCGAGATTTCTTGGTTGGCTCAGCGCGGCATCACCACCGGCTACCCGGACGGCACCTACCGCCCGCTGGAGTCCGTGGAACGTGGCGCAATGGCGGCGTTCTTCTACCGCATGCAGGGTTCCCCGCAGTTCACCGCCCCCTCCACTCCGAGCTTCAAGGATGTGCCCACCACGCACCCCTTCTACAAGGAGATTGAGTGGATGAAGGCTCAGGGCATCACCACCGGCTACTCGGACGGCACGTTCCGCCCCTCCGCACCGGTGAACCGTGACGCCATGGCTGCGTTCTTCTACCGTGCGGCGGGTTCCCCGCGCGTGGATCTGCCCGCGACCAGCCACTTCAGTGACGTGTCTACCGATAACCAGTTCTACCGTGAAATCACGTGGCTGGCTTCGAAGGGCATCAGCACCGGCTGGCCGGACGGCACCTACCGCCCGGTGACCCCCATTGCCCGCGACGCAATGGCGGCGTTCATCTACCGCTACACCGAGAAGGTCGCTAACCAGGCAGGCCGCTAGACGGTAGTGAACTGGTAGCGGACGGTTCGGGTCCCCTCCCGCCTCCTGCCCCCTCCCACCCCATGCAGGGGGTGGGAGGGGCACCCGGAACCGGCAGGCTCCGGGAATTAAAGTCCCGGGACCTCTCAAGTTTTGGTGGCGGTTTCACCGGCGGACGCACTCACTCGTCGTCTGCCGGTGGGGTCGCCTCCGCACATCACCGATATACAACCACAGAGCACACAGCATTACCGAAAAATAGATAATCCGAAGGAGGATTCCATGACAACGCCTCATGCGCCACGCCGCAGAATGAAGGCTGTCGGTGCGACCGGTTTGAGTGCGGCTCTTGCCCTTACTCTCGGCGTTCCCGCCACTTTCTCAGCAGCTCACGCTCAGAGCCCCCAGCAGGTCGAAGGAAATACTGCGAGCGCGTCCGGTAACGCTGCCTCGCGTATCAGCCCGGGCCTGCAGAAGGCTGAAGGCCAGATCACCGTGTACGTGCAGTTCAAGGGCAAGGGCGCGTATGAGCAGACCCAGTCCGCGGCTGTTCTGGCACGTAAGGAGGCGCCGGCGAACCGTCAGGCGCAGGTGCAGGCTATTGCAGCCCAGGTGCAGTCGCAGGCTCAGTCTGTGGCGGCCGCTTCTGGTTCGAAGCTGATGTACACCACGCATAATGCGATGCGTGGTGCGGCGATTACTGGTGATGCTGCGCAGATTCGTGCGTTGGCGGAGCGCCCGGATGTGGAGCGTATTTCGCCGATTATCGCGAAGGAGCGCATGAACTCCGGTAGCGAGATTGATACGAAGACTCTTGCCACGTGGACTCGTGAGAATACGGGGTACACGGGTAAGGGCGTGAAGATTGCGGTTGTTGACTCCGGTGTTGACTATACGCACGCTGATTTTGGTGGCCCCGGTACGGTGGATTCGTACCTGAAGGCTAAGGCGATGACTGAGCTTCCGTCCGCTGATTCGGGTCTGATTGATCGTAATAAGTTCATTGGTGGCATTGACCTGGTCGGCGATGACTACAATGCGTCGGTGGCTGAGAAGTCGACTCCGCAGCCGGATAATAACCCGCTGGATTGCCGCCCGGATGGTTTCGGTTCTGGCGGTCACGGCACGCACGTGGCGGGTACTGCCGCCGGTTATGGTGTGACGGCGAACGGTACGACTTACCGTGGCGATTACAAGAACCTGACGGAGGAGCAGCTGAAGGGCATGTCCATTGGCCCCGGTACTGCTCCTGATGCTCAGATTTTGGCGATTCGCGTGTTCGGTTGCTACGGCAATTCGAGTGTTGTGATGAAGGCGCTTGATACCGTGATGGACCCGAACGGTGACGGTGATTTCTCTGACCGCGCCGACATTGTGAACCTGTCGCTCGGTGGCGAGTTCGCCCCGGCTGACGACCCTGAGTCGTACATGATTAACACGATGGCGCGCCAGGGTGTGTTCACTGTCGCCGCTGCCGGTAACGCCAATAACTACAACGGTGTGGGTGACACCTACTCTGATTCGGGTAGCCCCGCGAATGCGGCTGCCGCACTGTCGGTGGCGAACGCCTACGGCTCCACTCAGCCGATTGACCGTGTCCGCGCGACCACGAAGACTGGTTTGGAGTGGTTGCAGGGTGATTATTCGGTGAACTTCGATTATTCGAAGGCTACCGCTGATCAGCTGCGCGGCGAGGTTGTTGCCGCGCCGAAGCGTAACCGTTACGCTTGCGAGGCTTTCACCGCTGAAGAGGCGAAGGCTTTGAAGGGTAAGTGGGTTTACTTCGAGTGGGATCAGGACGATTTGACGTTCCCGTGCGGTTCGAAGACGCGTTTCGATAACGTTCAGGCTGCCGGCGGTGTTGGCGTGGTGATGGCCGGTAAGGCTGAGCGCTACACCATCGGCATTGGCGGTAATGCGACCATTCCGGGTCTGCGTCTGACTGCTTCTTCGACGAAGGACCTGGAGAAGGCTCTGGCTGCCGGTCCGGTGACCGTTGAGATGAACCTGGACTACAAGGCTTCGGGTCGTAGCTCCCACTCGCACGCTTTTGATCTGAATTCTTCGAGTGCTCGCGGTCAGCACGGTTCTGACGGCTTCATTAAGCCTGACCTTGCGGCGCCGGGTACTGAGATTGTCTCTGCCGCTGTGGGCATGGGTAATAAGGGCGTTTCCTTCACCGGCACCTCCATGGCAACCCCGCATGTTGCCGGTATTGCCGCTCTGGTGATGCAGGCGCATCAAGATTACAACCCGCAGATGATTAAGGCTGCGCTGATGAACGGCGCGTCCACCCCGATCAAGAATGAGCAGGGTGCGCAGTACGCGGTGGATCGTGTGGGTACGGGCATGGTGAATGCTCGCGCCGCCGTGGACGCGAAGGTTATCGCGTACGATGCGAAGACCCCCGAGCGTGTTTCGACTGCGTTTGGTGTGCTGGAGTACACCCCCGATTCGGGTATTCAGACTGTTCAGCGTGAAATCGTGCTGGACAACACCGATTCGCAGGCTCACACCTACACTCTGAGCTACGAGGCAAGCACGACCATCCCGGGTGTTGAGTACTCCTACCCGCAGCAGGTGAGCGTGGGTGCCGGTGAGCGTAAGAATGTGACCGTGACCGTGCGTATTGACCCGTCCAAGCTGGAGAAGACCATGGACCCGGCGATGAGCGCCGACCAGGTTGCTCAGGACTGGACGAGCGGTAAGACTCTGGCTGCCGGTAAGCGCCAGTACATTGCGAGCGCTTCGGGTCGCCTGATTTTCTCTGAGAATGGTCGCGAGGCGATCCGCCAGTCGATTCACGTGGCACCGAAGCCCGTCTCGAAGATGCGCGTTGATGCGTCCCGTATTGATTACAAGGGCATTGCCGATAAGGAGTCCACGGTGACTCTGCGCGGTACGACCCTGAACCAGGGCGGTTACCGTTCGCTGCTGGGTGCGTTTGAGCTGGGTGCGGTCAGCGACCGCATTCCGTCCGGTCAGCTGAAGCTGCCGTCGAACCAGTCTGTTGACCTGCAGTATGTGGGTGCCGCCTCGGACGCTCCGGCATTGAAGGCTGCCGGCAAGAACCCGAACGATGGTTCTCTGTTCTTCGGTATTTCGACCTGGGGCACCTGGGATAGCATGCACTGGGGCCGTCAGGTACAGGTGCAGATCGATACGAACAACGACTCCACCGCAGATTACGTTCTGGAAGTAACCCGCGAGAAGGGTCTGGACTACCCGCTGGTGAAGGTCTGGTCCATCTCCGGTAACGCATCCACCGTGGTGGCACGCTACCCGCTCAACAGCGCCTGGGGCGACACCGACACCAACATCATGGACACCAACACCATGATTCTGGGTGTGCCGCTGAAGGACCTGGGTCTGACCGCTGAGAAGGCTCAGACCATCAAGTACACGGTGCAGACCGACACCTGGTACAACGATGGCAACCCCTACGTGGACACCACCTCAGCTATCGAGTACTCCCCCTTCAACCCCGGTGTTTGGTTCACCGGTGAGGAGTCGGGCGTGCCCGGCCTGTTCGTGGACCGTGACGGCGGTCAGCTGACCGTTCACCGCAAGAACAACAACAAGGAGCGTCAGGCTCTGTTCCTGCACATGCACAACGCGACCGGTGACCTGAGCGGCCGTAAGACCGCTAACGGTGTTGCCGCTGGCGACCGTGCGCAGGTCGTGAAGGTGGCTCGTACCATCCACGATGCACGCTTCACCGACGTTCCGGCGGATAACCAGTTCTACCGTGAAATCACGTGGATTGCTGCCCGTCAGATTGACCGCGGCTACCAGGACGGCACCTTCCGCCCGCTGAACAACATGGACCGCGCAACCATGGCTGCGTACTTCTACCGTATGAGCGGCTCGCCGCAGTACACCGCACCGTCCACCCCGAGCTTCTCGGATGTTCCGCTCAACCACCCCTACTACAAGGAGATTGAGTGGATGAAGGCTCAGGGCATCACGACCGGCTGGCCCGATGGTACGTACCGTCCGGAGGGTTCGGTAAACCGTGACGCGATGGCTGCGTTCTTCTACCGTTACGCGGGTTCGCCCGAGTACACTGCCCCCACGCAGGCTCGTTTCACGGACGTTCCGACCGACAAGCAGTTCTACCGCGAGATTTCGTGGCTGGCTGAGCAGGGCGTGACCACCGGCTGGCCCGATGGTTCGTTCCGCCCCGTGGAGCCGGTGCACCGCGACGCTATGGCGGCGTTCGTGTACCGCTACAGCACGGGTGTGCTGAAGGAAAGCCCTGAAATTTAGGGGCACAGAATCTAAAAACCCTGAGATCTAGGGTTTATAAGGTTCTACCGCTGTAGGTGCTACCTCAGCAGGTTTTACCGAGCAGGTTCTACCGAGGGAGCCGTACCGTTGCAGTTGATCTGCGGCGGTGCGGCTCCCTTTTTCTGTGGCCGAGTACTTTCTATTGACGCGTAATGTTCCGTAATACGAGTCTGACTAGGTTATATAAAGAATCGTTGAGACAATGAATGAAGGTTTCTTCACCAGGCGGCATGAACCTTGACGTTCGCGCCGCATGGACACGCCATACGGACACGCCGGAGGCGCACCGCAGACACGCTGTAGACATACTGGAGACGCAGTGTGGACGCACCGTAGCACTCTCGGTGCGGAACCCGCAGTGAAGAAACCGCTATGAAACACCCCCATCAATAAAAGAATCAAGGAGCATTCAGTGGCAACCTTCCCTGAAGCTACCCCCGCGCGAGCAGCCCAGCACACACAGCCGGGTCGCCTCAAGCAGCTGGCACGTAGCTGCGGCGCACTCACCCTGGGGCTCACCCTCGGGCTGACCGCCCTGCCGTTCGGTACCGCCGCCTACGCGGCACCGGGCGTAGTACGCGGCGCAGACCGGGACGCACCCCACCAGAACACCGGTACCGGCGAGAACAACAACGAAGTTCTCTCCCCCAGCCTGGACGGCGCCACCGGCGAACGCGCCGTGTTCGTCCGTTTTAAGGGTCAGGGTGCGTACGCCCAGACCCAGCCGGACGCGGTCCGCTCCCGCGCGCAGGCACCCGTCAACGCGCAAGCACAGGTGCAGGCAATCCGCGCCAGCGTGCAGCAGCAGGGCGCCTCCGCGGCGAAGGAATCCGGCGCGCAGGTCCTGTACACCACCCACAACACGATGCGCGGCGTGGCGCTCTACGGTAACGTCGAGCAGATTCGTGCGCTCGCGAACCGTGACGATGTGGAACGCATCAGCATCATTGAGGACATGGCACCGCAGAACAGCGGCACCCTCCTCGATACGGACACGCTCTCCGTGTGGGCGAAGAGCCCGGCGAACCCCGCCTCCACCGGCTACACCGGCAAGGGCGTGAAGATTGTCGTGCTCGATACCGGTATCGACTACACTCACGCCGATTTGGGTGGCCCCGGCACGCAGGAAGCCTTCGAGAAGGCGAAGGCATCTGACACGATTCCCGAGGGCAGCTACGATCCGAAGAAGTTCCTCGGCGGCTACGACCTGGTCGGTGACGACTACAACTCCGCTAAGAAGGAAACCTCCACCCCCCACCCGGACGCTAACCCGCTCGACTGCGGCGGCCACGGCAGCCACGTGGCGGGTACTGCGGCAGGCTACGGCGTGAACGCGGACGGTTCGACCTTCCACGGCGACTACTCTAAGCTCACCGAAGAGCAGCTCAAGGACATGAAAATCGGCCCCGGCTCCGCACCGGACGCCCAGCTGATTGGCCTGCGCATCTTCGGTTGTAAGGGCACCACCGCGTTCGTCCCCAAGGGCCTAGACCGCGTGCTCGACCCCAACGACGACGGCGACTTCTCGGACCGCGCCGACATTGCGAACCTGTCGCTGGGCAACGAGTTCGGCGTGTTCGATGAGACCGTGAACTACGCGGTCGGCTCCCTCTACCGTGAGGGCATCCTCTCCGTGGTTGCGGCGGGTAACGCCAACAACTACAACGCCGTGGGCGACACCTACTCCAACTCGGGCGGCCCCGGCACCAGCGCCTACGGCCTGACCGTGGCGAACTCCATCGGCTCGACCCAGCTGGTGGACCGCGTGAAGATTCTCGCCCCCGCGAACGAGGCGGACACCTACGGCGACTACTCGGTGAACTTCGACTACGCAAAGGCGACCGAGGAGCAACTGCGCGGCACCGTGGTGCGTGCCGCCTCCCGCAACCGTTACGCCTGCGAAGCATTCACCGAAGAGGAAGCCGCAGCCCTGAAGGGCAAGTGGGCCCTCATCGACTGGGCGGACGCTGACGGCACCGCACCCTGCGGTTCGAAGGTACGCTTCGACAACCTGCAGGCGGCTGGCGCGACCGGCGTGGTGCTCACCTCGAACACTGAGGTTGGTGACACCGCTATCGGCGGTAACTCCTCCATTCCGGGCGTGCGCCTGGCAAAGAGCCAGGTGGAGCGCCTTTCCGCGCAGATCGATTCGGGTAAGCTGACCCTGCAGCTCGGCGAAAACCTGCGCGACTCGATCCGCGTGCCCAACGGCAAGCTGGACCAGGCGAACACCTCCACCGCGCGTGGCCTGCACGGTTCGCACGGCATCACCAAGCCGGACGTTGCGGCACCGGGCACGAACATTTCCTCTATCGAGGTTGGTAGCGGCACCGGTTCGAGCGTGAAGACCGGTACGTCCATGTCCACGCCGTTTGTTGCCGGTGTTGCGGCGCTGATCATGCAGGCGCACCCGGAGTACGGTCCGCGCATGCTTAAGACCGTCATCATGAACACCGCCGACCACCACATGCAGGACGCCTGGGGCAACCCCTACGCGGTGGACCGTGTGGGTACCGGCCGCATCAACACGCGTGCGGCGGTGTCTGACCGCGTCATGCTGTTCAACGCGGCACGCCCCGAACAGGTTTCGGACACTTTCGGCGTGCTCGAGTACACCCCGAACGCCGGTGTGCAGACCCTGCAGCACCGCGTGAGCGTTGAGAACACCGACTCGGTGGCGCACACCTACACCCTGAACTATGAGGGCAGCACGAGCATCCCGGGTGTGGAGTTCTCCTACCCGCAGTCCGTGTCTGTGGGTGCCGGTCAGAAGGCAACGTTCACCGTGACGGTGCGCATTGACCCGTCGAAGCTGGAGAAGACCCGCGACCCGTCCATGTACCCGACCCAGGATTCGGTGAACTACTCGACCGGTACGGTGACCATTTCGGGTGCCCGCCAGTACATTGCGAGCGCTTCGGGCCGCCTGATCCTGACCGATGCTGACTCCTCGGCTGCGGTGAAGACCCTGCGCATGCCTCTGCACGTGGCACCGAAGCCTGTCTCCGCGATGCGTGTGGCTGGTTCCGATATTGCCTTCGACGCGGAGGGTTCCGGCGCGACCGAGCAGCCCCTGACCCTGCAGGGTACCGCAGTGGATCAGGGCGGTTACCGCTCTCTGCTGGGTGCCTTTGAGCTGGGCGCTTCGAGCCCGCGCATCCCGACCGCGAAGCTGGGTGTGGGTTCGGATTCCCGCATGGACCTGCAGTACGTGGGTGCCGCCTCGAACGTGGCGACGTTGAAGGCTACCGGTGCGGACACCTCCGAGGCGCGCCTGTCCTTCGGTATTTCCACCTGGGGTAACTGGCAGGAGGTGACCCCGCGCGGCTCCTACTATGTGTTCGTTGATACCAACAAGGACGGCACGAGCGACTACCGCCTGCAGACGGTGCGTGAGAAGGGCCTGGACTACCCGCTGGTGAAGGTTTCTAAGCGCAGCAACGGTAAGTGGGTGGCGATTGAGAACGCCCTGTACCCGCTGAACGGCACCTGGGGTGATACGGACACCAACATTATGGATTCGAACACCCTGGTGATGACTGTTCCGCTGAGCGTTCTGGGCCTGGATCCGAACGCCGAGTCCACCGAGATTTCGTACTCGGTGACCACTTCGAGCGCGTTCTCCGCTACGACCGTGGTTGATACGACTGATTCGGTGGTGTTCAACTATGCGGCGCCGAAGCTGTGGTTCAGCGGCGAGTCTGCGGGCGTTCCGAACCTGTTCGTGGACGCGCCGGGTGCCGCTCTGACGGCTCACCGTAGCGCGGAGGCGAAGGGGGCGGCCCTGTTCTTGCACCTGCACAATGCGACCGGTGACCTGTCCGGCGTGAATGGGGCTGCGGGTGAGCGCGCGCAGGTTCTGCGTGTCTCTTCGAACTCTGAGGCTACCGCCGCGAGCGCACACTTTACGGATGTTCCGGCGGATTACCCGTTCGTGAACGACATTAACTGGCTGGCTCAGCGTCGTATTACGACCGGCTACCCGGACGGCACGTTCCGCCCGAACGGTTCGGTGGAGCGCGGCGCGATGGCGGCGTTCTTCTACCGTATGGCGGGCTCGCCGCAGTTCACTGCGCCGAGCACTCCGAGCTTTAAGGATGTGCCGCGTGACCACCCGTTCTATAAGGAGATTGAGTGGATGCGCGCTCGCGGTATTACGACCGGCTGGTCGGATGGTACGTTCCGTCCGAATGCTGCGGTGAACCGTGACGCGATGGCGGCGTTCTTCTACCGTTTTGCGGGTTCGCCGGCGTATTCGGCTCCTGCGGTGTCGCCGTTTAGTGACGTGTCGACCGGTGGCCAGTTCTATCGTGAGATTTCGTGGCTGGCTGAGCAGCGTATTACGACGGGTTGGGCTGATGGTTCGTTCCGTCCGGTTCAGCCGATTGAGCGTGGCGCGATGGCGGCGTTCTTGCACCGCTATAACGTGCGTGTGCTGAATAACCGCTAGTCGGATGCGGATGTGAGGGCCGTGTCGGGGTGGAGTTTTCTGCCCTGGCACGGCCCTTTCTGTGGGCTGTTATGTCTGCGGCGTAGACTTAACTTATGCGTGAGTTACAGGTTCAGAACGGCGAGGATGAGACGCTGTCAGCTATCCAGGATGCCCCCAATCAGGAGGAGCTTCTGAACGCGGCGGCGGACTTCGTTGACCGCTATGAGAGCGTCTTTGAACATCTAAGCCGCTGATATTCCTTCGAAAGAAATACCCCCGGCGGATGCTGTACGCGTCTGCCGGGGGTATTTGCTTGCCTCACCCTGCCCGAGGCGGGCTAGTTAGCGCTGGCGGGCTTCTTTACGGTTGATTTTCTCAATGGCGGCTTCCACCTTGGACTTGCGGTGACTGAGCTTCCAGAGGCTAAAAGACTGCAGCAAGGTACTCTTACCTATCTCCACGAGGGAGGGCAGCCCCTGCCCGGTAAGCGCCTCATCGATTTCTTCCGGGGTGGCGCCCTGCTCCTTCATCTGCTCGACGATGATGTTCGCCTCCGCTATTTTCCCCGAGGTGAGCGGGTGGTTTTCGAGGCTGGTTTCGATGTCTACGAGCTCGTCGTAGAGTTCAGTTTTTGTTTTTGCCATGGTGCTGTCTTCACCGTCCTTGGTTGACGTGTTCTGTGGCGTAGCGGGTGTGTGGGTGTTTTCCCTCATCACCGACTATTTTGAACGGTATTTGAACCGTATGTTCATGCTAACAGCCGCACGGGTTGTCGCACAGGGTTTTTACCGGTGAGTATGCTGTGTATTTTCAGGGCTGAAACGATACTGAACCCGCCGCGTACGCCGCGCTGAACGCACCGTGTGGAACACTACCTCCCCTCCGTCGGCGGTTCACCGCGCGGGCTATAAGGTGGAGCGTACACTTAAGTCATGCGTGAATTACAGGCACAGATCATCCGTGAAATGGGCGTCAAGCCCAACATGACCGAAGAGCAGGCACGCGAAGAAGTGGAGCGCCGCATCCAGTTCATCTGCGACTACCTGGAAGCCACCGGAAGCCGCGGCCTGGTACTGGGCATCAGCGGCGGCATCGACTCCACCCTGGCGGGCCGCCTCTGCCAGCTGGCGGTGGACCGCCTCAACGAGCATGGCCGCACCACCGAGTTCGTGGCGGTGCGCCTGCCCTACCGTGTGCAGCACGACGAAGAGGACGCTCAGGAGGCGCTGCGTTTCATCCAGCCCACCCGCTCCCTGACCTTCAACATTGCCGAAGCCGTGGATGGTTTCGACAGCGCCTACACTGCCGCGACCGGCGAGCAGATCAGCGACTTCAACAAGGGTAATGTGAAGGCGCGCGCCCGCATGATTGCCCAGTACGCGATTGCTGGCGACCCCGGCTACCTGGTGGTCGGCACCGACCACGCGGCGGAGTCCATTACCGGCTTCTTCACGAAGTTCGGTGACGGCGGCGCGGACCTGCTGCCGCTGTACGGCTTGAATAAGCGCCAGAACCAGCTGTTGCTGCGTGTTTTGGGTGCGTCTGAGCGTCTGTGGGCTAAGCCGCCGACTGCTGACCTGCTGGACGGCGTGCCCGGCCGTACCGATGAGGATGAGCTGGGCCTGACGTACCCGCAGATTGACGACTACCTGGAGGGTAAGGAAATCGACGAGGCGGCAGCTGCGAAGCTGGAGCAGATTTACCTGCGTAGCCGCCATAAGCGCACTACTCCGGTGACGATTTTTGATTCCTGGTGGAAGAACTAGGTGGAAGAACTAGCGCCGAAACACTAGCGCTTTAACCGCCATAGAACTGACGTAAATGCCCCGGCTCCCTTGGTGGGAGTCCGGGGCTTTTACTATGTTTTTGCAGACCGAGGACTATGCCTTCTGTTCGGGCTGTGCGCCAGAAACCCGGGCAGCCTGAGCGTCTGAATCCTCAGAACCTTCAGTCTCAACCTCAGCTTCAGCGGGCGGTACCTTCGCGCCACCCGTGGCGAGGAACAGCACCAGGCCCAGCGCGCAGGCGAGCACCTGGGTGAAGGGGAACGCCCAGGTCAGGCCCTTAAATCCGAACCACATATTGCCAAAGTACACGGCGGGGAAGAACAGCAGAGCAATACCGAGGGTCATCAGCATGGCCGGGCCGCCCTTACCGGCCGCCTGGAACCAAGACACAAACACGATATTGACCGCGTTGAACACGGCGGCGAGCATGAGCGCAACCATAATCTCCTCGCCAGTGTCGATGAGGCTTGCATCGCCAACCACGGCGAGCAGTTCACGGCGGAAAATCAGCACCGGAATGGTGATGATCGCGGAGGTCGCCACGGACAGGATCGTTGCGGTGCGCAGCGCCTCCTTCACGCGGGCGCCGTTGCGGGCACCGTACGCGTAGGCGTACAGCGGGATACCGCCCATGCACAGGCCCATGCACAGCATTTCGGGCACCATGTTCAGGCGCATTGCCAGGCCGAACGCCGCGACGGTGTCGTCACCGTAGGAGGCGGCGAGGTTGTTCAGCAGCAGGGCGGCGAAGATCAGGTTCAGGCTCTGAATGAGCTCAGCAGCACCGACCGCGACCACGGGCTTGATGATAGCGGGGTCGAGGGAGAAGTCGCGGATGTTCGCGGAGAAGTTCTCGCTCTGACGCATCAGGAACAGCAGGTAGTACAGCATGGATGCGCCGTTCGCCAGCAGCATCGCCCAACCGGCACCGGCGACGCCCATGCCCATGATGGCGATGAACAGCACGTCGAAGATGCAGGTGACGACGGTGCCGACGATGATGCCGTACATGGACTGCTTGGCGTAGCCTTCGGATCGGACGAGCTGTTCGAGGGTGAACATGCCGATAGCGAGGGGCGCGCCGAGGAACATGAGGTGCACGTAGATGCGGGTCGGTTCGTAGGAGCCGCCGGATGCACCCATGATGCTGGTGATCGGGTCGGCGAGGATGAAGCCGATAGCCGCCGCGACGATACCGGCACCGAGCGCCGAGTAGAGGGCGAAGGAGGTGACGCGGTGAATTTCGTGGGCGGGCTGGCCTTCACCGAGCTTGCGGGAGGCGAGGGTTGAGGAGCCCAGGCCGAACAGTCCTGCGATCGCCATGATGGCGGCGAGGTCTTCGGTGCCGCCGTAGTGGCCGACGAAGTAGGAGTTCACCACGTTGTAGATGCTGGTGATGGCGAGGCCGAGTGCCATGGGCACGCCGAGGGAGAGGAGCGCCTTGAGGATGGGGGCGTCTTTGAGCAGGTAGATGTTCTGCGGGTCTTCGCTTGCGCCGTGCGGGCCGTGTCCGCCGTGTCCTGCGGCGGGTGCATTGTTGTTGGGTGCGCTATTTTTGGGTGCGTTGTTTTCAGTCTGGTGGGACGTCATAGGTTCCTGTGGTTCTAGTCTGTGTTGTGTCCGGTGCGCGGTAAGAAGCGTGGTCCGCACAAAAAACGGGCTAGTGTATTGTACCGTTTCCACGTAGTGGTTGGGCTAGGGGTTTAGACAAAAAAGTAACGAGGCGCCCCTCCCCGTTTAGGGGTGGGGCGCCTCGCCTCATACGTATCGCATGTAGGAGTGTGAGCTATTCGAGTTCAACCGGACCAAGCACGCGAACCTCCTCAATATCCAGGATTTCCTGAATCGCGTGGAGCACATTCGTGTCGATTATGCGCTCATTACGCAGGCGCTTGAGCACGCTGCGTTGCTTCTCCAAATGCCGCAGGCGCAGCTCTTTCTCAAGGTCGCCCGCTTCAATAATGCGGCGGGCTTCTTCCGGCGCATTCGCACCGTCTTTACGAACGGCGTGCAGGTTGCGGTGTATACTCGCGTTGTACATCTGTTCGTCGGCAATGCGGTCGATAATCCACTGTGGTGCACCAATTTCCTGGCCGATC
>ERZ773075.786-NODE-786-length-20816-cov-7.16526_pt1 | contig 20816 bp, 22 predicted proteins | sample MGYA00580614_ERZ773075 | MGnify/ENA primary metagenome ERZ773075 (study PRJEB29015, sample SAMEA2738021) | human oral metagenome | biome: human oral; feature: human-associated habitat; material: dental | place: China | collected 2043 ... | reverse complement strand
AACTGGCCGCACCGCCCCGCATCCGGCGGCACCGCGCTACGAACGCTTCACCACAATAGCGTTGGCAACGTCCTCATCGAGCGACAGGGAGGTCTCCTCCCCATCTGCACGCACAATCACGTCGTCGTCTTTACCGGCGACAACCGACACGCTGGCACCGAATGAGATACCGGCGTCCGCCAAAAGCTTGAGAAGCTCAATATCGGTCTGAATCGACTCTGGGAATCGGGAGACAGTAAACCGGTCTTCCGGCCCCGAATCACGGGCCGCAATTGACATGGGCACGGTCCGTTCGTCGTTGTGCTCACTTTCCACGCCCAGCTCTTCAAGACCGGGAATCGCATTTCCGTACGGTGAGAACTTGGGGTTATTGAGCATCGCCAGGATGCGTTTTTCCACATGGTCGCTCATCACGTGCTCCCAGCGGCACGCCTCATCGTGCACATACTCAATGTCCAGCCCAATCACATCGGAGAGCAGGCGCTCCGCCAGGCGGTGCTTACGCATCACCTCGACCGCTTTCTTACGGCCAGCATCGGTGAGCGCCAAGTGGCGGTCAGGCTCAACACTGAGCAGCCCGTGCTTCTCCATACGGGCAACAGTCTGCGAAACAGTCGGCCCGGAATGCTCCAGGCGTTCGGCGATGCGCGCACGCATGGGGGTAATGCCCTCTTCCTCAAGCTCAAGGATGGTGCGCAGGTACATTTCGGTAGTGTCAATAAGATCGGTCATGCCGCCTGTATCCCTTTTCCCTGCCGACTAGGAAAACCTAGCCTTAGTTATGATGCTCTTCTGAGTAACTATTATGTACCTTTTTAGCGTGTTTCGCCACGGATTGCGCGGCGCGTCGCCCGAAGCGAACGTCCCGCCAGGTACACCTGGCGGGCCCGTATCGCCACGCAGTCTAGCCCTCAGAGTTACGTGCGGCGGAGGTTTTTGCGCGCTTGCGCCCGCCCGATCCCCGTCCGGAGCCCTTACGTCCGCCGCTCTTCTGCGGGGCATCCTGCTGCGGAGCGGAATCCCCTTGGGATGCTTTCTGCCCGCCTGCTCGCTGCCGGTTCAGGTTCTTCCGGTTCTGTGCTTTTCGGGCGCTACGGCGCGCCTTGCGGCTCTTGCCGCCGGTTTCGGGTGGCTCAGTAGCAGCGTCGAATTGAGGCTCCTCATCCTCGTACACATCCTCAGGGTCCGCAGCGAGCGCCTCGTCAAGATCGGCGGTATCAGGCAGCTCCTGAAGACGCTGCGCCCACGGAACCCAGTCGGGGGCTAGCAGTGCGTCATCGCCGGGCAGCAGACCAACCTCGCATACGGTCGCCACCTTCGAACGTGGCGCCCGCGCTAATGTGGCGAACCAGAACCACCCCCGGTAACCGGGCAGGGTGCACTCAAACAGGTGGGTGGTCAAACGATCCTCTTCACCGCGCAAATGGTGCAGCAGGCCAATGGTGTTTTTGGGGGCGATCTGCTCAATACCGGCCAACGCCACGTCTTTGGCCTGCGCCAAGACCGTGTCCACACGGCTGGTGCGGCGGCGCTTATGCGGCTGCCCAAGGGTGGGTTCACCAACCTGCTCGTATGTGTGGTCGGCAAACGGGTCAAAGCTGGCGGTTTCGGTCGGGTTCTGGTCAATCACCTGTTCAGACATACCACTATTAAAGCATTCTTAAGGTTCGCTGGGAGGGCGGGGCGGCCTGCCTTAACCTCTTACGCTCACGGTTCGCGCCGGTGTGCCATTATGGCGCGGTTTTCCGCCGTTTTTCTGCCCTGATGCGGCTTCTTATTCCTCGCAGAGAATACGGTATGCGCGCTATCGGGCTGGCAAACCTCCGAAGGGAACCTGCAAAAAAGATGTGAATACCGTCCACAACGCCGCAATATTAGTATTTCCACCCCGTTAAAGGGGTCTAAACCTGCTACGGTTATGCCATGACTAGCGAACGAGAAACGCCTCTTGAAGTAGCCAATGAGCTCCCCTACACCCGCGCTATCCGCTGGTTGGGAGCCGGTGGCGGCATCCTCGCACTGCTGTGCACCCTTTCGGGGGTGGCGATGCTAGTACTCAAGTGGGTGGATGCTCATCCTCCCGCCGTTATGAGCCAGGTTCCCCTGGTGCTGTTCCCCGTCGCTTTCATCGCGCTAATGCTTGCCCTCCTCCTTGCGGTTCTTCGGCGTAAGTCAAGTTAGAGGGCCTTCCGGCCGCGCAACCACATATATACGTCAGAAAAGAGTGAACATGTCTGCTGAAGCTAAGCTGCTCGTCGTTGATGACGAGTTCAACATTCTTGAACTACTCGCCACCTCCCTGCGTTTTGCCGGGTTTGAAGTGGTGACCGCCGGAAACGGACGCGAGGCCATTGAGAAGGCCGAGCAGGAACAGCCCGACCTGATTGTGCTTGACGTGATGATGCCGGGCATGGACGGGTTTGATGTGACGCGCCGCCTACGTGAAGGCGGACGCACCTACCCTGTGCTGTTCTTGACCGCGAAAGACGCCACCGAAGATAAAGTTGCTGGTCTCTCAGCAGGCGGTGACGACTACGTGACTAAGCCGTTCTCGCTGGATGAGGTGATCGCCCGTATCCGAGCCATCCTGCGCCGTTCCCGCTCACTGCAGGAGGAAGATACTGCTATTTTGCGGGTGGATGATCTGAGCCTGAATACCGACACCCATGAGGTGTTCCTTGGCGAGGAGGAGATTGACCTCTCCCCCACCGAGTTCAATCTGCTGCACTACCTAATGCTCAACGCAAACCGGGTGCTGTCGAAGGCGCAGATCCTCGACCACGTGTGGGAGTACGATTTTAACGGCGACTCGTCCATTGTGGAGTCGTATATCTCGTACCTGCGCCGCAAGATCGATAACAACCGTGAGGGCCACGAACCCCTGATCCACACCAAACGCGGCGTAGGGTACATGGTTCGTGGTTCCCGCAGCTAGGGGCGGTACCTATTAAACTGTTCAACCGCGAACCCGCACAGCAGCCCCCGGAGGCCCCGGAGGCGGCTCAACAGAACACCTCCACGCAGAAGCACATGGGGCGCAGACCCCTTGAGCGTATACCGTTCACGCTGTCGCTGCGCACGCAGCTGGTGCTGGTGACCTCTGCACTGATTGCTTTGGCGATCGTTGTGACCTCCCTTGTGGCGATTTCGGCGTTGCGCGCGCAGATGGTGCATCAGCTGGATGACGAGATGAAGGCGAACTCGGCGAATCTGCTTTCCCTTGTCTCGAACAATAGCCAGCATCCCGTGCAGGAGGCCACGCTCGGTTCGTACCACGTGTACCTGCTGGATGAGCACGGCAACACCCTGTACGCGCTCAGCCCCGATACGAGCTCCCGGGACGAGCCGCAAGTAACCGGCTGGACAGCCGATAAAGTGCGCAAAAATAACGGGGTCGGCACTACTGTTAACTCGGTGGAAGGGTCGAAAGACTGGCGTCTGCTGCCGATGACGCTTAATAACGACACCAGCGTGAACGGGGTGCACGCCACCTCCATGGTGGTTGCCTTACCCCTGGAGCAAACCAACCAGGTGGTTGCTCTCGTAGGTGTGCTCACCTTCGCGTTCGGGCTGGCCACGCTCGCCTCGGCTATTGCAATGACGTGGGTGATTGTCACCCGCACTTTCGAGCCGCTGGCGCGCGTGGAGCAGACGGCGGCGAAGATCGCTAAAGGGGATCTGTCACAACGTATTGAGGACTACAACCCCGGCAATGAGATTGGCAGTCTTGCCACGTCGCTGAACACCATGCTCGCCCAGATCGAGACCTCGTTCAATGCGCAGGCAAAATCTGAGGCGAAGATGCGCCAGTTCGTGGGCGATGCATCCCACGAGCTACGCACCCCCCTGGTGAGTATTCGCGGGTACTCCGAGTTGTACCGGCAGGGGGCGTTGCCGAATGAGGACGCCGTGGCCACCGCTATGGGCCGTATTGAGGCGGAGTCTAAACGTATGGGGCAGCTGGTGGAGGATCTGCTGACGCTGGCCCGCATTGATGAGCGCCGAGAATCGAAGCTGGCCCCGTTCGATATGTTCCACTTGGCGGTGGACGCCACCAACGATGCCTTCGCCACCTCCCCCGACCGTGAGATTACCCTGGTGGGCCTGACCGACGATGTGGCGCCCTGCTCCGCACCGGTGGTCGGTGATGAGCCGCGGATGCGTCAGGTGGTGGCGAACCTGCTCACCAACGCCATGCGGTACACCCCTGAGGGTTCACCCCTTGAAGTTGCGGTGGGTGTGCGGCAGGAGGCCCCCGGGGTGCCGCGCGCCATTATTGAGGTGCGCGACCACGGCCCCGGTATTCACGGTGAGGATCGTGAGCGCGTGTTTGAGCGTTTCTACCGCACCGACACTTCACGCTCCCGGGAGACCGGGGGCACGGGTCTGGGCCTGTCGATTGTGGCCGCAATCGTGGAGCAGCACGACGGGCATATCCGTATTGAAGAGACTGATGGAGGCGGGGCCACGTTTGTGGTGTCGCTGCCGGTTTTGGCGGGCGCTGGCTAAAAGAAGCTGCGGTACATGCGGGGGCGCACGGTAACGGTGTAAGAGCCGAACCGTGCGCCCCTTTCGCGTGTGCAGGGATGTTCCACGGGGCTGGTGGTCTGGGCGCCGCTAGCCCCGCAAAACTTCATATTTCTTCATACTGAGGGGGCCTGTGGGGGTATTCAGGGCTGAAAATTGAGTTTTACTCTGTGGATAAGCTGGTTTTACGACCAGGTAACATAAGTTATCCACAGATTTATTTTAATTCATGAAAATATTTTTTGATTCGTTTTAGTCTTGTAACAAGCGCTTAGGAATTAGGTGCTAGAGGCACAACCAATACATACCCTACTGAAGGAGAACCTATCATGGCACAGTTCATTGTCGATTCCGAAGTCATTGCGTCAAAGAGCGCGCAGGCAAAAGCACACGTTGCTTCCATCACCGCAGAGGTGAACGGCATGACTGCTTCCCTGCAGGATTTGCAGAGCTCTTGGACCGGCTCGGCCTCGACCAACTTCCAGGGCGTGCTCGATAAGTGGCGTGCAACCCAGCGGCAGGTGGAAGAGTCTATCGCCCAGATTAACGAAGCGCTTTCACGCGCCGGTGTTAACTACTCCGATACCGAGCAGTCGAACGCTTCGATGTTTATGGGGTAACATATTAAGCGAATTCTGCAATTTCAATTCAATAAACCGATATAAGTAACTCAAGATATGTGGTGAGTCTATCTTAACGGTTTGGGGCGGGTACATGATGTACCCGCCCCAATCTTTTAACCTGCTACCATCCCAGCACCCGCAGGCCCGTGCTTCGCCCCCTTCTGGGCGCAGGCTCACCCGCCCGAACGTACCGAACCGGCCAGCGCCGCACTTTTGGCGGCTGCTAGCCAGCAGCACACAGCGATGTGAGGCCGGGCGCGGCAGGTGAACCTAGCCGGGCATGGCGGTATCCTGCCTGAACCGCAGGCGCCAAGAGCCCGCTGGCGCATCATAATGCCACAGGCTGGAACGGTTCACCCGACCGCGCGCGGTATCCACCACCGCCATCACCAGCACATTCGCGGTGTCCACCAGTTCCACTACGCGGTGAGTTGGTTCCCCGCGTTGAGTAAATGCGCGGGCACGGTACTCGATGGTGGAGGCTCGTGAAACCGGGCGGCCAGCAGAGGTAATCCACACCAGGTTCTCGTCCAGAAGCTCGGCGATTTCCTCCTCGCCCATGGCCGCGCCGTTGGCTTCAAGCTCTTCTTCTGCGGCAAGCGCCTCATCAGGGTCGGCGGTGAGCTGCTGCTGTGTCTGCTGTGGGCTCTGAATATGAGCGGCCTGCTCGTGCCGCTCGGCTCGCTGCGCAGCCTGCGCTAATTTCTCCTTACGCTCCGCCACCGCCTGCGGGTCGGGGGCAGCAACAGCAGAGGCGGGTTTGAGCACACCGTTGAGTTTGAGGGCGTTGAATCCTTCACGTGCCTGCTGCGCCTGCTCCATCGTGAACTCTTCAACGCTCAGATGCGCATCTGCCGAGGGGCCCTGCTCAGGCTCGGCCTCCGCAGCCGGAGCCTGCCCGCCGGAGGCCCTTGAAGATGCCCCCGCAGCCGCGCCAAAGCCCGGGCCGGCATCCGGTGTGTTCCCCTGCTGGTACGCCTGCGCGGCGGCGTTTGCGCGCGCATCAGCGGCCTCGTTCAGTTCGTGGCCGGAGTGGCCCTTGACCCACACCAGCTGGTAGTCACGCCCAGCGGTGGCAGCATCCAGCTCTTGCAGCAGTTCACGGTTCAATACCGGCTTGCCGTCGGCTTTTTTCCAGCCGCGGCTCTTCCAGCCGGGCATCCACTTGGTGAGGGAATTAATCACATACTGGCTATCGCAGTACACCACAAGTTTACGTTCGGGCATGTGCGCGGTCGCCTCGAACAGGTCAAGGACAGCTTTCAGCTCACCCATATTGTTGGTGCCGTGCTCCCAGCCCCCAGCCGCCCAGTGATTGTCGTCAATATACCAGGCCCATCCCGCCGGGCCGGGGTTGCCCAGCGCCGAACCGTCAGCAGCCGCAATAATCTCGCTCATGCACTCGACTTTACCCTACCGGCGGGTGCAAACAGTGACATGTTCGTCATGCACATATCTGTATATTTTCCCTCCGGTGGGAGTAGACTGTAGAGCATGATCACCACTGTCTCTACTTCCGGCGGTGCACAGGTGGCGGTATTTGCCTTGCCCACGCGCACCATGTACAGCGGCCTGCGGGTCAGCTGGCTCAGCTACCTAGGTGCGGCTGAACAACGCCGCGCCGCCGAGTTACCCACCCCCGTCGGGGCGGTCAGCTACCTCTCCACCCAGGCGCTCATGCGCTCTATGGCGGCATGCCGACTGGGGGTTGCCTCCAGCGCGGCGCACACGATCGAAGTGGATCGTACCTGCACCCTATGCAACAGCACCAAGCCGCACGGTAAGCCCCGCATTGAGGGCATGAATTTTAATATGTCGCAGGTTTCATCCCTGGCGGTGGGCGGGTTCTGCCCCGACGATGCGCAGGTGCTCGGGGTTGATCTTGAGCCCCGTCGAGACCGCTTATTCCCCGGGTTCGCGCGGGTGGCGCTGTCACTGCGTGAACGTGAAATATATGAGGCAACCACCGGTGAGGCACGCAACCTCCTGGGGGTGGCGTTATGGACCGCGAAAGAGGCAGTGCTCAAAGCCACCGGCCACGGGCTGAGCGTCTCCCCGGCGGCGGTGCGCGTATTTTTTAGTGATTCCCTAACAAACCAGCTGGCGGAGGCTTTCGAGGCATCCCGAGAGTCGGCTGACGAAGAGGTGACGGCCGCATCCGTCTGCTCCGCGCGCGCAGTGTTCACCGTGCCTTCACGGGGTAACAGCGACACCACGGAAGAACGGTCGTTCTATATCACCTGGACGGCGCTCACCCTACACCCCGAGAAGCAGCCCGCCCACAACAGCCCGCAGAGCACCAACCCGGCGCACGGCAGCGACGTCGCTGCCGAACAATTCCTCCTAGCCACCGCAACTGAAGGGGTGCCCAACAGCGTGCACGTACACCCGGTGGCCACCCCCGTTGAGCTGCGCAATAACCTGGCGCCGCTCACTTTTTCCCAACTGCCCGCCATGAGGATGGGGGCTGACCCCGTCACCGCCTAACCACCCCTGCCGTATACTGGCGCACCGGGCGGCGCAGTGAAAGACGATGAGGAAGCGCCCTACGCCGCCGGGGGCGCTTCAGGGAGCGTATTAATCCCCAGCGCACGCCCGAAACTGCGCAGCTTCGTGCCGGTTTCGGTGTGTTCCAGCACCGGGTCTGATTTAGCCACAATGCCCGCGCCCGCGTAGAGGATGGCGGTTTGCGCATCAACTTCAGCGCAGCGCAGCACGAGCGCCCACTGGCCGCTTCCGTCCGCGTTCATATAGCCAACGAGCCCGCCGAAATAGTCGCGGCTAAACGGCTCAAGCTCGGTAATCATACGCCGCGCAACCTCAGTGGGGGTGCCGCAGATCGCGGGGGTCGGGTGGATAGCGTGCGCACCATCCAGGCAGGTCATACCCTGTTTCAGCACACCCGAGATGGGGGTGCCAAGGTGCCACAGCTGCGGGGTTTGCAGAAGCGAAGGTTCCTCAGGAATAGTGAGCTGGCGGGTAATAGGTTCCAGCTGCGCACGAATACTGGCAATAACGGTCGCATGTTCGCCACGGTCCTTCGGCGAAGCCATAAGCCGCCGCCCAATAGCCTCATCCTCGGTGCTGCCGCGCTCGGCGATGCGCGGGGCGCTGCCCGCCAACGGGTGCGTTTTGAAAGCGCTACCTTCCCCGGTGTCTGGTTCAGTACTGAAAATCAGTTCCGGGGAGGCACCCATCAGGTACGGGTGCTCCAACCCGCGATGCCCCTGCGGCAGTTTGACGCTAAAAACAAACGTGTTGGGCTGCTGTGCGCGCAGGTTGTTGTACACCCCGGCACAGTCGAGGGCGCCCGGCGCGTAATCGGCCCGCAGCAGGCGAGAGAGCACAATCTTATCCAGCTGATGCGCTTTCATACGCTCAACGGCGGCCGCTACCGCCTGCCGGTACCCGGGGTTTTCGCGGCCCTCAATCTGCGTTGGTTCGGCGAGCGTAACCTCACGCTCGGGCACCGGGATGTCGTCGATCTGCAGGTGCTCGGGCACGAACAGGTGCGCGGGGGCGTCGGGGTCAAAAGGAATGAGGCCAACCACGGCGGTACCGGCCTCGACGGCGGCGGCGTGCGCCTGCTGCGGGGTGACCTGACGGAGGGAACCGGCGGTGCGCATCACGCGGGTTCCGGTGGCAAACATAAAATCAGGAAGATTATTGCTCACTGATAACGCCTTTCGGGCCTGCTAGAGGGTCGCGCCGCCATCGGCAACAATGTTTTGCATGGTGATATGCCGTGAGGTATCGCTAATGAGGAACGCATTCACCGCCGCAATATCGGCGGGGTCGGCGATGCGCCCGAGCGGAATTCCCAGGCGGAAAGTCTCGGGGCTGCCCGCCACCGGCAGGGCGCTGAGGTCCTCGCCGCCCCATGCGTCAGTCACCATGGGGGTGCGGGTGGTGCCGGGGCAGACCGTGTTCACGCGAATACCGTGGCGCGCCAGCTGCAGCCCGAAGCTTGACGATACGCGCACCGCTGAGGCTTTCGAGGCCCCGTAAGCACCGAATTCGGCGCGGGGTACGCGGGCGGCGTTGGAGGCGACCGTCACCAGCGAGCGCGTGTTCTCAGGGGTTGCCTGTGCCTGCTCAATCATAACGCGCGCAATCTCGCGCAGGCACAGGAAAACACCGTCAGCATTAACCGCGTGCAGCCGTTTCCAGTCTTCAAAAGAGGTGTCTAAGAGCGGCTGGCTGTGGGCGATCCCCGCCGCGAGCACGGCACCTTTAATGGGCTCCCCCACCTCAGCGGCGGCATGTGCGAGCGCCCGCACCGACTCTTCATCACCCACATTAACGGGGCTGTAGCGGAACGTGGTATCGCTGTAGGCGGCGAATGACTCGTGCGGGGTCTCCGCCAGATCGGCGGCGTACACCGAATAGTTATTCTTCATGAGTTCGTGTACGGTTGCCGCACCAATTCCACCGTTCGCGCCAGTCACAATAACCCAGCTCATGCGATTACCTTCCCGGTTTCCGGTGCCCCGTCCGCGCCGGGGGCACCAGCGGTAATCTGCGCCAGCACCTCGGCGGTGTCCAGCACTCGGGCGCATCGGCCTGAGGCGTATTCGCAGGCCATGCGGTGCTCTTCCTCGGTGAAGTCGGCGAGCGCATCCGCCACCATGAACGGCTGAATATCGCGCATGAACGCCTCCAGGGCTGTGGTGAGGCAGCCAATATGTGCGTACACTCCGCTGATGATGAGCTGGTCACGCCCAAGCTCTTTGAGCTGTTCTTCGAGCGGGGAGCGCACGAAGGCTGAGTAACGCCATTTGGTGAGCACAGTATCGGCCTCGGTGGGGGCGAGCTCGTCAAGAATCTGGGCGCTTTCATCATCCTGCAGGCCGTCGCCCCAGAAGTCGGTCAGCAGGCGCCTGTCGGCGGGGTTCTGGCGGGGCGGCTGGGCGGTGTAGTAGACCGGGATATTCGCCACGTGTGCCGCATCCACTAGGCGGCGAATATTGGCAATGGCAATGTTGATTTGGGCGTCTGGGAGGGTTTGGCCGTCACGTTCCAGCTCAAAGGCGCGCACGAAATAGCGCTGCATATCGTGCACAAGAAGCGCAGCGCGAGCAGGATCGACCCGCCAATTCACGCGGTTCTGGTGTTCCTGGTCTCGGTACGAATAGGGTGCAATTTTCTTGGGCAACGCCACGGATGACTCCCCCGTCTTTTGTATGCTTGGTGAATGACGTGCCAGCGGCGCGCACGTACGATTAAATATTAGGACATCCTGACCTAACCTGCATCTTTGGGGGTGGTGATTACGCCCCGGAAAGAAAATATAGCAAAGGCCCCTGACAGCGGTGGACAACTGTTCACCTCATGCCGGGGCCTTTACTACATACACCGGGCGACAACGCGACAGCCAACACCACGAAGACAACACAACCAGCGGGGCGTAAAACCGCCCCGGCTCACAGCTTGAACGGCGGTCCCACACCCGCAGAATAGCGCTCGCGTGGGCGGGTAGGCGTACTGGCTGGGCGCGCCGCCCCACGGGTTTTAGGCTACGGGTCTAGGCCACAGGTTGGGCCACTGCCAGCACCTCATTCAGGCCCTCGGTAATTGAGGGGTGGGTGTAAATTTCATCACGTAGCTGTGATGCCGTAATATTGTGGCGCATTGCCAACGCCACGAGGTTGATAACCTCCATAGACTCGACCACCAACAGCTGAGCACCAAGAATCTGGTCAGTCTCGGCGTCAATCACAAACTTCATGATGCCGCGCGGGTTCTCCAGGGTCTTCGCACGCGGCATGGCGGCGATAGCGGCAACAGGCTTGGCGGCAACCTTGATGGTGTGTCCGGCGGCGAGCGCATCACGCTCAGTCAGGCCAACGGATGAGAGCGGCGGGTTCATGTAGATGGTTGCGGCAACCGCCTGGCGGTCCTTCGTGGAGCGGGATCCGTCACCGAGCAGCTGCGAGAGCACCACGCGGTAGTCATCCAGCGAAATGTAGGTGAACTGCGGGCCGCCGTTGACGTCGCCGAGCGCAAAAATATTCGGTGCCGTGGTGCGCAGGTGCTCGTCGACAGCGATTGCGCCGTGCTCGGTGGTTTCGATGCTCGTGTTCTCAAGCCCCAGCCCTTCGGTGGCGGGTTTACGCCCGGTTGCAACCATCACGTAATCCACCTCAAGGTGCTTGGATGCGCCCTCGGAGTCAAGGTAGTTCACGGTCACGGAGTCGGCGTTATCGGTTACAGACTCTACGCGAACGCCCGCGTGAGCGGTAATGCCCTGGTCGGCGATAATCTCGCGTGCCGCCTGGGCGACATCGTCATCGTAACGCCCGAAAAGCGCGGGAGCGCCTTCAAGCAGGGTTACTTCGGTGCCATAGGAGGAGAAAATACCGGCGAACTCGACACCAATAGGACCGCCGCCGATAATGCCCAGGCGCTTCGGGCGCGGGGTGAGCTTCTGCAGCTCGGTAGAGGTGAGCACGCGCTTCGATTCGCGGGCGCCCGGGATGGGCGGGATAGTCGCCACGGCACCGGTGTTGATGATAAAGCAGTCGGCGGTGACGACCAGTTTGTCCTCGCCCGCGGTGACCTCAACCTCGGTGTCTGAGAGGAACCGTGCGTGACCGTCAATGAGTTTGGCGGTGGCGTTCGATTCGAGAATTTCGCGGTTCTTCGCGCGCATGGCGCCGGTGAGTTTGTCACGGAAAATCACGGCGCTCTCGTAGGCGGCGTCCGCAACTTCGGCGTTGTGTTCGCCGCTGGCACGGAATTCGTCAGCCCGGTGCACAAGCGCCTTGGTGGGCACGCACCCGATATTGATGCAGGTGCCGCCGTACATGTTTGAGGACTGCTCGATCAGGGCGACGTTCTTGCCGGTTTTCGCGTAGGCACCAGCAAGGGTTTTGCCGCCCTTGCCGAAGCCGATAACGACCATATCGAAGTGAAGGCGCGCGGTAGTCATAGTGTTCTCCCGGTGAAGTTTGAGGTGTTCATAATTTGTGTCTGGTGTTCCGGTGAACTTCAACGGGCGGCGTTTGGCATTTATTCCTGGGTTTTGCAAGAAACATTAAGTTTTTTGACGCTGCGCTGGGGGCCGTCTACCTTATCTTATGCAGCCTAAAAAGAGCCTTTATGTGAATAAAGCGGGATTTCCAACGCTTTATTCACATAAAGGCTCTTTTTACACCCAGCAGCGGGGGTGCAAGCTACCGCGACACCACGCTTACGCGCTCGCGCTGATGCTCCCCTGACTCGATAAGGTCAAGCACGGCGACCGCGAAATCCGCATAGCTGATTTCGCTCTGCCCGGCGGCATTCATCGTCAGCACATCGCCTGCCAGCTGGTATTCGCCCGTGCGCTCACCCTCAGGGTTAAACACCAGGGCCGGGCTCAGGTAGGTCCAGGCAACATCGTCGCGGATGCGCAGCGCATCATACGCCTGCGCCATCGCGGTTGCCAGCGGTTTGAATTCTTCGGGCATGGCGGGCGAGTCTACAAGCCGCTGATCTGTGGTCGAGTCGGGGTAGAGGCTGCCAGCGCTGCCGATAACTAGCAGGCGGGTCGGGGTGCCGCTGAGCGCATCCGCAAGGTGGATTAGGTGTTCCTTGTGCTGGTGCAGACTCTCGGGAGTCCACGCGCCGAAGGCGTCTACCACCGCATCGAACCCCGACAGGTCGTTGCGAGTGAGCGCGAAAACGTCCTTAATGAGTGTGTGCTGCGCCTGGGTGGGGTGTTCGGAACGCATGATAGCGGTAACTTCATGCCCGCGTTCGGTGGCTTCGCGCACGACGAGAGTACCGGACTTACCGTTTGCGCCGATGACTGCGATTTTCATGTTTCCTCCGCGATAAACGTTGTATTCTTAGGACGTATTCAACGCTACCGACGCGATAACCGCCTGTGAAGACGGCACTTTAACGTGCCCCAGTTACCCCAAGGAAACTATTGTGACGGACCAGTACCTTTACCAAAACGCCGAGCTGCCGCAGTGCCCCGTCGAAACCACGCTAGAGGTTATTTCAACGCGTTGGGGTGCCCTTATTGTGCGCGATCTGCTCAACGGGCCCCTGCGATATAAGGAGCTTCAGCGCTCGCTTGGCGATATTTCGCAGAAGGTGCTTACCGAGAATCTGCGCCAGCTTGAGGCTCGCGGAATTCTCACCCGCACCGTCTACGAGCAGGTGCCGCCGCGCGTGGAGTATAAGCTGACCGAGCTGGGGCAGAGCATGCGCACCCTGTTCGATGCGCTGTGGGCGTGGGGCGAGCACTACCAGGAGGCCGTCGCGCAGAGCTAGTTGTGAAAGAACGGCGGCGACGGTGAGCGTTATTGCGCCGGTTGGCCTTGGTGGGCATCGGTTTTCTAGTTTGGGGTTTGTTTTGCATCTGGCGGTTATTTAAGTCGCTGAATGCACAACAAACCCCAAAATAGATGTGCCTCTGCCCCTTTGGAATCTAGACTGGTGGTAGACGTTTTTACCCTCGCATGAAGGAGCCGCTATGGATGCCCGCGATGTTCTGCGCGAAGCCGCAAGCCGACCCGCAACTGAAGCGAAAGCCCTCATAGACACTCTGCCCGAGGGGGCGCTGAACGCGCACGCGGGTGGGCATACGAATTCGATTGCCTGGCTGCTGTGGCATGCGGGGCGGCAGATAGATGCGCAGCTCGCGCAGCTGAACGGCGAGCCGCAGGTGTGGCATAGTCAGGGGTTCGATGCCCGCTTCAACTTGGGCGAACTGGGCGACACGGTGGGCTACGGTCATACTGCGGAGCAGGCGCGTGCCGTCGTGGTGGAGGATGCCGCGCTACTGGTCGAGTATCTGAGCGCAACTGCTGCGGCGTTGAGCGAATATGTCGCGGGTTTGAGCGAGGCTGATTTGGATGACGTGATTGATACGTCGTGGACTCCGCATGTGACGCGCGGGGTGCGGCTGGTGAGTATGATCGACGATGCCGCCCAGCACGTGGGGCAGGCAGCCTATGCGGCGGGTATTCTCGCGGGTGCGGCTGGCTCGGGCGAGGAGGGGTAGTGGCTGTCAGTACGGGCGGAGCCGACTGGCGTGATGGTGCGACCGCCGAGCAGGTCACGGCGCTTAGGTGGTAAGAAAAAAGGCTGAATTGATGGGTTTTACTCGGGATCACCCCCAGTTTGAGGATATGGTTCCCGTGCGGTCTTATAAGCTCACCACCGCAGGGCGGACACTGCTCGATAACCACCCCGAGGTGATGGCTAAACACCAGAAGAAGAGTTAAAGAACATAAATGTACCTAAAACCTTTGTAAAAAGTGCATTAAATTATCGATAATATTAAAATTCTGAGATTGACAATACCAATATATAGCTACAAGCGTCAAACCTATACCTAGACACACTTCTTTCCAAAGGAACCAGGCAAGGCGAACCTTCCCCACAATGGTTGGCCTAGAAGGGTTTTTAACATGACTATAAGGCAATAGATAGCCACCCGCCGCTACTGGAGGAATAAAAGTGTTATATTTTTCATAGAATTCAGATTTTAATATATCTACCTGCCCCCAGTTGCAATTTCTAACTCCACTAGTAGCATCAGATTTCTTTAATGAATTGTTTACATATCTATTTAATATATTATCAGGGTCATAAAGTTCAAGATCGTACAAGTAATATATATAAGATATAATCTGACATAATTGCAAGTTATTCACAAGTTCAGGGATTCTATTCTTTTTTCTAGAAGTAAACCATTCAATAATAAACATCAAACATAACAATAATGAAATATACAAAGAAATTATTAGAGCGTTATGTGATGTAAATAAGATTATATCATATATCCAATTCAATTCCTCTAAATATGGAGAGGGTTTAAAAACATCTAATCCTATCCACGCATAAATTACCATAGTAACAAATACCATAACAGAAGACATAAAAATAAGGAAAGCAGTCCTGGTAAAGCTTTCAATTTTTTCTTTCAGCCCCAAATGATATTCCTTACCTTCAGTTATTGCTGAGCATATAATTTTAAAAGCGAGTGATTTATTTATCCATCTGGCAGATTTTATATTTTTTAGTAAGATATTAATGGAGCTCAAAACAGCAACTCGATTATATTCATCCTTGTGCTTCAAGGGTCCATTTAAAATAATTTCCGAATTTTTAAGAATATCTCCATATTTTCCATAACTTACACTTGTAAATATATCCCATGACTTTTTATATATAGATTTTATAATATATTTAGCAATGGTTGGCAGAAAAAGTAGTATAAAAGATTGAATTAGAAGAATGAAGTTGTTCATTGCTAATCCTTTTTAAATATTTGTATATTTCTTAATTAAATAACTATTATACTTATGCGTTTGTACCACGACTATTCTTCTATAGAACTATCACCTGCCCATTTTGATACTTCAGCACGAATTATATCCTTGTGCGCAGGATCCAAAAATCATTTTTATCACTAACCCTATCTACTAATCCCATCCCCTATACAGACCGATTTTCTGTTTCCTTATTTACCCTATTTGCCTGCAACCTCTAAAATCAGAGTAAAAGACCACATATTTATCATTCACGTATTTTCCCAACATAGGGAAACTTCATATTGCCTTCTTTTTCGAGATAATTTATATTCCTTTCATATTTCAAACTCTATGATTCTATTCAGCCTCCAACTTACCGTTAAGTTTCTCTCAGGTGGGGGATTTCGGGTAGGAACTTCCAAAAATTTTGGTTATGGCAGGATATAGTAGGAAACCCACGGCGACATGCCGCATCCGCACACCACTGCATCGTGCCCACCAGCGTTATCACCCGTGCTAGAATCCACAGTATTATGAGACGCGCCACAGGACCTTCGCCCGATTCGTCCAACCAGCCTGAACTGCCAAGCTCACCGGAACACTATCCACAGCCAGCCTCACCCGCGCATCCTGAACCGGGCACGAAGTTACCCACACCAAAAGACGACGCAGCCCCACCATCCCCCACCGAAATCCCACGCCCACACCAGGAAACCGGCGCCGCGAGCACCACCACACCCACATCAGCAACGCCGCTGAACGCACACGGGCAGCTCACGCTCCTGACCGCACAGGTTTCTGATGCTCTGGCCTCCAGCATCCAAGCCATCGCCATGCCTCTGCTGACCTACGGCGCTACCGGCGACCTCGCACATTCCACTATCGTCATGGTCGTCGAAGCAATCCCCGTCATCCTCTTCGCACCCTTCGCAGGCACCATCGCCGACAAATTCAACCGCAAAACCCTCAGCCTCAGCTTCAGACTCGCCAGCGCCGCCCTACTCATCGCATCCCCAACACTCTACGCCGCTGCAGGACTACCCGCCTTCCTCATCATCGCATTCCTCGTCTCAACCTTTGGCACCTTCTCATCCCCTGCAGCCTCCGCAGCCATGCCCTCCCTGCTCGGCGACGACTACCAAAAATACATGGCACGCCGCGGCAGCTTCATCTTCCTCGCCCAAACCCTAGGCCCCACTATCGCAGCCGCCGTCGCATCCTTCACCACCCCAGCCCTCACCGTCGCCATCATACGCAATTACGACCTCACCCACGCTGAACGCACCGCCACCGTGCAGGAACACCACACCGGCAGAATCCTGCGCGAAGGCACCAGCCTATACCACCCGCGACCTCGGGCACGGCTACACAGCTTTCGGAATCGCAACCTCCGTATACGCCGCCGGATGCGTGATCAGCTCCTGGCTCTCAGCTAAACTCAGCGTCGGCACAGGCACCGGGCGGGTACACATAACCAAACGCGGGTGGATGTGCATCTCCGGACTCGGCTACGATGCCGTCTGCCTGAGCATGGGACTGCACCCGGCACTGTGGGCGGTACTTGTGCTCTGGTTCATCTGGGGTATGTTCTACGGCCCCGAGGAAGTGCTCGGGCAAGTCCTCTTCGCAGACGCTATTGACGAGCACATGCGTGGACACGTCTACAGCTTCATGGGCGTGGTTTTCTCCCTGGCGGACATAGTTGGGTACCTCATTACCGGATGGGCAGTACCAGCGTTCGGCGCGATCAACACCATCACCGCCGGAAGGTCTCTCTTCATTATCGCCACCGTATTCACGTTCATTCTCGGCCCGACCACACAAGCCATCCGGGTGCAGGAGAGCTCGCGTGGAAACAGGGAGCAGGACAGGTGCATGACTTGCTCTGCGCATTGCCTCTAGGTACCCATCCACCGCCTCACATCCGCCACGCCGCGGGCAACCCAGATAACATCGCAAGCAGATAGTTTTGACCGAAGAGACGGTATTTTCTCATATTTTTAGAAAATAGTTAAATCCTCACACTATTAATATCCACGGTATTTATGCAACATTGCAGAAAGGGTATCATTATCTTTAATAAATTTAAGTAAATATTCCTCTGTTATCTCAAATTGTTCACCTGAATTCTTCACTTTTGTAGCTAGAACTTGTTCTCCGCTTTGTGAAGTGATTCTAAATCCATGAATTATACGATTTCGTGTATTAACAATACATGTAAACATGTCCGCAATCTCAGGACCTGCTTTTTCTGTAATTGTCTTTTCAATATAGGTCCTTAGCCTGCCAGACTCTTGATCAATCAAATTATGCCATGAATAAGAATTATCTGTACGTATTATATTCTCAATTATAAAAGCATTATTTGAGCTGAACACGCATAAAGCAGTGCCTAGAAGCAAACGATAACGTTCACTCGGTAAAGATTGTTTCGTTAAGCTTGTATCATACATAATTAGTCTCCTTAGTAATATTATTTAGCGAACCCTCTCAACAACACCATAACCTCATAGTGGTTCGTATGAGGGAACATATCGAGCACGCGCGCGGCGACCGGCTTGTAGGAGGGCATGCGCACCAGGTCAGCGGCAAGGGTTTTCGCGTTGCAGCTCGAATAAATCACGTGCTCAATCCCCGAGCCCTCAACCCAGGCGCACAGCCTCTCGCCAATACCTCGCCTGGGCGGGTTCACCACCAGCATCTCAGGAATTTCGCGGGCGTTCACGGCGAACTCGGTTGCATCCCCCGCCGCAAATTTCACGCCCTCAAGCCCCTGCTCGGCAACGGTACGCTGGGCGCTGCGAATCGCCTCCGCACTGATCTCGATCCCGGTGACCTCACCGTGCATCACCTGCGCCGCGTGCAGGGCAAAACCGCCCACGCCACAATACAAATCCCAGAGCGTGCGCGGCTGAACCTGCCCCACCCACTCACGGCCCTGCGCATACATCGCCTGCGCAATCTGCGTGTTCGTCTGAAAGAAACTCTGCGGGCGCAGGTGCAGGCTCATGCCGTTCACGCGCATCGGCAGGGTTTGCCGCTCGGTCAGAATAATCTCTTCATCGCCCTCAATCAGCGCTACATGCTCACGCAGCAGGTTCACCGACAGCACCGCCAACTTCGGCAGACGCTCCTGCAGCCACCCCAGCTGGCGGCGAATAGGTACCAGCAGCTTCTTCGAGCGGAGCACAAACCGCACCATCAGCTCGCCCGTATCGGATGCGGTCACCAGAATATTCTTGAGCTCACCGCGCCGGGCCGGAATGTCGTACGGGGTCAAATCGGCACGCTGAATAAGCTCGTGCAGCACCGGAATGGCGCGCTCAATCGGCTCAATATAGAGCGGGCATTCGCTTAAATCGGTGGCGCGCCCCGAGCGATAATCCACGATACCCAGGGACGGATTCTGCGCCGAACCGCCCACCACCAGCTTCGCCTTATTCCGAAAATGCGCCTCGTCGCTGGCGACAGGTTCCAGCCAGGTCAGGTGAGGGTACGCCGCCAGAAGCCTGCGCGCATCGGCCTGTTTCGCCGCGAGCTGGGCGGGGTACGGGGTTTCGATGCTGGTGCAGGAGCGGCAAAGACTCTCACGGTAATAGGCGCATTCCATAGCCCCACTATTCTACCGTGTGGATGCGCGGGTACGGTCAACCCACCAGTGGCACTGCCGGCGTGCCGCCAGGTGTGCTCCTTTGCCCCTGCCCCATCGAAAAAAGAGCCTTTATGTGAATAAAGCGGCGAAAACTACGCTTTATTCACATAAAGGCTCTTTTTAGCAGACAGGGCTGGATCGGGTGGGAAGGCTACGGTTTCTTTGCCTTCTTCTGCTGGCCTGCCTTAAGCACCGACCTGTACGACCGTGCCGAGAGCACGGATGATTCCGATAAAACCGATAACACGCTCATGTAGCTCAGGCACGAGGCAATGGACAGCGAAGAAAAGGCCGAGCCGATAGACCCGAACGAGAAAACCGAGCCGATCGAAAACGCCGAATTTACGGAGCCAATGCTGCAGAATGAGTTCACCGACCCGATGCTCAGAAATGAATTTCGCGAGCCGATACTCTTTGCGTTTTGGTCGGAACGGGCGGGGGCATCGGGGGCGTTGTTTTCGGAAGATTTGGAGGTGGTGTTAGGCATCATAAATCCAGCATACCGCGCGGCTCGCCCATTCCGAACGAATCACGGAGCACGTCGCGAGCAATCATGCATACGCGCGAGCAGGTAGGATTTGGCCGAAAAGGTAGGATTCTCCTACCTGCTCGGACCAAAAACCACCTGCTCGCGTCTCTGAAAAGCATAGACAAAAAGCTCTCCGGGGTGGGTTCCGTACCCGGCATTGTGCCGGTCAGGAACCCCCCCCGGAGAGCTTCAACATACTCCCTCAGTCGGGAAACGTTACATCATGCCGCCCATCGGGTCAGCAGCCGGTGCCGCAGCGGATGCGGGCTCAGGCTTGTTCGCCACCACAGCCTCGGTGGTCAGGAACAGACCGGCGATCGATGCTGCGTTCTGCAGAGCGGAACGGGTCACCTTCACGGGGTCGTTAATACCCGCAGCCATGAGATCTTCGTACTCGCCGGTTGCAGCGTTCAGACCGGTGCCCTCGGGCAGGGAACGAACCTTATCAACCACCACGCCGGGCTCAAGGCCAGCGTTCGTTGCAATCTGCTTCAGCGGCGCATCGATAGCCACACGCACGATGTTCGCGCCGGTTGCCTCGTCACCCTTCAGGTCGAGCTTATCGAAGACCTTCGCGCCCGCCTGAATCAGTGCCACGCCGCCGCCGGGGACAATACCCTCTTCAACGGCTGCCTTTGCGTTGCGCACAGCATCCTCAATGCGGTGCTTGCGTTCCTTCAGCTCAACCTCGGTTGCCGCGCCAGCCTTGAGCACAGCCACACCACCGGCGAGCTTTGCCAGGCGCTCCTGCAGCTTCTCGCGGTCGTAGTCGGAATCGGAGTTTGCGATCTCGGCGCGAATCTGTGCCACGCGGCCATCCAGTGCGGCGGCGTCGCCAGCGCCCTCAATAATGGTGGTTTCGTCCTTGGTGACAACAACCTTGCGTGCCTTACCCAGCATATCCAGGGTTGCGGTATCCAGCGCGAGGCCAACCTCTTCGGTAATAACCTGACCGCCGGTGAGGATCGCAATATCAGCCATCATAGCCTTGCGACGATCGCCGAAACCGGGTGCCTTCACGGCAACGGACTTGATGGAGCCGCGCATCTTGTTCAACACGAGCAGCGCCAGAGCCTCGCCCTCAACATCCTCGGCGATAATCAGCAGCGGCTTGCCGGACTGCATGACCTTCTCAAGAACGGGAACCAGATCCTTCACGTTCGAGATCTTCTGGTTGACCACCAGAATGTAGGGGTCTTCCAGCACGGCTTCCTGACGCTCGGGGTCGGTCA
>ERZ773075.785-NODE-785-length-20849-cov-46.0359_pt1 | contig 20849 bp, 22 predicted proteins | sample MGYA00580614_ERZ773075 | MGnify/ENA primary metagenome ERZ773075 (study PRJEB29015, sample SAMEA2738021) | human oral metagenome | biome: human oral; feature: human-associated habitat; material: dental | place: China | collected 2043 ... | reverse complement strand
ACCCGTGGAACGGCTGGCGAGGAAGGCGCAGATGAGCACCCGCTCCTTCATCCGCGCCTTCCGGGAGTCGACCAGCACCGCGCCTGCGGCATGGGTGCGCGCACAGCGGGTGCGCGAGGCTCAGCGTCTCCTGGAGAGCACGGACCTGGCGGTCGAGCAGGTGGCCTCGGTCTGCGGCTTCGGCAGCGCTGTCACCATGCGGCAGGCCTTCGCCCGGATAGTGAGCACGACGCCGTCGGCCTACCGACGCCGGTTCCGCACCGTTTCTCCCGACCCCGCCGACGCCTGAGGCCGTGCTGACGTTCTGAGGCCGCACCGCCGGGGACATCGATGGGGACATTCCGCGCGGCGGGGTGCCGTCTCTTCCAGCCGGGGACAACCTGCGCGTACGGGGACGGGATTCCTGTCCCCGTACGCGTCGATGGCACCCGGCGGCGGCAAAGTGTCCCCGACGGCGTCGAATGCCCCCGGCCGTGAAGATACATCCCCGTCAGAGTGCGGACCCACCTGTTCCTCGACCGCCAGGACGCCGGCGCAACCGAGCCCCCGCCCACACGAGTCCCCTCCCCTCACTCCGCGGGCAGCTCGACGACGAGCGGCGCCTCACCGGGTGCACTCACCTCGGCTCGGGGCGTCTGCACCACCCTTGGTATGATTCTGGTATGACTCAGAAGATCGCGGTGAGCCTCCCGGACGAGCAGGTCGTCTCGATTCGCCGTGCGGTCGCACAGGGCAGGGCGGCATCGGTATCGGGATTCATCAGCGCAGCGGTCGCTCGCACGCAACGGGAGGACAATCTCGCCCAGCTGCTGGACGACCTTGATCGCGAGCTCGGCCCCGTCGACGACGCGGACCTGGCTTGGGCGGACAAGGCGCTGGGACTGACGTGACCATCACTGGCAGGAGGGGCGTCAAGGGCCTGACCCTCGACACCGGCGCGCTGCTCGCACTTGAGCGCGGGGACTCGCGGGTCCGCGCGCTCCTTCGGCGGGCGTTGGAAACGAGCCTGCCTCTGAGCGTTCCCGCCGGAGTCGTGGCGCAGGCCTGGCGGGGCGGTCCGCGGCAGGCCCGAGTCGCACGGCTGCTGGCGGACCCCAGCGTGCACGTGGCGCCACTGGACGACACGACGGCGCAAGCCGTCGGCCTGCTTTGCGGACGCAGCGGCCATCGGGACATCGTTGACGTTCACGTCGCCCTGCTAGCGGAGGAGCAGGGGCACACCGTGGTGACCTCCGACCCTGAAGACCTGAGCGCGGTCCACCCCGGCCTCCCACTCATCACGGTCTAGACGAGCGTCACAAGCCCCGGCCAGCGACATCGACGGGGACATCCTGCGCGGCGGGGTGCAGTCTCTTCCGGCCGGGGACAACCTGCGCGTACGGGGACGGTGGCACCGAGGGGGTAGACCTGCCACCAAATGGCGTTCCACGGGTGCCGCCATGCCCGATAGCATGTCAGGGTGCCATCCCGTACCGTGCCGACAAGCATCCCCGTTTGCGCATGGATCTTGCCGAGTGCCGCGAGCCCTCACCAATGACCGATCGTCACCACTGGTCGAGGACGGCGGGATAGGTGTCGGGGGTGCCGAAGGTGAAGATGGCACCATTGCTCACGGGAACGGTTCTGGTGGCCAGCTGGGAGGCGCGCTGATAGTGAGGCGAGTCGGAGGCGAAGAACATCTTCCAACCAGGCAGGTACCAGTAGGGCTCCGGGGCGGGGTTAAGCGGATGGTCGCTGCGGGTCAGCGCTCCAATGATATCGGGGGCGAAGACACTGACAGTGGTGCACATGAGGGCATCGGCCAGGTCCTCGCTGGCATCCAGGGCGGCCCCGAGCGCCTCACCGATCATCAGGCCCACGCTGGCGCTGCCGGGATTGGGCATGTTGAAGCTCAACTCGAGCTTGTTGCCCTGGTCGATCTGTCCACAGAAGGCCGGAGCGAGACCGAAGCGTTCGCGCCCCCAGTCGACTTGGGTCTGGTGGATTTCTTGGAGGAGGTAATCCTGGGTGATGGGCGGGGACTGCTCGGCCTCCTCGCGACTGCCCGCCGTGGGGCGCCACAAGTCCAGGGACGGATGCAGGGGTCTGACCCGCTGGATCCACTCCCACACCCGACGCCCCTCCGAGACCGGGTCACCAAGAGCCCGCCAGTCAAATCCGAGACTCCATTCCATGATCGTTGTCCTTTCCTCATGGAGATAATTGATTGCGATGTTAGTTGGGCGGCGTGTGGATGAGTTCGATCTCGATGGGGCACTTGCCTGACTTTTGCCGCTTGAAGAGTTCGTCGAATGTGCCTTTCTCGGCGATACACCATTTATCCGTGTGGCAGGGGCAAGATTCCTGGCGACACTGGAAGGATGCTGCGTACTTGCGGGATGGTGGGGGCTACGTCGTTGGTGGACTTTCTGCTTGTCAGACGTCGATTCGGCGTAGCAGCTCGGCCGGGGGCAGGGCGTCGTGCTCGATGTAGGCCCGGAAGACGGGGGCGGCCTGCTCGCCGGTGAAGACCTCTTCGGGGTGGACCTGGATGGTGAAGGGCTCGGGTCCTCCGTTGTCCCAGGACATCGTGACCCACGCCTCGGGGTTGGTCACGGGTTCGCGTGCCACCGCGTACTGCTCGTAGGAGTCGTCCTCGTGAGTCACACGGATCTCAATGGTCATCGCCTCAGTCGATCCGCCGCACTGGATATACGTTGCCCGCGCCGGAGACGAACGAGGAACATCATCAACATGTATTGCTCCCTCAGGTAGTGCCCAGACTAACGTGGAAAAGTGCTTCACGCCATCCATGAACTTTGGACTGGATACGCGTCGGCCTACTCGACTGGCGAACTCTTGTGGGGTTTGCGGAAGAAAGAAAGTTTCAACCAGTCCATTTTTGCCATTTGTTTCATAGACAAAGCGTCTCATTGTTGTTTCTCAACTCTCTTCATTTGAACCTCTGTGATTTCGATGGCACGTCCGTCATTCAATCTAACTTAGGCGGTATTGTCTGGTGACACCATGCTGTCAGCGACCCGCTGGGTGCCGCGATGAGTGTTCAGGTTGGTTGCTCTTATCGTGCATGTAGTCGTTGATGCGATATCGACCCCACCGGGTAGACCAGCCGGGTCGGCGAACCAATTCTGCGGGCTGTCTCGATCCCTTCCTGGTTAGATGTTTCTGTGATCAGTGATGTGACTGATGGTCCGCGTTGTTCTCTTTGTTTGTGCCGGTGAGTGGATGCGGATTTTCAGGTACGTTTGATTGAGTATGAGGTGTATCGAGGCGTGATGAGGGAGAGTCCAGATGCTGGATTGCCCAGCTTCATTGCTGAAGGCTGTGGGGTTGCCATATGCTCGTGAAATGGCATTCAGGTACTCGCCGTAGAGGCCTTTGACGATAGGCGTGGTTCGTGAGATCGATTCCGTTGGTGTTCGTGGAGTGAGCTCGACGTCAACTCCCGAGATGAAGCCGGGATCGTTGGCGTCATATCTGACGCTCCCGTCGAACTGGTTGTAGTTGGCGCTTTGTATTGATGTGGTGAAGGATTCATCATCCCCCTGCATCATCGTCCATCCGCACCGGTCGCAGATGTTAAAGGTCTCCTCCTTGCTGATGGGCCAGGAGTGCTCCACCCAGATTCTCAACAAGGCTGCCAGGTGGTCCGCGGAGTATGCTGAGAATGAGAGGCCTGCGGCTTCACTGAAATCGTTTGTGGTTGATGTGCTGGTCACGATCGTCTCCCCTTCTACTCACTGCCTGAGCGCTGTTGACAACGTTGCATTCTTGCTATACCCCTGGAGGACGGACGCTGACCTCAACGAAAGTGTCCACCGGCAAGAGAAACACTGAGGACCCGTTAGGAAGTGCCCAGCCTGTGCGCCGCCTGATTTCCCCAAGGGTTTCATCAGGGTTTCCGTACATCTCCGAGAACGCCTTCAACTGCTGGTTATACACTGCTTGGGTTACAGGAGAAGTCGTCGTCCGGAACTGGAGGGTTGGTCGAGTGGTGATCATGACGTCGACACCGCAAGCCAGGCTTTGGTCCGAGATATCAAGAAGAATGTGACCGCCTTCTTCTCCGTTACTGACCGGGGTACTGAAATAACGGCCGTCGTCCGAGGTCGGGGTCCAGCCGCACTGGTCGCGCAACGTGAAAGCCTCCTGCAGCGTCATAGGCCAAGGAGCCTTAGCCCAGACTTCGACAATGGAGACCACACGATCCGCAGGATAAGCGTAGAACGTGGTTCCAGCATCGTCACTATAGTCCAGAAAACCCGACATATTAGCCATCCTCGTCTCCTCACGATACATCTTGACCCCGACGTCTTACATTGCACCACAAGAGGTCGACACGAAGGCAACAGGGGTGCCGGCCACCCCGAGCAACCAACACCTCGAACACACATTCGGCGCCTCTACGGGACGTCAGGGCCGTACTTACTCTCATAGTAGGCAGCCACCACTTTCCGCTCCGTCTCGAGCGGTGAGTTAACATTTATCTTAATGAACGTCCCTAGCGAGGGAAGACGAACAGATGCATTATTGGGTAACACCCAGTTACTGAAGGGCCCGTTCTTGGTGGAGTATTCTTTGGGCGGTCCGTATATTCTGGATAGTGCGTCTCGGTACCCCACATAGATGGACTGCGTAATAGCGGACACCTGTGACTCCAGGTCAATAGGAGCCCTGGTGGTCATCCGAACATCGATGACGGATACTAGGTTTCTATCTCGTACATCACGGCGAATAGCACCGTCTATCTCTCCATTGCTGACGGGAGTAGTGAAGAAGCGGCCGTCGTCCGAGGTCGGGGTCCAGCCGCACTGGTCGCGCAACGTGAAAGCCTCCTGCAGCGTCATAGGCCAAGGAGCCTTAGCCCAGACTTCGACAATGGAGACCACACGATCCGCAGGATAAGCGTAGAACCTGGTTCCAACATCGTCACTATAGTCCAGAAAACCCAACATGCCAGCCATCCTCGTCTCCTCACGATACATCTTGACCCCGACGTCTCAGCATTGCACCACAAGAGGTCAACACGAAAGCAACAGGGGTGCCGGCCACCCCGAGCAACCAACACCTCGAACACACATTCGGCGCCTCTACGGGACGTCAGGGCCGTACTTACTCTCATAGTAGGCAGCCACCACTTTCCGCTCCGTCTCGAGCGGTGAGTTAACATTTATCTTAATGAACGTCCCTAGCGAGGGAAGACGAACAGATGCATTATTGGGTAACACCCAGTTACTGAAGGGCCCGTTCTTGGTGGAGTATTCTTTGGGCGGTCCGTATATTCTGGATAGTGCGTCTCGGTACCCCACATAGATGGACTGCGTAATAGCGGACACCTGTGACTCCAGGTCAATAGGAGCCCTGGTGGTCATCCGAACATCGATGACGGATACTAGGTTTCTATCTCGTACATCACGGCGAATAGCACCGTCTATCTCTCCATTGCTGACGGGAGTAGTGAAGAAGCGGCCGTCGTCCGAGGTCGGGGTCCAGCCGCACTGGTCGCGCAACGTGAAAGCCTCCTGCAGCGTCATAGGCCAAGGAGCCTTAGCCCAGACTTCGACAATGGAGACCACACGATCCGCAGGATAAGCGTAGAACCTGGTTCCAACATCGTCACTATAGTCCAGAAAACCCAACATGCCAGCCATCCTCGTCTCCTCACGATACATCTTGACCCCGACGTCTCAGCATTGCACCACAAGAGGTCAACACGAAAGCAACAGGGGTGCCGGCCACCCTGAACAACCAACACCTCGAACACACATTCGGCGCCTCTACGGGACGTCGGGACCATATTTATCCTCGTAGTAAGCTCCTAACGCTATACTTTCTGTTTCGGTAGGGGAATTGATGACGACATTTGTGAATGTACCTACGGACGATAGATTTACTGATACATTAGTAACTAGTCTCCAGTCGCTGTAAGGTCCGGTGCTGTCGATGCTGTCTTTGGGTGGTCCGTATATTCTGGATAGTGCGTCTCGGTAGCCCGTGTAAATGGATTGCGTGACGGCAGACACCTGCGGCTCCAGGTCAACAGGGGCTCGGGTAGTCAGCTGAACATCAATGCCGGATATTAGGTCTCTATTTTTTGTCTCCCGTCGGACGACACCATCTTCTTCTCCGTTGCTGACGGGAGTGGTGAAGAAGCGGCCGTCATCGGGGGCGGGGGTCCAGCCGCACTGGTCGCGCAGGGCGAACGCCTCGGAGAGGGTGATGGGCCAGGTGTGCTCGGCCCAGGTCCTGACAATGTTCACCATCCGCTCGGCGGTGTACGCGTAGAACGGGAGCCCGACTTGCTGGCTGTAGTCCAGGATGCCTGGTGAGGTACTCATTGCTTCTCCTGACGTCTGGTTAGAGCTTGTCGATGTTCTGCTGGAGGTGCTGGCTCACCTCGGACATCAAGGTGAAGGGCCGGGGCGTACGCAGCCCGGGATAGTGGATTAGGGGTACCTTGGTGAGAGAAAAGTCTGTTTAGTTTCTGAGGACTGATGGGATGGCATCACTCAAGCACCAAAGCCAGAACGTGCGGCGTGCATCAACATCCACCTCTTGAATATCTTACCAGTTCAAGCCATGTGCTACTGCCGCTGTACATGCGTAACTCAGGTCCAAAGAGTCCGGAAGTAGATCATCGTCCTCGAGGTCGCCCTCAAGATCCACTTCGTAGTATAGTTCACGATGACATGCAGAGATTACTGCGCTCGTTGCCGCATCGACAACGAATGGCCGATTCGGTTGTTTCATCGAACTCAGTATCGAATAGTACGTCATGGAAGAATAGATTCGGTTTCCCCTGTGCTTGACCTGGATCCACCGCTCCTTCGGCGACTGCGTGAGAAAGTTTTAGCATGTTGTCAATTCCAGGGTTTCCAGGGAACGCTTGGTACCGCACGCCTTGAACGTGGCGCACACATAGGGAGTTGAGGTTGATACGAGTCCAGTAGAACCATTCTGAATTATCGATATCGAGCATCGCCCTCCATACAGCAATGCGCCACCTTAATGACAAGACCCCTTTTTGATTAGTTGCAACTTCGATTTTCCCGGCATTCAGCTGCCTGTTAATTTCTTCGACGTCGAGCATTTACGTTCCCCTCTGGGGTGCATTCAGTTCCGGTACTTGCCAGGTATTGGCGATCCTGACGGAAATTCTTGACCACCAGATATTTGCATTAAGCCGTCTGGAATAAAAATCCAAGTTCCATCGGGATTGGTGACACGCTAGGTTTCATCTATATATTGCGAGTAACTTCGAAACCATCCCGGAGGGTCTTCACATAATGTTCCGGAGACGCCTATCCTAGACTCACGAGCAATAAGCGCTTTTGACGCTCTGAACGGGAACTCAAATCCCATCCTTGAATTCCGTAAATCCTACATCGCATCGAACTACGAAGATACCCACATCTTCGACAATTCTTAACACTTCACGATCGACAGATGGATGGAATCCGCTATGCTTGTTGGATGACCATCCGCTAAGCGTTTATTCATGACCTGAAGGCACCTTCTCATCCCTGTATTGTTTTCTAGCATTGATAGCTTTAGCGGTGCACGAAGCTCGTGCTTGTGCGACTTGTGATTCCTCAATGTATCTCAACTCTTGTTGCCCGACGGCGCGTGCGGCCTTGGCGGCGCCGCGAGCCCTCACCAATGACCGATCGTCACCACTGGTCGAGGACGGTGGGATAGGTGTCGGGGGTGCCGAAGGTGAAGATGGCACCATTGCTCACGGGAACGGTTCTGGTGGCCAGCTGGGAGGCGCGCTGATAGTGAGGCGAGTCGGAGGCGAAGAACATCTTCCAACCAGGCAGGTACCAGTAGGGCTCCGGGGCGGGGTTAAGCGGATGGTCGTTGCGGGTCAGCGCTCCAACGGTGTTGGGGGCGAAGACACTGACAGTGGTGCACATGAGGGCATCAGCCAGGTCCTCGCTGGCATCCAGGGCAGCCCCAAGCGCCTCCCCGATCATCAGGATGATTCCTGCGCTACCCAGCGTGGGTTTGTTGAAGCTCAGGGAAAGCCTGTTGCCCTGGTCGATCTGTCCACAGAAGGCCGGAGCGAGACCGAAGTCGGGATCGTCGGAGAGGGCCTGAACGCCGCGGATCAACTGGAGGAGGTAGTCCTGGGTGATGGGCGGGGACTGCTCGGCCTCCTCGCGACTGCCCGCCGTAGGGCGCCACAAGTCCAGGGACGGATGCAAGGGTCTGACCCGCTGGATCCACTCCCACACCCGATGCCCCTCCGAGACCGGGTCACCAAGAGCCCGCCGTTTGAAGCTAAGGTCCCATCTCATAATTTCTTCCCTCTCCAGTGGATGATGTTTGTAGTTCACGTGATGAAGTTGTTTCACTTAGGTGGCGTGTAGAAAAGCTCGATCTCGGCTGGGAACTCGTTATCCACCTGTCGGTCCCAGAGTTCGTCGAATGTGTCTTTCTCGGCGATGTGCCATTGGATGGGGGTGTCGGTGCCGGTGGCTCGCACGGCCTCGACCTGCTCCTTCGCGACCTGGATGAGTCCTTTCTTGACGCATTTCACCTCCCCTGTCACGAGGTCGATCTTGTAAGTGCTCTTTGGCTCTTCTGACCAGGTGCCTTTGATGGGGCCGGCGTAGCCGGGGCCTTTGGCGTCAACGAGGGCGAAGCCGTCGTAACAGTCGAACTCCTTGCCGTTAACATAGTAGGAGTGCTCGATGGGGACCCTGGTGACTTGCTCCTCATAGGCCTGCGAGCGTGGTGACCCGTAGTTTTTCCCCTCACCCCACAGACCAGGACCACCGTCAGAGTGGGCGGGCCTGGGCGTACGCAGCCCGGGATAGTGGATACCGGCACGAGGGTTGAGGCCTCTTGGAGCCTTGGCGCGAGCGAAAGGCTTGGCACGTTTGGCGGCCCGCCCAGCCTTGGCGGCGCCGCGGGCCGCGGCCCCGGCGGCCTTGCCTCCGGGGACGAACGCGGCGGCGGCCAGGGCGGCATCGGCGGCCATCTCAAGATCACTGTGAGTAGCCAGGTACCGACCCGTAGCACCCCAGGGGTCACGCATGAAGCCCGCGGTAGGACGGGCGGCGTCCATGACAGTGGCGATACCCAGCCCGACCCCCAGCCCCAGGCCCAGGGTCCCCCCGGAAAGGACAACAGCAGCAGTACCGATGAGAGCCAAAGCGGCTTTCTCAACCGGTCCCATTGACTCCCACAACGCCCCCAACAGCTCCAGAATCCCCGCGAACCAGCCCATGGGGAGCAAGCCGCTCAGACGCTGGTCGAGCTCGGCCACCAGCGGGGGCACCACCGACAACGCCACCCAGGCGCCAGCGACTACCAGCCCGACACCCAGCACCGATGCCACCCAGCGCCCACCACCGGCATCAAGCACCTCACGCGCCGCCAGGTCCCGAGCCACCCGGTGGCGCACCAACTCACGGAAGAAGACACCGGGCCGACGCGCCGCCACCGCCCCTGCCAGGGCGGCCCCGAGCCGCCGGACCCCAGTACCAGCGGCGGTCACCAGGCCGACGACGTCGCCACCCCACCTGCCCACAGCCCCAACGGGCAGCCCCCGCCCAGCACCCGGGCTCTGCGACCTCCGCACCCCACCACCGTCCGGATCCTCAATCGCCGGCGCCTGGCGGCCCAGGCGCATCACCCGCTCATCGAGGACCATCGCGACCACCAGCACCACCAGGAGCATCCAGCCCCGACCGTGCCCGGACCCGGCCAGGGTGCTCGTGACCCCGACGACCGGCCAGGGTGGTTCACCGTTGGTACTCCCCCAGGCCTTGACCACAGGCGCCACCCCGGGCAGCCAACCACCGGCGGTGGACACAGCATTCGACGCCATGTGGTCGACCACCGCCACCCACAACACCCCTACAGGCAGCACCACGCCCCCACAGCGCAGCACGACCCCGATAGCGGGGTGATGGTGCCCGGCACGCCACCACAGGTGCCGCCCCAGCCCGATACTCACCGCCACCAGACCAGTGACAATGGCGTGCCCCGCGAAGGCCACCGGACCGGGGAAGGCGTCGGACAACGGCCACACACCGAAGGTAGGAACATGCAGGCACTCGATGACTCCCTCAGGGTCCTGGGGACACATGGCCCGCTGCAGCTGTACCGCCGGGACGTCCCCGGCGATATACACCAGGCGCCGGGCAGTCTCCTCCACCGCCATGAAACCCGCCCCACACGCCACCCCCAGCACGAGCCAGTCTTGAACGAGCAACCGACGCACCCGCCCCGGAGCGACAACCGCCAGCAGACACACCGGGGCGAGCTTGCCCAGTTCCTCAACGACACCGGCGATCACCACCTGCGAGGCCGGCTGCCCCACCCCGACCCCCGCCACGGCGGCGACCTGGAAGGAGAACCACCCAGTCGCCCCCGCCCACAGCATGGACAAGGACAACACGCCCGAGACCAGCCCCCACGACACCGTCCTGGACCTCGCCAACCAGAAGCAGACCGCCACGATCCACAGGCAGCCCATCCAGGCCCCCAGCACCGCTCTGGCCACCGGGGAGACCACCACAGCAACCCCCACCACCAGCAGACTCGCCCAGGTCAGCACCATCCGGATCCTCATCAGGACACGGAAGGCAGGGGTCCTCACCAGACGGCCGCCCAGCCGCTCCCACCACTCCAGGTTCACCGACGCCCCGTCAGGGTTGAGCGGCGGTCCCATCGTCTTGGGAGCCTCCGGTGCTCTCGACGGCGCCTGTGCCATGGCGACAGGCACCGGCGACGTCGTCGCAGCCTGTCCAGGCATCAGCCCGTACTGTCCCGGGGGCGCAGAGGCGGTCGGCACCCCAGCCGATGGAGCGGCCGCCGGGGCACTGCTCGACGCCGCTACCCGTCCATAGCCCGTCGCCGTCACCGGCCCGGTCGAGTGGGCGGAGTCCGAGTAGGCGCCGCTGGGGCCCGGCATGCCCCCGTAGGACAAGGCCGAGGCAGTCGGGTCGCCGGCGCCCGCCTGCGTCTGGCTGGCCGGCGGGCCCTCGGAGGGCATGACCCCATACGACCCACCCGGCACATATCCGTAGCCCTGCCTCGACTGGCCGGCCGGCTGTCCCGGGGCGGTAGACCTCGGCTGGTCTTCGGGCAGGCGTCTCCCCGAGTCGGGCCGGCTCATCGCATCCGGCACCACCCACCCGGGCCGGTCCGGTCCGGGCGGACCCACAGCCGAGTGCCTGCCCCGCCCGGGCCGCTCCTCCGGGGCCGCATGTCTGCCCCGGACAGGTCTCTCCGACGAGGACCCAGCAACCGAATCCGGCACACCGCTGTCACCGCTCAACGTCCACGCCCTTTCTCACACCCCCCCACAGCATCCCACGCCGACACCGTTTTGTTACCCCAAACGAAGAACAAACAGCTCTTCGTATTCAAGGCTGCGGCAGGCGGGACTCACCGTCCCCGCACGCGTCGATGGCACCCGCCGGCGGCAGAATGTCCCCGACGGCGCAGAACGTCCCCTTGTCCCCGCCCCGACCAGCAGCGAACTACTCTCCCGAACCCCGCCCCCGAACACCGGCGCGCCATCCCCTCGACACCGGAATATCAACGAAAACTAATCGTCCCACTCACAACCCAGTGAGGCGTCAGGAGCCTGCTTCGAGGCCGAGAAGTTCCTGATAGGCCGACTCAAGAGTAGTCAAGCCCTGCGAGAACCCGATGCAGTTCTCTCCCTTGAGAATATGCATGTAGTTCCCGTACCCGCCCCCACTGGGCACGATAATGAAGGCACGCTTGTAGGGAGCGACTTTCCAGTCCTCCGGAAAGATTCTCGCTGATGCGTCAATGGTCTGCGAGTACCACGTCGCAAAGGCGTCGAGAACTTTTTCTTCAGTTTCCTTGTCCATACCTCATCCTATATCGGATCTCGCAGCTGGCACCACTTTGCCATCGTAGGCCCTTCAAGTACAAGGCCGGAGTGGGCCGGTCTAACCGGCACGCCTGGGCCGATGGTGTGCGATGGTCTCGCACGCCTCATCGAGCCGGGCATTTTTCGCGTAGCCCTACGGAATTTCTGTGGGGCTACGCGAAAAATGCCCGGCTCGACGACGAGCGGCGGCACTGCCGGCGCGAGGGGCCGTCACTCCGCGGGCGGCTCGATGACGAACGGCGCCTCGCCGGGCGCGCGGACCTCGGCGCGGGGTGCCGGCTCCAGACTGAGACTCACGTGCAGTCGCTGCCCCTCCTCGCCGACGGCGTCGTAGGCGATCCGCGGGTTGTCCAGCTCGGTGACCTCGCTGCGGGCGCGCACGAGCCAGGGGTGTCGGCGCCGCAGCCCGATGAGGTCCTGGTGGAGGCGCAGCATCCAGGCACCCTGCGGGGCGAGCTCGGACGGCGTGGCCGGCAGGGCGGGGCGGACCTCATCATCGCCGCCGAGGGTCTCCGTCTTCACCCCACGGAAGGCCTGTTCGTCCCCGTAGTAGATGCTGGGCACGCCGCCCACGGTCATGAGCAGGACGACGGCGAGCGCGGCCTTACCGGCCCCGACTTTGCTGGCGATGCGGGTGACGTCGTGGTTGCCGACGAAGGTGGCCGGGGTGAAGTGCTCCAGTATCTCGTTGTGGCGCTTGAGGCACCAGTCGAGCTCGTAGAAGTTGATGTCGACCAGGGAGCTCCAGGCGGCCTTCCACAGCTCGTACTGGGTGACGGCATCCACGGTGGAGGCCCGCACGAATCCGGCGTAGTCGCCGTGGATGACCTCGCCCATGAACCAGGCGTCGGGGTGGCGCTCCCGCACGGCCGGCAGGACGCTCGCCCAGAAGGCCGGGGCGATGCCGTAGGCGGCGTCCAGGCGCCAGGCGCTGGCCCCGCGGTCGAGCCAGTGGGTGAGCACCCGCACGGCCAGGTCGCGCACCTCCGGCGAGCCGTGGTTGAGGGCGGGCAGGGACTCGTGCCCCTCGAAGGTGGCGTAGCCGGGGCCGCCGGGTGTGTCATTGAAGCGGAAGAGTCTGCGCTCGTCCCCTCCGGCGCGGGCGGCCCGGAACAGGGGGTGCTCGGTGCCGACGTGCCCGAGGACGCCGTCGAGCATGAGGGCCAGGCCCCGGGCGCGGCAGGCCTCGGCGAGGCGGTCGAAGGCGGCGTCATCGCCCAGGCGGGGGTCGATGCGCAGGTGGTCGGTGGTGTCGTAGCCGTGGGTGGACGAGGCGAAGATGGGGCCGAGCGACAGGCCGTTGGCGCCGAGCTGGACCGCGTAGTCGAGCCAGGGCTCCAGGCGGTCCAGGCGGGCGGGGGCACCGGGCTCGGTCAGGGGAGTATCAGGCAGGGGGCGGATGGGGGCGCCGGTGGCACCGAGGGGGTAGACCTGCCACCAGATGGCGTGGTCGATCCAGGAGGGGGTTGCGGGACGGCTTATTCCAGACGACTCACTAGTCATGCCTCCAAGGGTGCCGTCGCGCCCGATAGCATGTCAAGGTGCCGTCCCGTACCGATAAGCGCCCCCGTTTGCGCATGGATCCTGCCGAGCGTCGCGAGCTGATCCTGTCCGCGGCGAGGCGGGCGTTCGCGAGCCGCCCGTACGAGGAGGTCTCGCTGGCCGATGTCGCCCAGGAGGCTCAGGCCTCCGAGGCGCTGGTGCACAAGTACTTCGCGGGAAAGGCCGGCCTCTACGCCCAGGTCCTCCGGCACGCCGCTGACGAGCTCGCCGAGCGCACCCGGCGGGCCGACGACGCCCTGCCGGAGGGGTCGTCGGCCCGTGACCGGGTGCGGACCTCGGTGCTGACCTATTTGGACTTCATCGCCGAGCGCTCCCCCGGCTGGGTGACCTACCAGGTGCTGGCCGGGCACGACCCGGGCGATGAGGCGGCCCGGGTGAGACGAGAGGCGCGGGAGGCGGCAGTGGCGGCACTGGCGGAGGTGGTCGGCGGCAGCCGGGGCCACCGCGACGACTTCGCCCTGTGGGGCTACCTCGGCTTCCTCGACGACGCCTGCCTGCGCTGGGTGCGCGCAGGCTGCCCCGACGACCAGCGCCACAGCCTCATCGACGCGACCCTGGGCTGCCTGGAAGGAGCCCTGGGCGACTGGAGGAGATAAGGGCGGGCAGCTCGCGATCGATCATCCGGGAATGTACGCATCCTGAATGGACCAGTCGATGTCGTGCGAGGCGTTTTGTTTGATCAAGCTGGAATTGAGATTCGCGGTCGACTGCCCTGGGATGACCTGACTGGCTCCACTATAGTTGGAGTTGTAGTAGACGGTCATGTTACGGTGCATACGGTTCCACACGGACGCCGCGTTGTTCTTCACGCACTCACCCTGGCCGGCACCTTCACCCTTGAACTCGAAGCAACTGGGTTGATACGCCCCGTAATCCTTAGGGCTCCCCCTGAAGTCAGACACCGACCCTTGAAGGTCACTGCCGTAGTAGAGGCATACTTCTCCCTCATCACAGACACCATTTCGCTCCAGAGCAGGGTTGTATGAGCAGGCCTCGTCAGGTTCACCCCAGCACATCAGATCATTCCAGTCGAGCGGAACGGCGGAGGCTGGAGTACTCAGAGCCCCTAACGCGATAACAAGGATCGATGAAGCCCCAGCGATGCTTTTGAGAAGCTTGACAGCCATGAGAGTAGTCCTTTCCGGGTTGAATCTGATTGGCTCTTGCTGACGAGAGGCGCGAGATTGAGTGAGTGTTTCCAGCACATCACCATCCACACCTTCGCTTCGGTTGCGTCATTCGATGACCGATGCAAAAAGAGTAGGTATCGGTCAGCCGAGTTTTCCAGAGTCAACGTTCCCCCTTGACAACGATATCTCTCGCAATTAGCCTTCCTGCCTTCCGGTTGGGTGGTTGGTCGGCGCAGCCGCCGGCGTTGCGGCGTTGCTTGCGGTGTGGGGGCGTGAAGGCCTGCTGCGTGCCGCGGGGTCCGTCAGGACCACGGTCGAGCCATGTGGGCAAAGAGCGGATGGCGAGGTCCTTTGTGAACGTCGCCGCTGTTCACCGCACGAGCGCGTCGATAGGGGCGGTGTCAGCTCCGATTGCCACCGGGCGCTGACTCTGACACGCCGACGGTAGGACAGCAGGCCTTGACGCCTAAGTTCCGAGGTGTGCGGCTGACGATTCGCCGAGCGCACCCGTCGGGCCGACCTGCCCCTGACGCCTTAGCCTCGATCTTTCGTCGTCTGGTTGAGTGGGTTTGGGTGGCGTCGTTGCCGGTGTCGTGGGGTTGATTATGCCGGTTGGGTGTGGCGGTCTGCCGCGTGTCGCCTCGCGGTGGTCGGGCCTTTCCAGGGGCCAGGGGGGGTGTTCCTTCAGGATCGTGGCGGGCAGGAGATGAGTTCCGCGTGTCTACGGGACGGGGAGTGCCTGGAGGTACCCGAGCCCGGCAAGCAGGAGGTCGATCCAGAGGGCCTCGGCCAGGAGCTCGGCCTCCTGCTGCGGCGGGCGTGGCGGGCGATGACGGCGGGGATGGCCATCAGCCGCAACCGGATCGTCCGGGGCTCCCAGGCGCGGGCGGGGGCGTCGGCCAGGGCGAGCAGCTGGGAGAAGGCCAGCAGGCCTGCGGGCCAGGGCCACGATCAGGCACCAGATACGGTTCTGAGCGAGCCCCTGCAAGGGGAAGCGGTCAAGCCCGGTGTCTTTCGCGCAGCGGATGCGGTCCTCGCAGCGGGCCCGTAGCCGGTGGCGGACCTCGAGGTCGGCGAGCTGGCCCACTTTTGTGTTGGTGGCGAAGGCGGTCAGTCGGTAGCCGCCCACGTCCTCGAAGCGCAGCTGGGCGCCCTGGTGGGGTAGCTCGCGGCGCATGATCACCCGCATCCCCTTGGGCCAGGCGGTCAGGTCCAGCAGGTCGGCGGGTCTCAGCGACGTCCGCACCCTGCCTGGGCTCACCGTCGGTGTTGTACGCGGGGGTCCAGGCGGCCTCGGGGATGGTGTCGTAGATCTGCGGCGTGTGGTCCGGCAGGGTGAACCCCACGCTGTAGGACACCCGCCGGCGGGTGAGGAGCTCGATGGTCTCCTTCGTTCCTCCGGCCCCGTCAACTCGCACCAGGACCCGCCGCCCGGGCCGGGGCCCCAATCCGGCCTGGTCCAGGGCTCGGCGGATGATCTCGACGTGGTCGGCGGCGGTGTTCGCCCCGGCGTTACCGGGCCGCAGCATGATCACCGCGCACTCACCGGCCCCTTGGCCGGTGCCGTAGTCGAACCATGCGGTCAGGGGGTGGTAGCCGAACCCCTTCTTGAAGGTCGGGGCCGCACCCTCCTTTCTCTGAATGCACATTAACCAAGGTGGCGTCGACGTCGATCACCAACGGACGCTCAGCGCTGATTCCAGCCGTTGGTGAGTGCTCGCCGGCCAGGTCCCACACCCGCTGTCTCACTGTCCTGCGGGCCCGGTTGACGGCGGCCTCGACAGCCTCGACGTGGTCGGCCAGGGTCCCCACCAGCCGACAGACTGTGGGGTCGGAGGCCACCGGCCCGAAGACCTCCCCCTGGCATCGCAGCAGGGCCACATCCGACAGGCACCGGCCGCCCAGGGCCACGCACACCGCCAGGTCCGCCATGATCTTGCCCGGGTCGTGCACCGCCCAGGGCCCCGCCACGACGACAGAGCCTTCGACAGCGAGGCGTCCAGGCTCGTGACCCGGATGGTTTCGGTCAGCAGCCTCGCCCCGGCCAACCCCACCGCAGGAACATCCCCCGACTCCACACCCACAGCCGGATACAACCCGCTATTCTTCACCACGAAGGTGTCCTTCCTCCTGGAGTTCTCAGATCTCAGCAACACGCATTATTCCAGGCGAAACGACACCTTCACCCCGTCCTCAACACCCCAACAATGAAAACTTGAGACTAGGGGTGGAGGCGGGGCAGGCTCTTGCGTCGGAGTCGACCATCCGCCGAGTCCTGCAGGACCTGGACCCCACAAACCTCAATAGTCTCCTGAGGTCATGGTTGTGCACACGCACCGGCACCATCAACGGTCGCAAAGTGATCGCGGCGCATCGGCAAGACCATGCGTGGGGCCCGCACCAGCAAGGACCCGGCGCCTCATCTCCTGGCCGCTTTGGACCAGGCCACCGGCGCCGTGCTGACCCAGCAGCGAGTGGCCGGCAAGTCCAACCAGAGGTCCCGGCCCTGAGGGACTTGCTTGAGCCCCCAGGCCTGGACGGGGTGGTGATCACCGCCGATGCGATGCACACCCAGACAGGCACAGCCCAGTGGATCACCCGGCGTGGTGGTCACTACCTTCTCACGCCTCTGGGCAACCAGAAGACCCTTCGCAAGACGCTCAAGGCGCTGCCCTGGAAGAGTGTCCCGTCCGTCTCGAGCGTCGACACCGGCCACGGTCGGCGGGTGCGGCGTACTGCCAAGGCGATTGAGGCTCCCGTCTGGGTGGACTTCCCCGCCGCTGCCCAGGTGGTCCAGGTCCGACGCACCAGGACCATCAAGAGCAGGAAGCATGTTGAGGTGGTCTACCTGATTTGCTCCCTCCCTATGACCGATGCCCAGCCCGAGGTCGTCGCGGCCTGGATCCAAGGGCACTGGGGAATCGAGAACCGACTTCACTGGGTCAGGGACGTGGTCCTCGACGAGGACCGCCACCAGCTACGCACCCGCAACGGCCCACAGGTCATGGCCACCCTACGCAACCTGGCCACCCGGCCTCATCCGCCTAGCCCACGACCCCAGAACCGCTATCGCCAGCACCGCCAGACCCCTGTCACGACAACCCAAACAAGCCATCAAAATACTCACCCAACCAACCACCTAAACCAACTTTCTTTGCCGACCCCCTACCCATTGTCCCAGCGAGATACTAAACCCGATCAGGCCGGCTCAGGCTCCATCACCCACCGGCGTTGCGGACCTCCCGGCCCGCCCCAATTCCGTCATTAACCCCGTCTGAATAAGTGCCGTCCGTTTGGATATCATCCATCGCAGGGTCGTCGACATTTTTATTGACTGAGCCTATCCAGTCGTTGATTTTATCTGTCGACGCTTTGGAAAAATCAACTCTATAACGCTTCCCATCACTTCCTACAATTTTTCCATTCTCATCTTCAACCTTCCAATCTGGATCAAATTTAGATAGGTTAAAACTGTCAGGATTCAACAGCCCAGCATTAGCAGTGTTCTGCACTGCCCCAATTCGCAAACTCTGCGACGATATAGTGGTCTGATACTTGGCCTTCTTCTCATCCTCACCAGAGATAGCGCCCTCCACCACCGGTTTAATAAGAGTTGTAACTACAGGAGTAGCAACCTTCGCCGCCGTCGTCCCCATTACAGTCCCAACTGGGCCACCTGCGGAAGTCAATCCCGCGGTAGCCACAGTGAAAAAAAGACTCGTGGCGTTGCTTGAGATACTAGACTTTGCCTTATTTCGAGCATCTATATCACTATTGATTTTATCCACTTTCTGCTCAGATATCCCAACTAAGCGACCAACAGCCTTCTCTCCATACCTATATACTGATTTTATCCCATCGACTTGACGCTCCTTGTCTCCTTCACGGGCAGAGGCGAGCTCCTGAGAACTATCGTTGGCATAGGCACCAATACCTGCAGTGATTGTCGCCACAGCATCTCTGTCATCTGCCACTCTATAGGCAAGTACATCAAAATCTCCTGGTATTATTGTACCTGGGTTATTCGGGTCCTCTTTACGGACCTCAACTCCAGGTAGTTCCTTCTCGGTCCTCATGTCCATTGCAGAACCGCCATTACCCCAAACCGAAGCCAACTCGGGCCCACAGTTCGCTAGTAACATGCCCACCCGAGCCTTGGTGTCAGGCCTATAGTAGAGTTCCTGCTTACCTTCAGAACTCATCGTCGAACCAACTCGCAAGGAATGAATCGCATTACCCGTCAAGGCGTCCGCCCGGGCACGCTCTTCATCAGATGAATCTGGACCCCGCTTGGAGGAGGCTGCCGCCAGAGCAGCTGTATACCCTGAGAAACCATCATGTTCCCACTCCCTCTTAGACAGTTTCTCAAATCTATCAGGATTACTTCCGTCAGAAGGCGACAAAAATTCAAGCGCTGCATCAGGGTTGTTCCCCATGGCATCAAGTACTCCCGATAGTGGATCATATGACCACTGATCTGTCGTCCATCCCCCAAGATAATTTCTTTGAGACTCAGTTGCGGGATTCGCATAGTACTTACGAATTTCATCCCATGGCAACTCCTCTAAATTGTCCCCCATCGACACAAGGAAATCTTTCCCAAACTTCAGATCATTAACATGATCCCCATTCGAGTCATGCCCCCCAAGCATGGCGTTAAGATACCGCATATATCGCCAGTTTTCCTTACCTTCCTCTGGTGCTACAGAGGATGTAATCGCTTGAGACATTTTCTCGCTCTTGTCTTTATCCCACGTCTGCGATGCAGTCGCCAGAACGCTACCGAACAGTTGAGAGAAGCGCTTTTCTACATCCAAATAACTTTCTTTACTTGAATCATACGACATGTAGTTACCCACACCCGCGGGTAACCTAGCGAAATTTTTCGGGCCGACCTTATCGACAACCGAATTGGCGTACGTCGAATCACTCTGATTGGCCTTCATCGACTCAACAACTTCATCATATGTTCTCCCACTGGGAGTTTTTCCACCGGGAGCCGGATGTGTTAAATCATTAGCATCCGTGGCGCCCTGAGCCCATTTTTGGAACTTGTCAGTGGTCTCCAAACCGGCGGAGTCGTCAGGGACTTCAATGCTAATCCCCCCTTCTAAATCATGAGACGCCACGCCATTACTGTTGAGATTCACCATCGTCGTTTTGCATCTTCTCAACTCTTCCGCATGCGACTTTATTTCATTAGCAGCCTTGACGACCGCCGATTCGAGGCTTCCAAGGCTTTCTCCAGTCTTTATCGGGTCATTAAGATACATGCAATGGACAGTAGCCTGCGCCTCTATTGCGGACTGAGCATACTCCTCGAGTTCAGCGATTCTCTTTTCAAGATTCTCGGGATTCATATAAACGTTTACCATGACCTATCTCCTCTCACATCGGCTTCCATGTTGCATCGGGATCGTCCGCCCGAACCTTAGCCCTGTCATTCGCGTAAATGTTGCTGATCTCCGAATCGATAGTGCTCAGAAGACTCGACCCGGCAGCACTCACAGCATTCACATTGCTTTTCACAATATCATTGTGAGAGTCCGCCAACTTGCACGTCCACGTGTCAGGGGCATTCACCCACCCGTTAGACGACTGAAACTGTCGCACTGAGACCCCTTCCACGTGACACAGTCCGTCATCCACGATCCCATTGTCAGCGAACGCCCCCTTAGCGATTCCCTGAAGCCTTTCCAAGAACTGCAACCTAAGGTTCGGAGAATCCTTTTTATCCTGATCATCCTTAGGCACTTCTTCGCCAGTCATCTCATCTCCTCACTACACGTTTTTTACTTCCATTGACCATTGCACATCAACATCTCTTCAGACCGACTCCTGTCTTTTCCTCCTTCAATCGACCTTCGGCACCTGCACCCAGGACCAGCCGCCCGTCGTCACCATGACGCCCCGTCCCTTGGGGACCGGGCCTCCGATGGAGCGCGGCAGCCTCGCGGACAGGTGCGCCCCGTCCTCGGAGGACCTGGGCGCCAGGACCAGACCCGTGCGGGTCTTACGCACCTGGGCCACCACACCCCGGTACATGCCCGACACCTCATCGATACCGCACCCCACCAGGACACCGCCATTTGCGTCCCGGCACGTCCTCAAATGCTCCTCAATCACGGGCCCGAGCGCATGATCGCCCCCCATAATCTCGAAGTCGTCAACAACAATGAGCGTGTTCTCAGGCTCCTCCTGCAAGAGGGCCTTGAGGTCATCGGGCTTGGACTCCAGGCCCAGCCGTCCCAGAACCCCGTCACATCCCTCCAGGG
>ERZ773075.782-NODE-782-length-20877-cov-47.928_pt1 | contig 20877 bp, 19 predicted proteins | sample MGYA00580614_ERZ773075 | MGnify/ENA primary metagenome ERZ773075 (study PRJEB29015, sample SAMEA2738021) | human oral metagenome | biome: human oral; feature: human-associated habitat; material: dental | place: China | collected 2043 ... | reverse complement strand
GCCAGGAGTACTACCTCAAGGCCATGAACTGCCCGATGCACAACCTCATCTTCCGTTCCCGGGGGCGCTCCTACCGCGAGTTGCCGCTGCGCTTCTTCGAGATGGGTCATGACTACCGCTACGAGAAGTCCGGTGTTGTCCACGGGCTCACCCGCATGCGCGGCTTCACCCAGGATGACTCGCACACCTACTGCACGCCTGAGCAGGCCGGTGAGGAGATCCGCTCCCAGATCGACTTCTTCCTGTCCATCCTCAAGGCCTTCGGGCTGACCGACTTCTACCTCGAGCTGTCCACCCGCGACGAGGACGGCGCCAAGAAGGACAAGTTCATCGGCTCCGACGCCGACTGGGCCGCCGCCACGCAGGCCCTTCAGGACGCCTGCGACGCCTCCGGGCTCGAGGTCGTCCCGGACCCCGGTGGTGCGGCCTTCTACGGTCCCAAGGTCTCGGTGCAGGTCAAGGACGCCATCGGCCGCACCTGGCAGATGTCCACCATCCAGTACGACTTCAACCAGCCCGAGCGCTTCGACCTGGAGTACACGGCTGCCGATGGCACCCACCAGCGTCCCATCATGATCCACTCCGCCAAGCTGGGCAGCGTCGAGCGTTTCATCGGGGTACTCACCGAGCACTACGCGGGTGCCTTCCCCGCCTGGCTCTCCCCGGTGCAGGTCCGTCTCGTTCCTGTGGCAGAGGCCTTCGACGTTTACGTCGACGAGGTCGCCGCTCAGTTGCGCTCCCGGGGGGTGCGCGTCGAGACGGACCACTCCGACGACCGCTTCGGTAAGAAGATCCGTAACGCCTCCAAGGACAAGATCCCCTTCATACTCATCGCCGGAGGAGAGGACGCCGAGGCCGGTGCCGTCTCTTTCCGGTTCCGCGACGGCGAGCAGACCAACGGTGTTCCCGTCGAGGAGGCCGTGGACCACATCGCCAGCGTCATCGATGCCCGTATCAACGATCCTGCGGGGGAGAAGCTGCACAGTGACTGATGAAGTGACAGACGAACCGACTCATCGGGCGAATGATGCGGTGGGCGGCGGTTCACCTGCCGGAGATGACATTGATGCGGAGGCCCCCTTCTACCACGAGGGCGCCCCGCAGGCTTTCCAACGCCTGTGGACCCCGCACCGAATGGTTTACATCGGGGGGCAGAACAAGCCCGCGGATGACACTCCCGCCCGATGTCCCTTCTGCGCAGGACCGGGTCGAGGCGATGAGGAGTCGCTCATCGTCCATCGGGGGCGGGTCAGCTACGTCATCATGAACCTCTATCCCTACAACACCGGTCACTTGCTCGTGTGTCCCTACCGGCACATCTCCGACTGGACCGAGGCCACCGAGGCCGAGCGGGTGGAGATCGGCGAGCTGACCGCCACGGCTATGAGCGTTGTGCGCTCGGTGAGCCATCCTCACGGCTTCAACCTGGGCATGAACCAGGGGGAAGTCGCCGGCGCGGGGATTGCCGCTCACCTGCACCAGCACATCGTGCCACGCTGGAAGGGGGACGCTAACTTCATGCCTATCGTCGGACGGACCAAGCCTGTGCCCCAGCTCCTCGGTGAGCAGCGAAACATGCTCGCCTCCGCCTGGGCAGCCCGTGCTCGGGCGGCTGGGCACTGATAGCCCTGATCCACCTTGAGGATCACAGTCGTACTCATTGCCCCCAGTCATCCGTCCCTCTGATTCTTCCACCTGAGACCTAAGGACCCTATGCTCGGCAACCATGGTCGCGGTCTGACAAAGGCCCTGTTCACCCGCCCCGCCCTCGTTCTAGGGCGGCTCGGGGTAACTCCCAACATGCTCACCGTTGCCGGGACGGTCCTGTCGGTGACGGCAGCAGTTGCCCTGCTGCCCCGAGGATATTTCGTGGCCGGTCCCCTCGTCCTACTCCTGGCGCTGGTGGTCGACTCCTTCGACGGCATTCTGGCTCGGGCTACTGGTAGGAGTTCGGTCTTCGGAGCCTTTTTGGATTCCACAATGGACCGCCTGGCCGACGGTGCTGTTCTAGGGTCCCTAGCAGCCTGGGCCGCACTGACCATTCCTATCGGTACGCTTCGCACCGTGACGGTCGTCGCCGCCCTGACGGCTATCGTCCTGGCGGCAACGGTTCCCTACGCGCGGGCGCGGGCGGAGTCCATCGGTGCCACCGCTAAGACGGGGATCGCTGAGCGTGCCGACCGGCTCGTCGTCGCACTCGGCGCCACCTTTATCGTGGGACTGGGGGCACCTCAGTGGGTACTCACCATTGCGCTCATCTATGTGGCGATCGCCTCGTTCATCACTGTGGTTCAGCGTGTGTGGACTGTCTATGCGCAGACCCGCAGAACGGGAGAATCCTCATGAAGCTGCGCCTGCCAGGGATTTCCGACGCCTACCGTCTGGCCTGGCGCAGTGCTCGCCATCTGCCGGTCTCCCTGGGATACAGCCTGGCTCACGCCGTCGCGGACATAGTGTGGGTCTGGTACTGCCTGAGGCCCATCACTGCCGTGGAACAGCTCGAACGTAACTTCTCGCGCCTCCTTCCGCCAGGTATACCGCCGCGCGTACTGCGTCTAATCACGCGAGCAGGATTGCGTTCCTACACGCGTTACTTCTATGAGGTCTTCGCCCTGCCCGGAATCACGCCGGAGCAGGTTCTCGCTCGTGTGCGCGCCGACGTCGATCCGCAGCTGCATGAGGACGTACGTCAAGGAAACGTCATCATTGCGCTGCCGCACATGGGTAACTGGGACCTCATCGGGGCCTGGGCCTGCAGTGAGCTCGCCACTGTTCTAACCGTTGTTGAGCGTCTCAAGCCTGACGACCTCTTCGAGCAGTTCCTCACCTTTCGGGAGAGGATGGGCTTGCGCATCATCGATCAGGCTCACGGGGAGAAGGTTTTCGACCGCCTGCTGGAGGCGGCGAGCCAGGGACACTACATCATCGCCTTTTTGGCCGATCGGGATCTGTCCTCGGCCGGTATCATCGCCCAGCTGGGTGGTGCCAGTGCCCGTGTGGCGGCCGGCCCCGCCGCGATCGCCCAGCGTTTGGGCTATCCCTTGTACGCTGCGGCGATCCACTATGAGCGACTGACCGGTGAACGACGCCGTCGAGCAGGATCGCCGTGGGGGCTCGTCCTGACCGCCCGTAGGGTCCCGGCACCGCGGGGACTGGAGGGCCGGGAGCAGGTTGTGGCGCACACTCGCGCATGGGTCGCCGAGCTGGATCCGTTAATCGTCGAGCATGCTGAGGACTGGCACATGCTGCAGCCCGTCTTTTACGCCGACCTGGACCAGAAGCGCATTGCCGGTGGTCATGTCCGCGAACGGGATGAAGAGGTCTTGTCATGAGGATCGGTCTTGTCTGCCCCTACTCCTTCGACGCGCATGGAGGCGTTCAGGCGCACGTCATGGACCTTGCCGGCGAGCTTCTCCGGCGCGGCCACGAGGTTCAGGTTCTCGCACCGGCCTCCCCGGGTACAGTCCTGCCCGACTGGGTCACCAGTGCCGGGGACTCCATTGCCATCCCCTATAACGGCTCGGTGGCGCGGCTGAACTTCGGCGCGCTCGTGGCCAGGCGGGCCCGGCGTTGGCTGGAGGCCGGAGACTTCGACATTCTGCACATCCACGAGCCCATCGCACCCAACGTCGGGATGCTGACCCTCCAGGCCGCCTCCGCCCCGGTCGTGGGCACCTTCCACGCAGCCATGGACCGCTCGCGCGCCCGCGAGCTGCTGAGCCCGGTGACGGTGCCGCTCATGGAGAAGCTCTCGGCCCGCATCGCCGTCTCGGAGGAGGCCCGCCGTACCGTTATCCAGTATCATGGCGGCGACGCCGTCGTCATCCCCAACGGGATCAACGTTGCTCCTTTTGCCTGCGCGCCCAAGGACGACCCCCGCTTCCGGGGGACGGACGACGCCCCCACCATCTCCTTTCTGGGGCGCCTCGACGAGCCCCGCAAGGGGCTGCGGATCCTGGCGGACGCCATCCCGACGGTGCTGAAGACCGTTCGGGGCGCACGTTTCCTCATCGCAGGCCGTGGGCAGGCCCGGGAGATCCGTGCCGAGCTGGCCCGCTTCGGTGACTCGGTGGTCTTCCTGGGGGGAATCAGTGACGAGGACAAGGCCGCCATGCTGGCCTCGGCCACCTGCTATGTCGCCCCGCAGACCGGTGCGGAATCCTTCGGTATTGTCCTGGTGGAGGCCATGGCGGCAGGTACCCGGGTCGTCGCCTCTGACCTCAAGGCCTTCTCCGACGTGCTTGCCGAAGGACTCTACGGGGCGCTGTTCCGCAACGAGGACGGCGATGACCTGGCCCAGGTCATCATCGATACCCTCCAGAACACTCAAGCCGCTCAGGCCCGTCAGCAGGCGGCTTCTAAGATCGTCGGGCGATACGACTGGCCCGCGGTCACCGATGAGGTCCTCGACGTCTACGACATGGCCCTGTCCACAGCTCACACCCGAGTGTCGCCGACACCCGGGTCGCGCACAATGCTGGGCCGCCTGCGCGACTAGCGCTCGATGGACCTGCACCGCCTGTACCGCCACAGACGGCTGGCGAGCACCGGTGAGAAATGACCTAGGAGTGATGAAGGGCGAACAATGACAGCAATGGTAGAAGCAATCGGCCTTCCCACGGGCACGGCTGCGTCCTCCATCGCGGAATTTTTGGCGACATCCACAGCGACTTCCGCGAAGGTCGTGCCTGTGTGGAGCGTCGTCGTCCTGATTGTCGGGCTGGCTGTGGCCATCGGGTGGGCCCTGTACGCAAGGGCTGTGCGGGTGGACCGGCTGCACCGACAGGTGCTGGGATCGCGAGCCACTCTGGAAACTCAGCTCGTACACCGGGCTGAGGCAGCAGCGGACCTTGCCGCCGCCCGGGCTCTGGACTCTGCTTCGCGCTTGCTGCTCAGCCGGGCCGCCCGTGAGGCACTGGACGCTGAAGGTCCCATAGTCGATGACGGCCTGGACCCCTCCTCGCGTCTTGATACCGTTCCGGATTCTGCAGCGAGTCCCACGCCGACCGTCCGCAGCCGGGCTCTGATCGAGTCCGACCTCAGCCGGGTTCTTCGTACGGTGGTCTCCGACTCCGTCCGGCGTGACCTCTCTGAGGACCCGCTGAGCGTGCTCGCGCTGAGCCGTCTGGACCGGGCCTGCTCCCGGCTGGTTCTGGCACGCAGATTCCACAACACTCATGTCAGCGAGGCTCAAGCGCTCAGGGCCCGGCGGCTGGTACGGGTGTTTCACCTGGCCGGGCACGCCCCCATGCCCCAGACCTTTGACGCCGACGACGACACGACCCCCGAGACGCGACCAACCCATGACGACGAGGCGTAACCGAGGTGAACCAATGAGCATGCCCCCGAGCCCCTGGGCGCCCCGCCCCGGATACCGGCGTTCCAGGGCGCTGCCCCGGTCATCCTCCGACCTCGGTCCGCTTCCCGGGGCGGGCCGCTACCATGTGCATGAGAGGCCTCAAACGTCTCGCGCGCCGTCCTCAGATCTCCGCGGCATTCGAGGGGATTCTGTTCGACAAGCCTTCGAGGGGCTCATCCCGCCCAGTATTCTGGCCATGGTCGGAGCGGTTATTTTGACCGCCGTGATCTGTATCTTTTCTATATACACCGTGATCTTTTTTGCTGATCTTGGTAGGGAGTACGGTCCGGTTCTGTTTCCGGCATTTCGTTTGGCTCTCATTCCTTTGATGATGGTGCTCGCGGTTACAATAGCATTTGCTTGTGTGTTCTGGTACGTGCGCTGGGAGCCCAGGCCTCCTGGTTTGTTCGCAGTAGTCACTCTTGCTATGGCGTTCCTTTGGGGTGCGAGCGTCTCCACTCTTTGTTCGATGGTGGTCAATACTGCGGTGGATCGCCTAATTGCTGAGGCTATGGGGGGCGCTGGTGTGGCGAGCGTCATTTCGGCGCCCTTGGTTGAGGAGTTGACCAAGGGACTTGGGGTCCTTTTCGTCTTCCTCATCTGGCGAAAGACCATTAATGGAGCGATTGACGGGGTTGTCTATGCGGCTTGCACAGCCGCGGGCTTCGCTTTTGTTGAAAATATTCTGTACTTTGTTCAAGGGTGGAGTCATATAGAAGAGATTTTTGTGATGCGGGGGTTGTTGTCTCCTTTTGCTCACCTGACTTTCACGGCTTGCATCGGAGTCTCGATCGGTATTTCCTCTCGTCGACGGTCTAAGCATGCTTGGGCGTGGATGGCCCCGGTGGGACTTATTGGAGCAATTACGCTTCATGCTGTCTGGAACGGGATTATTGCTGTGAGTATCACGAACTTCGGGATGTACCTGCTGCTTCAGGTCCCTTTCTATTCTCTCTGCGTTGGATTGGTTCTGTGGCTGCGTCGGGGTGAGCGTCAGTCGATGCGTCGTGAGCTGGACGACTACGCCCGTGCCGGCTGGTTCGCTCCGGCCGAGGTCCAGATGCTCACCACCGGTGCGGGGCGTAGGGCGGGTAGGCGCTGGGCTGTGACCAGGGGCCCTCAGGCATTCAAGGCCATGACCGCCTTCCAGAGGGGTGCAGCCGAGCTTGCCCAGCTGCGTCAGCAGGCCGTGGATGGATATTCCCAGGAGGACTTCTCCACTCGGGAGACCGAGTTGCTCAACCGCATCAACTCGGCACGCCGTGCCTTCATCGGAACCGTGTAGAAGGCGCGGGTCTCACAGCGCGAGCGCGCAAGGCCGGCTCGGGGGCGAGGAGTAACATGCGCTGCGTCAGCATCTTTTCACGGAGCCGTCGGTCTCGCTCCGACATCGACACGACCGGCGGTTCACGGCCTGAGGACCACGATTGAGTACAGAGCAGAGCACCCCCAGCACCGGCACCTTGACCGTCAAGCGTGGCATGGCGGACATGCTCAAGGGGGGCGTCATCATGGACGTCGTCACACCCGAGCAGGCCCGGATCGCCCAGGACGCGGGCGCCGTCGCCGTCATGGCCCTCGAGCGCGTACCTGCCGACATCCGCGCCCAGGGTGGTGTGGCCCGCATGAGCGACCCCGACCTCATCACCGGCATCATCGAGGCGGTCTCCATTCCGGTCATGGCCAAGGCCCGCATCGGCCACTTCGTGGAGGCCCAGGTGCTTCAGAGCCTCGGTGTGGACTACATCGACGAGTCCGAGGTCCTCACCCCGGCCGACTACGCTCATCACATCGACAAGCAGGCCTTCACTGTCCCCTTCGTCTGTGGAGCCACCAACCTGGGAGAGGCGTTGCGCCGCATCACCGAGGGCGCGGCCATGATCCGCTCCAAGGGCGAGGCGGGCACCGGGGACGTCTCTAACGCGGTAACCCACATGCGCACGATCCGTGACGAGATCCGCCGCCTGACCTCGCTTCCCGAGGACGAGCTCTACCTGGCCGCCAAGGAGCTCGCCGCGCCCTATGAGCTCGTCGCCGAGGTCGCCCGCACCGGCCACCTGCCCGTCGTCCTGTTCACCGCCGGCGGCATCGCCACGCCGGCCGACGCCGCCATGATGATGCAGATGGGCGCTGAGGGCGTGTTCGTGGGCTCGGGCATCTTCAAGTCCGGTGACCCCGCCAAGCGCGCCGCCGCCATCGTGCGTGCCACCGCCCAGTTCGATGCCCCTGACGTCATCGCCGAGGTCTCACGCGGTCTGGGTGAGGCCATGGTCGGGATCAATGTCGACGAGATCCCCGAGCCCCACCGCCTGGCGGAACGCGGCTGGTGACCGGCTCCCCGGACGGTCCTGGTCGCGTTGGCGGTGGCTCCTCGGACTACCCGGCCGAGGGACGCCACCCGGTGCTGGTTCCCGAGAACTGGGACCGGCACCTCGACTCCTCGGAGTGGGTTCTGGGCCGCGACGGCCTGCCCTTCAGAACGGCGGCGCGGGTCCTGGTCGTCACCCGGCGGGGAGACATGCTGCTCCTGGTGGGGCACGACGCCGCCGATCCGAATCACAGCTGGGTCTTCACCCCAGGAGGAGGCCTCCGCCCCGGGGAGGACCCGCGTGCCGGTGCCGTGCGCGAACTGGCTGAGGAGTCCGGGATCGACGTCGCCCCCGCCGACCTCGAGGGGCCTGTCGCCCACCGGGAGGCGCTCTTCCGCTTCGCCTCCGTAGCCTGCCGTCAGGACGAGATCTTCTACCTCCTGCGCCTTCCGGCCAGGTGTCCTGTGGCGAAGGAGGGCTGGACCGACCTGGAACGCGACGTCGTCGACTCCATTGCCTGGTGGAGCCCCCATGACCTGCGAGTCGCCCAGGAACGGGGCCAGGAGATCTACCCGGTAAGTCTGCCGGGGCTCGCGCTGGAGCTCGCCGCCGGCTGGAGCGGCGAGCCGCTCGACCTCACCGACCCAGTGGATGCCGAGGTCCTGGCTGAGCTCACGGCCCACCAGCCGCCCGCACCGACCTCCGAGGACACCCATGACTAGCCCGAACCCCGCCTATCAGCGTGCTCAAATGATGGATGCGCGCCACCCCCGGGCGCTCTTCCCCGCAACCGTGACGACCGACTCCCGCCTCACGATCGGTATCCTGGCGCTCCAGGGCGACGTACGCGAGCACTCCCTGGCCCTCGAGGCGGCCGGCGCACGCCCCGTCGCCGTACGCCGCGCCACCGACCTGGGCGATGCTCCTGGTGACCGGCTCGACGGTCTGGTGATCCCCGGCGGAGAGTCGACGACGATGAGCACGTTGCTGACCTCCTTCGACATGCTCCTGCCTCTGCGTGAGCTCATCGCAGCAGGCCTGCCCGCCTACGGATCGTGTGCCGGGATGATCTTGCTGGCCGACCGCGTCGAAGGGGCGGAGGAGGGCCAGGCCCTTCTGGGTGGGATCGATATGACCGTGCGCCGCAACGCCTTCGGCCGCCAGGTGGACTCCTACGAGGAGGACCTCATCGCCCCGGGTCTGGGAGCGGGCAAGGACCGGCCGTTGCACGCCGTCTTCATCCGGGCTCCCTGGGTGGAGTCCGTGGGGCCCGGTGTCGAGATCCTCGCCACGACCCGCACAGGACGTGCGGCTGGGGTCAGCGGGGTCGACGGCGGTAGGATCGTCGCAGTTCGTCATGGGGTCCTGCTCGCCACGTCCTTCCACCCGGAGGTGGGGGGCGACCACCGGGTCCACGACGTCTTCGTCTCCATGGTGACGCGCCGGGCCTGAGCAGGTCCGGCAGCGTCTCCATCATCGACTCCCAAGGAGCACATATGTCGGGTCACTCCAAGTGGGCCACCACCAAGCACAAGAAGGCCGCCATCGACGCCAAGCGCGGCAAGCTCTTCGCGCGCCTCATCAAGAACATTGAGGTCGCCGCCCGCACCGGCGGCGGTGACCCGACCGGCAACCCCACCCTGTTCGACGCCATCCAGAAGGCCAAGAAGAACTCCGTGCCGGCGGACAACATCACCCGCGCCGTCAAGCGCGGCAGCGGTGAGGAGGCCGGCGGCGCCGACTGGCAGACCATCATGTACGAGGGCTACGGCCCCGGCGGCGTCGCCTTCCTCGTCGAGTGCCTCACCGACAACCGCAACCGGGCCGCATCCGACGTGCGCGTGGCCTTCTCCCGCAACGGCGGCAACCTGGCCGATCCCGGCTCGGTGGCCTACAACTTCACCCGCAAGGGCGTCGTCGAGGTGGCCAAGACCGACGGCGTGGACGAGGACTCCATCCTCATGGCCGTTCTGGACGCCGGTGCCGAGGAGGTCGAGGATATGGGGGAGTCCTTCGAGATCTACTCCGAGCCCGGTGACATCGTCGCCGTGCGCACCGCTCTGACGGAGGCCGGGATGGACTACGACTCCGCCGAGGTCCAGTTCGTCGCCGGAACCAAGGTCGAGGTCGATGTCGACGGGGCCCGCAAGGTCTTCCGCCTCATCGACGCCCTGGAGGACTCCGACGACGTCCAGAACGTCTACACCTCCGTGGACCTCAGCCCCGAGGTGGCCGCCGAGTTCGCCTCCGACGAGAGCTGACTCCCTGGGTGCCGTCCCTCGGCCGCGCTCGGCTCGCGTGGTCGTCGCCCAGCAGCGGGTACTGGGCATCGATCCCGGGTTGACCCGCTGCGGTCTGGGGTGCGTGGACGTCGATCCCCGCCGCCAGGTCCGGCTGGTGGAGGTCGGTGTCGTGCGCACCCCGCCGTCGCAGAGCCCCGAGCTGCGGCTGCTGACCATTACCGAGGCCATTGAGGACTGGATCGCCCGCCTGGCTCCCTCGGTGGTTTCCATCGAGCGGGTTTTCGCTCAGGACAACCTGCGCTCCGTCATCGGGGTCGCCCAGGTGATGGGTACCGCCATGGCCACCGCGGCGCGCGCAGGCCTGGAGGTCGCCCAGCACACCCCCAGTGAGGCCAAAGCGGCTGTCACCGGGTCGGGGACGGCGGACAAGTCTCAGGTCCAGGCCATGGTCACCCGCATTCTCGGACTCGACGCACCACCCCGGCCCGCCGACGCCGCTGACGCTCTGGCCCAGGCGATCTGTCACGGTTGGCGCGGCGGCGGAACGGGGACGGACGACGCCACTGAGATGGTCTCCGCCGGGGGAGCGGTGCGTGTCTCGGCCCGCACACCGGCTCAGCGTCAGTGGGCCGCCGCCCAGGCCGCGGCCCGGCGCACCGGTGCCGTCGACCCGCGGCGGGTGCGGCGCTGACGCCGATGGCAGCGAAGGCCTGTTAGGATCCGAACAGTTGTTCGAGTTCCGCCCCTCTGGCCGAGCCCGTTCTGAGTCTCTCCGAGCTCCTCGGAGCCTGCGCGACTCTGTCCGGATCGGTCCGACTCTCTGAGAATCACCAGGAGAAGCTGCCCATGATCGCCTCGCTGCGCGGCACTGTCCTCAGTGTCGGTCTGACCGGCGCTGTCATCGAGACCGGTGGAGTCGGAATGAGCATCCAGGCCACGCCCACCACCCTGTCCGGCCTCAGGGTGGGTGAGGAGTCCCTCGTTCACACCGAGCTGGTCGTCCGCGAGGACTCGCTGACGCTGTTCGGATTCGCCGACGCCGATGAGCGGGACAGCTTCCGCACCCTCATGAGCGCCAAGGGGGTCGGGGCCAAGCTGGCGCTGGCGATGCTCGCCGTCCACACCCCCAACACGCTCCGGCGTGCCATCGCCTCCCAGGACATCGCGGCCCTCACCCGGGTTCCCGGGCTCGGGCCCAAAGGGGCCCAGCGGGTCATTCTGGACGTGGCCGACAAACTCGGCCCCGTCACCGGCGACGACCGCGACCCCGCGCTGCTGGGGCCGGAGACTCCAGGGGGCGGGGACCCTGAATCCTCCTGGGATGGTGCGGCGCCCAATGCCGACGTCGTCGCCGCCCTGGTCCAGCTCGGCTGGAACGAGGCCGCTGCCCGCCAGGCCGTGACTGCCGTCGAGGCCGACTACGCCGAGGGTGGCGAGAGCCCCGACATGGCCGTCCTACTGCGGGCCTCCTTGAGGTGGCTGGGAGGCGGGCACCGTGGCTGATGCGGATGAGGGCCGCCAGGAGCGCATGGTCGGTGGCGATGCCGACGCCACCGAGCGGGCCGCCGAGGCGGCCCTGAGGCCCAAGCGCTTGGAGGACTTCACCGGCCAGGAGGTGGTGCGGGGCCAGCTCTCGGTGGTCTTGCGTTCGGCCCTGGCCAGAGGGGTGACGGCGGACCATGTCCTGCTGTCCGGTCCTCCCGGGCTGGGCAAGACCACTCTGGCCATGATCATCGCCGCCGAGGTCGACGGCTCCCTGCGCCTGACCTCCGGGCCCGCCATCCAGCACGCCGGAGACCTCGCCGCCATTCTGTCCTCCCTGGAGGAGGGCGACGTGCTGTTCATTGACGAGATCCACCGGCTGGCCCGCACCGCCGAGGAGATGCTTTACCTGGCGATGGAGGACTTCCGCGTCGACATCGTCGTGGGCAAGGGACCGGGGGCCACCTCCATCCCCCTGTCCCTGCCACCCTTCACCGTCGTTGGGGCCACCACCCGGGCGGGTCTGCTGCCCGCCCCGCTGCGGGACCGCTTCGGCTTCACGGGGCATTTGGACTACTACGGCCCGGGCGAGCTCACCCGGATCCTCACGCGCAGCGCGGGGTTGCTGGGAGTGAACCTGGATATGGACGCCGCCAAGGAGCTGGCCTCGCGCTCACGCGGCACGCCCCGCATCGCCAACCGGCTGCTGCGTCGGGTCCAGGACTGGGCGGAGGTTCACGGGCAACCCGGCCGTCTCGATCTGGCGGCCGCTCGCGGTGCCCTGGACGTCTTCGAGGTCGACGCCCTGGGGCTGGACCGCTTGGACCGTCAGGTACTTGACGCCCTGTGTACCCGCTTCGGGGGCGGCCCGGTGGGACTGACGACGTTGGCGGTCAGCGTGGGGGAGGAGCCCGAGACCGTCGAGACCGTGGCCGAGCCCTACCTGGTGCGTGAGGGCCTGGTGGTGCGTACTCCGCGGGGAAGGGCGGCCACATCGGCCGCCTATACCCACCTGGGGCTCGAGCCTCCCACAGACGGGACGCTGTTTTTCTGATTCGCCACTGGGTACTGTGATCATTTTGTGACCGGTTGGTACCCAGTTGTGCCTGACCACTCGCCAGGGGTGGGTAAACGGTCTTGCCCGTGTGCCATAGACTCGCCTCCGCCGGCCTGTGACATTCGTGGGTCTGCGCCAGCCGCGACCGCCTAGTCGAAACGGAGAAGCCTCCATGCAGCAGTACTTCATCTGGATCATGCTCGTCGGGATGCTCCTGATGATGTGGTTCGCCAACCGTAAGCAGCGCGCGATGCAGGAGGAGCAGCAGCGCCGTACGGAGAAGGGGCTGGTGCCCGGGAACTGGGTGCGCACTGGCAGCGGCTTCTACGGCACGGTTGTGGAGGTCGATGGTGACGTGGTCACTCTGGCCACGCCCTTGGGTGATGAGACCCTGTGGAACAAGCGGGCCATTGCCGCCATCGAGGAGCCGCCCTTCGGCTCGGCCGGTGTCCAGGAGGACGTGGATGACGACATCGAGCAGCAGGATGACGATGATGCTCGCGAGTCCGAGCAGGACACGACCGAGACGCAGTCCTGACACGTTCTCCTTGTGAGCTGGGGCGGCCTCCCGCTCCAGGCCGTAACCGCTCCCTGTGGTGCTCACCCAGCACCCAGCACGACTTCGGGTCATGAACCCGACAAACCCATCCCAGGAAGGGGCCACGTGTCCAGCAAGCAGCGAAAGCGCCCAGGGCGCCGCCTTCTGATGTTCGTTCTTGTCATCATCATCGGCTTCGGTGCATTGGTGGCCGGAACCATGAGGCACAAGGCGTCGCTGACGCCCGGGCTCGCCCTCGACCTCGAAGGCGGCACCCAGATCATCCTGACGCCGACGACCTCCGACGGTTCGTCCATCAGCGACGACGACGTTGAGCAGGCCATTGAGGTGATCCGCCAGCGTGTGGACGCCTCCGGAGTCTCCGAGGCCCAGATCTCCCGTCAGGGTGGACAGAACATCGTGGTCTCGCTTCCAGGAAAGCCCAGTCAGGCCACCCTGGAGCTGGTACGGACCTCGGCCGTCATGTACTTCCGGCCAGTCATCCGCATTCTGCCGGGAAGCGCCCAGCAGGCGGCCAAGAACGTCGCCAGCCAGAGCCCTTCCGCCGCTGCCACGCAGGCGCCCGCGGACCAGCCCACTGCGCAGGCCGAGGTTCAGCCCGATCCGAACTCCGGTGAGGCATCCACTCAGCCGGCCGAGGACTCCGGCAGTGCCGAGGCCGGTTCGGGAGAGGGAGAGCAGGCCACCGACCAGGACGGCACTTCCACGGAGCAGCCCGCCGCGACCCCGGCGCCCAGCGCCGAGTCCACCGCGCAGCCCACGTCACCGGAGGAAATCGCCAAGCAGCTGGCGGATGTCAACCAGGACGGCGTCATCTCCCCGGACCCACTTCCAGCCACCTCCCAGGACAACTCCTCCGACTCCTGGATCAGCGAGCAGCTCCTCTACGACGGCTACATGACAGACTGCTCCGACCCGAGGAACCTCACCGGTCAGATGCAGGACCCCAAGGTCGCCGTCATCTCCTGCTCCAAGGACGCGGGATCCCAGCAGCACGGAGCCTACATCCTGGGACCGGCCGATATCACCGGCACCGAGCTCAAGAGCGCCAGCTCCGGTCTGGAGACCGACTCGCGGGGGCAGACCACCAACAAGTGGGTCGTCTCGCTGGCCTTCAATCCCGATGGCACCAGCAAGTTCTCCGAGTTGTCCAAGCGCCTGCTGGCCTACCGCGACCAGGCGGCCGCCGGAGCGCAGGACACGCACAATGCTCAGGCCCAGAACAACCAGGCCAAGGCCCAGTTCGCCATCGTCCTGGACGGCCTGACCATCATGGCCTCCGGGTTCAACCAGGACGTCCACTCGCCGATCACCGACGGCCGGGTCCAGATCACCGGCGGATTCAACCAGAATCAGGCCAACACGCTGGCCAACCAGCTGTCCTTCGGCTCGCTGCCGCTGAGTTTCACGGTCCAGTCCGAGCAGCAGATCTCCGCCACCCTGGGAACCGAGCAACTGCGTAACGGTCTGATCGCCGGTCTTATCGGCTTCGGCCTCATCATCCTCTACCTGGCCTGGCAGTACCGCGGCCTGGCAGTGGTGGCCGTGGCCTCGCTGGTGGTGGCAGCGGCAGGAACCTACCTGGTCATCAGCGCGCTGAGCGCGACCATGGGATACCGCCTGTCCCTGGCGGGTGTGGCCGGCCTCATCATCTCCATCGGCATCACGGTGGACTCCTTCATCATCTACTTCGAACGCGTCCGTGACGAGGTGCGTCACGGACGAACCCTCAAAACGGCGATCGATGAAGGCTGGAAGCACGCCAGGCGCACGATTCTCATCTCCGACGCCGTCAACCTCGTGGCCGCGATCGTCCTGTACTTCCTCGCCGTCGGCGGGGTGCAGGGATTCGCCTTCACCCTGGGCGTCACCACCTGCGTGGACCTGGCCATCATCATCTTCTTCACCCATCCGTTCATGGAGTGGATCGTCTGCTTCCGCTTCTTCGGCGAGGGGCACCGGCTCTCCGGCCTCGACCCCGAGCACCTCGGGGCCACGGCATCCTCTACCTACGGTAGGGGGCGCGAGGCGGTGGCCGACCGCGTCGCCGGATCCCTGGCGCGCCGCAAGGCCGAGGCCCGCAAGGCCGCCGAGAACCCGGATGATGGTGCTGCGGAGGAGGCCGAGGACGAAATCGTCGATGATGCGGTTGAGCAGGAGGCGGGTGATGCGGTCGATGCCGCGGCCGACAAGGGAAAGGACGGTGAGACGAAGTGAAGTCTCTCGCCACGCTCGGTAACGAGCTCTACTCGGCCAAGACGTCCATCCCCTTCGTTCAAAGGCGACGGATCTGGTACCTCATCGCCGTCGTCGTCATCGCCGGCTCCGCCGCGCTACTGGGCGCCGTGGGACTCACTCCGGGAATCGACTTCAAGGGCGGTTCTGAGATCACGGTGACGGGCCTGTCCTCCCCGTCGGAGCGCCCCGCCAATGACGTCCTGTCCAAGGATGACCTGACGGCCGGCTCGTCGGTGACGACTATGGGCTCGTCCTCAGTGCGCGTCCAGACCAGCCAGCTGAGCAAGGATCGCCTCGACTCGCTGGCGGGCGAGCTCGCCACCGCCTACAAGACGGATGCCTCCAACGTGTCTGCCACGACCGTGGGACCGACCTGGTCGTCCGACGTCACCAAGAAGGCCGCTCGAGGCCTGGTCCTGTTCTTCATCTTCGTGGGTCTGCTCATCTGGGCCTACTTCCGCACCTGGAAGATGGCGGCGGCCGCCCTGCTGGCCCTGTGTCACGACATCGTCGTCACAGTGGGCATCTACGCCCTGTCCGGCTTCGAGGTCACCCCGGCCACGATCATCGGTGTGCTGACGATCCTGGGGTACTCGCTCTACGACACGGTGGTCGTCTTCGACAAGATCCGTGAGAACACCGAGGGCTTCGAGTCCCAGAGTCGCTCCACGTACGCGGAACTCGCGAACCTCGCGGTCAACCAGACCTTCATCCGCTCGATCAACACCTCCGTGGTCGGCGTGCTGCCGGTGGCCTCGCTTCTGGTTGTCGGCGCCTTCATCCTGGGGGCAGGAACGCTGCGCGACATCGCCCTGACCCTGTTCATCGGCATGATCGCCGGAACGCTCTCCTCGATCTTCCTGGCCACTCCGCTCCTGGTGGACATGCGCTCACGCGAGAAGCGCATCAAGGAGCACGACGCCAAGGTGGCAGCGGCGCGTCAGCAGCGTCGGGAGGAGGCCGGCGACGACGTCGAGGAGCTGGCTAAGATTGACGCGGCCCCGGCCGCCTCGCCCGTCACCCCTGGCCACCACCTCGGTGTGGCGGCACAGCCCAAGAGGAAGAAGAAGCGCAGATGACCAGCTCCGTGGTCCACTCCGAGACGGTCCCTGAGTCGCTGACCAGACTGGTCATGAACCACCTGCGGGAGATTCCCGACTTCCCCGAGCCCGGGGTTCTCTTCCGGGACATCACCCCGCTGCTGGCTGACGGGCAGGCCTTCACGGAGCTCGTCGAGGGGCTCGCCGACCACTACCGCGGCAGGATCGACGCCGTAGCGGGTCTGGAGTCGCGCGGTTTCATCCTGGCGGCTCCCCTGGCGGTCAGCCTCGGGATCGGGATGATCACCGTGCGCAAGGGCGGCAAGCTGCCCGGTCCGGTCATCGGCGTGGACTACTCCCTGGAGTACGGCACCGCGCGGATGGAGCTGCGTCCTGAGACCGTCACCCCGGGGTCACGCGTCCTCGTGACCGACGACGTCCTGGCCACCGGAGGGACCGCCGCCGCCTCCATCTCCCTCATCGAGCAGGCCGGTGCCTCGGTGGAGGCCATCTGCATGCTGCTTGAGCTGGCCGACCTTGGTGGTCGGCAACAGCTGAGCGGGCGCGAGATCGATTCGATCGTCGTCTTCTGAGCCTGTTTTGTCCACTCATTTCTAAGGCGGCTCGGAACGGTTCATCGGTCTGCGTCGCAATCGTTGATGACAGGTGATTCCCATGCGGTGTCGCGTCCTTGGTGGACACGACACCGCATGCAAGCCGTTGACGCTGGCAGGTCTCGGAGAGCCGGCCGCTATATGATGCGACAATGACGGAGACGAAGAGGAGCCCGGTCACCTCAGGTGACAGTGTTGTCCCCGGCTCGCGCGTGCGCAGCCGTCTGGCCTGGTTCGGATCTCGTGGACACTCCACCCCTGCTGCCATCGAGCCGCTCCTGCGCGCGGTGCGCGCCAACCATCCCAAGGCGGACACGAGCCTCATCGTGCGCGCTTACGAGGTCGCCGAGAAGGCCCACGCCGGTCAACGGCGTAAGTCTGGGGAACCCTACATCACTCACCCGGTGGCAGTGGCGACCATTCTCGCTGAGCTGGGCATGACGGCCCAGACCCTCGCCGCTGCCGTCCTGCACGACACCGTGGAGGACACCGACTACACCCTCGAGCGCCTGCGCGCGGACTTCGGTGACGAGATCACCCTGCTCGTTGACGGTGTCACCAAGCTCGACAGGCTCCAGTACGGAGAGGCCGCCCAGGCGGAGACCGTGCGCAAGATGATCATCGCGATGTCCAAGGACATCCGCGTGCTGGTCATCAAGCTCGGCGATCGTCTCCACAATGCTCGCACCTGGAAGTACGTCTCCGCTGAGAATGCCGCTCGCAAGGCCAAGGAGACCCTGGAGATCTACGCGCCCCTTGCTCACCGCCTGGGAATGAACACGATCAAGTGGGAGCTGGAGGACCGCTCCTTCAAGGCCCTCTACCCGGGCGTGTACGAGGAGATTGAGCACATGGTGGCCGAGCGGGCCCCGGCACGCGAGGAGTACCTGCGTCAGGTGCGTCTCCAGATCGAGGAGGACCTGAGGGTTAACAAGATCAAAGGGGCGGTCACCGGTCGCCCCAAGCACTACTACTCGATCTACCAGAAGATGATCGTGCGGGGAAAGGACTTCGACGACATCTACGACCTGGTGGCGGTGCGAGTCATCGTCGACACCGTCCAGGACTGCTACGCGGTGCTCGGCTCCCTGCACTCGCGCTGGACACCCATGAGCGGGCGCTTCAAGGACTACATCGCCGTCCCCAAGTTCAACCTCTACCAGTCGCTGCACACCACGGTCGTGGGGCCGGGCGGTAAGCCGGTGGAGATCCAGATCCGTACCCATGAGATGCACCGTATGGCCGAGTACGGCGTGGCCGCGCACTGGCGCTACAAGGAGGACCCCAATGCCCAGGGGCCCAGCGCGCTGGGGGGCAGGCCCGGGGGCTCCGACCAGGGCGACATGGGCTGGCTGCGCCAGCTCGTCGACTGGCAGCAGGAGACCCAGGACCCCTCCGAGTTCCTCGACGCCCTGCGCTACGAGATGGCCGGGGACCAGGTCTACGTCTTCACCCCCAAGGGCGATGTCCTGGCCCTGCCCGCGGGGGTGACCCCGGTGGACTTCGCCTACGCCGTCCACACCGAGGTCGGTCACCGCACGGTGGGCGCGCGGGTCAACGGCCGCCTGGTGCCCCTGGACACGCGCCTGGAGAACGGCGACACGGTCGAGGTCTTCACCTCCAAGGCCATCAACGCCGGTCCCTCGCGCGACTGGCTCACTTTCGTCGGTTCCACGCGCGCCCGCAACAAGATCCGCTCCTGGTTCTCCAAGGAGCGCCGTGAGGAAGCCATCGAGGAGGGCAAGGGCGCCATCGCCCGTACCCTGCGCAAGCAGAACCTGCCGATTCAGCGCCTCATGAGCCACGAGACCCTCATGAACGTGGCCAAGACCCTCGACAAGGTCGACATCGACGGCCTTTACGCTGCCGTGGGCGAGGGGCATGTCTCCGCCCAGCACGTGGTCGACACGCTGGTGGCCACCATGGGTGGGGAGGATGGTGCTGAGGAGACTCTTGCAGAGGGCGTCCTGCCTACCCGGGCAGCAGCACATCGCCGCCCGCGTACAGCCGATGCCGGCGTCGTCGTCGCCGGGATGGAGGAGGGGGACGTCTATGTCAAGCTGGCGCGCTGCTGCACCCCCATGCCTGGTGACCCCGTCGTCGGATTCATCACCAGGGGCTCGGGTGTCTCAGTGCACCGAGCGGACTGCCAGAATGTCGACCAGCTCCAGCGCGAGCCCGAGCGACTCATCACCGTCTCCTGGGCGGACCACGCCCAGTCCGCCTACCTGGTCCAGGTGGAGGTCGAGGCCCTCGACCGTGGAGGCTTGCTCGCCGATGTCACCCGCGCTCTGGCGGACAGCCACGTCAATCTCATCAGTGCCAACATTGCCACCAGCCGGGACCGGGTCGTCACCGGGCGGTTTGTTGTTGAACTGGCGGAGGCCGGGCACCTGGACCACACGCTGGCGGCGCTGCGGCGCATCGACGGAGTCTTCGAGGCGCGCAGGAGCCTGTCCGCGGCTCGGCGTCCCGGCTGATACCGGGGCTCGGCGTCGGCGCCGGCCGCTGGTGGGGTATTGCTGCTTATGAAGCCCGGGGTATGACTGACTCAATGATGTGCTGCGCCCGCGGGCAGCCTCGGCTGGCCGCACCACGACAGTGGTTGAGCGTCAGCAGCAAGCGGATTCGGCTGACCCCGTGGTCGCGGGCGGTCATGATGGCCCGCACTGCGGCCACGGGCGGCCCTAGACGGGCGATATCGACGGCGGCTCGCGCAATGGTGGCACAGGTGACTCCGTCGATCACGGTGGTGTCGCAGCGGGGCAGCCTCCCTCGCCTGGTCACCAGGTAGGACAGCCGGCTTCGACGTCCTCCGGGCAGACAGACCTCCAAGATGCCGGGCGGCGGCCCGCCGACATGCACCCACAGGGCGGTGCTCGCCAGAAGCACGCCCTGACAGGGCATGGCGGTGGTGACGGCCCGCATGCGTCCCTCGACCGAGTGCAGAAGATCGGCCGGTTGCAGACTGCCCAGGACACTGACCAGCAGCCGGGAATCGAGCCCGTCGCACCGCAGCACCTGCATGTCCTGAGGAGGCAGAGCGCTCATCACGGGGGAGAGGGGACGGGCCGACAGATGGGCCACAGCGGCATGACCCGGTACTGGAACGAAATGAGCCATACGCCATCCTGGGACTCTCCTCGCTCTGAGCGCTACAGTGAACTGGCTGCCTGTGGATAACCTCGTTGTGAGCACGAGGAGTTGACCCTCCCATTGCGTGAGGTATCAATGTGGACGACACGTACCAGGACACTCACCAGACAGGGCGAGAGCTGACGAAGGAGACATGGTGACGGATTCTGAGCAGGAGCACGACGGAGCCGGGACGCGTGACACGGCTGTTGATACTGTGGTCAACGCAGCAGCGGGTGACGCGGACATCGCCATGACGGTCGGTGAGGTCTCAACGCTCCTGGGCGTCAGTGTCAGGGCGCTGCACCACTGGGACGAGACCGGTCTGGTGCATCCATCCCGACGCAGTGCCGCCGGCTACCGGCTCTACTGCGAGGCAGACATCATGCGCATCCAGCAGGTCCTCGTCTACCGGCAGACCGGCATGAATCTGGCCGATATCAAGATGGTCCTTGATGAGCCGGAGACGGATGCCATGACGCACCTGCGCCGTCAGCGTGAGCTGGTGCAAGGACAGATCTCCCACCTGCAGCAGATGCTCGGTTCCATCGACATGGTGATGGATATACAGCAGTCGGGAGCGAGGATCTCCGTGGCTGAGATGGCGGAGATCTGGGGGACCGATTGGGACCCCATCTATATCGAGGAGGCCCACGCCCAGTGGGGTGATACGGAGGAGTGGGCTGAGTCCTACCGGCGCAAGGCCCGGATGTCTCGCGCCGACTGGGAGCGAGCGCACGAGGAGACTGTCGCTCTGGAGACCGCGTTGGTCGAGGCGATGCGCAACGGCGTCGAGCCGGGCAGCCCCGAGGCCAATGCCCTGGCGCGGTGGCACCGCAAG